>Ga0126306_10000225_pt1 | contig 23206 bp, 22 predicted proteins | sample Plot27_FD_92592 | JGI IMG/M metagenome (GOLD analysis project Ga0126306, IMG submission 92592) | Serpentine soil microbial communities from UC McLaughlin Reserve, CA, USA - Plot27 | ecosystem: Environmental > Terrestrial > Soil > Grasslands | place: USA: UC McLaughlin Reserve, Lake County... | reverse complement strand
GCCTTCTCGAAGTCCTTCCACGGCCGCACCTACGGCGGCCTCTCCGCTACCGGCCAGCCCGCTTTGCAGGAGGGCTTCGGGTCGATGCTCGGCGGCTTCGTCCACGCGCCCTTTGGCGACCTGGAGGCGGCGAAAGAGCTCGTGGGTCCGCAGACGGCGGCCATCCTGGTCGAGCCGATCCAGGGCGAGGGCGGGGTGCACGTGCCGCCGGAGGGTTTCCTGAGGGGGCTGCGCGAGCTCTGCGACGAGCACTCTGCGCTCCTGATCTTCGACGAGGTGCAGACCGGAGCGGGGCGCACCGGCCATCTCTACGCCTACCAGGGCGCGGGCGTATTCCCGGACGTGCTGACGAGCGCCAAGGGCCTTGGCGGCGGTGTACCGGTCGGCGCGATGATGACCAGGGAGGAGTACGCGTCTCTAGGTCCCGGCAACCACGGCTCGACCTTCGGGGGCAATCCGCTCGCGATGGCGGCAGTCAGAGCGGTGTTGAGCGTGGTCAACGACCCTGACTTCCTCGAAGAGGTGCGGTTCAAAGGCAAGATCCTCAAGAACGCGCTCGGGAAGCTTGCGGAGCAGGTTCCCGGCGCGGAGGCGCGCGGGGAGGGCCTGCTTATCGGCCTGGAGCTCGGGCCAGAGCTCGCGCCTCGCGTCTTCGAGCACTGCCTCGAGAACGGGCTGCTCGTCAACCTCATCGGTGGCACCACCATCCGGCTCGCGCCGCCCCTCACGGTGAGCCGAACCGAGATTCGTCACGCCCTCGACTTTTTTCGAAGCAGCGTCTCTGCGGTGACGTGCGCCCAGAGTGAGCCCGAGATGGCGCTGAGCGCATGATCCCCGAGCTCGAGAGCACCCCGCCTCCCCCATCCCCCCTCTCGGGCCGCGACTGCCTCACCCTCGCCGAGTTCACCACCGAGGAAGCGAGCCTCATCCTCGACGAGGCCATCAAGCTGAAAGGCCTCCAGAGGTCGCGCATCCCCTTCCGGCCCCTGCGCGGCAGGACACTGGCGATGGTCTTCCAGAAGCCCTCGAACCGCACTCGCGTCTCCTTCGAGGTCGGGATGTACCAGCTCGGCGGCCACGCCCTCCACCTGCTGCCGCAGGAGATACAGATAGGCAGGCGCGAGACCCCGTCGGACACCGGCCGCGTCCTCGCCCGCTACATAGACGCCATCATGGTCCGGACCTTCGACCACGAGGAGGCCGAGGAGCTGGCGGAGGCCGCCGAGGTCCCCGTCATAAACGGGCTCACAGACCAGCATCATCCCTGCCAAGCCCTCGCCGACCTACTCACCGTCCGCGAGGAGTTCGGACTGCTGGAAGGGATCAACATCTCCTACGTCGGCGACGGCAACAACGTCGCCCACTCCCTTGCGCTCGCCTGCGCCCTCACCGGCGCCAACCTCACCATCGCCCACCCCAAAGGCCACGGTCCGGACCCCATGATCCTGGAGCTCGCCAACTCTTTGGGCGCCGCCCCGATCCTGACGGAGGACCCTCGCGAGGCAACATCTGGCGCGCGCGTCGTCTACACCGACGTGTGGACGAGCATGGGCCAGGAGGACGAGGCCGGGGAGCGCAGGGAGAGGTTCGCCCCCTACCAGGTAAACGCGGACCTCATGGCCCTCGCCGGAGATGACGCCATCTTCCTCCACTGCCTCCCGGCCCACCGCGGCGAGGAGGTCACGGCGGACGTCATAGACGGTCCCGCGAGCCGCGTCTTCGACCAGGCGGAGAACAGGTTGCACGTCCAGAAAGCGTTGCTGTTTCTGCTGCTCGGCTAGCCCTTCGCGGAGTTCCTCGCGGCGACGGCGATGCCGGCGGCGGGGTTCACGGTGGTCTGCGGGATGCGGCGGCGGTGGTTCTCCCAGCCCTCGTCGGCCTTCGTGAGGACCTCGGCGAGCCGGAGCTTCTCCAGGAGCCGTATCACGGGCCACGCCGGGTCGAACTCGCCGCGGAAGGCGGAGAGCCGGGGCGAGGCGGGGCGGGCGTGGTGGTTGTTGTGCAGGCCCTCCCCGAAGGTGATCAGGGCCAGGAGCCTGAGGTTGGTCGCGTCGTTCGCGAAGCTCTTGTAGCCGAAGGTGTGGCCCGCGCCGTTGATCGCGGCGTTCAACACCAGGTAGATGACCGCGAGCGTGGTGAGCGCCACGAGGCCGGGGCCGAGGCCCATCAAGAGGACCAGGATCACGCCGCTCAGGCAGAACCCTAAAGTGCCGCGCCTGAGAAACATCTTGTCCAGGCTGTCAAACGGGAGGTCGGCTGCGTACTTCTCCAGGGTGTCGTCGCTGTTGGCCTCGCGGCGGTAGTAGTAGACGTTGGCGAGCATTATCTTCCAGTAGCCCTCGATGTGGGGGCTGTGCGGGTCTCCCTCGACGTCGCTGAAGTTATGGTGCTTGCGGTGGACGGCCACCCACTCCCGCGGCGAGATGCTGGTGAGCATCCACGTCCCGAAGCGCATGAACATCGTCAGAGCCGGGTGTAGCTTGATGGCCTTGTGCGAGAGGACCCGGTGCAAATAGATGGTGGTGATCAAGGTGGCTACCTCCGCGAGCACCAGCCCCACCAATACGGCTACTACATAACCCACACGACCTCCCATATACCGGCGCCAGACCCCGTCCGGCACCTTCTTCGATACTGTCTTTAGGAACTTTACGAACCTGTCGCGGCGCAACCGCGCGTAGTTACCCCGATTACCCCTAAAGAGGATTCTTCAAACGGAGTTCTTCGGCAAGAAAAAGCCGGGGCTCGTGGCCCCGGCCCCCGCGGTCTCTAACCGCTTACCGAATCTCTAGGCGGGAGATACGTTCTCGGCCTGCATCCCCTTCCTGCCCTGGGTCGCCTCGTAGGTCACCTTCTGACCTTCCTCGAGGGACTTGAAGCCGCTTCCGGCTATACCCGTGTGGTGGACGAAGAGATCCTCGCCCCCATCATCCGGGGAGATAAAGCCGTAGCCCTTCTCGTCGCTGAACCACTTCACCGTTCCTTGGGCCATATACTGGAGCCCCTTTCGTGTTCCTGGGCCCAACAAACAAAATGCCACCCGTCTTATGTCGGGTGGCGCTCCGTCTGCTGTAACCCACCTTAACTTGCGAGTTTATTATAGCAGAGGTCGCGGGCGAGGACGCACGCCGCCGAATATTCGAGGGCAGGACAACGGGCGCGCACCCCCGCAGTGTAAACAGTTTTGTTACATTAGCGGCTTCTAACCCTCATCTAACAGAGCCGTAACTCGGTTTTGAGCGGTTCGCTTTGGTGTTCGATAACCTGATACGCGTGGCTAGCGCTTCTGAGTTTCCGACTGTCTCGTTTACCCCAAGTAGCACCTACCGAACAGTTACCCCAAGCTCATAATTCTCGCCTTGAAACCGTCCTAGTGCAGCACTAATTGCTCCAGCGATCCGATGAAACCTTCGACCTCTTCCCCGGTGTTGTACGGGGCGAGGCCGGCCCGGATCCAACCTCCCTTGTCGTGGATCCCCAGTTTCCTTGCCAGCGTCGAGGCGTAGAAGTGCCCGTCGGCGACGAAGAACCCTTCCCGCGCCATGCGCTCAGTGACCTCCCTGGGCGTGAGTCCGTCCACCCGGAAAGCAGCGGTCGGGGTCTTATGGACGCCGTCGGGGGCGGCGTAGACTTTTATGCCGGGAATCTCGCGCAGCGCCGCGCGGAACCGCTCGGCCAGGTCCGCCTCGTACTCCTCGACCGTCCGCATACCACTGATGAGTCTCTCCCGCGGAGTAGCTCCGTCGCCTAAGGAGGCGATGAAGTCTATGGCGCCCTTGACGCCGGCTATGCCCTCGTGGTTCTGGGTGCCGGTCTCGAGTTTGTCCGGGATGTAGTCCGGTGCAGGCTCGACCTTGTAGGCGCTCAGGACTTCGAGGAGGTCGCGCTTTACGGCCGTCACGCCGACGTGTGGACCAAAGAACTTGTAGGCAGAGCAGGTGAGGATGTCGGCGCCTATGGCGTCGCGGTCCACGGGGATGTGGGGGGCGGCGTGCACGGCGTCCACCGCGACGAACGCTCCGACTTCGTGCGCCCTCTTCGCTATCGCGGCCGCGTCGTTGACGGTGCCGACGGCGTTGGAGGCGAGGCCGACGGCGACCAGCTTGGTCTTGTCGTTGATGGTCCGCTCTACGTCATCCCCTTTGAGGGTCAGCGTTTCGGGGTTGACCCGGACCCAGCGCACCGTGGCTCCCCTCTCGGCGGCGGCTAGGAGCCAGGGGTCCACATTGGCGCGGTGGTCGAGCTCGGTCACCACGATCTCGGAGTCCCTGTCCCACGTGCGCGCCAGCGCCCGCGAGATCGCTAAGGTGAGGGTGGTCATGTTGGCGCCGAAAGCGACCTCGTCGGGATTTGCGCCGAGGAGATCGGCGGCGGCCTGGCGGGCTTCGTACAGGATCTCCTCGGTCTCGACGCTCGTCGGGAAGGCGCCGTGCAAGTTGGCGCTGCCGCGGCTCATGTAGCGCGTCACGGCGTCGATGGCCGAGCTTGCGACCTGCGAGCCGCCCGGCCCGTCGAGGTAGGCTACCCTGCGCCCGTTGTGCTCCCTCTCCAGGGCCGGGAACTGCTCGCGGACGGCCGTAACGTCGAACGTGCGCTGCATGAGATCCTCCTCGCCAAAGGGGCTGTCTCGCGGGCGAGTTTACACCAAGTGCGGAGTCCCGGGGGGTGCTACCGTGTCTGCGGAAACGTGAGGAGAGGAGAGTGGTATGGCACGCAGCCAGATCTCGCACCCTAGTCTGCCGGCGCCGATGCGCGGGGGCGCGTATTCTTCCGGGATCGAGGCCCCTTCAGGTAGGATGATCTACGTCTCGGGGCAGGTCGCGCTGGACGCCGAGGGGAACGTGGTCGGCGAGGGGGACGTCAAGCTCCAGACCGAGGCGGTGCTCGAGCACGTCAAGACGGTGGTCGAGAAGGCGGGAGGCAGCATGGAGGACATCGTCAAGGTGACGGTCTTCATCACGGACATGGGGCTCTACGACGAGATCCACGAGGTCAGGCGACACTACTTCGAGGAACCCTTTCCGGCCTCCTCGATGGTCGAGGTCTCCGCACTTATAGACCCGCGGTTACTTATAGAGATCGAGGCCGTCGCGGTCGTCCGGTAGCGGATCCTAAGCCCGCCTTCCGGGCTTGCCCGCGCCGGGGAGATGATCCTATTACAATCCGGGTGTGGGGTAGTTTGCTCCCACCCGTTACGGGGCAACAACACAGAGACTACCGGGGACGTTAGGGGGTTCGCCGTGCCGCTCGATTACACCTACCGCATCCAGCTTCCGCACCGTACAGGCCAGTTGGCCAAGGTCGCCGGGACTATAGCCGAGGGGGGAGGCCTGATCGGGGATGTGACCACGATCAACGTCGGGCGCGAGTCCTCGGTGCGCGAGATCACGCTGGAGGTCGAGGACCGCGACCACGCCGAGCGGATCGTCGGGATGCTGCGCGATCTGGACGGCATCGAGGTTCTGTGGGCGCGTGATCGGGCGCTCCTCAAGCACGAGGGCGGGAAGCTTGTGATCGAGTCCGCCCACCCGGTGAGGACGGTGCAGGATATGCGCGACGTGTACACCCCCGGGGTAGCGCGGGCGTGCGAGGCCATCGTCGAGGACCCCTCGCTGGCGAGCGAGCTGACCATGATCGGGCGCAGCGTCGCCATCTGCACGAACGGGACACGGGTGTTGGGGCTCGGAGACATCGGGCCCGTGGCCTCGATGCCGGTGATGGAGGGCAAGGCCGTCTTCTACCACCAGCTCGCCGGCGTCTCGGCGATGCCGATCCTCATAGACACTAAGGACGTGGACGAGTTCGTCGAGACGGTGGTGCGCATCGCGCCCACCTTCGGCGGCATCCACCTGGAAGACATCTCAGCGCCGGAGTGCTTCGAGATAGAGGCGCGGCTCATAGAGAGGCTCCCCCAACCCGTGATGCACGACGACGTTCACGGCACGGCCGTCGTCACGCTCGGCGCCGCGCTGGTCGCCTGCGGCCAGGCTGGGCTCGCGCTCGAGGAGGAGGTCGTCGGCCAGATAGGGCTCGGCGCCGCGGGCTTCGGGATCGCCGCCCTTATGGTGGACGCCGGGGCGAAGAGGGTGCTCGGCTCCGACCTGAACCCGGCCTCCCACGAGCGCGCCAGCGCGAAGGGCATCGACATCGTGGACATGGAAACCCTCATGCGCGAGGCTGACGTGGTTGTCGCGACGACGGGGGTCGCTGGCCTCATCTCGCCGGGGATGGTGCGCGAGGGGCAGGTGATACTGGCGATCACGAATCCCTACCCAGAGATTGAGCCCGAGGACGCCCTCGCGGCGGGCGCGGTCTTCGCCGCCGACGGCAAGAGCGTGAACAACGTCCTAGGCTACCCCGGCATCTTCCGCGGGGCGCTGCTCTCAGGCGCGAAGCAGATCAACCCGGAGATGAAGATCGCCGCCGCCGAGGTCCTCGCCTCCCTCACCCCGGAGGGCGAGCTCGTCCCCGAGGCCCTTGACCCCACCGTGCACGAGCAGGTCTCCGAGGCCGTGCGTGCCGCAGCCATACAGAGCGGTGCTGCCCGCCTAGACCGGGCGCCTACTGGACTCTGAGCGAGCTCGGCTTTGCCCTCTGGCGCGCTTCCGAGATCGGTCAGGACCTGGTCTTGAACCACCAGTAGACATAACCGTCCTCGCTCTGCAGGTGGTGACCTCACATCCGAAAGATGGCCATCTCTTATGTGCCAGGCGGCGATCTTGTCCATCCGGCCGGTGGTCCGCGCGCACCCACCGAACCGAACGGAGGCCGCGAGAGACGGTGCGCTAAGTCCGGCCGGTTAGCCTGGGGTTCGTTCGTCCCGGTGCAACTGAAGCGCCCGCTCGCGGAAGGAGGCGCGATCCACCTTCATGCCAGAGTATCCCTCGGGCCACCCGTGAAACGCGACGGGGATCTTGAACCTCGGCAAGACCGCTCCCAGGGCGCGCTCGAGGGTCTGTGGCTCCTTGGCACCGCCGACCGTCCGCACGAAGGCGACCGGGCGAGCCCCGAACTCCGGGTCGGGGATGGGCACCACCACGGCCTCTTCGACGCCCTCGAGCCCCGAGAGAACCTCCTCTACCTCCTCGGGCTGGACGTTCTCCCCGCCGGAGACGAAGAGGTTGTCCTTGCGGCCCAGGACACGCAGGTAGCCGCCCTGGTCCAGCTCGCCTAGGTCCCCGGTGTGGAACCAGCCGTCCGCGTCTAACGGCCGAGGTACTATGTGATCCTTTACATAGCCCGCGAAGAGCGTCCTCCCCCTCACTAGTATCTCCCCGTCGCCGGAGATGGCGAGCTCGCGGTGCGGCAACGGTCGGCCGGAGGTTCGCAGCTCCGCCGGCGAGGCTCCGGGCGGCGTGGTGGTGACCTGCGAGGCCATCTCGGTGAGGCCGTAGCTGGTGTGTATCGGGAGCTCGCGCGTCGCGGCCTCGTCTAGGAGGGAGGCCGGGATCGGGCCTCCCCCGAGCAGAATAGCCTTTAGCCTTCCCTTCTCGAAGCCTTTCTCCCGGAGCAACTGCAGTAGTTGGGTGGGGACGAGGGAGACGTGCGTGGCGTTGCTCTCCGCGATGGCATCGCCGAGCGGTGTACCGGGCTCAGGCAACACCACCGTCGCCCCGGCGAGCAGGCACCGGAAGAGTATGGAGAGCCCGCCGACGTGGTAGGGCGGCAGCGAGTGGAGCCAGCGGTCCCCCGGCGCGAGCACGATGTTGGTGTTCGACCCCAAGGCGCTGTGGTAATGGTTGCCGAAAGTGTGCAGCGCGGCCTTCGGGGCGGCGGTACTGCCCGAGGTGAAGACGACGGTGGCGGGCAGATTCGCTGCGAGCCACGGCACCTCGGCGGCTCGTGGCCGGGCCTGCGGAAAAGGCTCGTCGGGGAGCAGATCTTCGGGGCGCAGTCTCTGGACGTCCGTAGGCTCAAGGATGTCCTCCTCCGAAAAGATCAGGGTGCGGCAGGCGACCTTCTCGAGCAGCGACGCGGCGCCCTGCGGCGGCAGGCGGGTGCTGAGGAGGCAGGGGACGCACCGGGTACGGATCAGGGCCATCAGCAACACGAAGTAACGCTCGCTTTTGGGCAAGTAGAGCGCGACACGATCCCCCGCCGCGAAGCCCAGCCCCCTGATCCTCTCCGTCGCCGCCGTCACCCGGTCGTCGAGCACCCGGTAAGTCAGCGGACCATCCGCTCCGACGATAGCCAGCGCGTCGGGAGAACGACTCGCCGCCGCCCGCAGGGGACAAGGTATACGCCTCGCGTCGTCCACATTCTAATGTTATCCGACGGGGCGCAGCGAATCGTGCTCGATCTCGCGCCGCTCGCCGAACAGCGCCCGGACGTCCACGCGCGGCGCCGACAACTCCAGACGCGGTCGGATAACGTCCCCAGCAAACTGGCGGTACGTGTCCAACCCCGCCGGCACCTCCTCGCCGCCAACACCGGCGGCGAGCGCTACCAGGGCCGTTGTTCCGACGCCGGTCTCGTAGGCGGTGCTTATGACCGGCCGCACGCCGAGGCGCGAGGCGCAACGCGCGAAGCGCAGCGTCCGCGTGATGCCGCCGAGCAACGTCGGCTTGAGCACGACGGCCTGCGCGTACCCGTGGTCCTCCAGCGCCTCCGGTTCCATATCAGTGAGCGACTCGTCCAGCGCCACCGGCAGGTCGTGGCTTCCGGCGAGAAGGGGCAACTGCGCCGGGTCGGCGAGCGGCTCCTCGACGTACTCGAAGCCTAGGGCCGAGGCGGCGCGGGCGAACCTCTCGGCCTCCTCGAGGCTCCAAGCCCGGTTCGCGTCGAGCCTCAGCGACGCGGCGTCGCCCAGCGCACCGCGCACCGCGCGGACGAGCTCGACATCATCTTCGACGCTCCGCGCGCCGACCTTGAGCTTCACCGCCTCGTAGCCGGCGGCGCGAGCAAGTCGGGCCTCTTCAACGGCATGGTCGGGGGAGATCAGGGCGTTCACCGGGACCGCCGCCCTCGGACTAATCGTGACCAGCTCGGGCAGCGCTTTCCCGGACGACACGGCCCAGAGGTTCCAGAGGGCCAGCTCGAACCCGAAGCGCGCGGACGGCGCGAGGTCCATCACGTCCAACTCACGGGCCAGGACTCCTTCGGGGTCCAGGATGTCTTCGCTCACCCCGCGGCCCATCGTGGACGAGGCCAGGGTGCGCAGCTGCGAGATCACCTCGTCGAGGCCCTCGCGGCTGAAGCCCGGAAGCGGCGCGGCCTCTCCCCAACCGGCTGCCCCTCCGTCGCTCGCCAGCTCTACGAGAAGCCCCTCGCGGTGGTGTAGCCTCGACCCCCCGAGCGGCAGGGGCTCGGAGAGGGGCAGCTCGTAGCAGTAGAGGCCAAAGCCGGTGAGCCTCACTTCAGCCTATGGGCGGTGGGGGAACTGCGAGAAGTCGGGTTTGCGTTTCTCTCTGTAAGCATCGCGGCCCTCCTGGGCCTCTTCGCTCCCGTAGAAGAGGAGGTTCGCGTCGTGGGCGAGCTGCTGTATGCCGGCGAACCCGTCCTCGTGCGCGTGGAAGCTCGCCTTCAGCAGCCGCAGCGCGAACGGCGACCGCTCCAGCATCTCCCGACACCAGCGGACGGTCTCGGTCTCCAGCTTGGCGAGCGGGACGACCTCGTTGACGAGCCCCATCTCCAGAGCCTCCTCGGCCGTGTACATCCGGCAGAGGAACCACATCTCCTTCGCCTTCTTTGGCCCGACGAGCTGGGTAAGGACGGAGGCACCGAAGCCACCGTCGAAGCTGCCGACCTTCGGACCGACCTGTCCGAAACGAGCGTTATCGGCGGCGATGGTCAGGTCGCATATCACGTGCAACACGTGGCCCCCGCCGACCGCGTATCCGGCGACCATCGCCACCACGGGCTTCGGGCAACGCCGGATCTGCACGTGCAGGTCCGTAACGTGGAAGCGCCCGACCGACGCCCCGCCGGGGGTGCGTCGCGGGTCGTCGGGGGCTTCGAGGTACCCGGCGTCCCCACGCACCTTCTGATCTCCACCGGAGCAGAACGCCTCCGGCCCCTCCCCGGTGAGGATGATGACGCCCACCTCGTGGTCTTCGCGGGCGTCCTCGAGAGCCCGCTGCATCTCTACTACCGTCAGCGGCCTGAAGGCGTTTCTGACCTCGGGGCGGTTTATGGTGATCTTCGCGATCCCCTCCGCCTTGTGGTACTTGATGTCCTCGAACTCTCCGGCCACTTCCCAAGCTATGCTAGTCATGCAGGGGATTATAGGTATTCGAAGGGCTCTTGCAGCGAGAACATCGTGGCGAACCGAGCAGCTCGTTCGCGAAGAGAGTGCTCGCGCCGCCAAGAAGCGTCTTTGATTCCTGGGGGACCCGCTGTACCCTTGCTTCGACGTGCACCCCCAGACGTACAGGAGCCTCGCCAACGCCCGGGACTTCATGCGGGACGCTTACCGGCGTCCTGTCAGCCTCCCGGACATCTCGGCCCAGGCGAACCTCTCCCCCTACCACTTCCTGCGCGTCCACAAGCTGACGTTCGGGGAGACCCCGCACGAGTTCCTGACGCGCCTGCGCATAGAGAGGGCGAAGACCCTGCTGGCGAGGGGGAGCCACAACGTCACCGAGGCGTGCTTCGAGGTGGGCTTCTCCAGCCTGGGCAGCTTCAGCGCCCTGTTCAACCACCGCGTGGGCCTCTCCCCTTCCGAGTACCGGCGCCACGCCCGGTCGAGCGTCGCGCTCCCGCGAACGGTCCGGCCGTTGTTCGTTCCCGAGTGTTTCTTCGCGATATTCTACGGGCCGCCCAAGGCGGGATAACCGCAACTTTCGAGAAGCGGATCGTGCGCTGCCGGTGCTATCTTCAGGACGAAGCCACGACACCGGGAGGTTAGCCGTGATCCAGCGCCAGAGCCACTCGACGATCTACGTGATCGACCAGGGGGAGGCCCTCGAGTTCTACCGCGACACTTTAGGCTTTGAGGTTCGGACCGACATGCCCATGACCGAAGAGGCCAGCGTTCGCTGGGTGACGCTGAGCCCCAAGGGGCAGCCGGACCTCGAGATCATCCTGATGCCCGTAGCCCCCGGACCCGCCTTCAGCACCGAGACGGCCGAGGAGATGAGGGCGCTGGTCCGGAGGGGCGCTTTAGGCATCGGCGTGTTCGAGACCGACGACGTTCGCGGCGACTACGAGCACCTCAGCAAGCAGGGTGTCGAGTTCGTCTCGCCGCCCGAAGAGAAGTTCTACGGCATCGAGGCCGTCGTGAAGGACAACTCGGGGAACTGGTTCAGCCTCACCCAGCGCAAGGAGTAGGGTGTCTGCCCGGCCCCTCGCGCTACGGGGTATCCAGAGAACGCTTGAGCAACGCGAGGTACGCCTCGGGGGCTTCGAGGCGGACGCTGTGCCCGGCGCCGGTTACGACGGCGGCCCGGACAAGGGGGTTGACGGACGCCATGCGGCGCGCGATGCTGGCATACCTCTCGTCGAGCCCCCCGGCGACCGCCAGCGCCGGCACTTGCAAGACGCCGAGCCTATCCCACATCGGGGCCTGCTCCCCGGCCCCCATCCCCCGCAGCGAGCGCGCCAGCTCGGTTGGGTCGTTGCGCAGCCGCGCCCCGATGGTCTCTTGCAACAACCCTTCGCGCCGCGCGAGCGCCGCGAAGAGCGGTTGCCGGTACCAGTCGTCCAGGAAGCTCTTGAGGTCGCCCAACTCCAGTCGAGCCGCCTTCTCCTCGTCCGAGCGGCGGCGCGCCTGGCGCTCCGCTTCGCTCTCGATCCCCGGCGACGCCGACTCCAGGAAGAGCCTGGAGCACCGCGCCGGGTGGCACCGCGCCGGGTGGCGCAGCGCGAGGTAGAGCGCGAGCCGCCCGCCCATCGAGTAGCCGACGAGCGCCGCACGCTCGATGTCGAGGTCGTCGAGCAGATCCAGAAGCGCGCGCGTCGTCCCTTCCATGGTGTAGCACTCGGGTGGTAGTCCGAGCGAGGCGCCGTGCCCCGGCAGGTCGGGGGCTACGCAGTAAAAACGTTCGTCGAGCGCCGAGATCGCGCCCGTCCAATCTGCGCCCGAGCCCAGAAAACCGTGCAAGAACAGGATCGCCGGGCAGCGGGGGTCGCCGGCGACGCTGTAACTCAACCCGAGCACGGGGCCAAGACAGCTACCAGGGCAGCATGCGGGATGTTACTCGGAACAGGGGACTAGGTTCGCGGCTAACGTTTCGGTGAAGACTCGATTACTTGTTGGCCCATTTAAGCTGGAACTCGATCTCCTCTTCATCACCCTCCCGTTCGTGCTCGACGTTGAACTCGGCACGAGCGGGCACGTAGATTCTCTCTCCGGCCACCTGGATCTCGAACCTCTCGCCCGTCTCGAGGGCGTCGGCGAGCCTGCGCAACTTCGATGCGAACTCGGAGGCGGAGTAGACCTTCTCGACGTCCCTGTCTCTCTTCTCGCCCATCGATTTTCCCCTTTTTCGTTAGACCGTCAACCTCTCGGTATCCTACCGAGCCCGAAGAGCAAAGCCAAATCCGCCGGCACGACGGTCCCGCGCCGCCTGCGAACCTCTTACCCGAGGCTCATCGACCCGCTTCCGAAATCTCCGCCAGCAACCTCCGGTGCAGTTCCGCGTTCTCCTCGCGGTCCGTTCTGACCTCGATCAGGGTCGGTCCGGTCCGGTCGTGGGCCGCGCGGTAGGCCTCCACGAAGTCGGAGACCGTCCCGGGATGCCCGTAGCCGAGGCCGAACATCGCCGAGGCGTGCTCGAAGCTCAAACCCTGCGGCGTGCCGAAGTAAGGCTCAAAGAACGCTTTGTATCGGGCGACGGGGAGAAAAGAGAAGATCGCGCCCCCGTCGTTGTTGAGGACCACCACGACCACGGGAAGGTCGCGCAGCATGGCGAGCGAGTTCAGGTCGTGCAGCAGCGCGAGGTCGCCGATGAGGAGCGTCAGCGGCCTCCCCGAGCCGTGGGCGAAACCGGCGGCGGTGGCGACCGTCCCGTCTATCCCGCTCGCGCCCCGGTTGGCGGCCACGGGAACGGGCGCGCCGTCCGTAGCGGCGAAGGTGTCCAGGTCCCGGACGGGCATGCTGCTCGCCACGCAAAGGGTGTGCCCTTCAGGGACGAGGCGCGAGACGAGGCGCGCCACCAGCGGCTCGTTCAAGGCTCTGGCCTCCCCAAAGGATCGGTCCAGATGCCTGTCTGCCTGCTCCGAAGCTTCCCGCCAGGCCGCCGCCCACGGCGTAGCATCCGCGGGGGGACGTCGTTCGGCGGCCACCGTGAGCGCGGCGCAGAAGGCGGGTATATCGGCCTCGACGCTTTGCGTTACCCGGTGGCCGGGGTCGAGCCGGAAGGGGTTCTCGCGCACGACAACGTAGGGGTCGGGGCGGCTCGCCGCGAGGAACCGCTCGAGCCGCTTGGAGATTGCCCGCCCGCCGACGTGGAGCACCGCCTCGGGGGCGTGCTCCCCATTGAACCACTCGCTCGCCAGCAGCGCGTCATAGAGGGGAACGAGGTTCTTGGACGCCGCTCCGAGGCGGATCTGGGACCCCACGTCCGGCAGGAGCGGCCAGCCCAAGGCGTCGGCCAGGCGCAGCGCTGCCTCGCCCTGCTTGCGGGAAGGGAGCCGTCCCGCGACGACGAGGCCCCGCTCCACGAGTTGCAGCCCCTCCCAGAGGCGCTCGACCTCGTCGGGGTCCACAGCGGCCTTCGTGGCGGCGTAGCGAGTGTACGGTTCCCCGCTCTTTCGCCAGCAGGCGGGAGCGGGAAGTTCGCCGGGGCCTTCGTCCGGGTCGGGGAGAAAGGGCTCGCGGAACATAAGGTTGAGGTGGACGGGACCACTGGGAGAGCGCCTGGCGCGGTAGACGGCCTGGTCTACGGTAGTGAGGACCATCGCCGGGTCCAGGGATTCGTCGGGGGCGGGCAGGTCGAAGCGCCACCGCACGTAGTCGCCGAAGATGTCGGGCTGGTCGATGGTCTGGTTCGCCCCGGTCTGCCGGAGTTCAGGGGGACGGTCGGCGGTCAAGAGGATCACGGGCATGCCGTCCGTCGCGGCCTCGACGACGGCGGGCAGCCCGTTGGCGACCGCCGTACCCGAGGTCGTGATCCAGGCCGCAGGTAGCCCCGTGGCGCGCGCGTGACCCACGGCGGCAAACGCCGTGCCGCGCTCGTCGAAATGGATGAGGCTATCGGCTCCTTCGTTGGCCGCCAGCGCCGCGATGAGGGGGGTGGAGCGGGAGCCGGGCGCGACGCAGAAAAAACTCACGCCGCTGCGGACAAGCTCCTCGACGATGAGGGTGGCCCAGAGGAGGTTAGCGCGTGGCGCGGCGGGCGGAGTCAAACCCGAACATCCCGGTGAAGTCGCCGATCTTCTGCTCGATCTCAGCCCACTCGTCCTCGGGCACGGAGCCCTCGACGATCCCGGCCCCCGAGAACAGCGTGAGCCTACTTCCGCGCACGAGGCCGGACCGTATCCCGACGGCGAACTCGGCCCCGTCGGCCCCGATCCAACCGACCGGACCGGCGTACCACCCCCGATCGAAGGGCTCGACCGCCCTTATCTCCTCGAGCGCCTCCCCCTTCGGGTACCCCCCCACCGCCGGCGTCGGGTGTAGCGCCCGCAGCACCTCGGCGTCCGTCACGCCCTCGCGCAGGATCCCCCGGACCCTTGACACGAGGTGCCGCCTGCTCGCCAGCTTCATCTCCAAGACGCCTGCCTCGACCTCGAGCTCGTCGCAGAGCGGTCCCAGCGCCTCGCCGATGCCGACCCGGACGTGGTCGTGCTCGACCTTGTCTTTCTCGCTCCGGAGCAGATCGTCGCGCAGCTCTTCGTCGTCCGCCTCCGAGGCGCCGCGTGGCCTGGTTCCGGCCACCGCCTCGCTCCGAATATCCCGCCCCTCGCGGCGGTAGAGTCGCTCTGGGGAGGCGCCGACGAAGGCCACCCCCTCCTCGGGCTCGACGTAGAAGTGGAAGCAACCCGGCGTCGCCTTCTCCAGCCTCTCGGCTAGCAACGCCGCGTCCACCGACTCCGCGAACCCGAGTTCCGTCCAGCGGGCGAGTACCACCTTGCCCAGCCACCCCTCCGAGAACGCCGAGAGCGCTCGCTCCACGCCGCGGCTCCATCCCCTCTGGTTGGGGCGATCGGTCCGGGAGGCCGGCTCCGGCAGGATATCTTCGGGGGTTTCCTGTGGGAAAGAGAGGTGTTCGATCTCTTCCAGGATCTCCACCTGCCTCCGCGCGTCGCGCGGGAGCACCAGGTTGCAGACAAGCGTGGCTTCCCCGTCCCCAGCGTGCAGCTCGAAGCGTGGCAGGACGAAGCGGTACGCGCCGAACGGTGCCCACTCCGCGCCCGGCTCGCGCAGGTGGTCGAAGCGGAGCCCGCCGTAGTAGCACGCCCGCCGTTCGCCCGAAGAAAGCAGGGGAGCCAGGCGCTTGCGCAGCGCGTCCGGGCTCTCCGGAACGTCGCCCTCCTGGAGGTCCGCCGCCCCGACGGCCGCGACGCCGCCCCCGCCCTCGCGCCCGGACCAGTACAGCTTCGAGGGGAGCGACTGATCCCGCAGCCACCGCAGCGGCGCCACCGGCCTCACGGGGACCGCGAGGCGGACCACCCGTTCGGTAGCGTCCGGGACGTCCGCGGCCTCAGAGAGCACCCGACTTACCCGCCCGGCGAGGAGCCAGCGGTCACCTGCCGGGGACTCGCCTGGCGGGTCGAGATCTCGCGCCATCCCTCTGCGTTCTTCGCTCAGCAAACCTCGTACCGCTTCTCCATCTCGAAGCGTAGTGTAGCAAGGCGTATCGAGCGGGAGAGCGGCTTCGCTCACAATCACCTAACCGTACAGGCTCGGGTAGAGCTCCCGGTAGCGGGCGTAGGCCGCCTCGAAGGCTCCACTCGCGTCCCCGGGCCGGACGGAGCGATCCGGGTCCGGCGCGAGCGCGAGGAGGTCCTCCTGCGACCGGTAGACGCCGGAGGCGGCCCCGGCCAAGAGCGTCGCGCCACGGGCGGACGCCACGGCGGCTAAAGCGCCGGGCAGCACCCGCAGCGGGCGACCGAGCACGTCCGCGAGGAGCTGACGCCAGCGTTCTTCAACGCCGCCACCGCCGGCAAGCCGCAGCTCGGGGGCCTCGACCCCCGCCACCTCCAGCGCTTCCAGCCCCTCGCGCAGCGCGAACGCGACGCCCTCAAGAGCGGCGCGCAGGAGGTGGCCGCGACCGTGATCGAGGCCCAAACCCACCCAGGCGCCCCTGGCGTCCGGGTCGAAGCGCGGCGTCCGCTCGCCGCTGAGGTACGGCAGGAAGATGACGCCCCCGGCGCCGGGCGGCACGGCGAAGGCTTCCTCGTAGACGTCGTCCCAAGAGGCGCCTACTGTCCTGCGGGCCCACTCGAGGGCGAGCCCGGCGTTCTGGATCGCCGCCATCGAGTACCAGAGGTCCGGCGCGGCGGCGCGGTAGAGGTGGGTGCGCAGGTGGGGATCCGGCTCAGGGGCGCTCTTCGGGGCCACGATCTGGCCGCCGGTCCCCACGGTGAGCTGTACGAGCCCGGGCCGCAGGAGCCCACCGCCGAGCTGTGCTGCCGCGGTGTCCGCCGCCCCCGCCGCGACCGGAAGACCCGCTCGCAACCCGAGGCTTTCGGCGGCTTCCCGGGTGAGCGTCCCCGCAACGTCGGCAGAGGCGACGAGCGGCGCTAGCAGGCTGGGGCGTAGGCCAAGGGTTTCGACCACGGGATGGTCCCAATCGTCGTGACGGAGGTCGTAGAGCAGGGTGGCGGAGGCGTCGGAGGGCTCGGCGGCGGCCTCCCTCGTGAGGCGCAGCCGCAGCCAGTCTTTGGGCTGAAGCGCCCACCGGGCGGAGGCGTACGCCTCGGGCTCGCGGTCGCGCAGCCACAGGAGCGACGGCCCGGCCATGCCGACGGCGGGCGGGTTGGCGAGCCGCCCTCTGGCGTCCTCGTCGAGCCCGCGGTAAGCGGAGAGCTGCTCACCGGAGCGGGTGTCGGCCCAGAGAATGGCGGGTCTCGATGGGCGCCCGCCGTCGTCGGTGAGGACGACACCGTGCATCTGTCCCGAGAGACCGATCGCCGTCACCTCCGCGCCGCGCTGCCCGACGGCGGCCCGCGTGGCCTCGACAACAGCGTTCCACCAGTCCTCCGGGGAGGACTCGGCCCACCCCGATCGCGGCGAGCGCACGGGGTAGGAGGCCGAACCCTCGCCGAGCGACTCGCCGTTTTCGCCGACGAGCAGGGCTTTGACGGAGCTGGTCCCGAGGTCCAGGCCGAACAGCATAGGGGTCAGGGGATCCGGCGTGGCACGTCGTGCGGCTTACCCAGGAGGCTGCTCGAACAGCTCGTGTTCGGCCCCTTTTGCGCGAAGGAAGGCGAGGCCGTCGGTCACGAGAGCGTCCGGATCTCCGGGCGGTATCTCGACGAAGTCGAGTCCGGCCGATGCGACGCTGGAGATCACGCGCTCCGCCCCCTCACAGGACCACTCCCCGGCCCAGCAGATAAAGGCGTGGGCCGCGAAGCTCGGTCCGCGACACGCGGATGGGATGTTCATGATCCCGACCTCCCCGGTTCATCCCTCAGCGTTCCCACCTATCATAGCGACGAGCTGATCGCCCGTCCTCCCTAGCAGCGGCGCGACGTTCTACCGTTTCAAAGTGCAAAGCTAGAGGGCCGGAGCTTGTCCGCCCCGACCCTCTGCGCGTGTATTCTCGGTCTCGACCGTTATCCGGCTCTACGCCTCCTTGATCTCCTCGCGTTCGGCCCGGATGAGGAGGCGGTTGGTGTAGTCCGGCAGGGTGCAGGTCTGGAGGGTGACGATGTTCTTGCCCTCCACAGGATTGAGCACTCTGAGGTTGGCGGGCGTCGTTACGTACTTCCTGAAGACCACGTAGGTGTACTGCCTGCCCTCGGAGTCGGTGATGTAGAACTCGTCTCCCTCCTCGAGTTTGTTGAGGTCCCAGAACGCTAGGTGGCTGTTGGTGCCCTCGTACCCGAGGCGGTGGCCGGCGATGTAGACGTTGGCCTCCTCCTCCCACGGGTAGCCCGTGTGCTTGATGTGGACACCAGCGTAGTCGTGGAAGAGCGTCTCGTCGGTACCGAGCCCGGTGGGGATCTCGTCTTCCTTGATCTGCTCCATCTTCGGAACCGTCAGCTTCATCATGTCGCTCGACGGGGGCTCGACGGAGGCCTGCTCATCGCCCGAGTCTTCCTGCGCGCCCTGCTGGGGCGCGACTTGCTCGTCTGGGGTCTCCTTCTGCTGCTCCTGCTGCGCTTGGTCCTGGCTCCCGTCCTCGCCCCCGGACTGCCCGGAGGAGCCGCAGGCGGCCAGCACCACCACCGTCGCCAACGCGGCAAAGATCAATATCAGGTTCTTCAAGCGCATCTCATCCCCTTCTCAAGATCCTGGTCCTACTAGTTTGAAGCTTACCGCCCATAGATAACAAGACGGTTACGTTTTGATCAAAGGTCCGTTACACCGCCTCGCACCGCGATCGTGCAGACCCGTGCAGGCTCGATTCATCGGGGCATATATTAGGACATACTTCCCTCATTGCAAACCCTTATGCCCCCGCCCACCTCCAACGTGCCGTCCGGGTGTACCTCCACGCCCACGCCTAGCATCCGGTAGAGCCGGTTGCGCTCCTCGGGGGTGATGGTGTCCAGAGATTGCGGCACCATCTTCTAGTACAGCGCCACGACAGCCTCCGCATCGGTTTCCAGGGCTCGCAGCCGCTCGCTCCTCGGCTTGGTGTCCGCGAGCTCGGTGCGTGCTAGGCGGCACGCAGCTTCGACCTCCGCCGTGCGGGTCTTCAGATCCTCTAGGGTTAATCGCGCCCTCGGCGTAAGCGTGCTGGAATCTGGCACGTTTGGCGTCTGCCTCGGCCAGGACCTCCACCCTTTACTGTGGAAACTAACGCGGGCCGGGGAGTTGACGACCCCGGCCCGTAAATGGTTGGGGCGGTGAAGAATGTTAGCTGAGTCCGCCCCAAGTACAGCAGAAACATCTTAGCAAAAGATTGTGCGCTAGGACACATTTCTCCAAGTTGGGCCGACACCTTTATTCACCGAAGTCCACGTGAGGCACTTTCCTCGACGAAAGATGGGACATATGGCCGATATGCAGCCTACTTCAGGTACGTTAACGTTAGCGTGGTAGGTCGGGGCTGGCGTTACAAGTCCTCCTTGTCCGCCCCGCTTCGGCCTTCCATCGGGCACGGGGGTCGACGCTCCGTAAACGCCAAACGCCAGCCACTCCCGTGCCCCCGCTCGGGGTCTTATTCACGAACGTCCAATAAGTATCGGACTCTCCGAAGTCCACACCCTGCCTAGCCCCGGTCCACCACCTTAAGCCGTACCCTGCCCTACCCCTCCGGCTCCCCTGGCCCGTTAGGATCGGGCCTCGGTCTTAGCGCCACCGCTTAACCCCCGGTGAGCACCATGGAGATCACTTGTAAAGGTATTGTGGCCTTGAAGACTCAACTGCATTGCCGACGTTTACCTATTGGCGCAAGCCCCTATTCACCGAAGCTTGGGGCATAAAGGGCTTATTCACCGAAGTGCCTAGAAGAAGGACTGTTCTCGGGAAGTAGGATCACAGAGGAGGGCCGGGACTCTCCTTATGCTCTAGGTTAGAATCGATGCCAAGTCGGCGGTTTGCCCCAACTCCCCACCGGCCTCACCGCCGAACTCAGGAACGTCCGCGATCCCCTCCGCGCTCCTTCCGGCGTTCCTGGCGCTCGTGCCTTTCCTCCCTCTCTTCCCGACGCTCTTGTCTTTCATGCCTCTCCTGGCGCTCCTCGGACCCCGGAGGGCCCGCCCCGTGTTCTTTTCTACGACCCTCGCGGTGTCCCCCCTGCTCGCCCCTGTCCCTGTCTCTGCCCATGCTGTCCTCCTACGGTCGCCTCTTTGGTGGTAACTCCGCAGCTCTTTACCCGGCAGCGGTCCGAGGTAATCCCTCCCCGAAGCTGCGAGCCACCCCTTAGCCGGCATCCCGCACCCTGGTGGACGAGCAGTGGCAAGCGGATGCTTAGAGGTATGGACAGGCTTCGCATCGGTGGCACGTTCGTTTATGCGTTGTTACGCGAGGGTGCGATCCCGAGCTTTTCTTAAGTCGAACACGATATAGGTGTCGCCCTGGGCTGCTATGGGGAATTTGTTGATAAAAGCTTTCAGGCCTCTGGTTTCTGCTCGCGGCCACCACCCTTTCGAAATAATGAAGTATTCGGGCGAGCGCTTCGAGTATCTACGAGAGAAGAGCTTTCTTTCTGCGCTGTTCTGCTCCTTAGGTGTCCCCGATCGACTAGGATACGGCCATATATACCCTGAAAGCTGTCCATGGTACATGAGGGCATACGTGTAGTTCGGTTCCCGGGAGTAGGCGTTTGTTATATAGCCGCCGAACAAGGAGATGGTACTGTGGCTATGCTTAACAACCTTCCCGATCTCTTGGCTGCTTGCTACGTACGAAGCGGCGTGACTTTGCTGTGCGATCATCCAATCGGTTGGCTGCCTATTGCCTATTGCGCTAAGAACTAATAGCGAGATGGATAGTCCGAGAACAACAATTGCCCTTCCATAGCCGCGCAAGCCAAGCTGGCCTACCCGATACAGATTCACCGTCTGGCTTAGACACTTCATTATTAGATCGGCTATAGGCCCTAAGGAGAGGGCTACAAGCGGGATAAGCTGCAGGGAGTAGTAAGCGACGGTAGCAACGTGATGCGCAAACGCCACTCCAAAGAGGAAATATCCGCCCCATAGACCAATCATTAGGGCTCGTGGCAATCCCTTGTGAAGCAGCAAGACCCCAACGAGCGCTCCTAGAAGGGCGACGTACCCTATCACGACCCAGACCGAATAGAGCCATCCGTCCCAGAAGGACGCCGTCAACAGAAGCTGCGGTGCGACTTTCTGCGACACTTGCTTTTGAAGGAACCCCGCAAGGAGTGTTCCATACAGGCCGTAAAGGCCTGTGGGTATGATACTCAGCACCGTGAACATCAGTAAGTGCGGATTGGTCAATGACCTGCGAACGCCTTGTCGGTAAACCGTAAGTGACACAAACGCTCCGAGTATCTGGAAGAGACAGATCCCGAGCTTGCCGAATATGGCTAAGGATGAGATCGCGGCGGCGACTATCAAGCGGCGTGTGGAAGGCTGTTCATGATATCGCACCAGCGTGAAGATGCTGACCATTAATAACATGACCATCAACGGATCCGGCATAAAAGCTCTGCTGGCGAGCACGCCATAGGGAACGAAGAGATAGAAAAAGACGGAAAACATGGCCGCGTTTGGAGAGACTACCTTCTTAGCGGTTAGGTACAGAAAAACACCGCCAACCACCCAGAAGAGCGCTGATAGCAGCCTTGGAATCCAAAGATGTTCGCCTCCGAAGATGAGGTAGGCTGAGGAAGTCACGAGTTCCAGGATGGGCGGTTCTATGATCCCGTCCGGAGGAACCGTGCTCAATTCCCCGGTCAGCAACCACTCATAGAACCCCCGCGCAAGCAGAGCGCCATGATACTCGCGAAGTGGATCAAACCCCATGGGGAGCCGGTCGATGCCATAAAGCCTGAGGCAAAACGCGGCGACAAACAGGAAGCCGAGAATTATCAAGCGCAATACCGGTGCTTTCTCCAAGGACCGTATTGTTGCCATTACCTTGGATCTCACTCTTCCATGACCCCATCTTGGTGTTTAAGAGCTGCTCTGCCTCAGAGAAACATATTAGAGCAGGCGGCGGTTGTGGCACAGCCACGCGAAGGTCCTTTTCGCGACCCAATGTCGCGGCAGTACCTCGAAGCCCCGGCGCGGGAACATCTCCTCGACGTAGATATTCCGTTCCTCCTATATGCCACTCCCTCGCCCACGCGTGCAGAACCTTCTCGGGTGTCGGCCCTTCCTCTTCTTGCCCTTATTCACCCAAGTGCCTAGAAGAAGCTATTTTTTCTCGGAAGCCACATACAGCATCCTGCATAGCCCTAGTCCTATCTACTGTCACGGACCAGCGTAGCAACTTGCGCCAGATCTCATATGTGGCCCAATATGTAGGCGTTGGTGCAGTGGTGACGTGAACATGTTGGGGCTCCGCTCCAACTGGGAAAGGGGCATGAACACGAAGCTGACGGCGTGGGCCGCGCACGGGTCGGGCAAGCTTAGCCTACCGCCCGGCTACGGCCTCGAGAGGGACGCGGACCTGCTGGAGTTGCGCCGGACGGACGGGTCGCTGGTCGCCGCGTTCAGCGCTAGGGGCGCGTCACCGGCGGAAGTGGTGCGGGAAGCCGAGGAAGATCACAGGAAGAACGGCAGGAGCACCGCCTAGCCAACGCCAAGAAGGACGTCAGGAATGTGTAGCAAGCCTGGCGTATGCGTTCAGAGGCTTCCTCAAGCGGCCACGGCCATGTTACGAGCAGCGCCCCATGTTGACCAATGATGACCTGAGAACCTACGGGCGCGTATCACACGCCCTGGCGCCGTTTAGAAGCTGGCCGGCCCCGGCCCCGACTCCTCTCTCCACCTCGCCGCTCAAGACCTTCTCCGCGAGCCCTTCGAAGCGGGCCTGCAGCCTGACGAACTCGACTGAGGGACAGCCGCAGCCGCCACGCTTACCGCCCTTCGAGGCTGCCCGTTTGCGCTCGTCGGCGTTAGCCGGGTCATGCCACCAACAATGGGTTTGCAGTGGCTCTACGGTGACCGTATACCGCGGGCCACGCCGCGAAGACAACCCCCGAATAGAGGTCCGAGTAGTCGGCCCGCAGAGCTGCTAAGGTGCGCTGGGCCAAGCAGCGCCAGCAAGAAGAGGGCTCTTCGTAGCCCACTGACTAGCGCGGGCCGGGAACGCTAAGAACCCGGCCCGTCAACGGTGGGGGGCCATCTCCTTTTCTCCTCCTCGCAATAGCGGACGATGGGCAGGATAGAGCACCCGCTCTTGGATGGGGGGAGGTCGTCCACCCCATCTGACCTAAGACCATCGTCCGCAAACCCCATCATACCAAAAAAAGTCACAGATGTTTCAATCTTCGGTTGGTGATGGGCAGTACGTGCTCAGACTTTTCGTGCAAGGCCCCCTCGAGTCTTGACACCATCGAATATATGTGTATACTGCACATACTGATTACAGGCTAGTTCACAGGAGGAAAGAGTGGCTAACATGGAGAAGGCCAACAAGGCCGCGGAGCGGCTCGCGGAGACCACGCGGGATTCGTACAAGACGGTCCTGGATCACACGGTGGCGCTGCAGGAGCGTAACGTCCACTTCGCGCAG
>Ga0126306_10000224_pt1 | contig 23220 bp, 23 predicted proteins | sample Plot27_FD_92592 | JGI IMG/M metagenome (GOLD analysis project Ga0126306, IMG submission 92592) | Serpentine soil microbial communities from UC McLaughlin Reserve, CA, USA - Plot27 | ecosystem: Environmental > Terrestrial > Soil > Grasslands | place: USA: UC McLaughlin Reserve, Lake County... | reverse complement strand
CGTCCTCGAACTGCGCTTCCAACACGACCTCACCCAACGCGAAATCGGCGAACAGATCGGCTACTCCCAAATGCACGTCTCACGCCTCCTCCGCCGCGCACTCAAACGACTGGAGACAGCCGCAGCCGCCGCTTGAGCGAGCGGGCGTTCTCGACGGCGAAGCCCTCCCAGTCGTTGTTGAAGTAGACGAAGACCTCGGCCCGGCGGCGCCACTGGGCGATCCGCCGGGCCCACTCCTCGATCTCCGCCGGCGAGTAGTTGCCGCGCCGTCCGCGGCGGCCGTGGTGGAGACGGACGAGCGTCCAGTCGGCGGTCAGCTCGCGGGCCTGGAAGGGCCACTTGGGGTGGTCGCCGATCACGAGCGCGGCGCCGTGATCGCGGAGCAGGTCGTAGACGTCGCGGGTGAACCAGCTCTCGTGGCGGAACTCGAAGCAATGGCGCCCCGGGGGGTGCTGCTCAAGCGCCCCTGCCAGGACTTCGTCGTCGCGTCGGAAGTTCGCGGGCAGCTGCCACACGATCGGGCCGAGCTTGCCCGAATCCACCAGGGGCTGGATGCGCTCGTAGTAGCGCTCCACGCCCTGCCCGATCTCACGCAGCCGCCGGACGTGGGTCAGGTAGCGGCTGGCCTTGGCGGCGAAGACGAAGCCGTCGGGGGTGTCCTCCACCCAGCGAGCCACGGCGTCGCGCGAGGCCAGCCGGTAGAAGGTCGAGTTCACCTCGACGGTGTCGAACTCCTCGGCATAGCGACGCAGCCAGCGCGGCTTGCCGAGCCCCTCCGGATAGAGCCGGCCCCGCCAGTCGTCGTAGTTCCAGCCGGAGCAGCCGATGCGGACTGACCGCACCGGGCGGTCCGCCCTCGACCGGCCAGGCATCAGCGGGGGTCCGGGGGCGTGAGCCCCCGGCTGCTCTTACTCGGGCGTGAGCGTCTGCTTGTCGCGCTCGGTGAAGTCGACCTTCTCGGTGCGCGCCTGCTCGCGGTGGTCATGGATGCTGGCTGCCTGCTTGCGGCGCCGGTTGAAGTCGACCAAGGCGGCGATTCCGATCGCGAGGATGGCCACCGGGACGGCGACGATCACCGCGCCGCCCGCGAAGGCGAACGACATCGCGACGAGGGCCAGGGCGAATGCGCCCACGACGGTCGTGAATCCCCACATGGCTAGGGGGTACCCATGCGCGGCCGGGGCAAACTGGCTCGGTGCGCCGCCGGCCGAGCCGGCGGCTTCCGCAAGGCAGCCGTGTCCACCACCTCGAACGCGCTGCCCGGCACCTGGTGCAGGGTGCGCAGCTGGTCGTTGTCCCAACGGGGGTTGGGCGCGCCGCTCACGTACCAGGGCGAGCCGTTGTCGGCCAGGATCATCCCGTAGCGCTTGAGCGCCTGCAGGACGATCCGGGCCTGGCGAGGGAAGCGCGAGATGTCGTAGGCGCGCCGGAGGCGGACGCGCTGGCCCATGGCCGGCAGCGCCGCGTCCGTCAGGTCGGAGGCGAAGTGCCGCGCGGGGTACTCGAAGGCGCGTCGCGTGCGGGCCGCCGTGAACCGCAACGCGTGGTCGATCCGCCCCCGCTTCACCTCGTCGTAGCGGGCGAGGCCGGGCAGGATCGGAAGTCCGGCGGCGTCCGCTGACGTCCAGCCTCGCGGGCGCAGGCGGTTCGAGCGCAGGCTCCAGATCGCGCCGGAGCCGGCCCTCCAGCGTGATCCGCCGCCCTCGGGGAAGGCGGAGAACAGCTCATACAGGCGGCACCGCCCGCGGTCGACGACGATCACGTGTCGGTCTCCGTCGGAGCCTCGGCCGCCCTCCACCGGGACGTTCGCCGGGAGCGGGTACGGCCCGCGGTCGGACTCGTCGGCGTAGTCGAAGCTGACGGGGACCCCACGCTGCCGCTTGCCCACCGTAACGAATGGGATCCCGATCGGACCGCCCTCCCAGAGCCCCGACCCGAAGTCCGCGTGCATCGTCTCGTCGAGTCCGATCGAGCGCACGATCGCGCCGGAGTTCGGGTGCACTGGGAGGCGATCGACGCGCAGGTTCCAGTGATTGCTGGATGGGAACACCGGGCAGTTCGGGGCGCCGGGAAGCGACCCGGCCTGCGCCGCCGGCGCGAGCGCCAGGACGAGTCCGATCGCCGGCAGCGCTCGGCGCACCGGCTACTGGGGCGAGGGTCCGAAGCGGGTGGTCTCGCCCTCGGGCACGCGGCCGTCCCGGCCCACGTAGCCGCCCTTGCCGCCGACGACCACGTAGATCGCCGGCCCGTCGCCCACGTTCTTGATCCTGCGAACGGTTGCCGCGTCAACCCGGGCCAGCCCACCGGGGCCGAGCTCGTGGCTCGCGTCGTCGCCGAACGTGATCTCGATCCGCCCGCGGTGAACGAAGTAGAGCTCCTCCTGCTCCTCGTGGAAGTGCCGGCCGGTCTCGTAGCCTGGCGGGAGCTCGATGGCGTTCACACCAAAGGCGGTGACCCCGAGCGCGCGCCGGATCTTGCGGAAGCCGGGACCGTCCGCGAGAGAGTCGACGTTGGCGACCGCGTAACCGTCGCCCTCCGTGACCTCCAGCGCTTCGTCGGCCATGGCGGCAGCCTAGCGCCGCTCGGGTCAGGCCGCCTGCTCGGCGCTGCGGAGCCCGCCGCGCGCCCAGAGCACCATCAGCGCGGCGAGTCCAGCGGCCACGGCGAACGCGGCAAGCACCTTGACCGGGTCCCCGGCGATGAAGCCCCGGTCCGCCTCGAGCACGAGCGTGATCGGGTTGACCGTGGCGGCCGTCTTCACCCACCCCGTGAGCAGGTCATAGGGCACCCATACCGGTGCAAGGAAGAGGAGGAGGAAGACGGGCACCTGCATCGCAGGCCCGGCTTGCATCGTGCGCAGCCTCATCGCCACCCCGCAACCGAACAGCATGGTTGCGGCGTTCACGAGCAGGGCGAGCGTGTAGAGCCCGACCAGATCGAGTCCGCCGGCGGCGATGTCCATCCCGGCGACGAGCGCAACAACCGTGATCAGCCCCACGGTGAACAGCGCGCGGGCCAGCGCCGCGAGCCAGTAGCCGGTCACGATGCCGCTCCGCCGCGGGGCGGCAAGCAGCAGGCGGCGCGAGAAGCCCGACTCGAAGTCGCGCGCGATCGCGAAGCCGGCGAACACTCCGCCGAATGCCGAGGCCTGCAGCAGCACGAAGCCGTAGACGAAGGCCGTGTAGCCGGAGTCGAAGTCGAAGCCCGGCACGGAGTCCACGCGCGAGAGCCCGCCCGCGAACGCGGTGAAGAAGAACAGCGGGAAGAGGGCCGACGGAATGATTATCGCCGGGTTCGTGAAGAAGCTGTGGATACTGCGCCACGCGACCGCCCGCGCGACGGATGTGAAGGATCCGCGACTCATGTGCGCACCATCCTCGTCCTGAGCGCCGACGACGCCGCGAGGATTGCGATCAGGGCCACCCCACCGGCGCACGCGAATCCGAGCGCCAGCGCCTCGCCGTCCCAGCCGAAGATCACGAGCGAGCGGATCGCCTCGAGCATGTACGACACGGGGTTGTACGTGGCGACCTCACGGAACCATGCGGTCTCGATGAGGTTGCGGGGCAACGCCATCGACGAGAGGAAGAGGGCGGCGAAGAGCAGCGGGAAGATGCCCTGAACGGCCTCGCCGGAGCCCGTGCGGAGCGCCACGAACGCGCCGATGCTGCCGAAGGCGAGCGAGATCACGAGCGACAGCACCACGATCACGACCGCGCCCGTCACGCCGGCCTCGATCCCAGCGCCCGCGACCAAGCCGACCACGAGGAAGGTCACGGCCTGGAGCAACCCGAGCGCCATGATGCCCGCCAGCTGACCCATGAGCAGCGCGAGCCGCCGCAACGGCGTGAGCGCCAGTCGGTTCAGAAACCCGGTCTCCACATCGTTCGACACGTTGGTGCCGGCGCTGTTCGCGGAGAAAAGCGCGCCCTGGACGAACGCGATGGCGAGCGCGAACTGGAGATAGGAGTCGGTCGGGAAGCCCGGCAGCTCGGTGGCAGAGTCGAGCCCACCGGCGTTGATCGACAGCAGGAGCAGGGGGAAGAACAACGAGGGAATCACCATCGCCGGCTGGCGCAGCGTGCGAAGCACCGATCGGCGGGCGAGCGCGCCCACCTGGAAGGCGAAGCCTCCGCTCATGCGGCCACTGCCTCCTTGGGCTGGTCCTCGGCCTCGTCCGGCTCCTCCTCCGCGGCGCCCTCGAGGGAGCGCCCGGTCTTCTCGAGGAAGACGTCGTTGAGCGTGGGCGCGTGAAGCTGAAGGTGCTGGAGGGAGATGTTCTCGGCGTCGAGCGCGCGGACCACCTCGGCAAGCCGTCCCTCACCGCCCGAGAGGCGCACCGCGGCGCCTTTCGGAGAGGAGTTGGCCTGCTCGCCGAAGCGGGACAGGACGGCGCGGGCGCGCTCGAGGTCGACGAACTCGGCCGGGATGACCTCCACGCTCGGGCGCCCGACCTCGGCCTTGAGCGCCTCGGGCGTGCCCTCGGCGACGATCTTGCCGTGGTCGATGATCCCGATGCGGTCGGCCAGCACGTCGGCCTCCTCCAGGTACTGCGTGGTGAGGAACACGGTCACGCCGCTCTCCGTGGCCAGGCGCTGCACCTCGTCCCAGAGCGCGCTGCGGCTCTGCGGGTCCAGGCCCGTGGTGGGCTCGTCGAGGAAGAGGATGCGCGGGTCGTGCACCAGCGCGAGGGCCAGGTCGAGCCGGCGCTTCATCCCGCCGGAGTAGGCACGGATCTTGCGGTCGGCGGCCTGGGTCAACCCCACGCGGGCGAGCAGCTCCTCGCCGCGCCGGCGACCCTCGTCGCCGCGCATGCCGTGCATGGCGGTCTGGAGCCGCATGTGCTCCGAGCCTGTGAGGAACGGGTCGAGCGCCGCCTCCTGCAGCGCCGCGCCGATGGCGGCGCGCACCTCCGAGCCCTCCTTCACGACGTCGTGACCGGCCACGCGCGCAACGCCCGAGGTGGGCGGCAGCAGGGTGGTCAGCATGTGCACGGTAGTCGACTTCCCGGCGCCGTTCGGGCCGAGGAACCCGTACACTTCGCCGGGATCGACGCGCAGGTCGATCCCGTCCACCGCGCGCGGGCCCTTCTTGAACTCGCGGACCAGATCGGTCGCTTCGATGGCGGCTTCACGCATGCGCCGCACCCTAGCAAAAGATAGTTGAGGTTGCCAAATGTATAGGTGATCGATTATGATGGGTCTCGACCATGGCTGAGCGCAACGATCCCGCACGTGAGGCCTGGGAGCTTCTCTGGGACATCATGCAGGCGCACAAGCCCCGGTTCATGGCGCTTGCCCAGGAGCTCGGCCTGTCCCCCGTGCAGCTCCACGCTCTCCGCATGATCGAGCCTGATCTGGAGGTGCCGATGAGCTCGCTCGCCGGCAAGCTCTTCTGCGACAACTCGAACGTCACGGGCATCGTCGACCGGCTCGAGGCGCGGGGACTGATCGAGCGGCGCCCGGCGGACTACGACCGGCGCGTCAAACTGCTCGTCCTGACCGACGAGGGCGAGCGCGTCCGCACCGCCGCGCATCGCCAAATGACGCAGCCTCCGCCCGAGATCGCTGCGCTCCCACCGGAGCACAAGCGGGCGCTTCGCGACGCGCTGCGGGTGGCGGCGGCGGCGGCGAATCGCACGCCGCCGCTCGACGCCGCTCCCGCTGGCAGCTAGGCACTCGAACCGGCCGGCGCCGGCTCGCCCGGCGTGTGCAGCAGAACCTCGACGCCTCGAACGCCGTCGACTCGGGCGGTCGCCTCGCGCAGCCGCTCGATCGTCACCCGGTCGTCGACCTCGCCCCGCAGGACGGCGATTCCGTCCTCGACGTTCACGGACACCTTGTCCTTGGGGGCGCCGACCTCGCGGAAGACCTCGCTCTCGACCTTCGCCTTCAGAGCCGGATCGTTGAGACGCTCGCCGGCGGGCTCACGCCCGGTGCCGGGCGCGGCTGCGGTTGCCTTGCCCTTGACGGTCTGCCCGGCGTAGGTCGCCTGGCGCGCAGCCTCGTCCTTTCCGCGGCGGAGGTACTTGAGGCCCTTGTCGCGAGTCATGTGACGACGACGGGTCCCGTCGTTCGGGTCGAGAAACCACGCGACTGCCGCCCCGATGGCGGCGCCGAAGAGCAGCTTGCGCATCGGCGGCACGCTCCTTTCGAAGTATTCGGGTCTCCTCGACCCGTTCCCGGGAAACGCCGGCTAGAACCTCAGAAGCGCGGCCACGCCGCCGGTGCGCTCCTCGAACTCCTCGCGCCGGTGATGCACTGCAAGGATCTCGGCCGACTGCTGCAGCGTCAGCTCGATCGCGGCGTCGGTCAGGTCCTCGAGCTGCTCGAGCTCGCGGCCGTCCACGGGGCACGTTCGCCCGCCGGGACCGAGCCAGCCGCACTCGGGGCAGCTGGCGCCGGTTGCCGAGAACTGCTCGTCCAGGATCAGCGTCTCAACGCGGCGTTCGTTCAGCGCGCGCAATACGTCGTCGAGGCCGGACGCCGCGCGCCCGCCCTCCCCCAGGCGCTCGAACGCCTCGGCCTCCCGCTCGGCCTCGAGCTCGTCGAAGCGGGGCTGCGCCGCGGCCAGCACCTGGTCGGGCGTCGAGTTGTCCACGTCGACCTCGATGCGGCCGGCCAGCCGCTCAGCCAGGTAGCCATGGAGCTTCGACTCGAAGTCCGCCACGACCTCGCGCGGGCCACCCAGGATCAGGCGCTGGAAGGGTCGGCGCTTGAAGTGCTTCATCAGCGCCTCGGCCGTGTGCTTGAGATGGTCGTCCTTCTCCTTCTCGATGCCGCGCTGGTAGCGCGCCTGCGACCACCCGCCCTGGTCGTGCTGCCCGAAGACGGTGTCGTGGATCTGCTCGATCTCGCGCAGCCCGTCGGGAGAGCCGCGGAAGATGCGCGCGTCGCGGCGGCTGACGAGCGCCACGCACCAGCGCTCACGACGCTCGAGGCGGGCGAGCGGGCCGATGAGAGGGGCGCGCCCGATGGCGACGCGGTTGCGCACCGAGCGGGGCAACCTGATGACCTCGAAGAGGTCGGCCGACTGGCTGGCGAAGATCGCTATCCCGTGGGCGCCCTCGCTCGGCACGTCGCGTTCCAGCAGCGTGCCGGCCCGCCCGAGGCTCGCCTCCAGGTCGGCGCGGTCCTCATGCGAGAGGCCATCGTGCTCCCGGATGCGCCGCTCCGCGTCGTCGAGGAGCGATCCGACGGCGGTCGCCCTGGCGGGCGGGGTGGCGAACTCCGTGGGGTCGAGGTCGAGGTACAGGCTGAGCACGACCGGCCGTTCGAGCCGGAGCTCGGCGAAGCGCCGCAGCTCGTTGCGATCGGGAGCCGTCACCTGCATGCCCTGCCTCCTTCGCCCGAGGACGTGGTCGTGGTCGGCTCCTACCCGAGGGGGAAGCGGGCGACACCCGGCCCGGCGCCCCCGCGCCAGGGCCGGATGTGCTCCGGCTAAACGCCTTGCGCCTGCGCGTCCGAGGGCCCGCGAGCGGCGAGGCGGCCCGAAAGCACAGCGCCGATGCCGCCGACGAGACCGACTCCGCGCGCGCCCATGGCCCACTCGATGCCGGCGACGTCGAGGTCGAGCGCGGAATCCAGCGAGATGTCGCCGGCGCCAACCGCGGACAGCGCGAACACCGCCGTGACGTAGACAAGCGGAAGCTCCGCGCCACCGGCCGGTGACCCAGATCGTGCCGGATGCCGGCGCCTGGAGCTTGTCTTCCCGCCACGGCCGTGGCCACCAAGGCGCCGAAGAGCTTCTGAGCGCCATGGCCGACGAACAAAAGTATCCATCCCGTACGGGCCCCTCCTTACGAGAAGTAAGTAACCTCCACGAGGTTCGCGGGTACTAGTTGTACGCACAAGCAGTTCTCAGCACCGCGGTCCTGGACCGTGCGAAACACGGGAAAAGGTCTTCCCATCGGCCCTTTCCTTCGATATACTTTCGATGAACGTCGAACTATCAAACGAAAGATTTGACTACGAGCACCACCGACACCACCACTCATTCCTTCACGCCTGAGCTCGAGGACTCGTTGCAGCTGTTCTTCAACGAGGCCCGCAAGCACCCCCTGCTCACGGCCGAGGAGGAGATCGAGCTGGCCAAGCGCATCGAGCGCGGCGATCTCGAGGCCAAGGAGCGCATGATCAATTCGAATCTGCGCCTCGTGATCTCGGTTGCCCGCAAGTACCAGGGCCAGGGACTCCCCCTCGGTGACCTGATCCAGGAGGGCATGCTCGGGCTCATCCGCGCGGTCGAGAAGTTCGACTGGCGGAAGGGCTTCAAGTTCTCGACCTACGGCACGCTCTGGATCCGCCAGGCGATTGGTCGCGGTCTGGCCAACTCCGGCCGGACGGTGCGGCTGCCCGTGCACATCGTGGCGCGGGCGCGCAAGATCTCGGACGCCGAGCGCAAGCTCGCGGTTGAGCTCGGCCGTCAGCCGACGGAGGAGGAGATCGCCGCTCACGTCGAGCTGCCGCTCGACGAGGTGATCGACATCCGTCGCGCGGATCGCGGGCCCACGAGCCTGGACCAGGGCGTAGGCGAGGACGGCGACACCGCCCTTGGCGACCTGATCGCGGGCGACGGTCCGTCGATCGAGGACTACGTGAGCTCCGAGCTCGACTTCGAGGCGCTCCGCGAGGCAGTGGACACGCTGCCCGACAACGAGCGCACCGTGATCACGCTCCGCTTCGGCCTCGACCGCGAGGAGCCGCAGGCCCTCCGCGAGACGGGTCGCCGCCTCGGCCTCTCGAGCGAGCGGGTTCGCCAGCTCGAGGAGAAGGCCCTGCGCCGGCTCTCCAAGGACGACACCGTCGCGGCGCTCCGCGAGGCCGCGTAGGTCACGTCAGCCCGCTCGGGCGCCAACCACCAACCCACACCGGACCGACCGCCGCGAGGCGGTCGGTCCGCGTTGGGGGGCGGAAATCGCCCCCGAGTCAATTGCTCATGCGATGGACATCGTTCGTCGCCACGTCCGTCGTGCCTGGATCGGCGCGGCGCTCGTCTTGCTCGCTCCAGCCGCGCCCGCGGCCGGCAGCGGGCCGGGCCTCTATGTCGGCGACAGCCTCGGCGTCGGAACCCACCCGCAACTGGCCGCGCTGCTCCGCGGCGTCCCGATCGCCGGCGACACCAGGATCGGCCGCACCTCGACCGAAGGACTGGCGGTCCTGCGCTCGAAGCTCCGCCGAGTGCACCGCATCGCGATCTTCGATCTCGGCAGCAACGATGCCCGCCCGGCGACACTGGCGAGGAACCTCGAGCGAGCGCGCGCGCTGACCGGCGAGCGGCTGATGGTCGTGCTCACGCTGAACAAGCCGGGCGCCGGGCGATTCAACAGAGCGATCCGGGCCTTCGCTCGGTCGACATCGAACGTCGCTCTGGTCGACTGGCACGCGACGGCGGGCAGGGAGCAGCTGCTCGCCGGCGATGGCATTCACGCAAGCGCCACGGGGTACAGGCGCCGGGCCACGCTGATCGCCGACGCGATCAGCCGCCCGGCGGCCGGCCCGTCTCGTCCATGAGGTGACGCAGGAGCGCGGGCATCCCGCCCTCGGCGTGGACCGCTCGCTGACGCGCGGGCGCGCCTCCGGCACTCAGGATCCGTTCGATCCCCTGGAGGGCGTCGTCCTCGCCGCGCAGCTCGTCGAGCAGCTCGCGGGCGGCATCGCCGGCACGGCGCAGGCGCCCGCGGAAGAGGAGCTCGGCGTCTAGGCCGTCCCTGACCGCCCGGAAGCTCGACCAGTGCAGCGCCTCGGCGGGCGCCAGCTCCCGTGGGGGCTGTTCCGCCGCCCGTCGCGCGAGCGCGTGCACGAGCGCCGCGATTCCGGCGGCCTCGTCAAGGTTGGCCTGAACGTCGAGCTCCCGCAGCTCCACCGTTCCAAGCCGGGGCTGAAGGCGGGCGTCCCACCAGACCATGGTGTGGTCCTCCGGCCCGCCTCCCAGGGCGATGCCCTCCAGGGTCTCCAGATAGTCGTCCCAGCTACGCAGCGGCGGTGGCAGGCCGCGACCGGGATAGGCTCGGATCACGGCCGAGCGCGCGCTGGCGAGGCCCGAGTCGGTCCCGAACCAGAACGGTGAGGCGGCGCCGAGCGCGCCCAGCAGCGGTAGGGCGTCGCGTAGCCCCATGAGGCCGGCCACGGCGGCCTCGGGCGAGGGCATGCCCACGTGCACGTGGAGGGCGCATTCCGGCGTGCGCTTGATGAGGCCGCGCATCTCGCCCTCCACACGGCGGTAGCGGTCGGAGTCGACCAGGGCGACGTCGCCGAAGCGGGCGTTCGGGTGCAGCCCGACGGCCATCGGGTTGCCGCCGGCGGCACGAACGGCTGCACGGCCCTCAGCGACGTCGGCGATGGCCTCTCCGACCGTGCGACGCGGCTCCGAGCGCACCTCGATCTCGGCGAGGAATGCCTCGTGGTCGGCCCGCTCGCGCGGAAGCTCGATCTGCGGCAGCAGGCGATCGGCCACGTGCGCCAGCTCGTGGGATTCGCCGTCCACCAGGAGCAGCTCCTCCTCGAGTCCGACCGTGAAGGGGTCACCGCCGCCGAAACGGTGCTCGCCGCCGTTCATGGGCTCTCCCCGAGCGCAGCCCGGGCCGCGATCCGCCCGAACACGAGCGCGGCCGCTAGCCCGCTCGCGTAGCCACCGGTGGCGATGCCGCCGACGTCCGCCCCGCAGGCGAATACTCCCGGGGCGGTGCGGGCGAGTCCGTCGATCGCGAGCCCGCCAAGCGTGGTGGTGATCCCGGCCACCGTCTCCACGATCACAGCCTGAGGCTCCCGCCGGACGGGCGCCCCGGCCGCCTCGGCGGCCTCGACCATCTCGCCGACGCTCCGGTCGCGCACGCGCTCGGCGAGCGCCGGTGGGACCACCCGGAACCACGCGCGGGCGCGCGGCTGACGGGCCATCCACTGCGCCACGTCGATCTCGGACCAGGTCATGGCGTGGAACGGCTCGCCGCGCTCATTCGTGACCTCGGCGTGCCGCGCGTACAGCTGCGACAGCCGCACGAAGTCGGTGGGGTTCACGCGCGCAGGCGGCGCGGGCATCGCCCGCGCGTAGACCTGGTCCAGTCCCGCGCTGGCGCGAGCACCAGCGGCGAGGCCGAGGCGAAGCCCGTCGCCGGTCGAGCCCGGAGCCGCGCGTACGAGCACGTGCTCCGCCTCGGGCGTCACGTACTCGCGGAGCAGCTCGCGGGAGGCGCCGAAGCCGCCGGTGGCGAGCACGACAGGCGCGCCGTCGGGAAGCTCGCGCAGGGGTGTCGAGCACTCCACCCCACCCGCCTCGCCGGCGAGCGTCTCGGTGAGCCCCACGGGGTGAAAGCGCACCCCCCGTGTGAGCGGGTTCCCCGTCTCGCGACCGGTGACGGGCGCACCGAGCGACTCCAGCCAAGCCAGGTCGGCGTCGAGCCGCTCGACAAGCAGGCGCTGCAGCCCGGCATCCCCCGCCGGGCACTCCGCCCGGAAGCGGTCGAGCTCACGGTGGCGCCAGACGACGCCGCTCGAGAGCCGCATCGAGCCGCCGGGCCGGTCGAGCTTCTCGACCACGCGCGGCTTCGCACCGAGCCGGCGCGCCTCCGCCGCCGCCACGAGGCCGGCCATACCAGCGCCGGCGATCACGAGGTCGGCCAATCGCTAGACGAGCGCGAAGCCCGGCTTGTGCTCCACGTACTCGATCCGCACGCCCGCCGGCCCGCGCAGGAACACGGCGAGGGTGTTGGGGGCGTCCTTGATGTCGTCGATCTCGATGCCGCGGCCCTCGGCGTCGCGCTGCACCGCGTCCGCCGATGCCACGAGCACGGCGATGTGGTTCAGGAGCGGGCGGTCCGCATCCGCTGGGGCGCCCTCGACGATCCGCACTTCGCGATCGGCCACCGCGAGCGAGCCGTCGCGGCGCTCGAATCCCATCGCCGCGAGACCCGTGACCGCGGTCTCGGGATCGGGCAGGCGCAGCACCACGTGGTCGAGGTCGTAGTCCGTGCCGCTCCGCTCGACGAGCGCGAGCGGCAGACCACCGGGCGCCTCGAGCAGCGCCGTGCCGGAGTCCACGCGCTCCACGACTGCGGACTCCGGTAGCCGCTCAACCGCCGCGTCGAGATCGCTGACCCGCAGCGCCACACGTTCGAGCGCGCCGCGCTCGCGCGGTCCGTCCGCGTCGAAGAGCGTGAGCTTGCCGAGCTTGGCGTCCACGCCGACGAGGGTGAACGTGTCGGTCTCCTCGATCACGTGCATGCCGAGGTGGTCGCAGAGGAAACGCGCCATCGGCTCGCGCTCGTCGACCCACAGGGCCACGTGGTCGAGACTGCTCGGACTGGTGTCTGGAGACATGCTGGCTTCGGTACCCATCAGGAACCCGGGCAATCAGGCGGCCGGGGCGAGCCGGTCGAGCTCCTGCCGCTCGAGCTCGAGGTCGGCCGCCGCCACGTTCTCCTCGAGATGCTCGACCGATCCCGTGCCGGGAATGGGCAGCATCACCGGCGAGCGGGCAAGCAGCCATGCGAGCGCCAGCTGGCCCGGCGTGGCCTCGTGTGCCCGCGCCAGCTCCTCGAGCGGCCCGCCCGGGCGAGCCAGGTCGCCGGTCGCCAGCGGGAACCAGGGGATGAAGCCGATGCCCTCGCGCTCGCAGGCGTCGAGCACGTCCTCCGAGTGGCGGTCGGTGAGGTTGTAGCGGTTCTGCACGGTCACCACCTCGACCACCGCGCGGGCCCGCTCGAACTCGTCGAGCGAGACGTTCGAGACCCCGATGTGGCGGATCTTGCCCTCGTCCTGGAGGTCCTTCAACGCGCCGAGGGAGTCCTCGAGTGGCACGTTGCGATCGGGCGAGTGGAGCTGGTAGAGGTCGATGCGGTCCACGCGCAGCCGGCGCAGGCTGGCCTCGCAGCACTCCTTGAGCCGCTCGGGCCGCGCGTCGCGCGGCCACTCGCCCGGCCCCGTGCGGCGCAGGCCGCCCTTGGTGGCGATCACGAGCCCATCGGGGTAGGGGTGGAGCGCCTCGGCGATCAGGTTCTCGCTGACCTCCGGGCCATAGGAGTCGGCGGTGTCGATGAGGTTCACGCCCAGCTCCACGACGCGCCGCAGGACCGCCCTCGCGACCTCGGGGTCGTCGGGCGGGCCCCAGATGCCCTTGCCGGTGATTCGCATCGCGCCGAACCCGAGCCTGCGGACCTCGAGGTCGCCGCCGATGGTGAAGGTGTCTGTCATGCCCTCCGAGACTAGAGCGGGCCCTTGTGCCACGGCCCGGTGATCGCGCAGGTCATGCCCTCCTTCGGGTCCTCCAAGAACACGGCGCGGCCGAAGAGGTTGACGAAGAGCGTCTCCCCGCTCGGGCTGAAGCAGACACCGGCGAGCTCCGAGTCGCTCAGGACGTTCACGGCGAGCTCGAACGCCTTGCCCTGCGGCGTCAACCCGATCAGCCGGTTGATGTGCTCGATCCCTGGCGCGAGCGGATGCGTGTCCACGAGCTCCGAGGAGGCGTCGTCTTCGCACAAAATCAGGCCGCCGCGCGGCGTGACGGTCACGTTGTCGGGCGCGTCGACCTCCTCGCCTCCCGGCGACTCGTAGATCAGCGTGAGGATCCCGCCGCCGCGGTGCGGGCGGTACTCCCAGACCTGGCCGAAGCCCTCCTCGTACCCATCGCTGTTGACGTCGCCGTTCTTGGCGTCGCCGCCGCTCGTGGAGACGAAGAAGACGCTCCCGTCGTCGTACCAGCAGCCCTCGAGCCGGTTGAACAGCGCCCCTCCCTGGGCGTATCCCTGGAGGAAGGTGCCGTCCGGGTCGGAGATCGAGCTGTACGAGGGATCTGGGTCGTCGATGTCGACCCACTCAACGTGCAGGCGTGCCCCGACGGTCTGGCCCTCGCGCATGTCGAGCTGCGGGCGCCCGCGGACGGCGAGCATCTGCAGGTTCCCGCCACGGGTCAGCTTGCGCGGGTCGACGGGCAGGAAGCGGTAGAAGCCGGCGCCCAAACCGGATCCGGGATCCTCGGTCTCGTAGACGATCCCCGTGCGCTGGTCGACGGCAACCGCCTCGTGCGCGAAACGGCCCGCCGCCCGGATCGGCTTGCCCTTCGCCAGCTCGTTCGGGCCGCGGCTCAGCGGCACCTCGAAGATGTACCCGTGACGCTCCGGGAACAGGTCGAACCCCGCCGCCGACTCGGGGCCGCGAACAGTCTCCTCGCCCGTGATCCAGCTCTTGAGGCCGAAGCCACGCCCGCCCGCGCAGTTCACGGTCGTTCCATTGAGGCTGATGTAGTCACTCACCAGCTCGCGGCGCCGCTCGTCGTACACGAGCGTGCTCGTGCCGCCGCCGCCCTGGGGGTCGTACCTCGCCGCCGGATCGCCGCCCACGCTGCCCTGCCCCGCGGCGTTGCGGTCCTCGTGGTTGCGGATCAGGCGGACCTCGCCGTGCTGGGCGCCGCGGAACGCCGACATGCCGTCGAGCGCGAGCGGCGTGGTGTTGCCGTCGGACATCTGTGAGCCGATGAAGCCGAAGGTCACGTAGCTGAATCCCTCCGGCAGCGCGAGCACCTCCACGCCGCGCTGGTCAGGCACGCGCGCAAGAGGGCCGTAGCCGTCCCCGTGCGGACGCCCCCCGTGCCGCCGCGCCAGCGCGTCGTGCGTGACGAGGCGGTCGAGCGCCGTAGCGCTGAGAACGCCGCTCCCTGCCAACAGGGCGCTCCGGTTGAGGAAGGAACGTCGGTTGAGTGTGGTGGCCATGGGCTCCCCTCGTTTCGTGGCAGCGCGCGACGCTATGCACGGCCAGCAATGCCCGTGTAGCGAGGCTGTGAAACGCGGAGCCCGGGCGCCCTCGGCTACCGGGGCTGCAGCCGCCTGCGGAGCGCCTCGGCCCGCTTGCGGAAGAGCACGACGTTGCGCAGCTTGATCTCCTCGTAGCCCCGGATCACGTCGGGCAGCTCGAGCAGATCGAGCGCGATGGCATGCGTGCCCTGAGTCAGCGCGCGCAGGGTCTCGTCGACCATGTCCTCGTACTCGCCGATCAGCTCGCGCTCGACGCGGCGCACCTCTGCGTGGCCGAACGGGTCGAGCCTCGTGCCGCGCAGCCTGCGCATCCGGTAGAGCGCGCGGAACGACGGCACGAACCAGCGGCCGAGCTTCAGCTTGCGCTTCAGTCCCAGCGATCGAAGCAGCGGCGGGTGCAGGTTGAACCACACCTTCACGTCCTCGCCGAACTCGGCGCCCAGCTTCGCCTGCTCGACCGCGTCGAGGTGCAGCCGGGCCACCTCGTACTCGTCCTTGTAGGCCATCAGCTTGAACAACTGCCGGGCCACCGCCTCGGCCAGCTCCGAGTGCCCCGGCGTGCGCTCCTGCTCCGCCACGTGGGCGCGGCGGACGATCTCCGCGTAGTGGCGTGCGTAGTCCTCGTCCTGATAGGCCACGAGCTCCGGAATGCGGACCTCCACGAGGCGGCGCAGCTCGCCGCGATCGCCGTTCACCGCCAGGTCCACCAGCTCCCGCTCGCGATCCGTGAGCCCTCGCACCGGCACCACGCCCTCCGGCGGACGTGTGGCCTCCTCGACCGCATCCGGGGCCGCCACCACAGCCCGGCCCCAGGCGAACGCGGCGAGGTTCTTGTCCACGGCGGCGCCGTTCAGGCGAATCGCCTGCTCGAGCGACTCGCACGACACGGGCAGCAGTCCCCCCTGGTACGCCGCGCCGAGCGCCAGCGTGTTGGTCATCATGTGGTCGCCGAAGAGACGCTCGGAGAGCCTCTGGGCGTCCAGGTACACGTTGTGCTCTGAGCGCGTGACCGCGTCGATCCGGTCGAGCTGCATGCCGAGCTCGGGGAAGCGCTCGTTCACGTCGATGACCATGCGTCCCGTGGGAACGGCGCTGGTGGAGACGACCGCCACGGTGCGGTCGGGCGCCGCCGTGACGAGGTTCTTGTCGCTCGCCGCACCGAGCAGGTCGAAGCCCAGGTAGAGGTCGATCGAGCCGGCCGGCGCCTTCGAGGCGGCCACCAGCGGCGCGCGCGAGATGCGCAGGTCCGATGTGACCGGGCCGCCCTTCTGCGAAAGCCCGGTCTGGTCGAGACCCGACACGAACAGGCCGTCCATCAGCGCGGCCATGCCGAGCACCTGGTTCACGGTGACCACGCCCGTGCCGCCGATGCCCATCATCCGAACGGCGACCTCCTCGCCGGGCACGAGCGGCTCGGGCTCGGGCAGGCTCACCGTCAGCGGCGGCGTCTCGTGCCGAGCGCGCGGGCCCGGCACGACCGTGAGGAACGAGGGGCAGTCACCTTCGATGCAGGAGTAGTCCTTGTTGCACGAGGCCTGATGGATCTGTGTCTTGCGGCCGAACTCGGTCTCGACCGGGAGCACCGAGAGGCAGCTCGACTTCTGGCCGCAGTCGCCGCAGCCCTCGCAGACGCGCTCGTTGATCCAGATCCGCTCGGCCGGCTCGGGCTGCGTTCCGCGCTTGCGGGAGCGACGCTGCTCGGCCGCGCACTCCTGGTCGTGGATCAGCACCGTGACACCCTCGACCTCCGCGAGCTCCTGCTGCGCGGCAAGCAACTCGCCCCGCTCACGCAGGTCCGCGATCGGCGCCAGCTGGACGCCCTTGTAGCGGCTCGTGTCCTCGGCGGTCACGATGATCCGCTCGACGCCCTCCAGCTCGAGCCACCGCGTCAGGTCGGGGACCGACAGCTGGCCCTCGATGGCCTGGCCGCCCGTCATCGCGACGTGCTCGTTGTACAGCAGCTTGTAGGTGATGTTCACGCCGGCGGCCACGGCGGCGCGGATCGCCAGCGAGCCCGAGTGATGGAAGGTGCCGTCGCCCAGGTTCTGGACGAGATGCGTGTCATCGGTGAACGGCGCCATCCCGATCCACTGGGCACCCTCTCCGCCCATCTGCGTGAGGCCGGTGATCTCCCCCTTGCCCTCGGGGTTGAGCAGCACCATCGTGTGGCAGCCGATGCCGGCGCCGACCAGCGTGCCCTCCGGTGCCTTGACCGAGGAGTTGTGCGGGCAGCCCGAGCAGAAGGCCGGCGAGCGCTGCGCCATCGGCAGCTCCGCCGAGCGGCCGGTGATCGAGTCGAGCCGCCGGAGATGGGCTTCGATCGAGTCGAGCTGCACGCGCCCCCGCAGGCGGGCCGCGACCGCACGCGCGATGAGGTCGGCGTCCAGGTCGAGCTCGACCGGCAGCAGGCGTCCGCCCTGCTCGTCCTTCTTGCCGACGATGCGCGGGGCGTGCGGGGCGCCGTACAGCGTCTCCTTGAGCTGGGTCTCGAGGAACGGACCCTTCTCCTCCACGACGAGGACCTCGTCGAGGCCACGCGCGAACTCGTGGACGATCTCGGACTCGAGCGGCCAGATCATCCCGAGCTTGAGGATGCGCACGCCGGCGCGATCCAGCGCGTGATCGTCGAGCCCGAGGTTCCTGAGGGCGTGGATGAGGTCGTAGTAGGGCTTGCCGGCGGCGGCGATGCCCAGCCAGGCATCGCGCGCGCCCTCGATTCGGTTGACCTCGTTCTCGCGCGCGTAGGCCAGGGCGAGCTCCGTGCGCACGCCAAGCAGGGTGCGTTCCATCTCGAGCGAGGCCGGCGCCAGCAGGTTCCCGTCCGGCTGGTGCTCGTAGCCGAGGTCGGGCAGGGCCGGGGAGACGCGGCCGGGTGCCACTTCGGCGGTCCCGACCGCGTCTGCCACGTTGGTGACGATCTTGAAGCCGGCCCACAGCCCCGAGGCGCGGGAGCAGGCGTAGGCGTGCAGGCCGAGGTCGAGCACCTCCTGCACGCTGCCGGGGAAGAAGACCGGCATGTGGAGGCTCGCGAGGAGCGACTCGGAAGCGCTCGGGATCGTCGAGGACTTGCAGCTCGGGTCGTCGCCCACGACGGCCAGTGCGCCGCCGGTGCGGGATACGCCCACGAAGTTGCCGTGACGCAGCGAGTCGGCCGCCCGGTCGAGGCCGGGTGCCTTGCCGTACCACATGCCGAGCACGCCGTCGTAGCGCGCGCCTGGGAGGCGACCCGCGAGCTGGCTGCCCCAGGCGGAGGTGGCGCCGAGCTCCTCGTTCAGGCCAGGCACGTGCCGGACGTGGTGTTCGTCGAGCAGCGCGCCGTTGCGCTGGAGCTCCTTGTCGAGCCCGCCGAGCGGCGATCCCTGGTAGCCCGAGATCATCGTGCCGGTCCGCAGGCCGCGGCGTGCGTCCTCGCGGTTCTGGTCCAGGACGAGCCGCACCAGGCCCTGCACTCCTGTGAGGAGCACGCGGCCCTCGTAGAGCTGGTACTTGTCGTCGAGGCTGACCTCCCGCCGCGCAAGGCGCGCGCCGGTCACCGCGGGGCGTGTCAGCGGGCGCGGTGCCGTGACGGTCATGTCGAGGTCCTCCCTCTCGGCATTGGTGAAATCACCTTACCATTGATGTCGGCCGGTATGGGGTATATGGTCAAAGAGCATGACCATTGCTACCCCACCCGTCTCGACTCCAACCATGGCCCTGGCCGACGACGATCACGAGCAGATCGTGATCCGGCAGGACCCGGAGACCGGGCTGCGGTTCATCGTCGCCGTGCACTCCACCGTGCTGGGGCCGGCGCTCGGGGGGATGCGGCTGAAGCACTACCCCGGCGGGCTGAGGGAGGCGCTCGAGGACGTCATGGGGCTCGCCAGGACGATGACGCTGAAGGCATCGGCCGCCGGCCTCGAGCTCGGCGGCGGCAAGGCGGTCATGCTCGACGACGGACGCCACGAGCTGCGCCGGGCCCGGCTCGAGGCCGCGGCACAGGTCATCGACGGCCTGGGGGGCGCCTACATCACCGCGGAGGACATCGGGACGACCACCGCCGACATGGATCACATGTCCGGCTTCACCCGCTACTGCGTGGGGCGCTCGGTCGAGAACGGCGGTCAGGGCGACCCGTCCCCCGTGACCGCGGAGTCGGTCTTCCAGGCGATCCGGCGTGGCCTTGCGGCGCACGAGGGCTCTGACGAGCTGGAGGATCGGCGGATCGGCGTGATCGGCGTGGGCAAGGTCGGCGGCGCCCTGGCCAAGCGGCTGGCGGCCGCGGGCGCACGGGTCGTGGCGTGCGACCTCGACAGGGGGCGCTGCGAGCATTTCGCCGTGGAGCACGGCGTGGAAATCGCGCCGTCGGCCGAGGCGATCCTCGCCATGGAACTGGACGTGCTGGCCCCCTGCGCCGCCGGTGGCCTGATCGACGAGGCGCTCGCGCGCTCGATCGAGACGCGGGTGGTCGCGGGCGCCGCCAACAACCCGATCACGGAGCGGGGGGTCGCACACACGCTGATGCGGCGCGGCATCCTCTACGTGCCGGACTTCCTCGCCAACTGCGGCGGGTTGATCCACGTGGCCGGCGAGTGGTACGGCCACCGCGATCCGACCGAGGAGGAGCGAATCGCCCGAGCCATGGACCAGCTCGACGCCGCCATCGCCACGGCCGCCGCCGAGGACCTCACGCCGCTCGAGGTCGCCGAGCGCCAGGCCCTCGAGCGCGTGGAGGCCGCACGCCGATGAGTCCCTTCGAGCCGGTCGCCACGCGCCGGACCTTCGAGGAGGCCGTGGAGCAGATCGCCGAGCAGATCAAGGGTGGTGACCTGCACGTGGGCGACCGCCTCCCGTCCGAGCGGGACCTCGCCGCCCAGATGCGGATCAGCCGGCCCACCCTTCGAGAGGCCATCAAGACGCTCAGCGAGGCGCGGGTGCTCGAGGTGCGTCGCGGACAGTCCGGCGGGATCTTCGTCGCGTCGGAGCTGATCCCGCGAGAGGTGGTGCGAAGCCGCCAGGAGATCCGCTTCAGCGAGATAGCCGGCGTGCTCGAGGCGCGCAGGCTGCTCGAGCCGCGCGTCGCGCAGTTGGCCGCGGTTCACGCCAACGACGACGACTTCGCCCGCATGGCTCGCTCGATCGAGCGCCAGCGCGAGCTGGCCGGGAGCGACGACTTCCTCAGCCACGAGGACCTCTTCCTCCAGCTCGACCTCAAGTTCCACGTCACGCTGGCGCGGGCCACGCGCAACGCCACGATCGTCGGTCTGATGCGCTCGCTCCTGCGGCAGCTCGAGATCGCGCGCGACATGGCGATGCACGCCCCGCTCGTGCCGGACTGGACGATCGACATCCACGAGCGCACGCTCACCGCAGTTCGCGCCGCCGACTTCTCCTTGATCGAGGAGGTCATGGACGAGCACCTGGCTCAGCTCGAGCAGATCTGGGAACGCGAGACCGGCCGTGGCCTCGTGCGGCCGCTCCCGGACTTCCTCCAGCCCGTGGCCGAGCGCTCGCGGGCGCTGCAGGCCGGCTAGCCGGGCTGCGCGGGGGCGCGCATGCCCGCGGAGCTGGTAGGCGATGATGCGGGCGCGGTAGACCTGGCCGCGGCTCCAGGGCCGCTCATCCGTCGCATAGACCTCGCGCAGGCCGACCGTCTTCCCGCCATAGAGGATCGGAACCATCAGCATCGAGGCGATGCCCTGGACCTCGAGGAGCTCGATCTCGGCCGGATCGCCATCCGGGTCGTGGACGGACACCTGCACCGTCTCCTGCTCACGCAACACGCGCTCGGTGGTCGGGAAGTCGGACACGAGCCAGCGCGTGCCCCCGAGGACGCTGCCCACGTCGCTCACCAATCTTGCATCGCTCCGTAACCCCCCGCCTTTACCCGCGTACCCTTATCGACCGTTAGTCAACAAGCGAGAGGACGGGCCCCATGACTGCCGCCACCACCCCGCAGGACGCCCCACGCAGCAAGGAGTTTCTGCTCGCCCGTCACGAGAGCCGTGCATTCGAATGGATCGCCCGCCGCCTGCCGGCCCGCGTCCTCCCCGACCACATGACGGCACTCGGCGTGCTCGCGGCAATCGGCATCGCCGCCGCCTACCTTCTCTCCAACGGCGACAAGGCATGGCTCTAGGCGGCGTCGGCGCTCCTCGTGATGCACTGGCTCGGCGACTCGCTGGACGGCACGCTCGCCCGCGTGCGTCGCATCGAGCGGCCCAGGTACGGCTACTACCTCGACCACCTCGTCGACGCGCTCGCCACGGCGCTGATCGGCCTCGGCCTCGGGCTGTCGCCCTGGATGCTCCTCTCGGTCGGTCTCGTAATCGTGATCGCGTACCTGGTGCTGTCGATCAACACCTACCTCGAGACCTATGCCTTCGGCGTGTTCACCCTCGGCTACGGCAGGATCGGCCCGACGGAGGTGCGCCTCGCGCTCATCGGGCTGAACACGCTGATCGCGCTCGGGGTCGGGCTCGGCTTCCATGTCGGGGGGCTCGGGCTCACCGTGCTCGACCTGATCGGACTGGCCATCGCCGCCGTCATGGCCGCCACCCTGATCGGGCGGGCGGCGCGGAACCTGCGCGTGCTTGCCGAGCAGGAGCCCGCCGCTCGGGTCAGGGCTTGAGCGCCTGCGCCACGACGCGGAGGTCCTCCGCAAGGGCCTCGCGCTCGGCGTAGCGGGCCTCGTCGTCGGGTGCCCGCAGAATCGTCGACGGATGCACCGTCGCGGTCACGATCGGGGCGAGCTCGGAATCGAGGAGCTCGCCCCGATGTCGCGTCAGCCGGAAGGAACCGCCGAGCAGGGCCTTCGCGGCGGTGGCTCCGAGGAGCACCAGAGCCTCCGGTCTCACCACCCGCAGTTCCTCCGCGAGCCAGGGCTTGCAGGCCTCGATCTCGAAGCGCTTCGGGGTCTGGTGGATGCGGCGGCGGCCGCGCTCCTCGAACTTGAAGTGCTTGACGACGTTGGTCACGTAGGCCTCGTCGCGAGCGATGCCGGCGGCCTCGAGGGCACGGTCGAGCTCGCGCCCTGCCGGTCCCACGAAGGGCTTGCCGGCCCGGTCCTCCTTGTCTCCCGGCTGCTCGCCGACGAACATCACCCGCGCGCGCTTCAGACCCTCGCCGAAGACCGTCTGCGTGGCCCCGCGCCACAGGTGGCAGCCGCGGCACTGCTGCGACGCCTCGCGCAGCGCGCTCAGCGAGCGGCGCCCGGGGAGGAACGGCGTCGCGTCGTTCGGCTCGGTCTGGGAGTCGATCAACGAGGTCTGCTCCACGCCTGAGGGCTACCCGTTCTGGGGCACGGCAACCGTATGCTGCGCTTCGTGCCCGGTCCCCTGCTCGTCGTCGACGCCCCCTCGATGCTGTTCCGCGCGTTCTACGCACTGCCCGACTCGATCAAGGGGAAGGACGGCACGCCGGTGAACGCGCTGCTCGGCACGGCCAACCTGGTGCTGCGGGAGGTCGAGGGACACGAGCCACGCGCCGTGGTCCTGTGCTTCGGGCCCGACGCCGCCGACTACCGGGTGGCGCTCTTCGACGGGTACCACGCCGAGCGCCCGGAGGTGCCGGAGGACCTGGTGCCCCAGTTCGCCGACGCCCGCGCGTTCTTCGAGGCGTTCGGCTGGGTGGTGGCGGTGCACGACTCACTCGAGGCCGACGACCTGCTCGGCGCGTACGCGCGGCGGGAGGTGGACGCCGGCGGGCGGGCGCTCGTCATGACCGGGGACCGGGACATGTTCCAGTGCGTCTCCGACCGGGTGACCGTGCTCTACGTGCGCACGGGTGGGAGGGGCGCCGAGGTCGTCGACGAAGACGACGTGCGCCGCCGCTACGGCGTGGGACCCGAGCTCGTGCCCGACTTCATCGCCCTGCGCGGCGACCCGTCGGACGGCATACCCGGCGCCAAGGGCATCGGCGAGAAGACCGCCGCCGAGCTCCTGCAGCGCCATGGCTCGCTCGACGCGGCCCTCGACGGAGCGATTCGCGAGTCCAAACCCAGCATCCGGCGAGCGCTGCTCGAGCAGCGCGACGACCTGCTGCGCTTCCGCGAGATCGCGACGCTCCAGGACGTGGAGCTCGATCTGCCACCCGACAGACCCATGGACCTCGCCGGAGCCGCGGCGGCGGCACGAGAGCGCGGCATGAACCGGCTGGCGGAGCGGCTCGAGAAGGCCGCGGCCGAGCAAATGTAAGGACGATTGCCCTTCGGTGGCCGGGCGCATGAAGGACCCGGTGCGCGGTATGGCGCGGTTCGACGGTCGGCGACCTCGGCGAGGTGGTTCCCCAACCACGGCGTCAGCCGCGCGCCGCGAAGTACCCGAAGTGCTCTAAGCCGCGGGCGTCGGCGCATCGGGCGGCTCTGCGACGGGAATGGCAGGGGGTCTCCCGGCCGCGTCGGTATCGCTTCGGGAGTGGGCGGACGGCAGCTCGGTGGACGTGCTGGCCGAGGCGATGCGCGTCTCACACTCACGCGCGATGCGAATAGTCGACCGTCT
>Ga0126306_10000223_pt1 | contig 23232 bp, 21 predicted proteins | sample Plot27_FD_92592 | JGI IMG/M metagenome (GOLD analysis project Ga0126306, IMG submission 92592) | Serpentine soil microbial communities from UC McLaughlin Reserve, CA, USA - Plot27 | ecosystem: Environmental > Terrestrial > Soil > Grasslands | place: USA: UC McLaughlin Reserve, Lake County... | reverse complement strand
CCATTGATATTTTAGTTAATAATGCAGGAATTGGAATTTATGGAAAGGTGATTGACCAGACAATAGAAGACATTGAAAAAGTTACATCAACGAATTATTTGGGAATGATTTACTTTACTAAATTATTTTTACCTTCCATGATTAAAAATAAGCGAGGTCATATAGTAAATGTTGCTTCATTAGCAGCTAGTTTTGGAATTCCATGTATGGCTGCATATTGTGGATCGAAATTTGCAATGTTAGGATTTTCTGAATCTTTGTCATATGAATTAAAAAATACAAATGTAGGGATTACAGTGGTTAGCCCAATTGCTGTAAAAACTAATTTCTTTGATAATGAATCGTTTAAAGGTAAAATGCCTCATAAGTTAGGATATGTACTTGAACCTAAAACTGTTTCCAAAGCTATACTTAAAGCTGCATATTCTAAAAGAATTGAAATCGTTGTTCCATTTTTTGTTAGGTCTGCGGTATGGTTAAAACATACTTTTCCCTATTTAATCAATCCAATAGTAAGTTCTTCATTTAAAGATCAAAATTATAAGTAAATATTTAATACAAATATATAAAAGATAATTTTTATTAAACAAAGCATTCCATATATTTTACTTTATTCGACCTTCTTTTCTAAGATCTGATATTATTCGGATAAGTGTATCATAATCAATATTGATTTCATTTAAAATAACACTATGATCTGTTTTTTTATTTTTCTTTATAAATTTTTCAACTAGAATTTTTTTTTTTGATAGTTTCTATCAATCATACTAAAAATAAATATAGAGATGATCTTATAAATCTAAAAGATAAGACTAGATAAGCAATTTATTATGTTTGGTATATTTTATTAATGTGAAGAAGTATAGGTGCCCTAATTGTACCTCGTTAAATTCATTAAAAGTAAACAGAATTTTTGATGGCAGATTATTATTTACATGTGAAAAATGCCAAGTATGTTCAGTTTTACCATTTTATAATAACTTAGACGAAACTTATTTAGAGTTTTTAGAGAAGTTTGATAAGGGTTATGTAACTGTTTTTGAAGACTTAAAAGTAGTACTTGAAAAGGAAAAATTAGTACGGTCTACAAAAGAAATTAAAAAAATGCTTGAAAAAAGTAAAATCAATAACAATCTTATCAATGAGATATTATTTTCAGATTTGGATTATGTGGTTGAGGTTATAAAATTGAAAGAATCTAAAATACCTGTAGGAAAAGAATTAGATGAATTACCTCTAGATGACATTATAATAAGCCAATTAAAGTCAAGAAATATCTCATCATTGTATCGATTTCAAGAAGAAGCTATTGTCAATATTCTTAGAGGTAATAATACAGTAATCATTGCACCTACCGCCTCTGGAAAAACAGAAGCCTTCTGCATTCCAATTTTACAAAAAATATATGACTTAAAGAATCAACTAAATAGCAATATTATTAAATTCTCCTATAATCAGAATAAGTTTGATGCGAGACAAATAAAAGCTGTTTTTATATATCCTACAAAAGCATTAGCAAGAGATCAACTATCAAAAATAATGGAATATTCAAATAATATGGATATTGTAGTAAAAATATTTGACGGAGATTTAAATGCAAATGAAAAGCAAAATTTCTACGAATTTCCTCCAGATATATTATTAACAAATTTTGATTCCATACATTACCATCTTTTGAATAATACAAAGCTTATAAAATTGTTGAATACTTTGGAATTTTTAGTTGTAGATGAAGTTCATTCATATACTGGGATTTTTGGATCTAATGTCCATTACATTATTAAAAGATTAGAAAGAATCATAAATAATAAAAAATTACAATTAATTGCTTGTTCTGCTACATTACCAAATGTTAAAGAATTTTGTGATTTATTATTTTCTCGTGATATGGAAATAGTGAATGGTATAGGAAAAAAAGGTGATACAAATTTCGCTATTTTATATCCTTCTCTACGGTCAAATAAATCATTAGTTATTGAACTGATAAAAAAAATTACCAAGGACCACAAAACTCTCGTTTTTAGTAATTCTCATTTATCTGCAGAATTGATAGCATATACTTCATCAAAACAAGGAATAAAAATTGGTATCCATAGAGCTGGTCTTCTACCCAAAATCAGAAAAATGGTAGAAAATTCTTTTAAGAATGGAATGATAGATGTTATTTCTTCTACTCCTACTTTAGAGTTGGGAATAGATATTGGAGATGTAGATGCAGTAATATCTAATCTTGTGCCTATAAATAGACTATTACAAAGGTTAGGAAGAGCAGCAAGGAAAGGCCAAGAAGGATATGCTTTCTTGACATTGGGAAATGATCCGATAAGCCAATATTATAAAAATCATCCTGCAGACTATTTTGTTGACGAAGAAATACCATACATAGATCCTTTTAATCCCATAATAATGGAAAACCAAGTTCTGGCTATGTGTATAGATAGACCTATATCAAAACTTGAATCAAAGGATTATTTAGAAACCCTTAGCAAATTGGAAATGAAGGAATTAGTAATATTTAGTAATGGAAAATATATACCAAATAGCGAAAAACACAATGTACTAAAAAATTATAGTATAAGAGGAATTGGAAATGATGTAGATATTATTTTAAATGGTAAAATTGTTGGAAATAGAAACTTACCACAGGCGTTAGAGGAATTACATGATGATGCAATTTACTTTCTTTCTGGAAGAAGATACAAAGTTAAAAAATTAATAATTGACGAAAAGACAGAAAGAAATTTTGCTGATATAGATAAAATACCACTTAACTATCCATACTATACAAAACCCATAATGGAAGAGTATCCAGAAGTAATAGAAATTTTTGAAGAAAAAGAAATTTTGGGAATTAAGTTAAAGTTTTGTTCTTTAAATATATATAAAAAAGTATTAGGATATTCAAATATTGAGATTGGAAAGGAGATTAATCAAGGGAAAAAAGTTTTTTTTAATGATCCTATAACCTACACTTATACTACAAAAGGATTTATATTTCGTGTGCCAAGTCCAATAGAAATTTTGAAAATGGCTTCAGAGAAAGAAAAAGTAGAAGCAAGTGGATATCATGCCACTGAACATGTGCTTATTGAAGGAAGTAGTATGTTAACAGGAGGGGCTTCACAGGACATTGGAGGAATTTCATTAGGTGATACGGGAATGATAGTAATTCATGATGGGAGCATAGGTGGTAATGGTGCAAGTAAAAGTCTCTTTGATAAATTTGAGTTAGCTATTACTAGGGCTCATTCTATTCTTATAGAATGTCCATGTGAAAATGATGATGGATGTCCTCGTTGTACGTATTCCTATAGATGTGGTAATAACAATGAATATTTACACAAGAAGGCGGCTATAGAAGTACTTACTCGTATCATTAACAGAGAAAGAACAATCTTACTAGATTTTAACAGTTTTCAACAGACTTTGATATAAGATAAGAAAGGATTCTACTCAGAGGGACTAATAATGTTTCAATTTTACTCTTTTAACAATTAAAGTATCAAGTATTAAAATTGAGCTTATTATCTAATGTATTTTTAGACGATTCAGAGATTATACCTTGAAGAGATTCTTTTGTACTATCAGTTATATTTTTTAGAACGGGTGTAATACCAATTTTGTCTACACCCTTTAATACCCCAGTAAAAAAAGTTTCCCATCCTAGACCAATAACAGCTAGAAATAGTACTATTGCAATAAACCATAAAATTATACTCATACTATTATTTAGTACATTTATTAAGTATATTAATAATTAGTCAGATTTGTTAAGTTTAAAATTACCTATTCTCTATTATAGTAAAAGATTCACTATCTTAATTAGTACTCATTATCATATGAATATATATAAGAAAAATGAATGTGCAAAAAATTTCAGCGATAACCTTAAAAGTTAAAAATATGAGAAATGAATGGCAATTCTATTCAAAAATTCCAGGATTAAGCCTATGTTATGGAGGACCTGTTAGTTCATTTACATCTTTTGAAATAACGGATGATGAGAGCAATTCTAAGTCCTACATTAATCTAGAATTTACAAAGGGATTAAAATGTGATACAAATTTTGGAAGAATTATTATTTATTCAAAAAACGTCGATAATCTATATAACTATTTCAAACACGATCAAGATATAAGTCGTTTAATTACCATTAAAAATAAGCCCCTAGACGGACTCTGGGGAGAGAGATATTTTCACATTTTAGACCCTGAAGAATATGAATTATCCTTTGCTCAAGTTTTAAGTTAAAATTACATAATTATATTTCATTTTGGTGGACTCAAAAGTTTTTTACTATTATTAGTAGACATTAGTAACTTATATTACTTTGATAAGAATAGCTTTTGAAATTGATATTAGATCATCTTCAGCTCCTAACATCAAAATATAATTACCCATAGAAACATCATTAGAAAGAGTAAATACAAAAGATATTTCTTTTGATTCATCCTTTTTCAAGTTTATTGAGTTTTCGCTAAAAATTCCATAAGATGTTCCTAACTCACCACTTGGAGTTAATGTAGATGATGATATAGGATGAAGCAACGAATCAGTATGGGTATTAATCTCGAATTTAATTTCTTTGCTTTCTCCTGGAGTAAGTGTTATTTCCTTGTCCTCTGTATTAATTGAAAAAGGTAATGGGATACTAGTATTAACATAACCTATCTTATTTTCACTCCATTCAGTGAACCATATTGATTTATTGTAAGTTTCATCTGTAAGTTGCAATACATTTCCAATACCGCAACTATTTTCGGCTACGTCGGGTTTACATTGTCCAAATTGTTTATTCTGTGAAGGGATCCAATATTCAACTAGTTTGAGTTCATCTGGAAAGAATTTCCCAATTTTGTTACCCGTATGTTCGTTAAATATGATAGAGTTATTTTGTCCTTTTTTCATCCAATAAGGTAAAGTATATGCTTGACCATTAATTTTCTCACCAGCAAAAATTTTTGGCGATGCAGTAGAGGTTATAAACTTTGTTAAGGAATTATTAACAGGGTTTAGTTTAACAAATACACTAGTGCCGTGGTCACTTACCCAAATACTACCTTTTTCATCAATAGTTATACCAACAGGAGAAGGAAGATCACCAAGATCATATTTTTTAAATGACTTATTTGTAATATCATAATTATAAATTTGGCCTTTATATCCAAAAGCAAGGACTGATATCCATACGTTATTATTTTTTTTATCTACTGCAATTGAACCGGTACTGACAAGTGAGGGATCGAAATCTTTAAAATCTTCAATAGGAAGTGGTATAGGCACAATTCCATCTGATGTCCCAGTTTTCATTAAATTCAAATTTCCGTTCCATAATGATTGTGATCTAATTCCTGCAAAGAAAATATTTCCATTGTTATCAAAATCAATTGAAACAGGATAGATAGTTCCAAAAGACAAGTTGGTTTCAGGGATTTTAAAATGTTCAAATTCCTTTTTTTGTTTGCTAAATTTCCAAATTAAATTTTGTTTTTCATCCGTGAACCATAAATTTTCATTCGAAGGATCAAGTTTAATATCCCAAACTTGAGAAGAATCAATAGGCTTATCGCGTGACAGCCAGAGAGGTATATCATACTTTGTAAAAGTTTGTCTTTCAGGTTGATATAAAATAAGCGATCCCTGTTTTGTAGAAATATACCATACCCCTTTAACGCTGTCATCATATATGATTGCCAATGGCATTTCGCATTCATTATTCAATTTTATTTCTTTGACATAGTGATTGGAATTAGGCTTAGAATTGATCCCACAAAATTGACTTTTAAATTTTTCAATAGCCTGTTGTTTGGAATACTCCATTTGATCTCCAAAGACTGGAGTTAATATATCGGAAAACATAAATTCATTTATTAAAAAACTTGTAGAAAAATTAGAATTTAGGTTAGATGAAGAAATAAAAATAGTTAAGATCAAAAGAGAAGAAAAAAGAAAGGCATTATTATATCTAGTATCTTTACAAAAGATATTCATCTAATAATATAGACTATTAGTCCTTTATATCTCATTAAGAACTGCATTTAATAATACAATTATTAGAATTAAAATTAGAATTAAAAAATAGTAAAAAGTAGTTTTAACTGGAAAGCAATCTATTTAGTGTTTGTTCAAAAATTTCATAAGGTAATGCTCCTGGTATTATGGATTCAATATTATTGTCTTTGATCAGTATAAATGATGGAGTTCCAGATAATCCCATTGATCTAGCAATATTATCATTATTTTGAACAAGCCTAGAATATTTATTGGATTCTATGCAGTTAGAAAATTGTTCCATATTGGATATCTGAACATTTTGAGCAAATTGTTTTAGACTTTCGTTTGTTATCCATCCCGTTCCTTCTCCTTTCCAATTATCGTACAATTCGGCATGATAATCCCAATACTTGCCTTGCTCGCCAGCACAATATGATGCTTCCGCTCCCATACTAGAACCTTTATCTGTTGGAATATCATTTACAATATAGTCCTTAAATATAAAATTAATTTTTCCTGAATCCACAAAGTTTTTAATAATTTGTTCGCGTGTTTCATTATGGAATTTTGCACAAAATGTACATTGATAATCTCCAAATTCAACCATTGTAATATTAGAAGAGTTTCCTAATATTGGCACAAAGTCAGCAACAGGTTTTAACAAATTAGAAGAAAATTGATTTAATAACTCTTGCTCATTATAATAAGTGAAAGATGTAAGCATTCTTTCATAAATTGGCAAATTACGATAATAATCGGTATAATTTGAAGTTGATGAAATTATATACAGATTTGCTCCTCTAATTATCCCAACATCTATGTTTTGAATCTTATTTTTATTTTTATCGAGATAGGAATAGACAAGTTTGTGATTAGGATCTTTGATATTCGAGGTGGGGCTTGATTCAATTAATTCAAAATTATCCAATGTCCTAACAAATTCGTCTAGTGTGGAATCTACTACGGATTTTATTGATAGAGAATCAGTTGGAATAGAAGATACATTTATTATTATTTTATCAATTGAGTCACGTTCTGGAGCAAATGTTACAGAATTAGTAGTTTCTGTAAATATCCAGTTCTCTGGATAATCTATTTTTAGAAAATTGTTTTGATAAGTAGCAAAATTTGGATTTACATCAGTAATTGAGGGTATTTTCCATTCTGCGCTAACATAGTATAGTACATTCATGAGAAATGTACTTAGAATGATGGCTGATACAAGTTTATAATTTAACAATATGACATCAAAATATCATATCATATATTAAATTATGAAATAGTTTTTGTTAAGTTCTTTGTCATTAAATCTTTATTAAAGAACTTACATAAACATATCAATGAAGAAAATATACATACTGAATATTATTTACTAAATTTTAATTGATGAGAGAGATAATACATTAAGTAGTATCACACCAAAAATAAAAGAATAATCTCAAATGATTCATTAGTAGTTTTAAATGGACAAAATTTTTCTCTTTATATCACCTTTGATAACTGTATTCCTTTTCTTCTCTCGATATATTATTTAATATAATAACATTACGTTCCTTCCAGATTAATATGTAATAAATTTAGTTATATACAAAAAATATTAACAAATCTTTTTTTTGCTAACAACAAAGTAATCATTAGGTTTTGAAACTCTAATATATACTTGAGTCTATATCTTATAATTGTAATAAAACTTACTGTAGACAATTATTTATTATATGTATATAAATATCTCAACGAGAATACAAAAATACATATCCTAAACCTCTTCTCTTATCAATACCATCACAACCTTCCACCACTCTAAGGTTTCTTTCTTCTTAATCAAAGTCGTCACTATCATTCGTTCCTGCAAATATTTTTAATTTCTTTTTACATTTTTAATTTATTATTACATTCTTTTACATTTAGTTTTGTCATTACCATCTACGCCATTTATCTTATCACTCTTTATGTCCTTTCTATTGACACATTTACTTTGGATTGGAGAACATTGTAATTGTAAAATCTTACACTCTATGATTTTTGAAATATTTTTTCTTTTTCTAAATTGGTATGAATAAACAATAAATAAATTATAATTGATTTCTCAGACATTATTTTTAATCAGGGGAAAGTCTCAATAATGAAATGGCATGATCATCAATCATGTTTCCTACACCAAGATCTGTTTCTTTAATTACTATATCGATATTTTTTATTTCTATAGGAGTCAAATTATAAATAGAGGATAAGATTTTTTGGATCTTAAAATCTTGTGGAACAATCAAGTTCAGATCGGTACTGGATAATACTTCTAAATCCTTATTGAGAAATGTTTCAGGAATTTTTCCTGTTGAATCATTCACTATTTGGAACACAAATTTTTCTACTAAAGTTTGTTGTGGAAGAGAGTCAAGTGCATTAGCGCTATAAAATACCTGTATACTAACTGGTTCATTTGTAAATCTTTCCTTAGTTCCCGAAGATATATTATTTTCTTCAATTTGGATTATTACAAAACCTTCTAATAAGTCGGTATCTTGAGGATTTAAATGTGTAAACTGTTTTATATCTTTGCATACCAATCCAATTGATTGTTTTGGATTAACGGTATTTATCATGGAATTGCTCGAATTACTATTATTAAATACTGCATTCCAAATTAATGTAATTGGATAATTTTGTTTATTATAAATGCTGATATCAGTATCATAGTGTCCAGGTCGTAACGGTCCTTCATCTCCTCTGATAGAACCACATACAAATTTAGCATTATATGTGAAAGACTTAGATGTATAAATCTCAGGTTTTTCATATGTAAAATTAAAATTATTTACAAATAAAACTGAAGAAATTGGATTTTCATCATTAATTTCAGCTACCTTTGAAATTGTATTGGGCAAATAATTATTATTACTGGCTTTTTGTGTAATAGTATAATTACTATTTGAAATACCTTTAATAGAAATAACTCCTATGGTTTTATTTGAATCCACCAATTCATTATCAGATACTTCTAGACTTGAAAATTTTTGATATGGATCAGGAATAATGAGAAATTTGCCATCAGATATAAAAGAACCATTAATAGAAATTACTTCTATATTTAACGACTTGGAACTATTTGTTAATGCATAAATTAATTCAAATTTTATATGTTCCATATAAAGAAAAGTTAAGATGATGGTAATAAATAAAAAAAATAACATTAAAATTTTCATTAATACTATAATTAGAAAATATATAATTTATACTTATCAAGATCAAAAAATTTTAAATAAAATATAAAAGCGTATTGCCGATTCACGTAGAGATGTTAAAGTGTTATTTTATATAATGATAACAAATATACATTAGAATTTACTTGAATCACCCTCTAATAGACCAGAACCTAGATGAATTCTATCTATATGTTTAGATAGATCAACCTTATTATTAAATAATGATTCACAATACGGACATCGAACTGATTCTTTAGACATAACAAATATAATATACAACCGCTTTATTAATTTAGTTAATATTTTGGTAATAATAATACTGTATGATTAATATATTCCTAATAACAAATTATATTAGATTAGAGACCTTTTGATCGTCATTTAACTTTCTTTTGACAATGCTTAATTATTGAGATAGGTTCTATTGATCAACAGAAAGAAAAAATATAGGCAATAAAATTAGTTCTTTATCATTACCTATTTTTGAATTTATATAATAATATTATGGGATATTTTAGTTACCATGTAATGGTAATTATTTCATATTTCATATTTGAAGCATTCCAATTTATAGCACTCAGAAATTTATAATATAACAAAATCTAGAAATTACTAAAAAAATAATTGTTACATAAACAAAGCTCACAATATATAAAATAATTAAATTACTGTGGTTCTATAGTTGCAGGGGGTTTACTTGATATTGCATATGTTACCCATGATACTCCCTCTACTTCATTTGTAATTCTATTACTGATTCTTTCAAGTAAGGGGTACGGTAGCTTTGTCCAGTCTGCTGTCATTGCATCTACTGAATTTACTATTCTTATAGTCACTATATTACCATATAGCCGTTCATCTCCGACTACCCCTACGGCTTTATCATCACCTACCGAGGCATAGGCTTGCCAAACAGAATTATATAAATTTTCAGTAATAAGCTCATCCTCAACAATTTTACTTGCATGTTTTGAAATTCTTATTTTTTCTGGTGTTATTTCTCCTATTATTCTAACAGCCAGTCCAGGTCCTGGAAACGGATGTCTATTTAAAAGATCCTTTGGAACCTGCAGAATCTTAGCGACTTTTTTAACTTCATCTTTATAAAGATATCTCAAGGGTTCTAATACCTTGAGATTTAGGACAGTAGGAAGGCCGCCAACATTATGATGAGTTTTTATTATTGATGCGGGGCCTATAGAAATACCACTTTCTATCACATCAGGATATAAAGTTCCTTGTGCTAGCCATCGAAATTGTTCTTTTTCTTTCACTTCCTCTTGAAAAACATTAATAAATTCGTGACCTATTATCTTCCTCTTTTCTTCAGGATCTGTGATTCCTTTTAATTTATTTAAAAATTTTTCTGAAGCATCAATATAGATTACATTTAAACCTATTTGTGTTAAACGGTCCATTACCATAGATTCTTCACCATATCTAAGTAAACCATGATTAACAAAGACACATTGCAAATTATCATGGACAACACGATTTAATAGAACTGCTACAGTAGTAGAATCTATCCCTCCACTAACGGCACATAAGATTTTATCATTTCCTACTTTTTTCTTTATATTTTCAATGGTAGACTCGACGAAACTTGTAATATCCCATTCAGGTTTTGCTTTACTAATATTGATAGAAAAATTCTTCAATATTTCAAAACCGTGCTCAGTATGAACAACTTCAGGATGAAACTGAATCCCATAGAATTTCTTTTCTTGATTTCCTATCGCTGCTGCGAAAGAACTTTCTGTGTGAGCTAATACTTTAAATCCGCTAGGAGTCTTTTCTGCTACATCACCATGACTCATCCAACAATTTATACTTTTGTCTAAATTAAGAAAAAGATCGGATTTATCATCTATTGTCAATATTGCTTTTCCATATTCTCGAGTATTAGATCTTTTAACTTTCCCTTTGAAATTATCAACAATTATTTGGTGTCCATAACATATTCCTAGAATTGGTATTCCAAGTTCAAATATCTTTTTATCAGGTTTGGGAGAATTCTCAGCATATACACTAGCTGGGCCCCCAGAAAAAACTATACCATTTGGAGATAGATCTTTAATTTGCTCCGACGTGAGATTATAGGGATAAATTTCACAAAACACATTTGCATCTCTTATTCTTCTACATATAAGATGACTGTATTGAGAGCCAAAATCTAAAATAATTATTTTATCCAATTTAAGTTTTGTTTCCAAAAGTATTCTCTTTTTCTAACATTCTCGTCAATACCCATGCTGAGGTATTCATAATATCAGTTAGTCTTTCTTTTTCTCTATAATTGTTTATTATTATCTTTTTGATTCTTCCTTCATGTTCATCGATAGAATAATTCAAAGGGTCATTATTTAAAGTCTGTTTTTGTCGATTTTTATCTCGATCTTGAGTGATCATTCCTTCTAGAATCCTTTTTATAAAAAAGGATTTGAATGGAGGAGTATCAATATTGAATAGTAGATCCTTTTCAGGAATTATTTCAATTGTTTGTGATGAAATATTTACTTTTGCTAATAATAAATTATCTTTAAGTCTCTTAAGTTCTCTTGTTTCCGTTATAGTGGACACATTTTCATTTAAACTATTGGGAGTATATTTTTTGGACTCGGTTTTTATAGTAGATTTATTACGAAGAACCGATTCCTGGCTTTCGTTGATAATAGAACTTTCAGTGTTTTTTATTGAACGTTGAAGTTTAGAAGCAGGTTTAAAACTTTCCTGTTTCAATAAGTTATCTATGAGTAGAAGAAGACGTTTAAGTCTATCTATTTCTTCTTGCTTATCTGAGAGCTGCTTTAATAACCAGTCTCTCAGGTCTGCAGCATTTTTAATATCCTCTTCTGAAAAATTTAACATTCAATGTAAAATATAATTAAAGAATATAAAGTTGTTTTTACATTTCATATAATATGAAATAAATTGCTTTATAATCAAAACAGAATCGTAGACCTCTAGCATATTTGAATATTAACTAATTAAATTGGTGCTAAATAAATTAATATTCTATATTATCTGTGTTTGAGAATTGAAGATGAGTAGAAAGAGTATTAGGAAAAAAGATCCAATTCTATTTACCTTTGGATACACTATTCCACACGTTATTTGATAATCTAGTTTTATGCAAAATAGATTTACTCATTTTCAGGCGTTCATCACCCATTTTAATAATAAATCATTTATCAATTTAATTAATTTCCAAAAAAACCTGTTATAGATAATGATCTGAGTCTAATTTATAGAAGATACAACTTCACCTAAATGATAGGACATGATAGAGATCAGAGTATATCTCATAATTATTTGGTGGTGAACAAATCTACTTTATCATTAATCTTGCAAGTTCATATGTTAAGTAATTTTATTAACTAATTCATCTGAATAATGTTAGTAAGATAAATTTGACAATAAGATATGAAACTACATATAACTTTAAAAGTATATTGATGATTGAACACGGAACGAATTATTTTTGGTTTAAATCTTAATTACAATTAAAAATTGATTTACCCATTTTAGAAAATTAAGGTATAATTTTAAAAGGTTTAAAACCAATTATAGGTTTCTTAGAAGTATCAAATAGATTTGATTTTGAATTTTTAGCAAGAACCTGTAAAAGTTTTTTTGCAATTTGGAGTTTTTCCCTTTTCACTTTAACATTATTTATTTTCTCTTTCGAATATGGTCCTATATTGTCATCAAATAGCATTCCAACTAATACAATATCTTTTGCTCCAAACTCCTCTGCAAGGAATACACATCTATCTCCGTCAGTAAAACCTCCATAATTAAAGACATGTGGAACAGGCATTACTTGGGTTGTTCCGATAATTCTTCTAAATTTAGGTACATATTTTTCCATTAAAGATATATTATCACTATGAGCATGAATTACTATAATTGCTCCCAGTTTTTCTGCTTTTATTAAAAAACGAAGATCACCATCTAAATCTGTCACCACGATATCAGGCTTGATATTATTCTCTATCAAAAATTTTACTGCTCCATCTGCAACAATCTTAATGTATGATTTATTTTTCTTGATAAAAGAAGTATAAAGATCTAAATTTGGTCCAGCACCAATGATCAATATTCGTTTACCTTTTATCTTTTTATCCAAAACTTTAGGATCAAGAAATTTTCGTTTTATTAAATTTGATAGTAAATACGCAGCTTTTTGATCTTCTTCTGTACTATAACCCATTTTCTGTCGGATAACTTGATAATACGGGAACCAGGTTACAAATTGCACATATAATATAATTAATAACCTATTAATAGACTATTTGTTAGATGGCTTTAAAGAATTATATGTATTATTATTATTTTAGAAATAACCATAAGAACTTTTAAATGACAAGATTGTTTTACTTTCTGAATTTACAGAATGGAATTGACAAGAGAAGAAGAAAGGGCTTTACAAGGAGAGTATGGTGATGGATTGAAGTTAGCATATAAAATACTGGTTTCAATCGGAAATGCTAACGATGCAACAAAACTAATTTCTATTAAATGGGCCCATATCTCAGGAGTTAATTTTAACACAATAGGAGAAGCTGGTGTAAGATTTCTTTCAGAGTTAGATAAAGAAACTAAAGTTACAGTCACAACAACGTTAAATCCCATGGGATTTGACTCAAAGAAAGACAATAACATTTCAGAAGATTTTAAAGCAAATCAACATTCAATTATAAATTCATATTTATCTTTAGGTGTCATACCTTCTTTCACTTGTATACCTTATGAAATTTTTACTTTGCCAAAAAAAGGTGAGATCGTTAGTTTTGCAGAAAGTAATGCAGCGGTATTCATAAATTCTATATTAGGAATCAAGACAAACAAAGAAAGTTCTTTGAGCTCCTTAGCGAGTGCCATAACTGGCAAGACTCCATATTCTGACTTGTTAATTGATGATCTCAGAACACCGACTACTAGCATAAAACCAGACATAGACATACAAACAGAGTCTGACTTTGGACTATTGGGTTACTTTGCTGGAAAAATAGCAAAAGATATTTGCGTAGGTTTAGAAATTAATTCTGAAGGTTTAGATATAATCAAGTCAAAAGCTATTTCTGCAGGAATTGGAACATCAGGTATGTGTGGAATGTTTAGTAATAAAAATAATGACTGTGAGAAAATTTCTTTTGGCCAAACAGAGCTAACACAAGTAAAAGATGAGTTAAATACTGCTGAAAAAGGAGACCTAATAGTATTTGGAAGTCCTCAATTAGGTTTAGAAGAAATAAATCTACTTGGTCACTTAACAGAGAGAAAAAAATTTAAAAAACCGTGTCTAATATTTTGTCCTCGTTCACTAACAGAATGTAATAATAAAATGATTAGAAAATTAAAAAAGGCAGGCGCTGATATTAATTGTGATTCATGTACATGCTTGACGCCATTAATAACAAAAAATGATTATGATTCAATTGTAACTAATAGTATAAAATGTGCATACTATATGAAACATGCAAACAAAATAGACGTTTCTTTAAAAGATATGAAATCTATAACAAAAGAATACTGCGAATGATTTAGTTATGAGAAAAATAAATTGCAAAAAAATTGTTGGCGGAAAGGCACAAGGTTTAGCGCTCTTATCGAATAAGCCCTTAAACATGCTCTCAATGTTTGATACAAAAACAGGCCAGATAAAAGACAAAGACCATGATTTATTTAATCAAACACTCAAAAATAAAATTCTGATTTTCCCTAATTGTATTGGGAGTAGTGTTGGAGCTTATATTTTTTATTCATTAAAAATCAATGATGTCAGTCCAAAAGCAGTTATTTGTACCAATAAATGTGATATTATAACTGCATCAGGATGTGCAATATCAGATATTCCACTTGTAGATGGAACAGGGGCAAGTTTTGAATCATTAAAAAATAATACCAAAGTTACAGTTGATGCAGATAAACAGATTATTATAATTCATACAGTTTAATTTTCGGGTTATCTTTCAATCTTACTATCGGTGCGTGGCAATCGATGGGCGAACTGATCATGTATAACATGAGATGAAGACCAAAGTCCACGCACCGAAAGAATAACCTAACTTAAAATTAATAATTAAAATTAATTAATTTTTCTAATAACCATAAAGAAGAACAAAATACCTTTGAATTATTCTTGGGGAGATATTATTATTATATTATCTCCTTTAAGAAGAATATTTCCTAATTTAGTCTGGTCTCCACCTTTGTATTCTGTAGCATCGCTTAATACAAGATTCATATGTTGATCAAATTTTGAGAGTATACCTCTAATTACTTTATCTCCTTTTAGTTTAATCATGATGTTCTTTCCAACATTCTCCTTTAATACTTGAACCGTTACATCAATAGACAATATATATCCTAATAAAATTACATTATATAATTTAATAGATATAGTATTTTCTAGCACCTGATATATAAATAAAAGTTTTTGTTACAAAGCTAAATTATTAAGATATTACGCTATAAAAAATTATAATATCTAAAATCTGTATAACTGTTATACAAAAATATATTATTTACATAACGTTAACATCATGTGGTTGACTTTCAATATATCCGGCTGTTGTTATTCGGACAAATTCAGCATTTTTTTGCATTTCATTGATAGTTTTTGCACCACAATAACTTAACCCTGAACGGAGACCTCCAACTAATTGACGGATAATCTCTACTACACTTCCTTTATAAGATACCATTGCTTCTACGCCTTCCGGTACATAATCATTAAGATCCTCTGATTCTATTATTTGTTGTCCCTCTTCACGGTATTTTCTTCCCAATGAAGCATAAAAAGAGGCCATTCCTCTATAGATCTTATACTTTTTACCATTTTTAACAAGTGTCTTTCCAGGACTTTCGTCAGTTCCTCCTAATAGACTTCCAACCATTACAGATGAAGAACCCGCTGCAAGTGCTTTGGTTAAATCTCCTGAATTTCTAATACCTCCATCTGAAATCACAGGAATATCATATTCTTTAGCAATTTTTACACTATCCAAAATTGCGGTTAATTGTGGAACCCCAGAACCAGTAATAACTCTAGTAATACAAATTGACCCTGAGCCTACCCCAACCTTTACGGCATCCACACCTGCTCTAATTAAATCCTCTGTCCCCTGGCCAGTAGCAATATTACCAGCTATCAACTCACAATCTTTGAAAGCTTTTTTTATTAAATGAACACAATTAATGGCATTATCACTATGACCATGAGCTATATCAACAACCATAACATCTGCACCTGCATCCAATAATGCTTCTGTTCTTTCTAAGTAATCTCCTTTCACCCCCACGGCCGCTCCAACCAGTAAACGACCTTTTTTATCTTTAGAAGCATTAGGAAACTCTTCCATTTTTAAAATATCTTGGCTAGTTATTAATCCTATGATATGCTTATCTTTATCGATTATAGGTAATTTTTCAATTCTGTTCTTATGTAAAATATATTTAGCTTTCTCGATTGTAGTTCCCATTTCAGCGAAAACCACGTCTTTACTCATTACTGAAGAAATATTATTTTCAAAATTAGTTTCAAATAGAAGATCTCTTTTAGTAATAATTCCTGCCAGTTTCTTATCTTTTTCTATAAGGAGACCAGAGATTCCAAAATCATGCATAATCTTTTTCGCATAGCCTACAGTTGAATCTAAACTAATAGTATATGGTTGTTCTATCATAACAGATTCAGATCTTTTAACCTTTAATACCTCATCTACTTGGTCTTGTATTGTCATAAATCTATGTATAATTCCAATACCCCCTTCTCTTGCTAATGCTATGGCCATAGGTGATTCAGTTACTGTATCCATATTGGCACTAATAACAGGAATATTCAAATTGATGTTTCTTGATAATCTGGTTTTCAAATTAGTTTGAGATCGAGAAATAATTGGAGAACGTTTTGGAATTAATAATACATCGTCAAAAGTTAGACCTTCTCTAATATTCAATATTCATTTTTTTATTAAGAGAAGGAAGAATTATAAGTTTTGCATCAATCTCACTTTAATTATCCGAAGTTTTAACTTGAATAAGTTATATTTTATAATGGAAAAAAACAATTTAAAATAATACTAATTTAGCAATTGTAAAGTATGTAATGCTAATGCTGTTTCTTTAACATTATGAGTGCGAATAATTGTTGCACCATTAATAACAGCAATAACCTCCATTATTAAAGATGGGATAAGTCTTTCGTTTATCTTTAGATTCATAAGTTTTCCTAGAAAGGATTTGTTTGAAAGAGAAATACAAATGGGAAAAGAGAGCTTCGCTAGTTCTTTTAAATTATAGACAATTTCTATATCTCGACAATACCATGGTATTTTTATTATTTTTGTAAAAAATGGATTATTCCCTACTTTTCTAAAAAAACCTATCGATGGATCTATTATAATATTGGTTTTCTTAATACCAGCTGTTTGTGCAATCGTTATACTATCCTGAAGAATCTTTTTCGTTGATAAAGATTTAGCCGTTAAAATTTTACTGGGTTTTTTTTCAAATGCACCTAGTATTACGGGAATATTATGTTTTGATACAATTTCAGCCATTTTGGGATCATATTTTAGTCCACATACATCATTTATCGCATCTGCTCCCATCTGGAGTGCCTCTTCAGCTACTTTGCCTCTAGGAGTATCTACAGATACAGGAAGTTTACAACTGTGATGTACTATCTTAATAGCTTTTTTTAATCTCGCTATTTCAATTTTTGAAGTAATCACAGTATCTAGATATGGAGCGGTTGACATTGCCCCTATATCTATTATATCTGCTCCATCATTTTCTAATTTTTTTACATAACTAGAAATACTATTTACATTGGTTTTTATTGAATTTTTATAAAAAGATTCAGGACTAACATTCATTACTCCCATGATTTTTACAGAATTCCTATCGATCAAAACGTCACCAATTTTTGTCAAGATTCAGATATATAATATCCTCGGTATTATTTTCTTCTAAAATAGATTCTATTATTAATAATGATATGAAAAATAATATGGGAGAGAGATTTAATTCTAATGGGATTGTAGATTGATTTCAATTGATGAAGCTAAAGTTTTTGAAGTAATCAGAAAAAGAAAACCTTTATCTGTAGCGCTGAATGGTCCAGAGGCATTATTCCCCAGGATGCAAGAAACTGGAAAGAAGATTATGAAACTATTTGATATTCCAGCATATATCATAGGTGATACTTGTTGGGGCTCTTGTGACGTCAACACACATGCCGCAGATATGCTAGGAGCAGATCTGTTGTTTAATATTGGACATACAATTTCTATGGAAACTATTGATAAAAAAGTAATTATGATCAATGCATACGATGATGTAAAATTCGATATAGTAGTAGAAAAATTTGCTAAAGATACGGCAAATAAAGAATATAAAACATTAGGTATAGTTACCGATAGCCAACACTTAAATCAATTACAACCTTCGAAAAAAATATTAGAAAATCATGGGTTTAAAATAATAATAGGTGATGGTAAAGGACAGTTAAATGATGGTCAAGTTTTTGGCTGTGAATTTTATCCAGCGTCTGATATACAAAAGAGAATAGATGCTTATATTTTTTTAGGCCAAAGTATGTTTCACTCTCTAAGTATTGCAATGTCCACCCAAAAACCTACTTTCATGTTGGATCCATACTTTAATGAATTTCAACAAGTAAACGACAAGGCCAGAATTATGGAAAAGAAAACGATTTTATCTATTTATAAAGCACAAGAAGCAACCAAAATTGGAATAATAATAGGACTAAAAGAAGGCCAATTCTCAAAGATAAAAGCATTAAAATTTAAAAAAGCTTTGGAAGTCTTAGGAAAGGATATCCAATTAATTGCTTTAACAGAAATTACTGAAGAAAGATTAAGAAATTTTAAAGGAATAGATGCTTATATTCAAGTAGCTTGTCCTAGAATAGCTATAGACAATCATTTTACCAAACCATTACTTTCTGTACCCCAAGCTGAAGCTTTAATTAAGGTTTTGAAAAATGAACCTATTGACGATTTTTTAAAGCTACGTCATTGGTTATAAAAATATATCAATTGCTTCTGCAAAATAATGCAGGAATGTTCTTTGGGATTATATTTTGAATGCGAAGGCAGCCTATTAGTACCACCTTTGATAAAAATCCCAATCTCGCATCTCGTATAATCCACCACGTAGACGAACCAGCACGGTTATGTCACCTTAGGGTTGCTCCCTCCCGGACCTCACCCATTTCGAGAATTAACAGTCAATACCATACCTTCGCATGGTTTGCTGCTCATATCCGTCCAGTTCGGCGTGATTTCATTTTAACTTGATACGCAGGAAATTCCTATCCAAGGATTTATCTAATAGTTACTGATCCTGGCATAAAGCCGATTTCCAGAGAAGGGTACGGCTGGCACCCCAATCCTCCCTGCCTCCGCAATCTTTATTCAACTATTTTAAGTTATATTTGTTTATAAGCCATTTTTTAAAATTTTGATATTTTTACAAACTGAACAAACAGATTGAGTAGAATCAAGTCCACATATCGTGCATTTATTTTTCACTGAACTATCAGATTTTTTTAATATTTTGGATATTTTCAAAAGTGTATTATAGGTATTATACTTAATGCCGGATCGGGTTTCTTCTAAAGAATTAAAAAATTCCCTTATTTCACTCCTAATACTTTCATCTTGATATGGACACTGCTCGAATTGAAATGGAATATTTTGTTGAAGTGCATAAAAAACTATTTCTCGTTCATAAATTTCTATGAATGGTTTAATTTTTTTTATCTCATTTTTACCATAATAAATCGGTTCTGGATATATCCATCCTATTCTATTTACATCTCCTGCTATAATGTTTATCATAAAAGATTGAAGGTGATCATCAAGATTATGTCCTGTTGCTATAACATTTGCTCCCACAAAATCTGCAGCTACATCTATAGCTCTTCTCCTAAATGTTCCACATATAGAGCAGGAAGTCATTTTTTCTGAAGGGCGTAGCGACATTGATTCATCCATATCAATTCCAAAAAGTTCTTTATAACTAAAGATTTCATTTTTGATATTCAGTTTAGAACAAAAGTCTTTAACTATTCTTAAAGATTCATTTCTATATCCAGCAATTCCTTCATCTATTGTAATTGCAATAATATCATTAGTTTTCTTTCTTTTAAATATATGATTTAAAACTAACAGTAAGGAAAGACTGTCTTTGCCGCCTGAAACACCAATTGCAATTTTATCTCCATAGTTAATCATTGAAAATTTTGAGATAGTTCTACAGGTTTTTTCTTCAATTGAAATTATAAAACAAGATCTACAAAGAAATTCACCTGAATATTGTCGAAAATATATACTCTCAATCTTTTGACATTTAGAACATAATGAACGTTGCATTTATATGACAAATTTTTTATTATTTGCTAGGTATTTAATTTAAACTAGACTTTCAAAAACTATTGTCTATTAATGTCTATCCATTTTATTTTACAATATGAATGTATATAGATTACTCCTATCTTTAAACATGGATTGAATCAGTATTAATATATTTTAGTAATAGAATTGAAGAATTATGAATATCAAACCAAATTTATTAGATTATATTAACTGTAGGATTTTGGATGTTTTGAGTAAAAATTCATCATTACCATTTGTTGAATTAGCTAAACAGATTGGCATTTCAGATGCAACTATTCATACGAGAGTCAGGAAACTATTGACTTTGGGTATTATAAAAAAATTTACTATTTTTGTAGATAATGATTTGCTTGGATACGACCATCTAGCATTTATTAATTTAAAAATTGAGAAAGGAAGAACAGAGGAAACGACAACAAATCTTATGGAAATTGATGAAATTTTAGAAATACATGAAATTTATGACAAATTTGATTTGCTAATTAAAATTCGATCAAAAAATTTGGACAACCTCAGAGATATAATTGTGAATAAAATATTATCAATTAATTACGTGAAGGAAACAGAGTTAATGACAGTTTTAAGGACTAGAAAAGAAGAACAGATGATCTCATTACAAAAAGAAATGAGCGAAAAAACCAAAGAATTCTTTTAATATTTAAAAACTAATTTCTTTGTTTTTCTTTTTTTGAGGATTGCCACCAATCTAAATAATCATCATGAGTTCTTTGTTTAGAGTCAGAAGAAGTAATTTGTGATTTGTCTTTTAATTCCTCAATTTTGTCTCTTGAAGCATACAGGCCACAACTTTTACAAATAAAATTTCTTGTAGATGAATCCATTTTTAAATCTCCGCCACATTCAGGACAAAATTTGACCAAGTCAGTTTTAAGTATATACAAACCTTATAAAAGTATTATGAGAAGATATTACAAAGCTTTTTGATAGTTCACTAATAGAAATAACAAGAAAAATGAAGATTCAAAGTGATATGAAATTAGTGAAATTACTATTTTGTCCTCAAACGAATATATATTATTTATGAAGTATCATATTTAAAAATCTTGGGATAGAATTGAAATCACTAGATAAACTTATTTTGAAAGCAATATACATAAGTAATTTAGATCCATCAAAATCATTTTTACGATATTTACAAGAGAAATATCAATTAGATATCTCCTTTTTTGAATCAAGAATGAGGGAACTAATAGAATTGGGATTAATAGGAAAAATAAACTCTGAACAATATAAATTAAATACATTAGGAAGAGAAACGATGAAAGTAATCCTTGTTGGAGGAGTTTTTGATATACTACATCCTGGTCACATATTTACTCTCAAGGCAGCAAAATTACTTGGTGATATTTTAGTAGTAGTAATTGCAACCGAAACTACAGCTACTAAAATAAAAAAAAATAGAGTCATATTTCATAATGAAAACTTAAGAAGAGAAATGGTTTCTTCATTAAATTTTGTAGATTTGGCACTAATTGGAAAAGAAGGAACATTATTTGATACAGTTGAGCATGTAAAACCTGACATTATAGCCTTAGGTTATGATCAATCACATACTGAGAAATTCATTGCAGAGAATTGCAAGAAAAGAAATATTAACGTTAGAATATTAAGGTTAAATACTCCTATACCAAATATGAAGACTTCTGAATTAAAACGAGATCTAGGAGATTCATTCTACAACATATAATTTTAATTCATCAGAGGGGATTATTAGTGTTAACTTTCAATTTTACATAATCGCCGTTTTTCAAAGAAAATTGTTCTTTAATGGAAAATGGAGCTATTAGCTCAATTATAGAATCATCATAATGAGTTCTTTCCAATATCAAAATTGAGGAGTTTATATTCTTACTATCGTTAATCGAAGCAGGATAACATTTTACCCAGCCAAAAGTTCTAGATTGATCACTAAATCCTTCAATATTTATTGATGGATATTTTAACATCTCTTTTTTTGCCTCTACAAATAACATAGAATTTAATTTTATATTTAGAGTTCCGGGATAAGGTTCATAACCTAATTTTTCTTTAAACTGTTTTTTATATCCATCTAACGACATGTAATAGGCACCTTCTCCCATTCCGGTTATAATATGACCCTCAAAATCAATAACATGTTTAAAAGACTCTACAGCAGTCTTTAGAAATAAAAAGTGATCATATACTTGTTGATATCCTCTTTCTGTGACCTTTATAGTATATTTTTTACTTTTTTTGTTTCTTTTTATACACCCAAAAAATTCAAGATCGAGTAATTCTTTAGAAGCTAATTGTTGTGATCGTTTTATTTTTTTTGCTATTTCATTAGTGGTTAACTCAACAAAGTTATTCTTAGCTCCACACAACAACAATTCTGAAAGAATTACTATATGTTGAAATGTAATATTACTCATAAAATTAGTTAATTATTATAATCCCATTTCATTGAATGTACCTACTTTAATAGATGAATTACGTTTTATATCAGCTAATCTATGACCTATGATTTGTTCAATACCAGCCTTATCAGAAGCATCAATCAATCTTTGAGTTACTATTCCATCTAGAACCAATATTTTACCCCCAGATGAATCTGAAAGTTTTTT
>Ga0126306_10000222_pt1 | contig 23233 bp, 19 predicted proteins | sample Plot27_FD_92592 | JGI IMG/M metagenome (GOLD analysis project Ga0126306, IMG submission 92592) | Serpentine soil microbial communities from UC McLaughlin Reserve, CA, USA - Plot27 | ecosystem: Environmental > Terrestrial > Soil > Grasslands | place: USA: UC McLaughlin Reserve, Lake County... | reverse complement strand
CGTGTCGATCCGCGACGCGAAGAGCGGCGACTTCGGCTGGATGGTCGAACGGCACGGCGTGCTCTACGCCGCGGAGTACGGCTGGGATGAGACTTTCGAGGGCCTGGTCGCGCAGATCGTCGGCGCGTTCGCGCAGTCGCACGACCCGCAGCTGGAGCGGGCGTTGGTCGCCGAGCTGGGCGGTCGCCGGGCCGGCTGCGTGCTCTGCGTCAGCGAGAACGACGAGACGGCGAAGCTGAGAACGCTGATGGTGGAGCCGTGGGCGCGCGGCCACGGCATCGGCTCACGGCTCGTGGACGAGTGCGTCGCCTTCGCGCGGGCTGCCGGCTATCGGCGCATCGTGCTATGGACGAACGATGTGCTCGTGGCCGCGCGCCGGATCTACGAGCGTGCCGGGTTTCAGCTCATGGCCGCAGGCGCCCACCACGCCTTCGGCCACGACCTCGTCGAGCAGACGTGGTCGCTCGACCTATAGCGCTCACCTGGCGCCCGCTCGGTGGAAAGCCGTACCCCCCGAATCGCAAAGCGTGCTGAGCGGGCGCGCGATCTGAAGCTGAACCGGAGCAGTCGAACTCACCGACGCTGTGCGATTCCACGCGTCCTTCCGACCCAGCGGGAGAAGGACACGCCGTCGCGGAAGCGCTCGTCCGCCGTCTTCCGCAGGTTCGCCTCGAGGAGCGTCTCGTCGTGGCCCCAGTCGACCTTGCGTGTCTCCAGGAGGAGATCCTCGTTCATCAGGTCGAGCAGCGACGCCAGCGTGGCGACCGAGGGGGAGACGAGATCGCGTTCGATGCGCGAGATCGCGGCCTGGCTCGTCCGTGCCCGTGCGGCGAGCTGCGCCTGCGTCAGGCCGTGGCGGCGGCGCGCTTCTCGAAGGAGCTGACCAGGGCTCATATCATTTGTGATGTTAGCGGTCGCGCAAGACCTCCGGCCCACGGCGCTTGTAAGTCCAGCTCGCTCGGTGGAGAGCGGTTGGATTGCCGGTGGCAGTCGATGTCGCCGCCGCCCATTTTCCCGGGCTGCTCGACCATCGCTGACTGCGGCGGCCTACAGTTTCTGCATGGTCATCACTCCGCACATCGTCGTTCAGGGCGCCGAGCGCGCAGTCGCCTTCTATCGCGACGCGTTCGGGGCGGAGGAGCTGAGCAGGATCCCGACGCCGGACGGCCGGCTGATGTCGGTGCAGCTTCGCATCGGCGACGGCCTGCTGCACCTGGCGGACGAGTTCCCCGAGCTCGGTGTGCTCGCACCGCCTTCGATCGGCGGCACCGCGGTCGTCCTAGCGCTCGAGGTCGAGGATGCCGAGGCGGTGTTCGCGCAGGCAGTGCGGGCCGGCGCCCCGGTCCGCCAGCCGTTGCAGGAGATGTTCTGGGGCGATTTGCATGGCCAGCTCGAAGATCCGTTCGGCCATCGCTGGAATATCAGCCAGCACCTGCGCGACGTGCCGCACGACGAGGTCGTCGCAGCCGCCGCGCGGGCATTAGGCTGAGCCGTACACTCGCGTCGTGACCGTCCGGACAGACCAGACTCGCGCTCCCTCGGCGACACCGGAGAGCCCGCTCGACGACGTCCTACGGCGCGTGAACGCGATTCGCATCGCCCACGGGGCGGATTCGCTCTACGAGCTGCCGGCCGCCTGCACGGCGTGGGAGGGAGGCGGATGCGTGCTCGAGCGCGCGTTCGAGGATCTCGGCATCGTGGTCGTCGACTACCAGTGGGCGTACGGCCGCGGCATCGACTTCCGGCACGGGCTCGGTGACTTCATCCGCGCCTTCGACTCCGGCCGGTTTCCGGGGCTGATCGAGCACCGCTGAGCCCGCCCAGTCGCGCTTCGGTGTCGCGATCAACGGCGACGAACGAACGCCTGGCCGATTCGGACACGCGCGAGACCTTGTCCGGTGCCCTCGCGTGCGATAGGACCGAGCGGACCGACGTACCTCACAAGACGAAGGGGGTTGAGGAATGTCCAGGATCGCGTACCTGGTCCTCGCTGCGGCCGTCTTCGCTCTTCCCGGCGCCGGAGCCGGCGCCGCCGTCCGAGCCGCCGGCCACGCCGACCCCGTCGTAACGCACGGAATCGTGGTCGGCGACGTCACAGCGCACACGGCGGTGCTCTGGGCTCGGGCCGACCGCGAAGGCACGCTCAAGGCGCACCTCTCGGGAGGACGACACCACGGAGTCGAGCGGCTCGAAACGCAGGCAGCGGACGACTACACCGGGCAGGTGCTGCTCACGGGCCTGAGGCCGGACACGACGTACCGCTACCGGGTCGGCTCGCAGCGCGGAACCTTCGAGACGGCTCCCGCGGCCGACGACCGCGCCCGCGTTCGGCTTGCGTTCGGCGGCGACGTCGCCGGCCAGAACGTCTGCCGCGACACGAGCGAGGGTTTCCCGATCATGGAGACGATCCGAGCCGAGCGGCCGGACGTCTTCGTCGGCCTGGGCGACATGATCTACGCCGACAACGCCTGCAACGCCCTGGGCATGTACGGCAACGCGCAGGTTCCGGGGCCCGGCCCGGCGCCCGATTTGGCCACGTTCTGGGCGCACTGGCGCTACAACCGCGCGGACGAGGCCTCGCAGCGCCTGCTCGCGAGCACGAGCTACGTGGGCGTCTGGGACGACCACGAGGTCGTGAACGACTTCGGGCCGCTGAACGACACCCGCGCGACGCCGCCGTACACGCCCGGCGTCCACCTGCTCCCGATCGGGCTCGAGGCGTTCCTCGACTACACGCCGATCGCGATCGCGGCGAACACGCCCAAGCGGCTGTACCGCTCGCTGCGCTGGGGCAAGCATCTGGAGCTGTTCGTGCTCGACACGCGGCAATACCGGGACGCGAACGCCGCCTCCGACAGCCCCGACCGCCCGAAGACGATGCTCGGGCGCGAGCAGCTGACCTGGCTGAAGGAGAGCCTCGCGGCCTCGGACGCCACCTGGAAGGCGATCGTCTCGAGCGTCCCGATCTCGATTCCGACCGGGTTCCCGGCCAGCGGCGGGCGGGACGGTTGGGCCAACTTCGACCAGACGACCGGCTTCGAGCAGGAGCTGCTCGACATCCTCCGGTTCCTGGAGCGGAACCGGATCGCCAACACGTTCTGGATCACGACGGACGTGCACTTCGCGGAGGCATTTCGCTACCGGCCGTTCCCGTCGAACCCCGGATTCCTGGTTCACGAGCTGGCAACCGGGCCGCTGAACGCCGGCATCTTCCCGAACCCCGACGTCGACCAGACGCTCAACCCGGAAGTGCTCACCTTCTTCGGGCAGGCCATCACCACCTGGGAGCAGGCGAAGCGCTTCTTCAACTTCGGGACACTCGAGGTCGCGCGGAACGGCGAGCTGACCGCCGAGATCGTCAACACGGCGGGCAACACGCAGTTCTCGCTCATGCTCACGCCGCGATAGACGTCCTGGGGGAGGGCGGTTCAGCCGCCCTCCCCAAAGTGGTGCTAGGGCGCGCTCGATCGCGACTGAATCGCCTATCCGCGACCCGGCGTCGCCACGAAGGCGACGAAGGCGCCCGCTTCGTCGTCGAACGCCTGGCCGGTGATGCGGCCGCGATCGTCGATGTCGTACGCAGCGATGAGGACATCGTCGGAGTCGACGACCTCGTTGAGGTCGCTCATCGCGCCGTCCTGCCACAGGTACGCGTGGCAATTGCCGTCGACGTCGCAGGAGCTGCCGACGACCTGCCGCCGCTTGTTGAGTCCCCACGCGTCGCTGTTGTCGTCCAATGGCGCCGCGAGCGTGCCGAGGTCGTCGATGCCGCCGCTCTCGGTCCACAGGAAGGCGTGGGGGCGGAGATTCGCTCCGTCGGCCTTCGAGAAGTTGGAGAAGCCGACGATGTCACCGCGCCGGTTGATCGCGTTCGGCGTGTGCCAGGCGAGGCCGCCCAGGTTGCCGATGTCGATCACCTCGCCGTCGTCCCAGAGCACGGCGTGGATGGCCGTGAACCTGCCGACGGCCTGGTCGCAGATGCCGGAGATGCCGACGATCTGACCGCGGTCGTTGATCGCGGTCGCCGCGCCGGAGGTGTCACCTGGAAGCAACGGCAGCTCCCGCATCCGGTCGCGGGGTCCCCAGACGACCGGACGGAACTGGAGGACCTGCGGCGGCTCGCACGTCGCGTCGTGGACGGTGTTCTCGGCCCAGCCGACGATCTGGCCGCGGTTGTTGGAGCCGGCCGCGAAGCCGTGTGTGCCGCCGAGCGTGGGTAGCGGGGTCATCACGCCGTCTTGCCACCTGAAGCCGAGACAGCGGTAGCCGGTCCCGGTCGCGGCGGGGAAGAAGGCCGAGCAGCTCCAGTTCTCTCCCAGCGGGTCCGGTTCGTCCGTCTGCGAGATGCCGGTGATCAGGCCGCGGACGTTCTTTACCGGCCAGCGCACGACGCTGTTCCGTTCCTTGCTTCCGAGCGTGCCGAGGTCGGTGAGCGAGCCGTTCCGCCACAGCGTCGCGTGGCGAGTGCGATTGCCCGGGAGGTTGGAGCGGCCGGCCACCCAGCCGCGATTGTTGATGCTGAAGCCGGCGCTGGACGTCCCGCCCAGCGACGGCAGCTGCGTGAGCTCGTAGCGAAGCGGTTCGCTGCTCCGCTTCATGGTGTTCGCGTTACCGGCGCCGGCGACCAGGGCGAGGGAGAGCACTGAGAGCGCGATCAGACCTTTCATCGTCGACCTCCTGTGGGCGGGCGGAGTCGTCGGTGAACATGCCGCGACGCAGGGAGGATTGCTGGCCGTTTTCGGACAGAATCCCAGCGTCCAAGCGTCGCCGTCGTTCAGCTATCTCGACGGCGCCACCGGGGAGGTGTGGGCGCACGAGAGATACGTCGAGAATCTCCGCAGGAACCCCGCTTCGGCGCTCGCGCTCGACCAGGTCGTCGTGCACACGGACGTCAACACCGCGGTCGTCTCCGGCCGAACGTCCAGGCAACCGGGCAAGTACGCCCGGTACGTGGACACCTACGAGCGACGAGACAGTGGCTGGGTCTCCGTCCACGCGTGCGTGTGGCCTTTGCCGGCAAGCGCCTGAGGCGCCGATGTCAGCGGGATCACCACCGTGTGGTACGTCTCGACGAGCTCCATCACGGCGCGCTCGTAGTCCTGCTGCCACTCCTTGCTTCCGTAAAAAGCCCCGAGCTGCCGCTCGCGCCGGGAGGCCGAGGAGAAGGCGCGCGCGAGGTAGTAATGCTCGTCGTCGGCCAGGGAGGGGCCGTAGCCAACGACGTCGATCTCGTGCCGACCGAGCATCGGCAAGGCGTGTTTCCGGAAGATGCGGTCGAAGGGCTCGCGCCCGCCCGGCACGAGCTTGTACGTCCTCAGGTCCAGGACGGGCCTCACGCTGCCCGTCCACGTGCGGTCGCGCGCTCTCTCGAGTCGGCCGTCCAGAGATGCATCGCCGCGAGCGCCCGCCAGGGACGCCACCGTTCGGCGAGCCTGGCGAACGACTCGGGGTTGCGTGAGTCGAGAGCGCGTCGCAGCCCGAGGTCGGTGGCCGGAAACGCGTCGCGTTCACCGAGCCGGAGAGCGAGCGTGTTTGCGGTCCAGGACCCGAGCCCGTCGATCGCGGTCAAAGAGGCGATCAGCTCGTCGAGAACGACACTGCCGTCGAGCCGGATCGTCTCCTCGGACACGGCGCGCGCAAACGAGCGGATCGTGTCCTGTCGAGCCCTCGGAAGCCGGAGATCGGCGAGGTCGGCGACAGCAAGTGTTGTTGCTGACGGGAACACGTGAGTGAGGCCGAGCTTCCGCAGTCCCGGCACAGGCGTGCCGAAGCGCTCGACAAGCCGTCCGGCGAGCGTGCTGGCGGCCGCGACGGTCACCTGCTGTCCGAGAATCACACGAACACCCGTCTCGAAGGGATCCCACATCCCTGGGGGGCGAAGCCCGGGGCGCGCACGGAGCAGAGGACCGATGATGGCGTCGCGCGAGAGGTGAGCCGCGGGCTCGTCGAGTTCGAGATCCAGGTTCGCGATCCGGCGTGCGCGGGCGACGAGATGGACGAGCCCTTCCCAGTGCGGCAGGTGGATGACGAGCACGAGATGGTCGTCGCCGCCCTGGGAGAGCTCGAGCACCCCGGGGTCGCCCGCCACGACGATCGTCCGGCAGTACGTCTCGTCCGAGACGTGCTCGACGCCGGGGATCGCCCTGGCCGCCAGGTAGGAGACCACGCCGCGCCAGTCGAGCGGGCCGCGGAACTGCAGCCGCAGGGGGAGACCGCCGTCTGCGACGAGACGGTCGGTCTTGCGCCGACGAGCACGCAGGCTCCGCGGTGGGGCGCGGAAGATCTCCTGGCACGCGCGATTGAACTGGCGCACGCTCCCGAAGCCCGTCGCCAGCGCGATCTCGAGCATCGACAGATCCGTGTCGTCCAGAAGTCGTCGGGCGAAGTGCGCCCGCGCCGAGCGGGCCAGGCCGTCGGGCGTCACGCCTAGCTCCGACGTGAAGAGGCGGCGAAGGTGGCGCGCCGAAACGCCCAGCCGCTCGCCGAGCTCCTGCTCGGTCGCGTTGTCCAGCGCCCCGTCGAGGATCAGTCGCACGCTGCGGCAGACCAGCTCCGGGCCACTCCATGTGACGCACTCCGGCCAGCGGTACGGGCGGCACTGGAGGCAGGCGCGGTAGCCCGCGGCCTCGGCCGCTGCGGCGAGTGGGAACCGCCTGACGTTGTCGGCACGAGGCCGCGCGCCGCACCCGGGCCGGCAGTAGATCCCGGTGGTGACGACCGCCGCGAAGGAATGCACGGGGCAGATATAGCGGCCGGCCGGTCCGAAAACCGGCCGGATTCGGACACGCCAAGGTGCGTCTCACCGGCCTGAAGGCGGACACCTTTAGCGCAGCCGCACCACCTCGTATGCAGCCACCGGCCGCGCGAACCCCTTGAGCTGGAGGTCGCCGGCCGGCGCCGTCTCGACGGCGTCCTCGACGGCCGCGAACAGGCGCTGGCCGATCATCGTCTGGCCGGCGGCCGCCTGCGTGCTGAGCCGCGAGGCGAGATTCGCGACCGGCCCGATGACGCCGTAGTCGTAGCGCCCTTCGAAGCCGATCCGGCCGATCGTCGCGTAGCCCGCTTCGATTCCGATCCCCAGCCCGAGCCCGATGCCACGCTTCCGCCACGCCTCGGCCAGAGCGGCGAACCGCTCCTGCGCGGCCAGTGCGAGCCGCACGGCCTGCAGCTCGTGGTCGGCGACCGTGAGCGGATCGTTGAAGAACACCATGACCCCGTCGCCGGCGAAGCTCTCCAGCGTCCCTTCGTGCGCCGGAATCAGCTCCCCGAGCGCGGCGTGGTATTCGCGCAGAACGTCGAAGAGCTCCTCCGGGGCGGCGGTCTCGGCGAAGGCGGTGAAGCCGCGCAGATCGCTGAAGAGGCACGAGATGTAGGCCCGGTGTCCGGTCAGCAGCTGCTCGCCGTCCCTGCTGGAGATGAGCTCCGCCACCTGCGGGGAGACGAACCGGGCGAGCTCGGTGCGCTGCCGCTCGACTGCCTCGAGCAGGCGGGCGTTGGTGATCGCGATCGCGGCCTGGTCCGCGAAGGTCTGGACCAGCGCAATGTGGTCGTCGGTGAACGGTCTGGGCTTGCGGCGCACGAGGACGACCGCGCCGATGAGGTCGTCCTCGACCACGATCGGTACGCCGATCAGCGAGCGGTAGTACTCCGTCGGGCCGCCGTACGAGTACTCCGGGTCCTCGCGGATGTCCGGGATGTGGACCCGCTCCCGCGTCACCGCCGTCCGGCCGGCGGCGGTCGTTCGGTCGAGCGCGTGCGGATGCTGTCGGTCCCACTCCGCGCCCTCGGCGTGGGTGTGGTGCGCCGCCACGTGGAGGAAGCCCTGCTCAAGGAGGTAGAGCGCTCCGTAATCGGCCCGGCAAAGCCGCTCGCAGGCCTCGACCACCTCGTCGAGCACCGGCTGGATCCCGGCGCTGCGGGCGACGGCGCGGAGGACGCCGCCGATCGCGCGCTGCTGCTCGCGCAGGTCCTCGACCTGGCGGGCGAGGTCGGCGTCGCGGTACGCCGCGGCGGGCACCCGCGCAGCTTAGGTCGCGAGCGCGAGCTCCACCGCGCCGTCCAGGCCGGCGTCGCGACCCACCTCGAACCCGGAGATGAAGGACTGCTCGGTCGTCGCGACGAGCGGTGCCGCGAACGCGTCCAGACCGACGTCCGAGATGGGGTCGCGTTCGGTCTCGCTGGTGACGGCGCCCCACATCCGGCCCGCGCGCTCCACCTTGCCGCGTGCGAGCTCGACGCGCGCGAGGCCGGTCAGCGCCCAGACCATGACGAGCCGATCCTCGATCGTGATCGACAGACGCAGGGCCGCGCGGCCGGCCTCCGCGCCCTCGTCGAGTCGACCGAGGTCGAGGCCCACCTCGATGAGGTCGACCAGCTGGCGGGCCTGCCACCAGTGGAAACCGCAGTCGGCGGCGATGTCGGCACTCCGCTGGGTCTGCTCCCAGGCCGCATGGAGCTGCCCGTCGGCATAGCTGGCCCTGCCCAGGATCCCGATCGCTTGCGCTTCGACCCATTTCGTCTCGTACTGGCGCGCGAGCTGGAGCGATTGCTGTGCGAGCTCCCGTGCGCCGGGGACGTCGCCGAGCGCGAAGAGGTTCGCTGCCACCCGAACGTCGACCTCCACCGCACGGCGATCGTCACGCAGTGCTCGGAACGCAGCGGCGCTCTCTCCGTACCGGCGCACGGCCAGCCCGGGCTCTCCCGCAACCGCGGCCTCGTTTGCCTGCTGACGTACGACGCGGGCAGCGAGCTCGCGCGGCAGCGGACCGGCGTGATCCAGCACGGCATCCAGGCGCCGCGCGCCCTCGGCGTTCCACTGCGCGGTCCAGAAGCTCTCGAGGGCCAACACCAGCTCCAGCGCGAGGCCCACGTCGTGGTCGGTCGCCCAATCGATGGCAGCACGAACGTCGTCGCGCTCGGCGAGCACGAGCTCGTACCGCTGCGGCTGGACGCCGAGACCGGTTTCGGGCGACAGGTGCGCCGATTCTGCGATCGCAAGCATCCGCTCGGCGTGGCGGCCGCGTACGGTTTCAGCCTCGTCCGTCTCCTCCAGCCGCTCCGCCGCGAACTCGCGAATCGTCTCGAGCATGAAGACGCGGTCCTCGGCGAGCTGCCCCGTACGGCGGCGCAGCAGGCTCTTGTCGAGCAGCGACTCGAGCTCGGCCAGGTCGGCAGCGCAGACGGCCTCGGCGCTCTCCAGCGTGCAGCCGGCGGCGAAGACCGACAGTTGCCCGAACAGCCATTGCTCGGTCGGCGAGAGCAGCTCGTAGCTCCAACGGATCGTTGCGCGCAGGGTTGCATGCCGCGGATCGGCGTCGCGTGTCGCGCGCAGGCTGTCGAGGCGGCCGCCGAGCCGTTCGAGCAGCGCCTCGGGGGAGAGCAGCTTCGTGCGCGCGGCGGCGAGCTCGAGCGCAAGAGGCAGTCGATCGAGCCGCCGGCAGAGCTCGTTCACAGCCGCGGTCGGCTGGAGGTCGGGCCGGACCGAGCGAGCGCGCGCCACGAAGAGCTCGATCGCCTCGTCCTCGACGAGCGGCGGCAGGTCGAACTCGATCTCCCCCTGGATGCGCAGGGTCTCGCGGCTGGTGACGAGCAGGCGAAGGGCGGGCACCGCGGCGACCAGCGAGGCGACCGCAGCCGCGGCTGCCGGCAGGAGATGTTCGAGGTTGTCCAGGACGACGTGTGTACGTCGGTCGCCGAGCGCAGCGGCGATCGACTCGACGCTCGCGGCCGCCGCGGCGACCGCCTGCGCCACCGCCGGGAGCACGAGCTCGGCGTCGCTCACGGGTGCGAACGGCACGAAGACCGTTCCACCCTCGGCGTCCTCCGCGAGCAGGCGGGCGAGCTCGATGGCGAAGCGCGTCTTGCCGCTCCCGCCCGGGCCGACGATCGTCAGCGCGCGCGGGTCGCGCTCGAGAACGATCGCGACGGCGTCGAAGAGCTCGGCCTCGCGGCCGAGGAACGGGGTCGCCGGCGTGGGCAGCTCCACGCTTCCCGGCGTGCGAACGGGCGGGAAGTCGCCGGGGCCGTCCTGGAACAGGCGAACCCCGCCGTCGAAGTCCTCGAGGCGGTGGGCACCAAGGTCATGGAGCTCGGCGCCGTCGAGGAGCGCGGCCGTCGTCGGGGAGACGATGGTCTGGCCGCCGTGCGCGAGCGCGGCGATGCGAGCGCCGCGGTGGACGTCCGTGCCGACGTAGCCGCCGTCCGTCACCGTCGGGACGCCGGTGTGGAGGCCCATGCGAACGCGGATCGGCCCGGGGGCGAGCGCGTCGTGTCCCGCGCGGGCGGCATGCGCAGCGCCGGGTGCGGTCGGGAAGGCGACGAAGAATGCGTCTCCCTGTGAGTCCACCTCGACGCCGCCGTTGGCGGCAAACGCACCCCTCAGGAGGCGGCGATGTTCGGCGAGCGCTTCGCCGTACGCATCGGGCCCGAGTTCGTGCAGCAGCCGGGTGGAGCCCTCGATGTCCGTGAACAGGAAGGTGACCGTGCCGCTCGGAAGCTCCGTCCGCATCAGTCGTAGTTATAGGCCCGTCGATGCGGGCGGTATAGCGTCCGGACGTGAGGCGTTGGCCGCCGGGCCGTGACGAGCTGATTCGCGAGCAGGAGGCGCTGGCGCGCGCGTCGGCGCCGCCCCTCACGCCGAGCGGGCGGCCCGCGGTTGCCGGCTGCTTCGTCTGCTTCGCGCGCGGGGGGAGCGGGCCCGGTCGAGCGGGGGACCCCGGCTGGGCAGGCGCCGCGCTCGGTGGAGCGACGGCAACGGTGACGGGGATGGCGGGCGCGCCGTACGAGGCGGGCTTGCTGGCCCTGCGCGAGGGGCCATTGCTCGAGGCCGCCGTGCGCGGCCTGGAGGAGCGCCCCAAGGCGCTCCTCGTCAACGCAACCGGCCGCGACCACCCTCGCCGGGCCGGGCTCGGGCTCCACCTCGGCGCCGTCCTCGACCTGCCCACGGCCGGCGTCACGCATCGTCCGCTGCTTGTAGCGGGCGCCTGGCCGCCGGACGAACCCGGCGCGACCAGCCCTCTCGTCCTCGACGGTGAGCTCGTCGGCTACTGGCTCCGCACCCGCGCGCGCACGCGACCGCTCGCCGTGCATGCGGGTTGGCGCACCGATCCGGACACGGCGCTGGCGCTTGTTATCTCGGCATCTGCGGGGCGCCGCACGCCCGAGCCGATCCGGCTCGCGCGCCGCGCCGCCCGCCGCGCCCGCGCGCTCGCCGAGCTGTGATCGCCGTGTGCTGGTGCCCGAAGTTCCCGCGCGTCTTCCTGACGGCCGACAGCAACCCCAGCGACTAGTTCTCGCTCGCTAGCGGCGACATCACGGTCTCCGACGGCTGAGACGACCGTGCGCGGGCGGTCGCCGAGCTGCCCGCTCTTCCCAGCAGTCGTGCGCAGTTAACGTCAGCGGGGTGACCAAGCTCTTCCCCGAGAGTGCGCCCCACGAGTCCGGGATGCTGGACGTCGGGGACGGAAACGCGATCTACTGGGAGAGCTGCGGGAACTCCGACGGCAAGCCGGCCATCGTCCTGCACGGCGGTCCGGGGTCGGGCTGCGGTGAGTTCTTCCGCCGCTTCTTCGACCCGGACCGCTACCGCATTGTGCTCTTCGACCAGCGCAACTGCGGCCGGAGCACGCCCCACGCGAGCGAGCCGACGACCGATCTGAGCAGCAACACGACGGCGAACCTCGTCGCGGACATCGAGTCGCTACGCGAGCACCTCGGTATCGAACGCTGGCTCGTTCTCGGCGGCTCGTGGGGCAGCACACTGGGGCTCGCCTACGCCGAGGCGCACCCCGCCCGCGTGACCGAGCTGGTCCTGTTCGGTGTCACGACCGGTCGGCATTCGGAGTGGGACTGGCCGTTTCGGGGCGGCCTGGCCCTCTTCTTCCCAGAGCAATGGGCGCAGCTGGAGGCGGCGGTGGCGGATGTCCGAGGCGACGGAGACATCGTCGAGACCTACCACCGGCTGCTCGGTTCCCCGGACGCGGCTGTCCGTGAGCAGGCGGCCGAGGCCTGGTGTCTTTGGGAGTCGGCGACCCCGGACTGGCCGCCGAAGCCGGGGCTCGCCGAGAGGTTCCGTGATCCGCGCTACGCGGTCGCGTTCGCGCGGATCGTGACGCGCTACGCACTGCACTACGCATGGCTCGACGACGGCGTGCTGCTGCGAGGCGCGACTGCGCTCGCGAACACGCCAGGCGTTGTCGTCAGCGGACGCTTCGACTTCCAGGCGCCGATCGCGAATGCGTGGACGTTGAAGCGAGCGTGGCCGCGTGCCGAGCTGGTGATCGTCGACGAGGCCGGCCATGGCGTGGGTCCCGGCATCGACGACGAGATCGTCCTGGCGACGCAGCGATTCGCCGCACGCGGGTCGTGAGCGAGCTTCCGTCCGGCACGGTCACGCTGCTCTTCACCGACATCGAAGGGTCGACGCGGCTGCTCGAAGAGGTCGGCGAGGGATACGCGGAGCTGCTCGGTGGCCACCGGCAGGTGCTCCGCGACTCGTTCGCCCGCCATGGTGGGGTCGAGTTCGGGACGGAGGGCGACGCCGTCTTCGCCGCCTTCGCAGGCGCCGCAGGTGCAGTGGCCGCGGCTGCCGACGCGCAGCGCGCGCTGGCGGGCGGGCCGGTGCGTGTGCGCTTCGGCATCCACACCGGGGAGCCGACTGTCACGGACCACGACTACGTCGGCCTCGACGTCCACCGGACGGCGCGCATCGCGGCGGCCGGCCACGGCGGCCAGATCGTCCTCTCGGAGGCGACGCAGGCGCTCCTCGACGACGAGCTCGAGCTGCGCGACCTCGGCGAGCACCGCCTGAAGGACATCTCGACGCCCGTTCGGCTCTTCCAGGTCGGCCGCAACCACTTCCCGCCGCTGCGCACGCTCAGCGGCGGCCATCTGCCTCTCGAGCCGGTCGCGCTCGTCGGGCGGCGGCAGGAGGTCGCTGAGCTCACGCTCCTCCTCGGAACCGAGCGTTGTCGTCTCGTCACGGTGACCGGGCCCGGCGGGATCGGCAAGACGAGCCTGGCCGTCGCCGCCGCCGCCGAGCTGCTCGAGTCGTTCGAGCACGGGGTCACGCTGGTGGAGCTGGCGGCGATCACCGACCCGGCGGTCGTGCTTCCCGCCATCGCCGAGGCGCTGGGCGTGGAGGGCGACGTGGCCCGGCACATCGGCGCTCGCGAGCAGCTGTTCGTCCTCGACAACCTCGAGCAGGTCGTGGCGGCGGCCGGCGAGCTCTCGCGGATGCAGAGCTTCTGTCCGAACCTGAGTCTGCTCGTCACGAGCCGCGAGCCCCTCCGGATCGCGGGCGAGCGCGAGCTCCCGCTCGCGCCGCTGGCGGAGGCGGCGGCGGTCGAGCTCTTCCGGCAGCGGGCGGAGGCGGTGCAGCCGGGCTTCAGCGCCGACGACGGCCTCATCGCGGAGATCTGCAGCCGCCTCGACAGCCTGCCGCTCGCGATCGAGCTGGCAGCGGCCCGGGTGAAGGTGCTGTCGCCGGACCAGCTGCTGCTCCGGCTGGACCGGCGGCTGCCGTTCCTGACCGCCGGCCGCCGCGATCTGCCCGAGCGCCAGCGGACGCTGCGTGCGACGATCGAGTGGAGCCACGACCTGCTCGCCGCCGAGGAACAGCGCCTCTTCGCGCGGCTGGGCGTGTTCAGCGGCGGCTGGACGCTGGACGCGGCGGAGCAGGTGTGGGACGCCGAGCTCGACGTGCTCGCCTCGCTGCTCGACAAGAGCCTCGTCCGCCGCGACGGCGAGCGCTTCTCGATGCTCGAGACAATCCGCGAGTACGCCGTCGAGCGACTCGAGGCCTCGGGCGGGGCCAACGAGCTCAGGCGGCGGCACGCGGAGTACTTCACGGAGCTGGCAGAGGAGTCGCGCGGCGACTACCTCGGGCCGGCGCAGGCGGCGCACCGGACGCGCTTCCGCGAGGACTGGGACAACGTCCGTGCCGTCTTCCGCTGGGCGCTCGAGAGCGGGGGAGATCGAGGCCGGCCTCAAGCTCGGCGGGGCGCTTGCGACCGTCTGGCTCGACCGGAACGTGGCGGTGGAGGGCCAGAGCTGGTTCGAGGCCCTCCTCGCGCGCTCCGACGGGGTTGACGAAGACGTCCGTGCGAGGGCACTCGGGACGGCGAGCCTGGTGGCCGGCGTACGCGGCGACTATTCGTGCGTCCTGGTGTGGACCGAGGAGGCCCTCGCGCACTATCGCGCCGTCGGCGCCGAGGAGGGGATTGCCTGGAATCTGACGCAGCTGGCTACGGGTGCCCTGCTGTTCGGCCGCCCCGAGGAGGCCGCGCCGCTGCTCGAGGAGGCCGAGGCGCTTCATCGCAAGCTCGGCAACGATGGCGGTCTCAGACGCGTGCTGCACGTGCAGGGCCAGCAGGCCGTCGACGTCGGAGACCTCGAGCGCGGCCGTCGGCTCATGCGCGAGTCGGCCGAGCTTTCACAGCGGGTCGGCGACATCTTCAGCGCGGCGAGCTCGCTCCACTCGCTCGGCGACATCGAGCTGGTAGCGCGGGCGGTGGACGCCGCCGAGAGCGCGTACGAGGAGGGGCTAGCCATCGCCTGGGACGCGGGCCTGGACCGGCTCATCTGCTACGGCCTCGCCGGGCTGGCCGCCGTCGCGGCCGAGCGCGGCGCCACCGAGCGCGCGGCGCGTCTGTGGGGCTTCGTCGAGGCGGACGAGGAGCGGCTCCAGTTCACGCTGCGCGGGCGCGAGCTATACGAGCGGCGCCTGGCGGAGCTAGCGGGCACACCGTCCTACGACGAGGGCCGCACCCTCGACGTGAGCGAGGTCGTCGAGATCGTTCGGGCGTCGCGGCGAAGCTAGAGTCAGCGTCGTGGCCGGCATCTCGGCGGAGCAGATCGCCGAGCTCGTCCCGTGCTCGCTGGAGCAGGTACGGCGTCTGGAGGAGCTGGGCATCCTCGCGCCGCACCGGGAGGACGGGCTGTTCGAGCCTGCCGCCGTGCACGTCGTCCGGCTGATGGACGCGTTCGAGGAGGCCGGCGTCTCGCTCGAGGACATCGCGCGCGGGGTGGCCGCGGGCGAGCTGTCGTTCCCGCTGGGGCTCTTCCTCCCCGAGCCGGCGGCAATGTCCAAGACGTACGACACCCTTGGCGCCGAGCTCGAGCGCGAGCCCGAGCTGCTCCGGCGACTGAGCCGCGAGCTCGGGCTGCCGCCGCTGCCGGGTGACCGGATCCGCGACGAGGACGCCGAGCTCCTGACGCTGGTCGTCACGAAGCTCGACCTCGCCGACGACGAGGACCTCTCGCGCTTCGCCCGTCTCTACGGAGGCGCGATCCAACGCCTCGTTCCCTCCGGACTGCAATGGTTCGACCGCGCGGTGCGCCAGCGGGTCGCGACGTGGGGCCTTCCCGACACCGAGCGGGACATGGTCGTCTACGAGCAAGGAGGCGAGTTCGCGGAGGTCGTGGCCACGGTCGTGCCCTGGCTCCAGCGGCGCCACCGCGAGCATGCGGTCCTCGACTACCTCGTCAACGTCACGGAGGCCTCGATGGAGGAGCGGGGGATGACGCCAACGCATCCCAAGCGGCCGCCTGCGATCGCGTTCCTCGACCTCACCGGCTACACGGAGCTCGCGGAGGAGCACGGCGACGAGGCGGCCGCAGAGCTCGCCGTTGGGCTCGCCGGCGTCGTCGACGAGGCCGCGCGCGAGTACGGAGGCCGGCCGGTCAAGTGGCTCGGCGACGGCGTCATGTTCCACTTCGCCGACCCGGCGAGGGCGGTGGTCGGCGGCCTCGAGCTGATCGAGCAGACCGAGAGCGCGGTCTCCGTGCCCGCCCGGATCGGCATCAACGCGGGGGCCGTCGTGGCGCAGGAGGGCGACTTCTTCGGCCGGACGGTCAACGTCGCGGCGCGGATCGCGGACTACGCCCGGCCGCACGAGGTGCTCGTCAGCGAGGAGGCCCGGCAGAGCGCCGACGAGGCCGACGTCCGCTTCGAGCTGATCGGCGACGTGCCCCTGAAGGGCGTGTCGCGCTCCGTTCGGCTGCACAGGGTGACGCGCGCGGCGTAAGAATTGGCGCGCCGCACCATGCGCCGTCGTCGTCCGACTCTTCCGACTCCACCGCCGCGGGACGGCGTCGAGGCGTACCTGGCGCTCGATTCGGCGCTGAAGCACCGCTTGCGGGCTGCGGTGGCGGCCGAGGGGCCGCTCGCCGAGTACGAGGTACGCCGGCTCGCCGAGGAGGGCCGCGCCTGCTCGCTGGTGCTCCGCGCTGCGCTCACGCGCGGGGAGGAGCGGCTACGCGACCTCGACGCCGATCCGGCGAGCCCGATCGTCGTGATCGCCGCGACGTTTCGCGACGTCGGCGCGCTGCGCCGCGACCTCGGGGAGCTCGAGTCGCTTCTGGCCGAACTGCAGGAGCGGGCGCGTGCCACACGCGCCGCGTGGTTGACTGCCTCCGCGCGTTCGACGTCACGCTAGCGGCCATGTCCGGGGTCGAGATCTTCGGTCGCGAGGACGAGCTGCAACAGCTCGGCAGGATCGTCGCGGACGCGGTCGCCGGCGACGGCAGGCTCGTCTTCCTGACGAGCCCGACCGGCGGCGGCAAGTCGACGCTGATCGCCGCGCTGCGCGAGCGCGTCGAGGCGGAGCAGCTCGGCGAGGTCGAGGCGCTCCGGTTCGTCTGCGCGCCGTCGACGCCGTACGGCCCGTTCCTGGAGCTGCTCTCCGACCTCGCCGGTCGCGATCGCAAGCGAATCGTCGCTGCCCGGGCGAAGTCGATCCTCACCGCGACGGCGCCGCTCGTGCTGAAGGCCATCCCGGCCTTCGGCGAGCTGGCCGCCGCCGGCTTCACCGAGCTGATGAAGAGCGCGGAAGGCGGCGCGACGATGGACGCGGTCTCGACGCAGATCGCCGAGGCGCTGGAGCGGATCGCCGACGAGGAGTCGCCGCTACTCGTGATCCTCGACGAGGCGCACCTGATCGACGAGGGGTCGTGCGAGGTCGTCCGCCGCTTCGTCGCCGAGGGCGTGCCGAACCACCTGGCGCTGATGTTGTCCTTCGACCCGCAGCGGGTCCCGGACGGACACGCCCTGCGCCAGCTGCGCAGCGACGCGATGCTCGGGCGCTTCGGGGTGGACATGAAGCTCGCCCCGCTGGACGAGTCGGACGTCGCCGAGATGATGGCCGGCCGCTGGGGAGCGCCGCCGCACCCGCTTCTGGCGGCCTGGGTCGTCGACCGGTGCGGCGGCAACGCCGCCTTCATCGTCGCCTTCCTGCGCGCGCTCGAGGACGCGCAGGTAGTGCGCCGCGTCGACGGCGGCGCCGAGCTGGACGGGACACTCGATCGAACGCCCGACGGGTGGGTGATCGGCGGCGCGCTGGCCGGTGCGGTGGTCCCCGCGAGCCTGAAGCAGCTCGCCGCGTTGCAGGCGGCGGTCCTCGGGCCGGACGAGCGGAGCCTGCTCCAGGAGGCGTCGATCCAGGGCGAGCAGTTTGCGGGGCGCATCCTGGTCGAGATGCTGGGCGCCGACGAGGCGGTGCTTCGGAAGCGGCTCATCCCCCTGACCGAGCGGCGGCTGATCGCATACGACGACGACGTCTGGTGGAACGACCGCTCGGTCGTGTGGCGGTTCGACCCCCGTGTGCTGCAGAGCGCGTTCTACGAGGCTGCGACCGAGAGCGAGTACGACCGCAAGCAGCTGCACCGGCGGGTCGCGGACATCCTCCAGCAGATCGTCGCCGACGACGCGCGGCCGCCGGGCCGCATCCTTCTCCAGCTATCGCAACACCGCCGGGAGGCCGGGCAGGCGCTGGAGGCGGCGGGGTGGCTGCTGAAGGCGGCGCAGGCGGCGGCCGCGGCCGGATCCTGGCGCGGCACGTACCAGCTCTGCCGTGAGGCGCTCGCCCTGCTCGACATCGCGGACGACGACCGAACGCGGGCGGAGGCGACGGGCTTGTTGCTGCTCGCGGCCGGGTGGTTCTGGGACCAGGCGGCGGCGGGCGATGTCGACACGCTCCAGACGCTGGCGGAGTCGGGCGAGCAGGCTGCACGCCGGCTCGGCGAGCCCGGCCCGCTCGCACGGTTCCTGTACGGGCGAGGCCTGCTCGCCTACGTCGCCGAGGGCTATGCCGAGGCGATTCGCCTCCTCCGCGAGGCGGAGGTGCTCGCCGCGAAGGACTTCGACGTCGTCGGACGGGTGTTGCTGATGACGCGGCTCGGGCACGCGCTCGACAGCGGCGAGGGGCTCGGGGCAGGCCTCGCGGTGCTCCAGCACGCTCAGGAGCTCCTCGACGGCATGGGCGCCGACGGCGGGCTCGACGCGCGCGAGGTCGCCCGCGCGCATGGCCTGCTGAGCCGCGACATCGGCGTGGCGCTCTACGACCTCGGCGATTACGCGGCCGCCGCCCCGCAGCTCCGGGGCGCCGTCCCGGCGCTCGCCGGCGGCGCAGCCGAAGATCAGGCCTGGGCGCTCTGCTTCCGCGCGCAGCTGGAGGCTGTGTTCGGCGATCGCGACGAGGCGCGGGCGAGCGTGGATGCGGCGCTGGCAGTGCTGCATCCGAACCCGCAGGACACGAGAGCATTCCTGCTCGGGATGCGCGCGCGCCTCGCGCTCGAAGCGGGCGAAACCGACGAGGCCGCTGCGGACATGGAGGCGGCGCTGGCCGAAGCGTTGGCAGCCCAGAACGTCGCCACCACGGCTCTCGTTCGGATCCTCTACGCCGAGGTCGCGGTCGGGCTCGCGCGCTTCGACGCTGCCGCTTCTCAGCTCGACCAGGCGGCGAAGGAGTCCTACGGAGCGGCGCGGGTGATCGTCGGGGTCCACGCCACTAGGGCGCGGCTCGAGCTGGCCCGGGGCAACGCGGCCGCTGCGGCCGACAGCGCGGAGCTTGCGATCACCGAGCTCGCGAAGAGCGACGGCGCCGTGCCGTTCTTCCGCACCGACGAGGTGCTGTGGTGGTGCGCGCAGGCGCTGCTCGCGGCCGGGCGCGACGCCGGCGAGACGATCGCGCTCGCGCGGGCCGCGGTCGAGCGCCGTACGGCGGGCCTACCGCCCGAGGAAGAGCAGGCGTATCGAGCTACGCCAGTGGTGGCGGGCATCGCCGCCCTGGGCTGAGGCTCACTCGCAGCCGAGGCCGTCGCCGTCGAATCGGTGCTGGGTCGGCGAGGACGTGTACCGGACGTCCGCGCAGTCCAGGTCCGCAGGCGGCGGCGGAAGCGTGATAGCCCCAGATGGACTACTGGAGCGGCCCGCGGAACGAGATCGTCTCGGTCTCCAGCTCGAAGCCGAGCTTCGTCCCGTACGGCTGACCGGCGTGCCCGCTACGGCCCCAGGCGACGATCGTCTCCAGCCCCGCTCGCTTCGCCGCCGCGAGCTGGGTCTGCAGAAGCAGGGTGGCGATTCCTCGCTGGCGCCAGTCGGCTCTGACTGCCGCGATCCGGTGCTCGGCGGTGGTGCCGCCGGCCTGGACGATCATCGTCGCGAAGCCGATCACCTCGCCGCTCGCGACCGCGAGCGGCGTCATGTCGAGCGCGGTCCCCGGGCTGCCCAGGTGGTACAGCTGCCACTCGTGCAGGCTGTCGGCCTGCTTCGCCTGGTAGCCGCCGACCTCGGGGTAGGTCGTCCTGGCGACCTCGTACATGCTCGGAAGCAGGTCGGGCCGGTCGGCGAGCATGACGACCTCGACGCCGTCGGCTCGCGATGCGTCCGGCTCCTCGTACCGCGACAGCTCGAGGACGTATTTCGCCGACCGCCCGGACTCGACGAAGCCGCGCCGCTCGAGGAAGGCGATCGAGTACGCGTCGTGTGCGCGCGACTCGGTCACGAGACCTTCCTTGCCGAGCCGGCGCGCGCGCTCCGATAGGTCGCTGAGGAGGGCAGCGCCCACTCCGCGCCCGCGATGCCGCTCGCGCACCGTGACCTCCACGTAGGGGTGGCTGGACTGGACAGACGCCGGGTCGCCCGCGAGCAGGCCCGTTCCGAGGACCTCGCCGTCCTCGAAGGCGAGCAGGTCGACGTGGTCGAGCTCGCTTGCGCGGACGAGAGCCATCATCTCCGGCGAGTCGGGGTCGTCGGGGAGCACCTCGTTCCGGGTCGCGACCCAGCGCTCGAGCTCGGAGTAGCCCGTCACCGCTCGAATCTCGAGCGTCACAGCAGCGGGCCCTCGAAGTCGATGGAGGCGGCGATCTGCGCGGTCAACGTTCGGGCTTCCGGTGTCAAGCCCGGTCGACGGCTTCGAGCGGGTCGCGGCCGCCGCGAACGGTTCGCACGACGGGCACCGCCGCGACGATCACGAGGGTGATCACAAAGGCCGTGATCACGCCGTAGGACGCGAGCAGGACCGCGGCTCCGGCGAGGCCGACCACGGTCTTCCGCGGTGCCGGCCGGAGGTCGGAGCGCGGGAGCCCGCCTGCGATCAGCGCGGTCGCGGCCGCGCCGAAGCAAAACGTCAGCGCGCCGATGACGCAGTCGAGCACGTAGTGGTTCGCCGTCCCGAGGATGACGACGAAGACGAGCGCGGGGTAGACAACGGTCGCACGCGCGAGCCAGGACCGGGGCCAGAGCCACAGCGACCCGGCTGCGATCAGGAACGCGTAGCCGAAGTGCTGGCTCGTGATCGCGGCGGTCGAGTTCTGGACGAGCTCCGCCGCGGTCGCGGTCAGCTCGTGGTCGGCGGGCGGGCCGGCGCTGCCGAGCTCCGGCAGCCAGCGCGGGGGAGCGACGGGAATCAGCCCGATCAGCAGCACCGACGGCACGAACGAGAGGAAGAGCGTCAGGCGAATGAGCGGGTACTTCGCCGGGGCGGCCAGGCGGGCGACGGCCAGGAAGCCGAAGAGGAGCGGGAGGTGGACGTGCTCGTACGCGAAGTGGAGGCGGCCGCGGACGTCCTGTACGGCGTCCAGGACGCCGCTCTCGACGTCGAGATGGAGCGCCCGCTCGACGCTGAGCAGCGAGCGCGCGTTGTCCATCGCGACGGGAACCGAGCCCTCGAGTGGGATCCGCACCACCTGCCACGTCAGCAGCAGCGAGACGACCAGCAGCAGGTCGATCTCCAGACGCGCCGGGGAGAGCAGGCGGCGCCGCAGCGCTTCGAGTCCTTGCATTGCGGCCGCGATGCTACGCGACGGGCGTGCGTGTGCAGCTGCGGGCATGGCCACGTTTGGCCGCGTCGTGGCTGCGCCGCCGTGGTCGTCCTCGGCGTCCTCGCCGCGCTGCTCCAGCCTGCCCCCGCGCCGCTTCGGCGGGACGGGCGCTGCACGACGGTGGATGTCGGGCAGGACGGCCGCGACTTCGCGGACGCGGTCGCGCGGGCGATGCGAGAAGCCGAGCGAGACGGTGCGTCGGTCACCCGGGTCGAGCGTCTCGGCCCGGTCTGAGTGCCCGCCGAGGGCCCTCCTACAATGGCCTTCCCGTGCCTTCCGACTTCGTCCACCTCCACGTCCACAGCGAGTACTCGATCCTCGACGGCGCCTGCCGGATCCCTGCGCTGGCGGCGCGCGCTGCCGAGCTCGAGATGCCCGCCGTCGGGCTCACCGACCACGGCTCGCTGGCCGGCGCCGTCGAGCTCTACCGCGAGACGAAGAAGCAGGGCGTCAAGCCGCTGATCGGCTGCGAGGTCTACGTCTGCGACGACCGACGCGCGCAGGCGAAGGGCTACGCGCACCTCACGCTCCTGGCGGAGTCGAACGAGGGCTACGGCAACCTGATCAAGCTCGCCTCGGCTGGCTACCTCGAGGGCTACTACTACAAGCCGCGGGTCGACTGGCAGGTGCTCGAGAGCCACGCCAAGGGCCTCGTGGCGCTGTCCGGCTGCCTCAGCGGCCGCGTCTGCAAGGCGCTCGAGGAGAACCGCACAAAGGACGCGCAGGCCGACCTCGACCAGCTCGCCCAGGTCTTCGGCCGCGACAGCGTCTACGTCGAGATCCAGAACGCGGGGCTCGCCGAGCAGGCGCGGATCAACCCGTTCCTCGCGGAGCTCGCGCGCGAGGCGAAGCTGCCGCTCGTCGCCACCGGCGACGTCCACTACCTCCTGCACGAGGACGCGCGCGCACACGAGGCGCTGCTCTGTGTCCAGTCGGGCGACTCACTCAAGAACCCGAACCGCTGGAAGTTCGACACCGACCAGTTCTACTTGAAGAGCCCGGCCGAGATGGCCGCCGATTTCGCGGAGTATCCGGAGGCGGTAGCGCGCACGCTCGAAGTCGCCGAGAGGCTGAACGTCGACATCGAGCTCGGCGTCCTGCGATTGCCGAAGTTCCCCACGCCCGACGGCCGCGACGCCTTCGACTACCTCGTCGAGCTGTGCGAGAAGGGCCTCGCCAAGCGCTACGGCAAGGCCACGCCCGAGCTCACCGAGAGGCTCCAGTTCGAGCTCAAGACGATCCGCGAGATGGGCTTCGCCGATTACTTCCTGATCGTCTGGGACTTCATCGCGTTCGCGAAGCGGAACGGGATCAGCGTCGGCCCCGGGCGCGGCAGCGCGGCCGGCTCGCTCGCCGCCTACTGCCTCGAGATCACCGACGTCGACCCGATCCACTACGGGCTGCTGTTCGAGCGCTTCCTCAACCCGGGCCGCAAGTCCATGCCCGACATGGACATCGACTTCGCGGTCGCCGGCCGCGACAGCGTCATCAACTACGTCGCCGAGAAGTACGGCCGCGACCGCGTCGCCCAGATCATCACCTTCTCGACGATGATGGCCCGGGCCGCTGTCCGCGACGCCGGCCGCGTGCTCGAGATCCCGTACGGCACCGTCGACAAGGTCGCGAAGCTGATCCCCGAGGGGCCGAAGGTCTACCTCGACGACTGCCTCAAGCCGAGCGGCGAGCTGCGCAAGGCGTACGACTCCGACCCTGTCGTGAAGGAGATCGTCGACCTCGCGAAGCCGCTCGAGGGGCTCGTCCGCGCCGACTCCATCCACGCCGCCGCCGTGGTCATCGGCGACCGTCCGCTCACCGAGTACGTCCCGCTCCAGCAGAAGGGCGCCGACCAGGAGGTCGTGACGCAGTTTCCGATGGGCGACGTCGAGGCGCTCGGCCTGCTGAAGATGGACTTCCTCGGCCTCCGCAACCTGGACGTGATCGACAAGGCGGTCGCGCTCGTCGACGGTCTCGACATCGAGAAGATCCCGCTCGACGACCGGAAGACGTACGAGATGCTTGCGCGGGGCGAGTCGGCGGGCGTCTTCCAGTTCGAGTCGTCCGGGATGCGCGAGGCGCTCCGCCAGGTGAAGCCGACCGAGTTCGAGGACCTGATCGCGCTCGTGGCGCTCTACCG
>Ga0126306_10000221_pt1 | contig 23276 bp, 24 predicted proteins | sample Plot27_FD_92592 | JGI IMG/M metagenome (GOLD analysis project Ga0126306, IMG submission 92592) | Serpentine soil microbial communities from UC McLaughlin Reserve, CA, USA - Plot27 | ecosystem: Environmental > Terrestrial > Soil > Grasslands | place: USA: UC McLaughlin Reserve, Lake County... | reverse complement strand
CGGCGCGGAGGAGCGGATCCACTGGCACCTGCGGCGCAGCTGCTTCGTCCGCCGCGCGAAGGCGGACGTCCTGCCGCAGCTGCCCGCCAAGCGGCAGGTCGCCGTGCCCGTAGCGCTCGACAACGAGCGCGACTACCGGCTGGCGGAGGAGGACGTCATCGCCTGGCTGCGCGAGCAGCCGCTGGACCTGCGCGAGCTCGAGAGCAAGGTCGCGGCGGCGCTGCGCGCGGAGCGGCTCGCGCAGCTCAATGCGCTGCGTCGGCTCGCCTCGCGCGGCAAGGGGAACGCGGCGCTGGCATGGATCGAGGACTTCCTCGCCTCCGACGAGCCGCTGGTCGTATTCGCCGGCCACCGCGAGATCCAGGACCGGCTGGTCGAGCGCTTCCCGCACACGCTGCACCTGCTCGGGCGCGACTCGATCGGCGCGCGCGAGGCGGCCGTGCAGGGCTTCCAGGCGGGCGATTCGCAGTTGCTCGTGTGCGCGACGCGCGTGGCCGGCCAGGGCATCACGCTGACGCGCGCGTCCAACGTCGCGTTCCTTGACCTCGAGTGGACCCCCGCGATGCACGACCAGGCGGAGGACCGCTGTCACCGCATCGGCCAGCACGACGCGGTGACCGCGTGGTACCTGCTCGCGGCGAAGACGATCGACGAGACGATGCTCGAGCTGATCGAGCGCAAGCGCAGGGTCGTCGACGCGGTGACGGATGGCCGCTCCCAAACCGAAGAGGCCGTCGTCGAGGGCGTCATCAGGGCGCTCCGCGGGAGCCCGCCCGCGCGGCACCTGCGCGCGGTGGGGTGAGCGCCGACGGGTGCAGCAGCGGCACGACCGGGTCCCAGCCGGCGCGCAGGACCGCGACGAGCGACGGCGGCGTGATCAGCTCCGCCTGCCCGCCTGCGGGGCGCGGGACGCCGTTCGCGTAACCCGCGGGCGTCCAGCGCAGCAGCTCGGCGCCGAGCACCAGGTGCGGCTCGCCCGCGTGCACGACGAACGCGCCGTCGGGGAGGCAGCTCAGCTCGGCGTCGCGGTGGCGCTGCCCGCGCGAGCGTGCGTCGATCCGCTCGGCGTGGAGCCGGGCGTCGATCGCGTCGGCGCCGGCGTCGCCCGGGTACCGCTCGCGCCAGCGCGCGCCGAAGCGGTCGTAGTCCCCGCGCCGGCAGAGCGCGCAAGGACGGTGCCCGGCGGCAAACGCCGTCGCCTCGTCGAGGAAGAACAGCTCGGTGAAGCGGCCGGGCTGCATCAGCGGCGCTCGGTGCCAGCCGCGGAAGCGCAGTCGGCAGGCGATCCAGCGCCGACCGGCGTAGCGCCGCCGTATCGCGCCGCTCGCGTCGTGCAGGCAGCCGCGGTTGCCGTAGACGAGTCCGCGGGCGGGGTGCGCGATCAGCTCGGAGAACGGCGAGACGCGGTTCTGGAGCGGCGTCACCCGCTGCGGCTGGCGGCGACCGAGAGGACTGGTGGCAGATGCCCGGCGACGTCGAACCAGCTCGTTCCCGCGTCGCCCGAGCCGAAGACGGCTCCCGACGTCGCACCGAAGTAGAGCTCCAGAGTCTCGCCCTGGCCGGTGTGGCCGAACGCCTCGCGCAGCACTGTCAGATAGGCGTGCTCGGGCGGGAGCCCGTCGCCGCGCGGGGTCCAGGTCGCGCCCGCATCACGCGTCTCGTAAACACGCACGATGCCGTCGGGGGTCACGCGGTCGATGTCGGCCGTCAGCGGGATCACGTACGCGCTGTCGGGATCGGCGGGGTCGAGCGCGAGCGGGAAGCCGAAGTCCGACGGCAGCCCGTCCGCGATGTCCGTCCAGGTCCCGCCGCCGTCGTCGGAGCGGTACACGCCGCCGTGGAACTGCATGAAGATGCGCTCCGGGCGGGCCGGCGCGCGGCCCAGCCGGTGGACGCACAGCGCGACCTCGTCCGCCGGCGTGTCCTCGGGCAGGTAACGCGCGTTCAGGCCCTCGTTGCCGCGCCGCCACGTCGCGCCGCCGTCGTCGGTCAGCCAGACGCCCGCGGCGGAGATCGCGACCGCGAGCCGGTCCGGCTCACCGGGCCACGGCTCGATCGAGTGCAGGCAGAGGCCGCCGGCGCCGGGCTGCCACTTGTCGCGCGTCGGGTGTTCCCACAGCGCCCGGTTGAGCTCGAACGTCGCACCGCCGTCGAGGCTCTCCAGCAGGACGCCGGGATCGCCACCGGCGTACACCGTCCCGTCGCCCTCGCCCGTCACGAGCACCCAGATCCGCACGAGCGCGGATTCGCCGCCCGCGGGCAGCTCGACGCCCCGCGACTGCTCCCACTCACCCGCCGGGTCGTCCGTGTACCAGATCTTCGGCCCGTAGAACGGGGAGGTCACGGACGCGAGCACCCGTCCGGATCGCGGGTCGCGCAGCGCGTACTCGACCGGCTCGCCCGCGAACGCGCGCGCGCTGACGTCGAACGGCGTCCCCGGCTCGCCCTCCAGCACGAACAGGCCCTTCTTCGTCCCGATCAGCAGTTCGGTCATCGTCCTCCCGAGATCGCCGGCAGGACCTCGATCCGGTCCCCGGCCTCCAGTTGCGTCTCCTGCCCGCCCAACTCGCCGTTGACGAACACGTTGATGTGCGGCCGCAGCACGCCGCGCTCGTCGAGGATCCAGCCGCGCGCCGCGGGATGCGCGCGCTCCAGCGCGAGCAGCAGCTCGGCGACGGTGGAGCCTTCGATCGCGTGCTCCGCGCGGTCGCCGGCGAGCCGCTTGAGGGGTCCGCGGAGGCGCACTGTCGGCATGGGCTGGATCCTATGGATCCGCGGTTCCGGGAGCGCGTGCCGGGAATCGAGACCGCACTCCAGGGCGCCCGAGTGCTGGTCGAGGAAGCCCTCGCCGCGCCCTTGTCCACCCCCAACGATCGGAGTGTGTCAGGCGTCAAGCGGCTCGTCGCGGGCCCCTCGCAGTGCCCCCGCCAGGAATCGAACCTGGAACCTTCGGATTAAGAGTCCGCTGCTCTGCCAGTTGAGCTACAAGGGCGCGTGTGCTCGATTGTAGCGGCGGCTCGGCTACTTCTGTTCGGGCTCCAGGGTGGGCGTCGGCGCACCCTCGCCGGCCTGGAGCGCGGCCTGGGAGCGGGCGGCGTCGAGCTGTCCCTTGAGCGCCTCGCGCATGTCGGGCTCGGTCAGCTGGAGCGCCTTGTCACGCGCCAGATCGCCCTTGCGGAGCTGGTTCGCCTGGTAAGCGAAGAGCGCCAGCTGGCTGTAGGCGCCGACCGACTCGCGATCCAGCGCGATCACCTCCTGCGCCACCGCGGCCTTGTCGTACTCGCCCAGCACCGAGTAGGCCTGGACCATCAGGCTCGCGACGCGCGGGTCAGGCTTCTCGCCGGCGAGCTCGAGGTGCTCCTCCCAGGCACGGCTCGCGGCCTGCAGCTGGGCCTTGCCCTCCTCGCTGAACGCGCCCGTGCTCGGATCGACGTTGTCACCCGCGGAGGCGAGGTTGAAGCGCGCCCGCGCAACCGCGGCCCAGAGCTCCGCATTCTCCGGGTTCGCGCGCGCGGCCGCGGTCGCCTTCCGCTCCTCGTCGCGGTAGCGGTCGACGCCAGTGCCGCCGCCGTCGCTCTCCGTGATCGCGTCGACAAGGCCGCCGGACAGCGTGCCACTGCCGCCTATCCCGAACAGCACGAGGCCGCCGCCCATCAGCAGCGCGAGCGTGACGTACACGATCTTGACCACCCTGCGGCGGCCGGAGCCTCTGAGGTCGAAGAGCATTCAGTCGTCGTCTGAGTCGAGATGGGTCAGCTCGGTGGAGGTCGCGGCGTCGTCGGCCTCCTCCTCCCGGGCGCGCGCCCGCTCAGCGCGCCGGTCGAGCAGCGAGGCGAGAAGGATAGAGCCCTCATAGAGGAACACGATCGGGACCATCATCAGCAGCATCGTCACCGGGTCCCCGCCCGGCAGCAGCGCCGCCAGGATCGCGATCACCAGGATCGCGTAGCGGCGGTGCTTGCGCAGCTGCGCGGTCGTGAGGATTCCCATCCGCGTGACCGCGAGGATCAGTACGGGCAGCTGGAACAGCAGGCCCATCACCCCCATCACGAGGATCGCGAACTTGTTGTAGTCGCGCGCCTGCAGCAGCACGTCGTAGTTGTCGTCGTTGAAGTTCTGCAGGAAGTCGACGGCCGCCGGCAGGACGAGGAAGTACGCGAAGATGACGCCGGCGTAGAACAGGAACGGCACCATCACCATCAGCGGCAGCGCGAGCTGGCGCTCGGTCGGGGAGAACGCCGGCAGGACGAACGCGTACGCCTGGTAGAGCAGCAGCGGCAGCGTCAGCAGCAGCGCCGCGTAGCCGACCGCGATCAGCGTCGCGGTCAGCGGCTCGCCGACGCCGAGCGTCACCGGCAGCTTGGGCGAGCCGTGCGGCGACGCGGCCGCCGCGTCGGCGGCGGCGCGCGCCAGCTGCTCGGCCTGGGCGCGCAGCGCGGCGTCGTCGCCGGCCGAGCGCGCGAGCGCGCCGGCGGTCTCGGCGATCCGCTCGTTGACGCGCTTCTGCGCCTGCTGCCAGCAGTCGACCTGCTCGAGCGGGTCACGCGTCTCGTCGCACGGCTTCTTGTTCGCGACGTCGGCGAGCGGCTTGTTGACCGTGTCCAGGACGAAGTCCTCCTGCCACAGGCAGAAACCGAACACGACGGTGAAGGCGACCACGCAGACGATCACGCGCGTGCGCAGCTCGTCGAGGTGCTCGACGAGCGACAGCCTGTCCTCGTGCCCGATGGGCTTCAGCCGCGTGGCCATCCCACAGCGGTATAGCGGGCGCGACCGCCCCTCAGGAGCGCTCGCGCATGACCTCGCCGTCCACCGGCGTCTCCTCGCCATCGTGACGGCCCAGCGCGACCGGCGCCTCGGCGCGGCCGGAGTCGTCGTCCGCGTCCCAGTGCGAGTCGGCGCGGCTCGTCACCGAGTCCTTGAATCCGCGCACGCCCTCCCCTAGCTGGCGGCCGAGCGCGGGCAGCCTGCGGCCGCCGACGATCACGAGCACGATCAGCAGGATGATGCCGAGTTCGAGCGGGCCCAGGCCCGCGATGAAGGCGGTCGTCATGGCGTTCGGAGACCTCCGCAGGGAATACGCGCAGCCTAGCGCTCGGGGATCCGTCCGATATCCGACGAGGTTCGCTCAAGTCCCCGGCTCCGGGACCGATGTAGGGCGGAGACCCTATCAAGCAGCCTCCCGAACGCAATGAGCCAATCAGAGAACTCCAACTACGTCCGCCGCGTGGTCCTGCCGTCGGGGCGTGCGATCGAGGTCGTCTACTTCGAGAACCAGCCCGCCCACGCTCCTCAGCCTGCTGCGGCCTTCGTGCAGGAGCGGCTCGACCTGCATGTCTGTCCGGACTGCGACAAGGCGCTGGTCTATCCGGTGGAGTGGGAGGAGGCCTCGCCGACTCACTGGGAGGTCCAGCTGCGCTGCCCCAACTGCGAGTGGCTGACGGTGGGCATGTACGACCAGGAGACGGTCGATCGCTTCGACGAGGCGCTCGACTACGGCACCGAGGCGCTGGTGCGGGACCTCAAGCGCCTCACCCGGGCCAACATGGAGGAGGAGGTCGAGCGCTTCACCAGCGCGCTCGCGTCCGACGCCATCTGGCCGATGGACTTCTAGGTCCCCGCCGGTCATCCGGACGGCCTGGAGCCGTCCCAGGCGTTCCCTTCAGGCGTAGCGGTCGGCGACGGAGTCGGCGACCAGCTCCAGCGCCGCCCGCTGGCCGTCGGGCAGCTCCGGCAGCCCGGCCTTCGCGGCGACCACCATCTCGAGCGCCTCGGCCTTCGCTCGGTCGAGCACGCCGGCCGCCGCGATCGCGTCGCAGACCGCCTCCGCCTCCTCCGGCGTGCGCACCGCACGGAGGTCGAGCGCGGCCAGCTGCGGATCGCGCTCGCGCGCCAGGATCAGCGGCAGCGTGACGGTGCCGTCGAGCAGGTCAGTGCCGCGGTGCTTGCCGGTTCGCTCCGCCGGACCCGAGACGTCGAGCACGTCGTCCAGCAGCTGAAATGCGAGGCCGACCCGGCGGCCGAACTCCCCAAGCCCGTCCGCCCGGCCGCCGCCCGTGAGCTCGCCGAGCCGGCACGCCGCCTGGAACAGCCGCGCCGTCTTGAGGTCGCAGCGATGCAGGTAGCGCTCGCGCGTCACGTCGACCCTCCAGGCGTCCTCGCGCTGCAGCAGCTCCCCCTCGGCCAGCGACGACGACGCGTCGGAGAGCACCCGGATCTCGTCCGCCCGGCCGTTCGCGGCGAGCTCGGCGAAGGCGCGCGAGAACAGCAGGTCGCCGGTCGCGGTCGCGATCTCGCGGCCTGCCTCGGCGACCACCGTCGGCCGCCCGCGGCGCAGCGCAGCGCCGTCGAGCACGTCGTCGTGCACGAGCGTGGCGGAATGGATCAGCTCGACGGCGACCGCAGCGCGCAGCACGCCGTCGTGCCCGCGCTCGGGCTCGCCGGCCGCGAGTAACACGAGCAGCGGCCGCAGCCGCTTGCCGCCCGCGCGGATCGTCGCGCCGGCGTGCTCGGCGAGCAGCGCGCCGTGCGAGCAGGCCAGCACCTCGAGGCGCTCCTCCAGCCGCGCCATCAGCGCCGGCACGTGCGCGCCGCCGGCCTCCACGAGGGCCAGCACCTCCTCGGCGCTGCTCACCGCACCGTCCCGACATGCAGGGCGATGATCCCGCCGGCGGTGAGGATCCAGCGCACGTCGGCGAGCCCGGCCGCCGCCATCCGGGCCGCGAGCGGCTCGGGCGCCGGGAAGCGCTTGACCGAGCTCGGTAGGTACGCGTATGCATCCGGATCGCCGGCGAGCCTGCCGAGGGCGGGCACGACACGGTCGAACCAGATCGAGAAGAACGTCGAGAGCGGCGGGCGCTGCGGCGTCGTGATCTCGAGCACCACCACGCGGCCGCCCGGCCGGACCACGCGGGCCATCTCCGCCAAGCCGCGGTCGAGGTCGGAGAAGTTACGTGCGCCGAAGCCGACCGTCGCCGCGTGGAAGCCGCCGTCCGGGTACGGGAGCTTGAGCGCGTTGGCCCACTCCCATTGCACGGCCGAGGACTTCTCCCGCGCGCGCTCGAGCATCGCGTCCGAGAAGTCCGCGCCGACGACCTTGCCGGCGGGTCCGACGCGGCGGGCCAGCTCGATCGCGAGGTCGCCGGTCCCGCACGCGACGTCGAGTGCCCGGTCTCCGGGCGCCAGCGCCGCCAGGTCGGCGGCACGCTCGCGCCAGCGGTGGTGCAGCCCGGCGGTCATGACCGAGTTCATCAGGTCGTAGACGCGCGCGATGCGATCAAACATCGCGCGCACCTGACCCTCCTCCAAGGTGCCCGCTCGGGCCTCCGCCATGGGCAGGCGGCTACTCGCCGTGGAGCTGCGCGAGGAAGTCGACCAACGCGGTCTTCTTCTCCTCCGGCAGCCCGGCGAAGGACGGCATCGGCGCGGTCGGGTTCTCGAGCGTGCGCAGGATCGCATCCCGCGGCAGCTTGTCGGCGATGTCGGTGAGGTCGGGGCCCGGCCCGTCGTTGCCGTTGTGGCCGATCTTGTGGCAGGCCAGGCAGCCGGATTGAGCGACGACGAGCTTGCCCGGCTCGTACTGCTGGGCGACCTCGTACTCGATGTCGTTCGGCGAGCCGGCCGCCGCCCCGAGGTAGGTGAGGTAGGCCATCGCGCAGATCGTGAAGATGCCGGCGATCGTGGCGATCGGGCGTCGCTCCGGCCGCCGCTCGGGGCCGCGGTCGACGAACGGCAGCAGGATCAGCAGGATCATGCAGATCGTCGGCACGCCGATCGTCGCGAGCGGCGTCAGCACGGAGGGCTTGATCACCCGCAGGACCTCGAACAGGAAGAAGAAGTACCACTCCGGCCGCGGCACGTATGTGGTCGTGGTCGGGTCGGCCTTGGGCCCGAGCTCGGCGCCGAAGATGATCGCCATCGAGATGATCGACAGCAGCACGACACACGCCATCACCGAGTCCTTGGCCACCGCATAGGGGAAGAACGGCTTCCCCTGCGCCTTCAGCAGCGAGTACTCGCGGAGGTAGAGCTCCTTCTCGCGCTGGTTCACGTCAGACGTTCTCCTCGCGGATGCCGTCGCCGCTCTCGGCCTGCAGCCATGGCGGCGCCGTCGTGCCGAGCCGGGCGACCAGATACAGGTGCGCGCCGATCAGCGCGATGATCGCGCCGGGCAGCAGCAGCATGTGGATCGCGTAGAAGCGCGACAGTGTCGTAGCCCCGAACTCGGCGCCCCCGCGCAGGAAGTCCGACAGGAACGGCCCGACGATCGGACCGGTGCCGTTGATGTTCACGCCCACGACCGTGGCCCAATACGAACGCTGGTCGAACGGCAGCAGGTAGCCCGTGAACGACATCACGAACGTCAGGATCAGCAGCACGACGCCGATCACCCAGTTCAGCTCGCGCGGGTACTTGTACGCGCCGAAGAAGAACGTCCGCGCCATGTGGAGGCAGACGAGGATCACCATCACGGTCGAGCCCCACTTGTGCATGCCGCGGACGAACTCGCCTAGGAAGACCTCGTTGGTGATGTGGCGCGCCGACTCGTAGGCGTTTGTCACCGACGGGTCGTAGTACATCGCGAGGAAGACGCCGGTCACCGCCTGCGAGAGGAATGCGAACAACGTCGCCGAGCCAAGTGTGTAGAACCAGTTCGTCCCCTTCGGGACCTTGCGGAACATCGTCCAGCGCGCGGCGCCGGACAGCGACGTCCGTTCGTCGACCCAGTCGACGGTGGAGATGCCCGCCTCCTTGACCTGGTCGAGCGGCTTGACGCGCTCGGCCTCGCCGGGGCGTTTCGGCTTGGGTTTCAGTGCGGTGGGCAGCGGCGGGAGCGGAAGCTTCATGGGCTAATCCATCTTGGGCGTCGAGAAGCGGCCGGGATAGAGGTACTGGCCGATCCCGTCCAGGTCCTGGGCGGGATCGCGATACGACGGGTGGCGGCGGAACTCGCTGTTGACGGAATAGCGCGCGCCGACCTCGACCTGACCGCCGCTCACGCGCGTGTAGAAGCGGTCGAGCGGACGCACGGGCGGGCCGCCCTCGACGCTGCCCGTGAAGTCGTAGACGCCGCCGTGGCAGGGGCAGATGAAGCGCTTGGCCGCATCGACGTAACGAACGGGGCAGCCGAGGTGCATGCAGCGGGTCGAGACGGCGATGAACTGCTCGTCGTACCCCGGCGGGTTCGGCGGCGGATCGTCGCTATTGCGTGCGCGAACGTAGATCGTCGTCTTCCCGACCTGGCCGATCCCCGCTACCTCGGTGATCACGCGCGGGATGTAGGTGTCGTCGGGGAAGTCGCTCGTCGCGCCGATCGGCTTCCACTCGACGGGCGGGCGATCGAACAGCGCCGAGCCGGCGGCGAAGCCGAGCGCCGGCAGCGCGAATGCGGCGACGGCGATCGCGCCCGCCCCGTGCACGGTCGCCGTCATGAAGCGGCGGCGGGTGACGGTCTCGCCCTCGAAGGCGCCAGGCATCCCGCGGTCCATCGTGTACTTGCTCTTGGGCTCTTTGCGTCCGTCGGCCATGGGCGGGGCGCTGAACAATAACGACGCCGAGCGGCGTCCGGGTCGCAACGGGGTGGTCGCGCGCGACCGAGGTCAGCGAGCCGTCACAGCGGCTCTCAACGCGCCCGCCGCGCCCCGCTCGCCGGCCCGTGCGGCGGCCTTTGCGGCCTCCAGCTCGGGCCCGCCGCCGCGCGCCACCGCGGACACGCCGGCGGCCCAGACGGCGTCGGCACGATCGGGGTCGTCCTCCGCGTGCGCCTGGGCGGCGAGCGATATGACGTCGGCAAGCTCGATGACGGCCGCGAGGTCGCCGAGCTCAGCCAGCCGCGCCAGGCCGAGGGCAAACAGGCGGTCGCCGGCGAGCAGCTCCAGGTCCGGGTCGTCCGGCTGGACCACGCGGCCCGAGCCGTAGTGCTGGAGATAGCCCTCGAAAATCGCCTCGACGAGCAGGGCGTAGTCGTCGCCGCGGCCGTCCGCGCGCGGTCCGGCGGCCGCGGCGATGCCGTGCGATCCCTCCGTCCGCGTGCCGGCGACGGCACCGCCGATAAGCCCGCCGTCGCTGCGCAGCAGCTCGGCGAGCCGGTCGAGCACGCTCATCGCGCGATCTCCGAGAACGCGGCGGCCGCGGCCTCCAGCGTGCGGGTCACGAGCTCGGGCGAGTGCGCGAGCGACGGGAACCACGCCTCGAACTGCGACGGCGGCGGGTAGACGCCGCGGGCCAGCAGCGCCCGGCACCAGGCGCCGTAGGCCTCCGTGTCGCACACCGCGGCGCCGGCGTAGTCGCGCACGGGCTCGACGCTGAAGAACACGGTCAGCAGTCCCGGCGCGCACTCGACCTGGACCGGCCGGTCGCCGGCCGCGTCGCGCAGCCCCTCCGCGAGCGTCTCTGTCGTCGCCGCGAGGTGAACGTACGCGTCCTCGTCGAGCAGCTCGAGCGTCGCCCGGCCGGCCGCGACCGCGAGCGGGTTCCCGCTCAACGTGCCGGCCTGGTAGACGTCGCCGGCGGGCGCGATCCTGCTCATCAACTCGACCGAGGCCCCGTACGCCGCGGCCGGAAGCCCCCCGCCGATGACCTTGCCCATCACCGTCATGTCCGGGATTACGCCTGCCAGCTCCTGCGCGCCGCCGGAGGAGACGCGGAAGCCGGTGATCACCTCGTCGAAGACCAGCAGGGCGCCGTGCTCTGTCGCGAGCTCGCGCAGCAGCTCGAGGAATCCGGGCTGGGGCGGCACGAGGCCCATGTTCGCCGGGTAGGGCTCGGCCAGCAGCGCGGCGACCTCGTGCTCGGAGAGCGCCGCGCGCAGCGCCGCCTCGTCGTTCCACGGCACCACGACGGTGCCGCGCGTGGACGACTCCGGCACGCCGGGCGACGCCGGGATTCCTTGCGTGGCCAGACCGGAGCCCGCCTCGGCCAGCAGGCCGTCGACATGGCCGTGGTAAGCGCCGGCGAACTTGACCAGCGTCTCGCGCCCCGTCGCGGCGCGGGCGAGCCGGATCGCGCTCATACACGCCTCCGTGCCGGAGGACGTCATCCGCAGCATGTCGACTCCGGGCATCCGATGTGCCACCAGCTCCGCCAGCTCGACCTCGCCCGCGGTCGGCGCGCCATAGCTCGTCCCCAGCGCTGCGGCCTCGGTCACCGCTTCCACCACGGCCGGGTGGGCGTGGCCGAGGATCATCGGCCCCCAGGAGCAGACATAGTCGACGTACGTGTTGCCGTCGACATCGGTGATCTCCGCACCCTCGGCCCGCTCGACGAAGATCGGGTCGCGCCCGATGGCGCGCATCGCGCGCACCGGCGAGTTGACGCCGCCCGGAAGGACGCGCAGCGCGCGATCGTAGAGCTCGGCCGAGCGGCTGTCCGTGAGCGAGCTGATCAGCGGGCGTGCTCCTCTTCCCAGCGCGCGAACGCGTCGGTGAAGTAGAGCATCCGCACCTTCTTGAACTCGGTGCTCGAGTAGAGCGTGGCGCGCTCGGTGATCCCTGTCGCGTCGGAGATCGAGTCGAGGATCGCGTCGCACTCGTCCTTCGAGCGCCCGTGGGCCATCGTGAACACGGAATAGGGCCAGTCCGGATAGGTCGGGCGCTGGTAGCAGTGGGAGATGCCGCGGAACGCGGCCATGCGCTTACCGGTCGCGAGAATCTCGTCGCCGGGCACCGCCCAGACTCCCATGCCGTTGGCCGAGAAGCCCGCGCGGCGGTGGTAGAGGATCGCCGCGACGCGGCGCAGGCCGCCACGCTCTTTCAGCGAGGCGAGCCGTTCGAGCACGGTCTCGACCGGCACGCCGAGTCGAGCGGCTGCGGGGGCGAACGGCTCGGGCACGAGGGGCATCGGGCCTTGGGTCGCACGGACGGTCGCGATGTCCACGTCGCTGAGCTCGATCGGCTCGAGCTCCATCGGCTCGGACGCCTCGCCGGCCGTGCTGAGCGCCTCGGTGCCGCCCTCCATCTCCAGGTCCATGCGGATCTTGAACAGGCGGATGGTCGGCAGCTGGCGGATCGACGCGGCGCCTGTTCGCTCCGCCATCACGTCGAGGGTCCCGCCCAGACCGAGCTTCGAGTCGGGCTCGACGGCGATCGTGAACCAGAGGTTGAAGTCGTGGTCGCGCAGGTAGTTGTGCGTCACGCCCGGATGCGTGTTGATGAACTGCGCTGCGCGGTGCGGGTGCGCCGGGTCGACCTTGGCGGCGACGAGCATCGACGCGTAGCCGAACGCTCGCGTGTCGAAGATCGGCGTGATCTCGCGGATGATGCGCTTGTCGAGCAGGTACGCGGCGCGCTCGAGCACCTCGTCCTCCGCCAGGCCTGCCAGTTGAGCGACGGCAGCGAACGGGCGCGGATCGAGTGGGAAGCTGCCCTGCATCAGGTTGAGCAACTGCTTGTCGGTCTCGTCCAGCGGAACGGCGGAGCCGCCGCGACGGCTCCGGATCTTGGCTCGCGCTACATGAGCCATCGGGCCACGTCCTTCGCGTGGTAGCTGATGACGATGTCGGCGCCGGCGCGGCGGATCCCGGTGAGCGCCTCGAGCACGGCGGCGCGTTCGTCGAGCAGCCCGGCGGCGGCGGCAGCCTTGAGCATCGCGTACTCGCCACTCACGTTGTACGCGGCCACCGGCAGGTTCGTTGCGTCCTTGACGCGCCGGATGACGTCGAGGTACGGCAGAGCCGGCTTGACCATGATCACATCGGCGCCCTCGGCGGCGTCCAGCTCCGCTTCCCTCACGCCCTCGCGCGCGTTGGCGGGATCCATCTGATAACCGCGTCGGTCGCCATGCGCGGGCGCCGATTCCGCAGCCTCCCGGAAGGGGCCGTAGAACGCGGACGCGTACTTCGCCGAATAGGCCATGATCGGCGTCTCGGCGAAGCCATGGTCGTCGAGCGCTGTGCGCAGCGCTCCGACGCGCCCGTCCATCATGTCGCTCGGCGCGACCATGTCAGCGCCGGCCTCGGCCTGCGAAACCGCGGTGCGCGCGAGCAGCTCGTGCGTGAGGTCGTTGTCGATAACGCCGTCGGACCGCAGGACGCCGCAATGTCCATGCGAGGTGTATTCGCACAGGCACAGGTCGCAGATCACGAGTAGATCGGGATGAGCAGCCTTAATCGCGCGCGTGGCGAGCTGCACCATGCCCTCGTCGTCCCACGCCCCAGAGCCCTCCTCGTCCTTGGCCGCCGGGAGCCCGAACAGAAGGACGGCCGGGATCCCGAGCGCAGCGGCCTCGGCGGCCTCATCGACGACGGCGCCGATCGAGAGGTGGTCGACTCCGGGCATGCTCGCGATCGGCAAGCGGCCGTCGATGCCGTGGCGGACGAACATCGGATAGACGATGTGCGAGGCGGACAGCTCGGTCTCACGCACCAAGCCGCGCAGGAGGCCGGTCTTTCGCAGGCGGCGCATCCGGGTGGCGGGGAACACGAGTTGCAGCTTAGAGGCCCGGCAGCGCTGGCATTGCCGGGCGTTTCACGTGAAACATCCGGCGGTCGCGCGCGAGCCGTCGGCGACCGCGCGGCGGCTGCGGTGGCAGCAACCGTTTCACGTGAAACATCCCGCGGCCGCCCGAGCTACGCGGCGCGCGCTTAGAGGCCCGGCATCGCTGCCCTTGCCGGGGTGTTTCACGTGAAACATCCGGCGGTCCGCGCGAGCCGTCGGCGACCGCGCGGCGGCTTCGGTCGCGGCGACCGTTTCACGTGAAACATCCGGCGGTCGCGAGCGGGCTGTCGGCGACCGCGCGGTAGCTTCGATCCGCCGCGAACGTCACGGATACCGGGCCCATCCTTACGCCGGCTAGGCGAAGCGACGTAGCGCGATTCGTGCGACCAACGTGAAACCCGCTGTCAACGCGACGAGGTGTGCGAGCGGCGCGAGCAGCTCGCCGCCACTCAATGCGGCGTCGAGCGCCCTGAGCGCCGGCTTGAAAGGGAACGCGCCCGAGACGATCCGGATCGCGTCATAGAGCGTGCTGTCGACGGCACCGGACGGCACGAGCGCCAGCGCGGCGATCGGGAGGGCGAGCATGAATGCGAGCAGCGAGGCGGCTCGCACCTCGCGGGCAATGCCGCCAATTGCCACGCCAAGCGCCGCGAATGCCAGCGCCGCCAACGCCAGCGCGAGCAGCCAAACGGGCGTCCGACTCCAGCCGAGGTCGAGAAACGCGACGAGCACGGCCATCATCACGGCTGCGAGCGCCCACGCGCAAAGGCCCGCCAAGCCGATCTTCTCTGCCAGCAGTCCGGTACGGGACACGAGCCCGCGGACCAGCCGCCCGAACGCATGCTCCTCCCGCTCGAGCGCCAGCATCCCTGCGGCCATCAACAGCGTGACGAACATCAGCGAGATTACGACCGCGACCTCGACGCCGAATACGTCCAGCGACGAACTCGAGCCGCCGATCGCCTTCTCGTTCACTTTCACCGGACTGCCGATCGACGCGAGGATCGGCTCGGACACGTCCAGGTTGTCGGCGGCCAGCCGCGCGAAGCGCGAGACCTGCTGGAGCGCCACGCGGACTTCGGAGTTCGCAGGGAGCTTCGTGATCGCGGCGTCGATGATCGCCTGACCGTTGCGGAGTCCGAGGATCTCGACGTCCCCGACGACCGGCAGCGACAGCGAGCCGCCGACGACGATCAGGTTCAGGTAGCGCGCCGCCTCCTTGAAGATCTCGTCGGACAGAGCCTTGTTCGCGTCGGCTAGCGTGGCGTCGATCGTGGCCTCTACGTAGCGCCGCTTGAGCGGGTTCTCGGCGCTGTAGTAGACCTCGACCGCGGGCGGGTCGCCGCCGCCCAACGCGAGCGTGCCCTGCAGCCGCTCGATCACGTCGGGCGGGATCACGAGCGCCCCGAGCGCCTCGCCCGAGCGCACTTTCTCGATCGCCTCCTCGCGAGTCTCCACCCGAATCGGCTCGACGGCGTCGAATAGCTCCGACGCGTAGGTGGTGGCGTCGAGCTCGCGTCCACCGACGTTTATCGTCGCTTCGCCGGCCGGCACCAGATTGGCGAACGCCACCTTCGGCTTCGACGGTCCGGATGAGAGCGCGGCGCCGACCAGCAGCGCCACGACGATCGGATACAGCACCAGCAGTGCCACCAGGAGCGGGGAGCGGCGAAGGATCTGTAGGTCCTTGAGCAGCAGCCAGCGCATGTCAATGCCCCCGCGCGCGGAGGAATCGCACGAACGCACCTTCGAAATCGATCGCGTCGTGCTCGCCTGTCGTCCGCTCGAGCTCGGCCGGCGTGCCGGCGAACAGCAGCTCCCCGTCGGCGAGCACGAGCAGCCGGTCGGCATAGCGTTCGGCCTCGGCGACGTTATGGGTCGAGTACACGACGGTCGTTCCACCGTCGCGTGCGAGCGCGAACACGAATTCCCAGAGCCGCTCGCGTTGGCGCGGATCGAGCGACGAGGAAGGCTCGTCGAGCAGCAGCACGGCAGGTTCGCCGAGCAGCCCGACCGCGATGTTCACGCGCTGCCGGTTACCACCCGAGAGAGTCGCGACGGGATCGCGCGCGCGGTCGCTCAAGCCGGCCTGCACGAGCATCCGCTCGACCGTGCCTGTAACGTCGTCGACCTTCTCCAAGCGCGCGAAGAGACTCAAGTTCTCGCGCACCGACAGCTTCGAGTAGATCGCCGGCTGCTGCGGCACCCAGCCGACGTCGCGGCGGTCCAGCGAGACGGCGCCGGTGGTGGGCGCGAGCGCGCTCGCGAGGATCTGCAGCAGCGTGGTCTTGCCGGCGCCGTTGGGACCGATGATCGCGAGCAGCTCTCCCTGCGCGGCGCTGAAAGAGACGTCTTGCAGCGCGCGGCGGGTGCCGTATAGCTTGGAGAGCGCTTCCGCGCGCAGCGCCTCCGGTGCATCGGTCCGTGACGCCGCCATTCCGGTCCAGGCTAGCTACGAGGGCGCAGCCGAGGCGGCGGCCGCCGCCTCGCCCGCGTCGGCGAGCTCCGTCCCGCAAGCGCTGCAGTAGGCAGCGTCGTCGCCTGCAGCCGTGCCGCATTCCGGGCAGCGGCGCGCAGTCTCCGGCACATCCGGCGAACGTGCCCGAAGTCCCAGCTCGATTGCGCTCGGCGTGCCCCAGGGCTCAAGCACGAGATGCTCGCGGAAGTACACGACGCTCTCGCGTGCCACCGCGGCGAGCGGGAGCGCCAAGAAGGCGCCTGCAATGCCGTACAGCCGCCCACCCATCAGGAGCGCGAAGATCACCAGCAGCGGATTGATCCGCAGCGCCTGTGAGAAGACAGTCGGCGCCACGATATGGCCCTCGAGCTGCTGCAGCGCCGTGAACATGATCGTCAGCCACAACGCATCGAGCGGGTTGTCGCTGAAGAGGGCGATCAGCACGGGTGGCGCGGCGCCGATCGCGGGCCCGACGTACGGGATCAGCTCGGCGAAGCCATAGAACGCACCGAAGACGAGCGCGTAGGTCTTCCCCTCCGGGAAGACGCCGAGCGACCCCATGATCCAAAGCGCGATCCCGGCGCTGGTTCCCATAATCAGTGAGAAGAGCAACTGCCCGCGGACGTAGCCGAACACCGCGCGCTGCACGCGCGTCGGATAGTCGTCTCCAGGGGTGCCGTCCCCGCGCGGCACGACTGACCGCACCGCCGCGCCGATGCGCTCGCCGTAGAGCAGCATGTAGACCGACAGGACGATGACCAGGATCAACGCGATCGAGCCCTCGATCAGGGTGGTGAGCGCCTCGCGTGTGAACGAGACGAGCTCCCCGGAGCCCTCCGTGACTCGCGCCCCGAGCGTCTCGAGCGCCGTTTCGCCCTGCTTGGCCACCTCGACGTCGATGCCGTTGTCGTCGAGCCACTGCTGCAGGTCAGCCAGGGCTGCATTCGCGTCGTCGACAACGCCGGGGACGGTGTCGGAGAAGCGCGAGGCCTGATCCCCGATCGGGTCGGCAAGCACCGCGACCAGGGCCCCGACGAAGACGATCAGCGCGAGGAAGACGCACAACACCGCAACACCGCGCGGGAAGCGCGCGCGCTGCAGCATCACCACGAATGGATTCAACAGCAGCGCCACGAGCGCAGCAACGATGAAGATCAGGGCGACCGGCCCAGCCGCCCGAAGCATCAGGTACGCGCCGAGGATCGCCAACGGCAGGACAACGGCCTGGATCCAACGCGGCACCACCACCGGGGCGACCGACGTGGGCGCCGGGGATTGCTCAGGGGCAGGCGGATCCCCCGGCGCGGGCTCGAGCGGCGGGTCCACGATGCCGCCAGCGCCGCTGTCGTCCTGGCGCTCCTGCATCACGCAAGTATGCGCACGCGCGCCGACGGTGCACTAGCGTGCACGGCTTGACCGCGATCCTCTTCGTGGGCGACGTCGTCGGTTCCACGGGCCGACGCGTGATCCGCTCGATGCTCGGCCAGCTGCGGACCGAGCTCCGCGTCGATTTCGTCGTGCTCAACGGGGAGAACGCCTCGGGCGGAATTGGGATCACCCCGAAGCATGCTGACGAGCTGTTCTCCGCGGGAGCAGACGTGATCACGCTGGGTAACCACACCTACCGGCACCGCGAGGTCTGGCCGTACCTCGAGGAGCGACGCGAGATCCTTCGGCCGGCGAACTTCCTTCCCTCGCAGCCCGGTCGTGGGACTGCGGTAGTCGAACGCGACGGCGTGACGCTCGGCGTGATCAACCTCGCCGGGAACCTCTACATGAACCAGGCTGCGCCTGCGCTGCTCGCCGCCGACGAGGCGTTAAAGGAGATGGGGCGAGTCGACCACGTGTTGGTCGACATCCACGCCGAAGCAACGAGCGAGAAGGTGGCGCTGGGCTGGTACCTCGACGGACGCGTCACCGCGGTGGTAGGGACACATACTCACGTCCCGACGGCGGACGCGCGCGTGCTGCCTCAGGGAACGGCGTACGTGACCGATGTCGGCATGACTGGCGCGCGCGGCGGCGTGATCGGGGTCCGCCGCGAGCAGTCGATCGCCGTGATGCGCACCCACATGCCGCAGCGCTACGACACCGCCGAGGACGACCCGTGGATCAACGCGGTCGTGATCCGCTGTGCGCCCAGCGGGCGCGCGACGGAGATCGAACCAGTGCTGCGGCCGCTGGCGGAGTGATGTCGGCGCGCATGTGTTTTGCGTAAAACACCCCGCGTCGGCGACCGCGGCGGACTCCATGGGCGCAGCAGGCGTACCGTTTCACGTGAAACGCATGGCTCCACGGCGGCGCACGGCGGCGGACGAAACGCAGACGAGCTCGGCGTATCCCGCACCGGTGCTCGCGCATGCCATAGGCCCAATGCCTCGACGTTTCACGTGAAACGTCAACTGGCCGTCCGGACGATGCAGACGGGTCAACGCGGCTCGCCAAAGTGCGCCAGCACCATCGGTACGACGTCGCGCAGCGTCCATTGCTCGCGCGCGTTGACGTCGCTGGGCCCCGTACCGCACCAGAGCAGCGCGCCGAGTGAATCGTTGGCGTGCAGTGACCCATGCGAGCCGCCGCCGATGTGATGCGAGCGACCCCAATCGAGGAACTCCCAGCCGGGACGCGCAGAAGCGAGTACCTCTCCCGCCGTGCGACAGCGCAACGCCGACCACACGCGCCCGAGCGCATCGGGATATCGCTGGGACCCGACGCGTCCATCGCGTATATCGAGCGCGAGCACCGAACGATCACCGTCCACGCTCCAACTGTCGCCGCGGAGATCCATGAGATCGCCGCGCGGAGCGAAGCGAAGCTCGCCCGTGCGCGTATGGACGGCAGCCTCCCCGTCGGGATGGTCGGTGAGGTGCATGACGAGGTCGACGCCGTCCAGCGCAAGCAGCGTCCGCACGACGCGCGGGACGACGCCGGAGCGTGCCGTGCGGTCGAGCACGTAGACGTGCGCCGCGCGCGAGCTCGGGCAAACGGCGATCTCGGCCGTGCCGGCCTTCGTCTCGCGGACGCCACTCGGGGGCAACACTCCGAAGCCGTCGAAGGCGCGAAATAGGTCGATCTCGTCCTCGACCTCGGATTGCGAGTGGTCGGAGCAGACGATCACCGCGTGATCCTCGAGGAACGCATCGGGTCCGCCGGCCGCGTGCATCAAGCGCTCGAGCTGCTGATCGGCGGCGGCCAGCGAGGTGACCTGAGCCTCGGGCCCATGCTTGTGCGAGTGAGTGTCGTTGTCGGGCAGCGACAGCAGAAGGAAGTCGAACAAGTCGTGCTCGACCATGTATGCCCCTACGCATCCCGCGTGCTGGTCACGCACTCCCGGCAGCCCGAACTGCGAGCGGCAGCCGGTACGTCGCGATGCAAACAGATCGGCGTAGAAGAACTCACGCGGGCCCTGCACGGGCTGCCGGAAGACGGTCGCGGCGATTCGCGTCAGAGCGGTCTCGTTGGTCACCTCGTGCCGGTGCCGGCCGCGGTACATGAGGTAAGTCGTTCCGGCCGTCCGGACGCCGGCGTCGTCGAGCGACTCGAACACGGTCGGAGTGTCGGGCGAGAGGTGCTCGCCGTTCATGTTGTAGATCGTGTCGGTGAGCGAGCGCTTGAAGCCGAACGCCTGCGAAGCCTTGAAGCTCGTGCCGTATTCGACGTAGCGCGCCTCGCCGCGGTGGTACCAGTTCATCGACGGGATCAGGTGGCGGTCCGGGGCGGCACCGGTGGCTATCGAAGCGGAGCAGACCGGCGTCACGGACGGGAAGGCCGCGACGCAGTCGGACACGTGCTGCCCGCGCTCCATCAGGAGGCCGAGCGTGGGAGCACGGCCCGTGGCCACCGCGCGCTCGAGCATGGCGGGCTTCATCGCATCGATCACCGCCAGGACGAGCTTCTTAGGATGCGTCACGGCCGCTAGCGGAGAATCCGCAGGCCGGCGTACTTCTCGCCGGCGCGACGGCGCCCGCCCGAGAGCAGCCACGCCAGCGCGCCGATCACGAGCACGGCGAGTGGCGGGAACAAGATCGAGAGGCCTGCAGCACCGAGCGCTGCGCCTTCGGCGTAGACCGGCAGTGCCGCGGCGGCCTGTTCGTCGAGCCGGCGGCGTACGCGACCGAACAGAGAGCGAGCAGCCTGGAAGCCGAGTGCCGCACACGCCAAGCCCACGACGAGACCCGCCCACCAAGCATCGGAGCGGTCCGCCACGGAGCCCGCACCCTGCAGCGCGCCGAGGACGAGCGCAACGGCCGCGCCGGCGTACAGCAGCGGCGGGCGATCCGCGGCGTCTCGGCCTGCTCGGCGCCCGACGAAGTCGAGCGCGACGACGAACGCGAGAACTCCCAGCAGGAACGGCCATGCCTCGAGGAAGCTGAAGTCGGTGCTGCTGAAGTCCAACCCGACGTCGGCCGACGCCAATGCGCCGGCGAGCAGCACCGGGAGGAACGGCCTGATGCCGACCGCCGCCGCGATTCCGGCGCCCTGGAGGAGGTCGAGGATGAAGTCCATGCGCGCTAGGGTGCCCGAGGCGGCATGACGATAGACGAGACGCCAAGGGGGCCGGGCTCCGGCGGCGAATCCCACGGAATGGGCCGGTCCCGGACGACGGCGCGCGATCTGGAGCGCTACGCCGGGCTGTTCGCTCGCCGCACGCAGCGCATGAAGTCGTCCGCCATGCGCGACCTCATGGCGATTACCGCTCGGCCGGAGGTCATTTCGCTCGCCGGCGGGCTCCCCGACACGACCACATTTCCCGCCGAGGACCTTGCGGCGCTCATGGCCCGCGTCGCTGCCGACGCGTCGGCTCGCGCGCTTCAGTATGGCCCGACCGAGGGAATGGACGAGCTGAAGTCATGCATCGTCCAGGTGATGGCCGAGGAAGGTATGGATGTCGGTGCAGACGACCTGCTCGTCACCACCGGCGGTCAACAAGTGATCGACCTCGTCTGCAAGACACTGATCGATCCGGGCGACGTGATCGTGGCCGAGGGGCCGACATATCCGGGCGCCGTGCCGACGTTCGGAGCATACGAGGCCGACGTCGTGCAAATACCGATGGACGCCGACGGCATGCGCGTCGACCTGCTCGAACAGGCGCTCGATGGCCTCGAACGCGACGGCCGCACCCCGAAGTTCATCTACTCGGTTCCCACATTCCAGAACCCCGCCGGGGTCACGATGGAGCTCGAGCGCAGACGCCGGCTGGTCCGGATCGCCGCAGAGCGCGAGCTTCTCGTGCTCGAGGACAACCCCTACGGTCTGCTGCGCTATGAGGGCGAACCGCTACCGCCGCTCTACGCCCTTGACCGAGGCGAGTACGTCATCTACCTCGGGACGTTCTCGAAGATCCTGTCCCCCGGCCTGCGGCTCGGCTGGACGGCGGCCCCGAGACCTGTGCTCGAGAAGCTCAACCTCGCCAAGCAGGGCACAGACCTCTGCTCATCGACATTTGGACAGCACTTCGTGATCGAGTACTTCGCTCGCCGCGACTGGCGCGACCTGCTCGGCTCCCTGCGGGACCTCTACCAGCGGCGGCGCGACACGATGCTCGATGCGCTTGGAGAGCATCTTCCGCGCGAGGCCACCTGGACGCGTCCGGCCGGAGGCCTCTTCATCTGGGCGACGCTTCCGGAATACATCGACACGACTGACCTGCTCGCGCGTGCGCTACGTGAGCACGTGGCGTTCGTCCCCGGTCGCGCGGCCTATCTCGACGGACGGGGCGGGTCGGCCATGCGGCTTAACTTCTCGGGAGTGACCGAGAGCGACGTGCGCGAGGGCGTAGCTCGGATCGGCACCGTCGTGAGCGAGCAGGTGCGGCTGTACTCCGCATTGACCGGAGAGGCTGCTGCTGGCCCGCGCCGACCTGCCGCCTCCTCGCCGCAAGCCGAGGGAGCTCAGATCGTCCCGCTGCGGCGGCGCGCCGGATGAGCCGCATCTCCGTGCTGGCCGGTGGCCAGTCGCTGGAACGCCAGGTGTCACTGCGCTCAGGCGCCCGGGTGCGCGACGCACTGGCGCTTCGCGGCTACGAAGTGACTGCGATCGATGTCGGGCCCGATCTCGTCGATCGCCTCACCGAGTCGCGGCCGGACGTCGCGTTCGTCGCACTTCACGGACGCGACGGTGAGGACGGCACGGTGCAGGAGATCCTCGAGCTAATCGGTGTCCCCTACACCGCGTCGGGACCGTCGGCGTGCATGCGCTGCATGGACAAGGTGCTGACAAAGCACACGATGCGCGATGCCGGACTCCCGACCCCGGACTTCTACGCGTTCAGCCAGACGGCGTTCGAGTCGCTCGGTGCCGCGCGTGCGCTTCCGGCAATCGAAGAGCGGCTAGAGTTCCCGATCGTGGTCAAGCCGGCGGCGCAGGGCTCCGCGCTCGGAGTCCGCTTCGCCCCCACGGCCGCCGAAGTCCCGGCGGCGATCGTCGCAGCGTTCTCTTATGACACGAAGGTGTTGCTCGAGCGGTACGTGGACGGGCGCGAACTCGCTATCTCGGTGCTCGACGGGCCCTCGGGCCCCGAGGCGCTGCCGGTAGTCGAGGCGATCCCGCGCGGCGGCGACCACTACGACTTCGAGGCGCGTTACGAGATCGGCAAGACCGAATTCATCTGCCCTGCAGCGCTCGACGATGAGACGACCCGGCATGCACAGGGCGTCGCGCTCGACGCCTACCGCGTGCTCGGCTGCTACGGCTTCGCGCGGGTCGACCTGATCCTCGACGGGACAACCGGCGAGCCCACGGTGCTGGAAGCGAACGCAATTCCGGGCCTCACGGAGACTTCGCTGCTCCCGCAGGCCGCCGAGGCCGCCGGCATCTCCTTCGCTGCCTTCGTGGAGCGGGTGCTCGACCTGGCGCTGGCGCGAACTCCGGCGTAGCCGGGTTACTCGCTGCCGCCCTGGAAGTCCTCTGGGGACACCTGGTCGAGGAACTCCTTGAATTTGTCCACGACCTCCTCGGTGTCCTCGACCTCGTGCTCGAACTCGATCGCGGACTCCGCTATCACGTCCTCCGCCGCGAAGATCGGGGCGCCGGAGCGCACCGCTAGAGCAAGCGCATCGCTGGGGCGAGAATCGATTTCGACCTCGCGCCCATTCACGGTGAGCGTGATCGAGGCGTAGAACGTGTTCTCCCGCAGCTCGGTGACCGAGACGCGGGAGCAGTTGACATCCAGCTCGCCCAGCATCTCGAACAGCAGATCGTGCGTCATCGGCCGTGGCGTCGACGCGCCCTGGAGCTTCATCAGGATCGCAGCGGCCTCAGGATGGCCGATCCAGATCGGCAGGAACTTGTTCGTGTCGACGGCCTTGAGCAGGACGATCGGCTGCTTGCCGACCATGTCGAAGCTCACGCCGTAGATGACCATCTCCTGCAAGCGGGGCGCT
>Ga0126306_10000220_pt1 | contig 23341 bp, 20 predicted proteins | sample Plot27_FD_92592 | JGI IMG/M metagenome (GOLD analysis project Ga0126306, IMG submission 92592) | Serpentine soil microbial communities from UC McLaughlin Reserve, CA, USA - Plot27 | ecosystem: Environmental > Terrestrial > Soil > Grasslands | place: USA: UC McLaughlin Reserve, Lake County... | reverse complement strand
GCGGCAGCGAGGCCCTCCGACTCCGCTGCTACCCTTTGCTTCGGTGCAAGAAACTCGCGCTTTCCAGGCGTTTTGTGGAGACGAGCCGCCGCGCTTCGTGAACGAGGTCGAGGTCGAGTGCGCCAAGATCCTCGACTACTACGGCGTTCCGTGGCAGTACGAGCCCCGGACGTTCGTGCTCGAGCAGGACGCGGACGGCCGGGTGATCGAGGCGTTCAGGCCCGATTTCTACTTGCCACAGCAGGACCTGTATCTCGAGGTGACGGCGATGAAGCAGTCGCTCGTCACCCGCAAGAACCGGAAGCTGCGCAAGCTCCAGGAGCGCTACCCGGACGTCAAGGTAAAGCTCTTCTACAAGCGCGACATCGAGCGTCTGGCCCAGCGATACAAGTTCACGCTCGCCAGCTGACCGCCTCGTCCGACCCGCGAGTCGGCGAGGTCTACCTCTCAGCGGCCCAGATCGCCGAGCGGGTTCGCCAGCTCGGCGCCGAGATCGCCCGCGACTACGCCGGCAAGAACCCGGTCCTGGTCGCCTCGCTCAAATCGAGCACGATCTTCGTCTCGGACCTCTCGCGGACGATTCCCGTGCCGCACGAGCTCGACTTCGTCGAGCTGGCCGGCTACCGCGGCGAACAGAACGGCGACGCCGCCCGGCTGATCAAGGACCTCGACACGACCATCGAAGGCCGCCACGTGCTCGTCGTGCAGGACGTCGTCGACACGGGCCTGACGCTGAACTACCTCGTGCGGCTGCTCCTCCTCCGTATGCCCGAGACGCTCGTAGCCGCCACGCTGCTCGACAGGCCGTACCGGCGCCTCGTGGACGACCTGCCGCTTCGTTATGTCGGCTTCACGGTCCCGGACGAGTTCTTCGTCGGGTACGGCTTTGACCTGGACGAGCGCTGGCGCGGGCTCCCTGACCTGCGGCTGCTGCGTTCGTAGCTACAGATAGCCGAGCGGATCGACGGCCGCGCCGTTGACGCGCACCTCGAAGTGGAGGTGCGGGCCGAAGCAGTGGCCCGTGCAGCCGATGTAGCCGATCGTCTGGCCCTGGCTCACCGGGCCGCCCCCGACGGCAAAGCTCGACTGATGGCCGTAGGCCGTGGCGAGCCCGCCGCCGTGGTCGATGATGATCAGGTTGCCGTAGCCGCCCATCCAGCCGGCGTAGATCACGACCCCCGAGGCGGCCGCGGCGATGGGCGTCCCGTAGCCGACGGCGATGTCGATTCCCTCGTGCATGCGGCCCCATCGCCACCCGAACGGACTCACCACGGGACCGCTCACGGGCCAGATCAGACCGCTCGCCGAAGGAGTCGAGTCGCTCGTGACCGCCAGCGAGGTCGCGCTCGGCACCGACTGCGCCGCGTTGATCCGCGCCGCGAGCTGCGAGCTGACCGCCTGGAGCGCCGCTGCCTCGCTCGCGTGCTGCTTCTCGTCCTCGCGGACCGTGACGAGGCTCTCGTGCCTCGAGGCGCGCGCGTTGACCAGCCCCTGCTGCCTCGCGACGAGCTGGTTGCGGGCCTCCCGGACCTCGGCGGTGCGGGCCTCGACGATCCGGGTCGCCGCCTTTACCTTCAGCCGCGTCCTCGCGGCGCGTTCCCTGAGCACGCGCATCCGGTCCCGGCCGCGCTTGACCTCGTCGGCGATCCGGTGATCCTGCGCGCCCAGCTTCCGCATGTAGTCGAGCTGCTCCAGGATGTCGGTGAAGCTCGACGCCGAGAGCAGCACGTCGAGCATGTCGGTCTCCTGGGACTGGTAGATCTCGATCAGCCGGAGATCGAGCCGCTGCTCGGCGGCGGCGTACTGGCTCCGCAGGAACGCGAGCCGCTTGCTCAGGAGCTTCCAGAGCTCGGTGATCCGTGCCAGCCGCTCGCGGTGCAGGGCGAGGTCGTGCTCGAGCGCGGCCAGCCGCGCCGAGATGCTGCCCACCTGCGTCTCCAGCGCGCGAATCTTGGTCGTGACCGAGCGGATCTCCAGCGAGAGCTCCGCCTCGCGCTGCTGCGCCGCCTCGATCTTCGCGTTGAGGTCGGCGATCTTGCTGTCGACCGACTGCTTCCGCTGCTCGACCGTCTGCGCAGACGCAGGGCCGCTGAGGCACAGCAGGACGAGCGAGAGGAAAACGAGGCGACGAGCCAACGGGGAGAGTTTCGAGGACCGGTCGGTCGTCCCTCCCGGTCACTTGGCTGCGGACGGCCGGGGAGTCTAGCGAAATCTGCCCTAGATTATTGCGGTGTCGGCTCGGGCACGTCCGGGCGCACCGGCCGGTCGCCTTCGTCGGGCGGCGGGACGGGCTCAGGAACGACTGCCGGCTCGACCGGCTGGTGCGGCACCGGCGTGGGCTCCGGGACGACGGCGGGCTCCGGAATCTCGGGCTGGTTAGGTTCGATCTCAGACATGCGTGCAGCATAGGCGTCGAGCGCGCGCAGCGTCTCCGCTGCCCGTCGGCGGAGCGGCCTGACGAGCGCGCGGTAGTCCTCGTCGTTGACCTTGCCGGTGCGGTGGTCGAGCTCGAGCTCCTTGAGGGCGGCCAGCGCCTGGTCGCGCTCCTCGGCAAGCGCGAGCCGCTCGCGCTCGGCCGGCGAGAGCGTTCCGAGCCGGTCGTCCACGGGCTCGGGCTCGCGCAGGAAGGGCAGCGCAACGACTACCACGGCGGCCACCGCGAGCAGCGCGCCGAGGGCCAGCGCGAATGCCGTCACGCCGCGGCCGGCACGCCCGTGTAGCGCTCCGCGAGCCGCCGTTGCTCGCGCGCATCGGGCCAGAGCGCGACCAGCGAGCCGACGAGGAAGACGCCCCCGGCGAGCCAGATCAGGTTGATGAGCGGGGAGATGTGCACCTCGAAGGCGACACGGCCGTCGCGGCCGATCTCGTCGGCGATCACGAACAGGTCCTCCCCGGTCCGCCAGTCGCTCCGAATGCCCACCTCGTTGGAGACCTGGCCCTCGGCGCGGTAGCTGTTCTTCCCGGCCTCGAGCGTCCCGAGAGAGCGGCCGTTCCGCGCGACCCGGACGACGGCCCGCCGTTCGAGCGCGTTCGAGCCTTCGCGCACGGCGAGCCGCTGGTACGTCAGCGTGTACGCACCCACGTCCATGGACTGGCCAGGGCCGAGCTCGGTCTCACGGATCGTGTCGTAGGCGCTCGACCCGGCCACGCCGATCGCGAGCAGGACTATGGCCGCGTGAACGACGTAACCCCCATAGCGGCGGCGGTTCCGGGAAACCAGCGAGCCCAACGCGGACGGCCACGGCTCACCCGAGAGCGCCCGGCGGGCGCGGGTTCCGCGGGCGAACTCGAGCACGATCGAGGCGAGCACGAACGCGGCGAACGAATACGCGACCAGGCCCGGGATCGAGTCGCCGGCCCCGAGCGGCAGCAACGCCAGCCCGACGAGCAGCGCGATCGCCGCCGGCCACGCGAACGTCCGCCCGAGCGAGCGCAACGAGGCCCGCCTCCACGCTACGAGCGGGCCGATCCCCATCAGGAGCAGCAGCGGGAGCCCGAACGCTTTGAGGAAGAAGTTGTAGTAGGGCGGGCCGACCGTCATCTGCTCGCCGCGCACGGCCTCCGACAGGATCGGGTAGACGACGCCCCAGAGAATCGTCAGGCAGAAGGCGACGAGCAGCAGGTTGTTGTAGAGGAACGTCGCCTCGCGCGAGATCGGCGACTCCAGCCTCGTCTTCGCGCGGAGCAGCGGCAGGCGGGCGAGCACGAGCGCCGTGGACGCGACGACCACGAGGCAGATGAAGCCCAGAAACCACGCGCCGAGCGGCCCCTCGGTGAACGAGTGGATCGAATTGAGGATCCCGGAGCGCGTGAGGAACGTGCCGAAGAGCGAGAGGCAGAACGCTCCGATGACCAGGAGCATGTTCCAGACCTTCAGCATCCCGCGCTTCTCCTGGATCATCACCGAGTGCAGGAAGGCGGTCGCGGCCAGCCACGGCATCAGCGCCGCGTTCTCGACCGGGTCCCAGGCGAAGTAGCCGCCCCAGCCGACCTCGACGTACGCCCAGTGCGCTCCGAGGAGCTGGCCGATGCCGAGGAACGTCCAGGCCAGCAGCGTCCAGCGCCGGATCAGGACGATCCAGAGCTCGTCCGTCCGCCGCGACAGCAGGGCGGCCATGCCGAACGCGAACGGAATCGCCAGGCCGACGTAGCCGAGATACAGCGCCGGCGGGTGAGAGACCATGTACGGGTTCTGCAGGCTGGGGTTGAGCCCGATGCCGTCGGGCGGCGCCGCCTGGGTCGCAAACGGGCTCGAGACAGCGACGAGAACGAGCGAGAAGAAGCCGACGACGACGCCGAGCACCGGCACGGCCCAGGCGACGAGTGTCCCGCCTGTTCGCCTCGCCAGGAGCACGGCTGCCGTCGAGTACACGGTCAGGATCAGCAGCCAGAGGAGCAGCGACCCCTCCTGCCCACCCCAGAACGCGGAGATCTTGTACGGCGTCGGCAGCTCGAGGCTCGTGTGGTCGCCGACGTAAACGAAGGAGAAGTCGCTGCGGACGAGCGCCGCCAGGAGGACGGCGGCCGCGACGAGCGTGGCGCCGACGCAGGCCACCAGCGCGTTGCGCGCGGACAGCGCCAGGCGGCGTTTCCCCGTCGCCGCCGCGTAGGCGCCGGCGATCACGGCGTACGCGGACAGACCGAGGCAGATCACGAGCGCGATGCGCCCGAGCTCAGGCACGGTTCACGTGCCTTTCTTGGCGGTGTACTTCGACGGGCACTTGGTGATCATGGTGCCCGGCTTGCCGACGAACACTCCGTTCTTCAGCTCGCCCTTCAGCGAGACGTCACGGCCCGCTCGGAACATGTCCGGGACGGAGTCCTTGTAGCGCACGGGCACCGTCGTCGTGCCCTTCACGTCCCGCAGGGTGAACCGCAGGCCGCCCTCGCGCCCCTTGCCGCGCACGGGCGCCACCACGCGGCCGGCCAGCGTGACCTCGCCGGAGCGGCCGTTCAGCTCGGACGGCGCCAGCGAGGGCGTCCCGCCGCCCGCGATCGAGACGTAGACGAGGAAGACGGCGAGCAGCGCCGCGACGGAGAGCGCGATGACGAGCCGCGCCGGGTTACCTCTCCGGGCCACGGAGTCAGTGTAGGCGCCACACAGCCTTCGTGTACGCGACCTGCAGCCCGGCCCGCTGGAGGTTTCGCTGGCTCGGCGACCCGAACGCCGCGCCCGAGCAGACGGCGTCGCAGCCGGCCGTGGCCGCGTCCCCGATCCGGCGGGCGATCAGCGCCGTCTGTACCCCCCGCCGGCGGTACTCCGGAAGGGTCGAGGCGTTCGCGAGGTAACCGATGTCGGCGTCCAGCGACAGGAGCGCGGCCCCGGCCGGCTCGCCGTCGACGCGGGCGAGGTACAGCCGCCAGGCGTCGAGCGCGGCCCAGCGGGCAACGGAGGCGCGGTCGCGGACGCGCGCGCCCTCGGGGACGCCGTGACCGCGCAGGAGGACGTCCGCGAAGAGCTCGGGATCCGGCGTGCCGTCGATCTCGACGACGCCGGGGAGTGGCCGCTCGGACGCGACCCCGTGGACCACCGTGTGGAAGCCGACCTGTCCGGCGCCGGCAGCGCGGAGCGCATTGGCGAGCTCCTCGAAGCGCTCGCAGGGCGCCGGCTCGAACCACGCGCGGACGCCCCGCTCGCGGTAGCGGGTGGCGATCTCGACGACGCGGTCGGCGTCTTCCGGCCAGAGCCCGTACACGCGGTTGACGAAGTCGAGCTCCGGACGCGATGCGTCGAGAGCGGCCACGGCCGCGCCGAAGCGCTCGAGCTCCGCGCCGGTTCCCGCAAGCCACTCGAGCATGAAGCGGTTCTGCACGTCCTCGAGCCGGCGGGCGAGCGAGTCGTCCGAAAATCGCATTCGGAAAGCGTACGGGGCCGTCATTCATGGTGGAATGGCCGCGCGATGAGCCTCATGCGCCACCTGCGGGGCTACGGCAGGGACATGGCCGTCGACCTCGGCACCGCCAACACGGTGGTCTACATCCGCCACGAGGGGATCGTCCTGTTCGAGCCGTCGGTGATCGCGATCGACGAGACCACCGGCGACGTTCAGGCGGTCGGCGACGAGGCGAGGCGGATGATCGGCCGCACGCCGGCGCGGATCCGCGCCACGCGCCCGCTTCGGCACGGCGTGATCGCGGACTACGAGGTCACCGAGGAGATGCTGCGCCGCTTCCTCGCCAAGGCCAGCGGACACCGCCGCACCCATCGGCGGGTCGTGCTGTGCGTCCCGAGCGGCATCACGGACGTCGAGGAGCGCGCCGTCAAGGAAGCGACGCTCACGGCCGGGGCACGCGAGGCCGGGCTGATCGAGGAGCCGATGGCAGGAGCGATCGGAGCCGGCCTGCCGATCGCCGAGCCGAGCGGGAACATGGTGGTCGACATCGGCGGCGGGACGACCGAGGTCGCGGTCATCTCTCTCGGGGGGATCGTCGTCGCGCGGTCGCTCCGCGTCGGCGGCTACGAGATGGACGAGGCGATCGTCCGGTACGTCAGGGACAACCACAAGCTCCTGATCGGTCAGGAGGGCGCCGAGGACGCGAAGATCGAGGTCGGCTCGGCGCTCGACACGGGCGACCTGCCGGACACGGACGTGAGCGGCCGCGACCTGCTCACCGGCGGGCTCAGGAGAAGCACGCTGACTGCGAAAGAGGTCCGCGAGGCGCTCCTTCGGCCGGTGGGGCAGATCGTCGAAGCGGTCAAGGACACGCTCGAGGCGACGCCGCCGGAGCTGGCCGCCGACATCGCGAGCCGCGGGATCGTCCTCGTGGGGGGCGGAGCGCTCCTGCGCGGCCTCGACGAGCTGATGCGGCGGGAGACGCACCTGCCCGTGTACCAGGCGGACTCGCCGCTCACCTGTGTGGCGACCGGAGCGGGCATGAGCCTCGAGGAACTCCCCGTGATCCGCCGGGCCGCCGAGCGGCGCCCGAGGCAGCCGAGACGCCGGTGGCGCGGCCGCTAGTCGTGTCGTCCGACACCGTTCGTACGCTTTTCGCATGCCCAAGCGTCCGTCCCGCATCGACCTCCTCGAGCTCGACATCGATCTCCGCCTCGCCGACCTCTGGCGTGAAGCCGACGACGTCGACGACTGGAACCTCGACGTGGTCGCCGCGTTCATCCGCGCGGCCTACGGCAAGGGGTACTGCGACGCGCTGACCGAGGAGCAGCCGGGCTCGCTCTGCGAGGAGCACGGCTACCGCATCCCGCCGCGGCGCGCGGAACGCAACGAAGCCGCCTGAGTCGTTAGCTTTGCGGAGGTGAAGCTCCACTACGGCCCTGCCCGCGTGCCGTCACGCGAAAGCCCGGAGGCGGCGATCGACATTCTGCTCGAGCGGGGTTACACGGCCTGCGAGATCGACTTCGAGGGCAAGTTCTGGATGGACTACCCGTGGGCCGAGCGGTTCGGCGGGCTCGCCCGCGAGGCCGATATCGCCCTCTCCGTCCACGCGCCGATCGCCGGCTTCATGGGTCATGTCGAGCGGGACAAGAAGCAGCGGATGGCGGTCGGGATGCTCGACCACTCGGCCGGCGTCGCGGTCGCCGCCGGCGCCGAGGTGGTCGTCTTCCACCCCGGCTTCCTGCTAGGACGCGAGCGCGAGGACGCGATCGACTCGGTCGTCGAGCAGCTCGCCGAGCTTCGGGAGCGGCTCGAGAGCAAGGACCGCGCGGTGCCGTTCGGCGTCGAGGTGATGGGCCGCGTGCGCGAGCTCGGCTCCATCGACGACGTCGTCGAGATCTCGCGCCGGCTCGACTGGGTGCGGCCGGTGCTCGACTTCGCCCACATGCATGCCACGAGCGACGGCGCGTTCACGGACGTCGAGCGGTTCGCCGAGGTGCTCGCGGCCGCGGACGAGGTGATCGAGGAGGGAGCGCCGTTCCACGTCCACTTCTCGGACATCCAGTTCGCGAATCGCAACGAAACGAAGCACCTGCCCTACGGCGAGGGCACGTTGCGGGCCGAGCCCCTCGCCGAGGCCCTGGAGCGCTTCGACCGGCCGGCGACGGTGATCAGCGAGTCGCCCAACGAGGAGAGCCACCAGGCCGTTCGCGCGATCCTCACCGGGGCCGCGGCCCGGCCCTGAGCGATTCATTTGGCGCCACGAATCGTCATCGACCATTGCGTGATCGCGGTCTCGAATTGGGCGCGCTCGAACGCCTTCTATCGCGATGTGCTCGGAGCCCAGGTCGATCAGGAAGGACGAGTGGTTCGGTCATTACCGCTTTGACGACTGGCAGCTCAACGTCCACGGACCCCGGTTTGCCGGGCTAAATGCCGAGAAACCGGTACAACCCGGAAACAGCGACCTCTGCTTCGTGTGGCCCGGGCCGATCGACGAAGCGGTTGCGCATCTGCATCGCCACGGCGTTCACATCGTCGAAGGGCCGATCCGAGGCGAGTCTGGCGCACGCGGTGTAGGCCACCACGTGTACTTCCGTGATCCGGACGGCTCGCTACTCGAATTCGTGAGTTACAAGTGATCCGCCCCGGAGCTTCGGGGGCGCTTGCGCTGAACCTGAGGAGCGAGCTCGCCATGCTCGAGGCGTATGCTCAGTAGTCGGCGCTTGCGGAGCGCGGGTACGACCTCCGTCTCGTGATCGGGGACGGCGGCCACGATGCGAACACGCCGGCGCGATCCTGTCCCACGCGCTTCTTTGGCTCTGGCGGCCGAAGAGCCGCTAGCCGTCGCTGCGGCGCGCCGTCATCAGCACGACTGCGAGCGCCGAGCGAATCGCGCCGCCGTGACGCTCGATCATGCGCCTCAGGCCTTCGTCGAAGGCTTGGCGGCGCGCAGGATCGATGCGGTGGTAGAGCGAGGTGGTCCGGAGCTGGCGTAGAAATCCTTCGGCGTCTTCATCGACCGCGTACGGCTCGCCGGCCACCTCGACGTCCTTGAACAGCCGTGCGCCCTCGGGCACCGCAAGCGACGGTCTGGTCAGCCCGCCTTGCATCAACCAATCCCATACCTCCGATGCGTTGCCGCGCCGTTCCTCGGCGCCCGCAAGGAGGGCGTCGAAGCCGGGCGGCCGGTGCGATAGCGCGGCTACGTCTGGGGCGTGCTCGCGCAGAACGGCCACGAACTCGTCGTGTCCCGGCGCCGATTCCTCGTCGCGCCGGATCACGTGTGAGAGGAGCGCGAGGAGACCGCCCGGCGCGAGACACGCGGCGGCCTTCGCCCAGCCGACGGACGGATCGACCCAGTGGAACGCCGTTGCCGAGAAGACCCCATCGAAGCTCTGTCCACCGAGGTCGACGTCCTCGAAACGGCCTAGATGGAACGTGACGCCCGCGGCGTCGGCGACCCGCCGGCGCGCCATCGCAATCATGTTCGGGCCGGGGTCGACGGCGTCCACGCGGAGCCCACGCGCGACGAGCGACTCCGTCAGCTTCCCGGTGCCACAGCCGACCTCGAGCGCCCGCGACCCGGCAACGAGGGTTCCCCGTTCGAAGGCGCGGTCGAGGAGCGTCGCCGGGTATCCGGGACGCACGGCGTCGTACTCGTCCGCAGCGAGGTCGAAGTGGGAACCATGACGCTTCGCGGGCTCGTCGGCCACGACGAGCGGCACGTCAGTCGTCGCGCTCGGTCACGCGATGCGGGCCGCGCTTTCCGCCGGTGGAGCAGCCACGTCGAGCTCGGCGAGTCGCGCCTCGTAGGGCGCGGCTTCGTCGGCTCGGGCGCGCTCGCAGAGGAACGCGATCAGGTAGCGCAGCGCCTCCGGCTCGGAGGAGCGGAACGCCGAGCGATGCAGCCCGTCGACGGCCGATCGCAGGAGGCGCTCGGCCTCGTCGTCGCGGCCCTGCGCTGCGCGAACGACGCCCAGCGCCATCACCGTGGTCAGCTGCGAGACCGCATCCTCGGGGCCGACGGTCTCGCGGGCCTCTAGGGCGACGCGCTCCCCCTCGTCCAGCTTGCCGCGCTCGGCCAGGACCTGCGCGAGCATCCGCTGGTTCTCGCAGAGGTGTCCGCGCTCGCCGAGCGGCTTCAGAATCTTGATCGCATCGCGGTACAGCGCCTCGGCAGCCTGGAGGTCGCCGCGGGCGTGCGCGATGCGGCCGAGGCTCTTGAGCGCCGAAGCAACCCCGACCCGGTTGTCCATCTCGCGGTAGAGCTCGAACGCTTCCTGCGCGGCCGCCTCGGCCTCGTCGAGCTCGTCACGGATCTTGTGGTACATGCCGAGCGCGGAAATCGCCTGCGCGCGGGCGAGCACGCTGCCGCTCTGCTCGGCCAGCTCGAGCGCCCGGTCGACGAGCGGCTTCGATTCGGCGACGTCCAGCCGGTGCAGCCGGCTCATGGCGATTGCCTCGATCGCCTTCGTCTCGAGATCCGCGCGGCCGGACTGCTGCGCGATCGCGAGCGCCTTCTGCTGGAAGTGCTCGGAGTCCTCGAAATCGCCCACCCAGCCGCCCATCAGCGAGCGCACGATGAACGCCTCGAAACGGGTGTCGGGGTGCTCTACCCCCGTCAGCACCTCGAGCGCCTCGTCGAGGAGCTCGCGGGCGCGCGAGACGTCGGCGTCGCGGTAGAGCGCAAGCTCGCCGAGCGCGGTCAGCGCGCGGCCCTCGATCTTCCGCTCGCCCGCCTGGTGAGCCGCCTCGCGAACCGCGGCCATCTCGGGTGGCACTGCCAGCCAGTCGCCCATCCGCGCGGCCGCCCGGGCGGCAAACCAGCGGCGCTCGAGCGTCGGCTCCAGCTCGACGGCGCGCAGGAGCAGGTGACGCGCCCCGCGGAAGGCCTCACGCGAGAGCGACCGGCGACCCGCCTGCTCGAGCACCTCGGCTGCGCGAGCAGCGAGGTCCGCCGGCGGAGCGCCGTCGAGCTCAGCCAGCAGCGCGCTCGCCTGGTCGAGGTGGAACGCGCGGATCTCCAGCAACTCGTCGCCCGCCCGCTCGTGCAGCCAGTCCGCGAAGCGGAGATGGTGCTCGGCGCGCGACGCCTTGGCGAGGCCGCCATACGCGACCTCGCGGATGAGCACGTGCTTGAAGCGGTAGGCCTTCTCGCCGGTGATCGTCGAGCGCGGCTCGGGCACGACGAAGTCGCGGGCGAGCAGCTCGTCGATGACGCAGTGGACGTCGTCGATATCCGGCGAGAGCTGGGTGATCGCCCCGCCCCAGAATGTCCTGCCGATCACCGACGCGCGCTGGAGCACGATCCGCGGCTGCGGCCCGAGGCGGTCGATCCTGGCCGCGATCAGCGCCTGGACCGTGTCCGGGATCTGGGCGGGCGGCCGGCCGCCGTTTTCGGCGAGCATCCGCACCGTCTCCTCGAGGAAGAGCGGATTGCCCTCGGTCTTGTCGAGCAGGATCCGGCGGACGCCGTCCCCGATCGGGCCCTGCGTCGCCTCGAGGAGCGCATCGACGAGCTCCTCGCTCTCGGTCGCGCCCAGCGGCTCCAGCTCGATTGCGGTTGCGCGGACGCGGCCCCCGCCCCACTCCGGCCGGATGTCGAGGAGCTCGGTGCGCGAGAGGCACAGAATCAGCAGCGGCGCGCCCCGGACCCAGGAAGCCAGGTGCTCGATCAGGTCGAGCAACGGCTCCTCCGCCCAGTGGATGTCCTCGAAGACGAGGACGAGCGGCTGCACCGCGGCCATCAGCTCGGCCCACTCGCGCGCGGCCCAGGCGATCTCCTGCTGGCTCCGCTCCCCGTGGACGGCCTCGAGCACGCCGGTCGCCAGCCCGAGGAGGTCGGCGACCGCCTCGGCCGGGCAGCACGCGCGCAGCTTCTCGATCGCGACGTCGAGCGGGTCGTCGTCGGCGATGTCGGCGCTCGCCTTCACCATCTCGGCGAGCGGCCAGTACGTGATGCTCTCGCCGTACGGGAGGGCGCGGCCCGAGAGTACGGTCGCGCCCTCGAGCGAGGAGAGGAACTCCTGCGTGAGCCGCGTCTTCCCGACGCCGGGGTCGCCGTAGACGGTGAACAGGTGCGCACGGCGGTCGCGCACGGCGCGCGCGAACGTGTTCTCGAGGAGCTCGTGCTCGGCCTCGCGGCCGATGAACGGCGCTTCGACGGCCGTCCGGGCGCGGCGGCCGCCGACGCCGAGCGCTGCCCACGTCCAGAGCGACTGCTCCAGCCCACGCAGCTCGATGGGCCCGAGCTCCTCGGCCTCGATCCGGCCGAGCGTCAGCCGGTGCGTGCCGGGGCCGAGCAGGACCTGGCCGGGCTGGGCCTGCTGCTGGAGCCTGGCGGCGATGTTGACCGGCTCACCGGTGGCGAAGGTGGAGTCGCTGCTGTCGGCGACGACCTCGCCCGACTCGATTCCGATCCGCGCCTCGAGCTCGAGCTCGCCCACGGTCTCGAGGATCAGGAGCGCCGAGCGAACCGCCCGCTCCGCGTCGTCCTCGTGCGCCTGCGGGATCCCGAAGGCCGCCATAACGGCGTCGCCGGCGAACTTCTCCACCTTCCCGCCGTGGAGCTGAATGGAGTTGGAGACGAGCTCGAAGAAGCGGGTGACGCGGCGACGGACCACCTCCGGATCGGTACGCGAAACCAACCCGGTCGAATCGACCAGGTCCACGAAAACGACAGTGGCCAGCCTACGTTCCATTCCTCAAGTGTAGAAACGCACCGGACGGACCGATCCTTCCGCCTACTGCAGGGTGAGGTACTCGTTGGCGGCCGAGACGGAAAGCGCGTACTGGCCCCCGCCGATCGCATACAGCCTGTTGCCGAACTGGACGAGCGCGAGGCTGTGACGAGCCGTGCGGAGCGCGGGCAGCGAGGCCCACGACGACGCACCCGGCGTCAGCCGCTGGACGGTCGAGAACGGTCTGGTCAGTTCGTTCCGCCCGCAGCTACGAGCGCGCCGGCGGCGGCGGTTAACGCGACACCCCGCGAGTGGTCGATCTGGATCGGGTAGTCGGGCAGGCGACGCCAGCGGTTCCTGGCGGGCAGGTAGAGGTCTGCGCGCGCCGTGTCCCCGGTTCCACCGGCGACGTAGCCGCCTACGCGGACGATCCCGCTGCCGTACGGGGCGGCGGCGACCTCGGAACGGGCGAGCGGCAGCGGCGCCGCCCGCTGCGGCCGCTCCAGCCGCCGACGAGCGAGGCGAGGACACCGGCGAGAGCGAGGGCGCGGATCATCCGGGCTCCATCGCGGCCTCCTCGCCGCGACGCAGGCGCAGAGCATGAGCGCGAGCGCCAAGACTGCAGCGATCCCGCTGGTGACGACCGCCGCCACCACGCCGGCCGACGTCCCGCCGCCGGACGGCGGCACGTAGTCGAGCCGGCCGGCGACGGTGAACGCGCGGTCGCCGAGGTGCCCGGGCACGTTCCACCTGAAAATCGCGTGCGTCTGCTTCGGCGCGCTGCGGACCTGGGCGGGCGGCTGCGCGCCCATCCACTGGATGCGGTGGTCGTGCCACTGCCAAACCGGGCGCGGGCTCACCTGCCGCCACTCGGCGTGGCGCCGGGGTCCGCCCTGGGCGGCACGGAGACCCGCGCGAAGCGGTCGCGGTTGAGGTAGGCGGCGGGCGAGCGCTCGTTGCGGTACACGCCATCGGGCCCGATCCGCAGATACGGCTCGCCGTCGTATCCGAGAACGACGAGGTCGGTGCCGCTCTTGTTCGAGACCCGAAGGCGGTCGTCACCGTCAACGACGGCGACCTCGAGCCCGACCACTTCGGGGCTGACGGACGAGATCTTCGACTGGAACCCCCTCGCGTAGCCCTTCGCGCGCGGGTGCGCCGCGGACGCGGGCACGAATGCAAGCGCGGCAACGAGGGCGACGATGGCGACGCGCACAGAAAACATGGTGCGCGTTGCGGGACTTGGCGCTAGTACCGCCGCATGCTGCCGACCAGAAGCTCCGGCACCTGGCGCACGATGCGCGCGACGCGCCCCGTGCGGGCGTCGACGGTGTAGGTGGCGCCTCCGTCGTCGACGAACACGCGGCCGTCGAGCTGGCCGAGCACGGAGACGGCCCGGCTGCCGAACACGTGGAAGCGCTGGTGGCCCTCGAGGTCATAGCCCCGGAGCCCGATCCCCTCGAGCTCCGGATACCCGGCCGCGGATGCGAGCAGCGTTCCGCCCGCCATCGTCGCCGCCGTGGCGGCACGCTGAACCGCCTCGATCTTCCAGGTCCGGGTGTCGACGATGCTCAGGCCGGCCGCGTGCGTGACGACCCCGTCACGGCCCGGCCGGCCGTCCTCGCCCGTGACGGCGATGAGGCCGTCTCCGAGCCAGACGGCGCGGCGCACCGCACCGAGGAGCGGCCCCTTGGCCTCCGCCCGCGGCTCGAGCCCGTTCCGGAGGCGGCCGACGAGCGAGATCGGCCGCGCCGGCTCGTGGTAGGAGACGGCGAGCGCGCCGAGGTCGATCTCGGCCACGGGCTCGCCGGCCCCGACAACGAAGGCGCGGTCGCGGCCCGGGTCGATCGCCAGGCCGGGGACACGGTGCTCGCCCGGCCCGCCATCGACCTCGGGATAGCGGAAGCCGGCGGTGACCCTCGAGAGCTCCACGGCCCGGTAGGCGCCGTCGGCCGCGAGCGTCGCGAGCCGCGCCGGGCCGATGCCGTCGTCGGGCGTGAGCAGCAGGACGAGGACGTTCCGCGTGCGGGCGACGCTGACGAGCGCGCCTTCGGTCGGCCGTGCCGAGACGAGCCGGCCTGCGACCGGATCGACGACGAAGATGCCCGTGACCTCTGCGCCGACGATCCGGGTCGGCGTCAGCCAGGCCAACGCCTGGATCTCCCCGTTGCGGGTCGCGACGGAGCGGAGCCGTCGCATCTTCATCGCGTCGAGGACCCGAACGCCGAGGGCCTCCTCGACGCCGACGGCGACCCGCGTTCCGTCCGGCGAGAGCGCCCACGCCCCCGCGCTCTTCCCCACGAGCACACGGCGCGTCGACACGGACGCGAGCGTGCGCCGGTCGACCCGGACGAGCTCGATCCCCCGCCGCTCCACCGGCCTCAGGGCAAGGACCGTCGCCGGCGGCTTCGCGGCCCTCTCGGTGCTCGAGGCGGTCTTAGTCGGGCTCGCAACCCCGAGCGCGAGCGCGCCGACGACGAGAGCTGCAGCACCTGCCTTCACGCCCCTACTACGCCGCTCGCGCGTCGGGAGTTCCCTGACGAGCTTTCGCATAGCATCGGCCCGTGCTCGACCCCAAGGTGTTCAAAGCGTACGACGTGCGGGGGATCTACCCGACCGAGCTGGACGAAGAGGGCGCGTACGCGATCGGGCGCGCGTACGTCGGGCAGTTCGAGCCGCGGCGGATCGCGGTCGGCCGCGACATGCGCCTCTCGTCGCCGACGATCGCGGCCGAGACGATTCGCGGTGCCTCCGAGGGCGGCGCCGACGTGCTCGACCTCGGGGTGGTCGGGACCGAGATGGTCTATTTCGCCGTCGGGGAGCTCGGCCTGGACGGGGGCATCGAGGTGACCGCCTCCCACAACCCCAAGGAGTACACCGGCATGAAGATCGTGCGCCGGGGCGCGCTGCCGGTGGGCGGCGACTCAGGGTTGCTGGAGATCAGGGAACGCGCGCTGGCTGGGTTCGGGGAGAGCACGCGTCGCGGCGAGGTGTCCGAGCACGACATCTGGCCGGCCTACGTCGATCGCGTGCTCTCGTTCGTCGACGTGTCGGCGGTGAAGCCGCTCCGCGTCGTCATCGACGCCGCGAACGGGATGGCCGGCGCGATGCTCCCGCCGGTTCTGGAGCGGCTCCCGATCGACGCCGTTCCGCACTTCTTCGAGCCCGACGGCAGCTTCCCGAACCACGAGCCGAATCCGCTCCTGCCCGAGAACCGTGAGTACATCGTCGCGAAGACGCGCGAGGAGGGCGCCGACCTCGGCGTCGCGTTCGACGGCGACGCAGACCGCTGCTTCTTCGTCGACGACGCCGGCGAGTTCGTCCCCGGCGACTTCGTGACGACGCTTCTGGCCGAGTCGGTGCTCGAGAAGGAGCCGGGCGGGAAGGTGATCTACGACCTGCGGGCGAGTTGGGCGGTGCCCGAGACGGTCGAGCGCGCCGGCGGTGTGCCGCTGGTCAACCGCGTCGGGCACGCGTTCATCAAGCAGCGGATGCGCCAGGAAAGCGCGGTCTTCGGCGGCGAGGTCTCGGGGCACTACTACTTCCGCGACTTCTCGCAGGCGGACTCGGGGGTGGTGCCGTTCCTGCTGATGCTCGAGCTCGTGTCGCGGAGCGGGAAGAAGCTGTCCGAGCTGCTGAAGCCGCTGCGGGAGCGGTACTTCATCACCGGCGAGCTCAACACGCCCGTTCCGGACGTCGCCGTCAAGCTGCAGGAGCTGAAGGAGCGGTTCGGCCCCGAGGGAACGGTGTCCCACCTGGACGGCATCTCGGTCGACGCGGGCGATTGGCACATGAACGTCCGGCCGTCGAACACCGAGCCGTTGCTGCGTCTCAACCTCGAGGCGCGCTCCGAGGAGCTGATGGAGCGCAAGCGCGACGAGGTGCTGTCGGTCATTCGCTCGTAGCGTTCCGGTGCGGCCCGCGTGGCTGCTGGTGTGGACGGATCGGCACGGGAATGTTCCGGAGTCGTCCCAGACCGGTGCAGCGGAGGGTGGTAGCGTCGACCGCGGGTGGTGGGTGGAAGGAGCCCGACTCCCCACCCAGGGTGGGGACCCGGGCAACGGGCTCCGGGCGTGGCGAGGGGGGTAGCATCGCCGCTCATGCTCGAGCTCGGGCACACGACGGGGCGGAAGCCGCCGTTCAAGTACGCCGCCTACACGCGCGTCGGGTTCTCCGACACGGACGCGCAGGGCATCGTGTACTACGGCCGCTACCTGCCCTACTTCGACCTGGCTCGCGTCGAGTACCACCGCCATCTGGGGCTGTTGTCCGTCGGCGGCGACTACGAGTTCGTCATGCGCGCGTCGTCGGTGGAGTACCTTGCTCCGGCGCGCTTCGACGACCTGCTGGAGGTCTTCATCCGGCCGGCGCGCATCGGTCGTACGAGCATCACGTACCGGAACGCGGCCTACCGCGTCGACGACGACGTCCTGATGGTCACGGCGGAGCAGACCCTCGTGCTCGTCGACCTCTCGGAGCGGAACGCGTGCCCGATCCCCGAGGCGTTCGCCGACCGCCTGCGCGAGTTCGAGGGCGCCGACCTCGAGCTCGGAGTGCGCGCATGAGCGCCGACGCGTACCGTGGCGCGCTAGCGGCCGTCGAGCGGATCCTCAACCGGGGCGGGGACGCGGACGACGTGCTCCGCGCGGTAGTCGCGGCCGTCGAGGAGCGCATCCCCCACTTCACGCGCGCCGGGATCGCGTTCATGGAGGACGGCCGCCTGGAGCTCGGGCCGAAGGCGGGTACCGGGGACGGCGAGGAGCTGCGCGCACTCGTGACCTTCGAGGGCGCACCGGTGGCGGAGCTGGTCGTGCACAGGACGGAGACCCGCGACGACGGCCCGTTCCTCGAGCGGGTCGCGACCCTCATCTCGCCGTACTGCCTGGTCGGCTGGGACACGCAGGGCGTCCCCTGGGCCGACGTCTCGTAGAGAGCCGGCTCCCCTAACCAGGCGCGGCGGCCCATCCAGGTCCTCGTACCGGATGGGCGCCGCAGCCTTGCTGCCCCTCCCCCTACAGACGTTGTAGGCGCACGGCCACGCGCTGTCTATCCCCCAATCGCGGTACCCCGCCCGTTCGAGGGATCATCCCTCGTTCGAGGGAACCGCTACGACGGCGTCACGCGGTACGAGTCGAAGACCGCCTCGACGCCGCGCAGGGCGCTGAGCAGGCCCCTTAGCGACTTCACGTCGCCCAGCTCGGCCACGTACCAGTTCTTCGCCAGCTGATCCTCGACGGTGCCGCCGTAGGAGACGATGTTGGCGCCGTGCTCGGCGAACGTCCGGGCGACGTCCTCCAGCAGCCGGGGGCGATCCCAGGCGTGGACGGCGATGTGGACGCGGAAGCTTTGCGAGGCGCCCCCGTCCCACTCGACAGGCGTGAACCGCTCGGGGTTCCGCATGAGGGCGCGTACGTTCGGGCAGTCGCGCCGGTGCACCGTGATCCCCTTACCCATCGAGATGTAGCCGACGACCTCGTCGCTCGGGACCGGAGTGCAGCATTTCGCGAGGCGGATCAGCACGTCCTGGACGCCCGGCACGCTGAGCCCGACCTTCTCGCTCGGGACCGCCAGCGTCTTCGGCGTCTTGAGCGGCACCGCCTCCTCCTCGGCGACCTCGCTCGTCTTCAGCCGCTGCAGCACCTTATTGACGATCTGGCCCGTCGCCAGCTTCCCGGAGCCCACCGCGACGTAGAAGTCCTCGGCCTTCTTGAAGCCTGTCTCGCGGATCACCTGCGCGAGCACTGCGGAGCCCGCGAGCTTGCGGTACGGGAGGTTCTGCCCCTTCAAGGCCTGCTCGAGCGCTTCGCGGCCCTTCTGCTCGGCGTCCTCGCGCGTCTCGCGCGAGAACCACTGCCGGATCTTGTTCCGCGCCCGCGACGACGCGGCGAGCGCCATCCAGTCGCGCGACGGGCCGCGGCCCTTCTTGGAGGTCAGGATCTCCACGAAGTCGCCGCTGTGCAGCCGGTAGTGGAGCGGGACGATCCGGCCGTTGACCTTGGCGCCGACCGTGCGGTGCCCCACGTCGGTGTGGACGGCGTACGCGAAGTCGATCGGCGTCGAGCCCGCCGGCAGCGTCTTGACTTCGCCCTTCGGCGTGAAGACGTAGACCTCGTCGTCGAAGAGGTCGGTGCGGAACGTCTTGATGAACTCGCGCGGGTCGGCCTCGTCCTGCTGCCAGTCCATGACCGACCGCACCCACTCCAGCCACTCGGGGTCGAGGCCCTTCGCCTTGCCCTTCTTCTGTTGCGCGCCGCCCTTGTACGAGTACCAATGAGCCGCGATGCCGAGCTCGGCGGTCTCGTGCATCTCGCGCGTCCGCACCTGGATCTCGAGCGGCCGCCCCTGCGGCCCGATCACCGTCGTGTGCAGCGCCCGGTAGCGGTTGAACTTCGGCATCGCCACGTAGTCCTTGAAGCGGCCGGGCATCGGCTTCCAGAGCGAGTGGATCAGGCCGAGCGCGCCGTAGCAGTCGCGCGTGCCCTCGTCGCCTGAGCGCTCGACGATCACGCGCATGGCCGTGAGGTCGTAAATCTCGTTGAACTCGCGGCCCTTCTTCGCCATCTTGTCGTAGATCGAGTAGAAGTGCTTGGCGCGGCCCGAGATCTCGGCCGGGATCCCGACCTTCTCCAGCTCTCGCCGCAGCACCTCGCCGGCTTCGGCGACGTGCTCCTCGCGGTCGGCCCGCCGCTCGGCGACCATTGCCTTGATCTCGTCGTACTTCCGAGGATGGAGCGTCTGGAAGGCGAGGTCCTCGAGCTCCCACTTGACCGTGTGGATCCCGAGGCGGTGCGCGAGCGGCGCGTACACCTCGAGCGCTTCGCGCGCCTTCTGCACCTGCTTCTGGCGTCCGAGGTACTCGATCGTGCGCAGGTTGTGGAGGCGGTCGGCGAGCTTGATCAGGATGACGCGGACGTCCTGCGCCATCGCCACGACCATCTTGCGGTAGTTCTCCGCCTGGGCGTGCTCGCGGCTCTGGAAGTGGACCCGGGTCAGCTTCGTGACGCCGTCCACGAGCTGCGCGACGTCGTCGCCGAACTCGGCGCGCAGCTCCTCGAGCTCGACCTCGGTGTCCTCGACGACGTCGTGGAGCAGCGCGGCGGCGATCGTCTGCTCGTCGAACCGGAGCTCGGCACAGATCTTTGCCACCCCGAAGGGGTGGTGGATGAAGTCCTCGCCGGAGCGCCGCTGCTGGCCGGCGTGAGCCCGCTCGGCAAAGCGGAAAGCGTGCGTGATCAGCTCGCGGTCGAAGCCGGGCAGGTAGCCCTCGACCTCGGCGATCAGTTCCTCGACGAGGTTCTGGTGTTTCTCTGAAGCCTCGATGACCGCCATAGACAAAGTGTACTCCCGGTCATTCCCCTGGCCATGGGCGCGAATCGCGGCAGGAACCGCCCGGATCAGCGCGAAAACGGTGCTCCCATGCGCCTTCGCCGCCGCAAGACCGAGCGCCTGACCCGCCTGCTCGTCGAGCTCGATCGCGCCTCCGCCGACGGTCGTCTCCGTCGCCTCCCGGCGCGCTCCGCCCGGGTGTCGCTGCTCCGCCTGAGCTAGGCCGCCTGCGGCATCACCTCCTCGAGCCCGGAGTCGAGAAGCGCTCGGAACGTCTCCGACTCGAGCAGGCTTCGCCACGCAGGGCTGTCACCGTCGAGCCCGAGCTCACCGAACACGCGCTGCGCCTCCTGGCTCCAGGCGGCCGGCTCGCGGAACTCGCGCGCGAAGCGCGCTCGGATGTCGTGGTAGCGCTCGTGGGTCTCGAACACGCGCCGGACGACCAGCTGCGGCGCGACCGTCCCGTTCCACCGGTTCTCCTCGAGCCGGAAGGCGACGTCGTACGCCCCGACGCGCCGCAGGCGGTCGAGCTCGGCGCCCATGCCGAAGGCGATCGCACTGCCCGCGTCGCGGCCGCGCTCGGGATCGCGGACGCGAAAGCGCAGGTGCCGACCCTCGCCGACGGCGGCCGGCTCCGAGATCTCGCAGCCCGCGAGGAGGAGCGTCACGCCCGGGTTGCCGAGCCCGAACGGTGCGAGCCGCGCCAGCTCCCCGGCGAGGTCGAGCGTCAGCTCCCGTGGCGCCACGACGGCGTCGACCACCGTTACCGGCTCCAGGTCGCGGTCGACGAGCTGCGCGTCGGCGTGCGCCGCGAAGGCCTCCACGAACGCGTCGAGGTGCTCGGCCACGAGGCTGAGGCCGGCTGCCGCCCTGTGGCCTCCCCAACGCGAAAGCAGGTGCGAGCAGGCGGCCAGGCCGCCGTGCAGGTCGAAGGCGGGAATCGACCGCCCGGACCCCTTCCACTCGCCGTCGCCTCCGGCAAGGAGCACCACCGGCCGGTGGAACCGCTCGGCGAGCCGCGACGCCACGATCCCGATCACGCCCTCGTGCCAGCCCTCGTCGGCGATCACGTAGCCGCGCCGCCGCCGGCGCGCCTCGGGCCACTCGTCGACGTGGGCGATCGCCTCGCGCAGGATCCGCTGCTCGACGGCCTGCCGATCGCGGTTGAGCACCTCGAGCCGCTCTGCCAGCCCGCGCGCCTCCTCGGCGTCGTCACTCAGGAGCAGCTCGAGCGCCTCCACGGGCCGGCACAACCGCCCGGTGGCGTTGATGCGGGGCCCGAGCCGGAACCCGACGGCGCCCTCGTCGATTGCGGCGGGATCCACCCGCGCGGCCTGCATCAGCGCCCGCAGGCCCGGCTTCTGTGTCCTCGCGAGGGCGCGCAGTCCCGCGATCGCCAGCGCGCGGTTCTCGTCCACGAGCGGCACCACGTCGGCGATCGTCGCCAGCGCCACGAGGTCGAGCTGCCGATCGAGGACCTCGGCGTCCGGCCCCAGGAGGGCCTGGCCCAGCTTGTAGACGACGCCCGTCCCGCAGAGCTCGGGGAACGGATACGTCGACGGGCGCGTCGCCACGACCGGGCAGTCGGGAAGCGTCGCGCCCGGGCGGTGGTGGTCGGTGACGACGACCTCAAGGCCGGCCGCCCGCGCCTCGGCGATCTCGGCGGCGGCGGTGATGCCGCAGTCGACCGTGAGCACGAGGCCGCACCCCTCTTCGGCGAGCCGCGAGAGCGTCTCGTGCGCGACGCCATAGCCCTCCTCGAACCGGCTCGGCAGATGCCAGTCGACGTCCGCGCCCAATTCCCGCAGGATCAGCACGGCGAGCGCCGTGGCGCAGATGCCGTCGACGTCGTAGTCGCCGTGGACGCAGATCCGCTTGCCGGCCGCCACGGCAGCCCGAATGGCCTCGCACGCCGCCGCCATGTCGCCGAGCAGGAACGGATCGTGGCCCGGCGCCAGGCCGTCGAGGAACGTGCGCGCCGCCGCCGGATCGGCGAGCCCGCGGCGGACGAGCACGCGCGCCGTCGTCTCGCTGAGATCGAGCTCGCCGGCGAGCGCGCGAGCCGTTACCGCGTCGCACTCGCCGATCGTCCATCTGCCTTCGACCATGGGACGAGCCACGGTAAGGAGACCGTCGGACGGCGTCGGAGCGCGCTCGCGTCACTATTCTGAGGAGAGGTGGCCGAGGCGAATTACCTCTCAGGCGCGGACTACGTCGTCGAGTTTCTCGGCTATCGCTTCGCCTTCAACGCCTCGGATTTCGAGCAACGGGTGGTCGCCGCGGCCGTCAAGCTCGGCCTGGTTCCGTCCAGCGAGCTCGACGCAGAGGAGATCGCCGACCTCGTCGAGCTGACGGCGGACGGGGTCATCCGCGACCCGGAGAGCGACCTGGGCCGCTACCTCGTCCGGCACTGGGAGCGGCTCTCGCTCGTCGACGGCGAGTCGCTCGTCTACTGGCTCCGCAAGCTGGTCTTCCGCGGCGCGTGGCTCGACCATCGCGTCAAGGAAGGGCTGCTCGACGTCGAGTGGGACGACGACGTGTCCGAGTTCGGCTACCGGGATCCGCGCGGAGGCCGCGCGCTCCTCGAGCTCGCACCCGTCCCTTCATGGCACGAGCTTCAGTTCAAGCGCTAGTCGTCTTCTCGGGCGTGAAGCTCACTCGAAGAGCGCTTCGGCGCTCGCCGTCTCGGACACGCCGAGGTGCGCGCGGCCGAGCCTCGTGACGATCCGCCCGCGAGGCGTCCGCTGGAGGAAGCCGAGCTGGAGCAGGTACGGCTCGTAAACGTCCTCGACCGAGTCGGGCTCCTCGCCGAGCGCCACCGCGAGCGTCGACAGGCCGACCGGCCCGCCGTCGAAGCGCTCGACGATCGCGCGGAGGAGCGCGCGGTCGGTCCGCTCGAGACCCTCGCCGTCGACCTCGAGCAGGTCGAGGGCCTCGGCGGCGATCGCGTCCGTCACGACGCCTTCGTGCCGGACCTCGGCGACGTCGCGGACGCGGCGCAGAATCCGGTTGGCGATCCGCGGGGTCCCGCGCGAGCGGCGCGCGATCTCGTCCGCGGCCTCGGGCGTGATCTCGACGCCGAGGATCCCGGCCGAGCGGCGCACGATCGTCCCCAGCTCGGCGGGCTCGTAGTACTCGAGTCGGAACGTCATCCCGAAGCGGTCGCGAAGCGGCGTCGTCAGCAGGCCCGTCCGCGTCGTGGCGCCGACGAGCGTGAACGGCGGGAGGTCGAGCGTCAACGTCCTCGCGGCCGGCCCCTGCCCGAGGACGATGTCGAGACGGAAGTCCTCGAGCGCCGGGTAGAAGATCTCCTCGACTGCGCGCGAGAGCCGGTGGATCTCGTCCACGAAGAGCACGTCCCGCTCCTCGAGCGCTGTGAGGATCGCCGCGATGTCGCCCTTGCGCTCGACCGCGGGGCCGGCGACCGAGCGGATGCCGACGCCGAGCTCTTCTCGCACGATGTAGGCGAGGCTCGTCTTGCCGAGGCCGGGCGGGCCG
>Ga0126306_10000219_pt1 | contig 23367 bp, 24 predicted proteins | sample Plot27_FD_92592 | JGI IMG/M metagenome (GOLD analysis project Ga0126306, IMG submission 92592) | Serpentine soil microbial communities from UC McLaughlin Reserve, CA, USA - Plot27 | ecosystem: Environmental > Terrestrial > Soil > Grasslands | place: USA: UC McLaughlin Reserve, Lake County... | reverse complement strand
GGCGGTGATCTGCCGCGGCTCCAACAACTACGGCCCGCGCCAGTACCCGGAGAAGCTGATCCCGCTGGCGATCCTGAACGCGATTCACGGCGACTCGCTGCCCGTGTACGGCGACGGCCGCCAAGTGCGCAACTGGCTCTTCGTGGAGGACTTCTGTAGCGGCATCCACACTGTGCTCGAGCGCGGAAGGCCGGGCGAGACGTACAACGTGGGCGGGCCGGACGAGTGCGAGAACATCGAGGTGGTGCGCCGGATACTGGGCCTGACGGGCCGTGACGAGTCACTCATCGAGCACGTGACCGACCGCCCCGGCCACGACCGGCGCTACTCGCTCAGCTCCGACAAGCTCCGCTCCGAGATCGGGTGGGAGGCCGAGGTGCGCTTCGCCGACGGGCTCGCCCGCACTGTCGACTGGTACCGCGAGAACGAGGACTGGTGGGGCCCGATCCGCTCCGGCGAGTACCGCGAGTACTACGAGAAGCACTACGGGCGCGCGCTGGGCTAGATTGGGTCCACGCTCGCAACGCTCAAGACCCGACTGACTTACGCCAACGTCGTGTCGACGTTGTGCCTGTTCATCCTGCTGGGCGGCAGCGCGGTCGCCGCTGTGAAGCTGTCGCGGAACAGTGTGCGCTCGACGCACATAAAGAACGGCCAGGTGAAGAGGCCGGACCTGGGCCGGAATGCAGTCGACTCCAGCAAGGTGAACGACGGCTCGCTGCTCTCGCAGGACTTCGCGGCGGGTCAACTCTCGCCCGGCCCCAAGGGCAACCAGGGCGACAGGGGAGAGACCGGCGAACGCGGGCCCCACGGCGAAGCCGGGCCCGGCGCGACGAAGCTGGTGCTCGACCAGCCCGCCACCGGCGCCTCCGCCCTCGAACCGTTTGCGACGGTGGGGCCGTTCGAGTTCGCGAGCATCTGTTCGCTGGTGGGGGGCGAGGAGGTCGTTGCATCGCTGCGCGTCCGCGGAGGGACCGCGGCGGAATACCAGCTGGCCGCCGTGGAGGCGACCAACGACGGAGGTCACACCCACAAGACGACTGGCGGTTCGGTGAGCCCCGCGGGCCAGGCCCACACCAATCTCTGGAACCCCGCGGTGGTTACTGCGGGCAATTTCCGCCGGTTCGCCGGGACGATCCTGCTGAAATCCGGGGAGACGGTCTGGACCGTCACCCTGAACGTGCTCGCGGACGCCCGCTCGCCGCAGAGCTGCCACGGATGGGGAAGCGCCGTCCCGGCGAGCTAGCCCGTCACTAGTCTCGATCGGGTGTTCCGTGACGACCCACCCGCGCTCGAGCTGAGTGGCCTGACCAAGCGCTACGACGACGGCACGCTCGCGCTCGAGGACTTCAACCTCGAGATTCACTCGGGTGCCTTCTTCGGGCTGCTCGGCCCCAACGGGGCGGGGAAGACCACGCTGATCAGCGCGGTGTGCAACCTGCTGCGGGTCACCGACGGCGAGGTGCTCGTGTTCGGCCAGCCGCACGACACGCTCGAGGCGCGCTCCTGGGTCGGCCTTGCGGAGCAGGACATCAACCTCGACCGCTTCCTCACCGTGCGCGAGACGCTCGAGTACCACGGCGGCTACTTCGGGATGCGGGGGGACGAGATCGAGGAGCGCGCCGAGGAGATGATCGAGGCGTTCGGGCTCACCTCGAAGCGCGACGTGCGGGCACCGAAGCTCTCCGGGGGCCAGCGCCGCCGCCTGCTGCTCGCCCGCGCGCTGATGCACCGGCCGCGCCTGGTGATCCTCGACGAGCCCACCGCGGGCGTGGACTTCGAGCTGCGCCAGGAGCTCTGGAACTACATCCGCCGCCTGCACGCCGAGGGCACCACCATCCTGCTCACCACCCACTATCTCGACGAGGCAGAGCTGCTCTGCGAGGAGATCGCGCTGATCCGCGACGGTCACCTGATCGCGCGCGACTCCGCCGAGGGGCTGCGCGAGCACTTCGGGGTGAACCGCCTGGAGGACGTGTACGTGAAGGCGATGGCCTCGTGACCGGGCTCGTGTGGCTCTGCAAGCGCGAGACGCTGCGGGTGTCGAAGCTCTGGACCCAGACCGTGCTCGCGCCGGTGGTCTCCTCGATGCTCTTCATCCTCGTGTTCGGGCTCTCGCTCGGCGGGCGCATCAAGCAGGTGGGCGACGTGGACTACGAGATCTTCATCGTGCCCGGCCTGATCACCATGGGAATGGTCCAGGCGGCGTACGCCAACAACGCCTCGACGATCTTCCAGGCGCGCTTCGACCGCTACATCAACGACGTCCTGTCGGCACCGATGAAGTCCTGGCAGGTGACGTTCGGCTACACCATCGGCGGCATCGTGCGGGCGCTCGCGATCGGTATCTCGCTGCTGGTGCTCGCCGTCGTGCTCGTGGACGTGCCGATCGAGCGACCCTTCGAGCTGGCGCTGGCGATCTCGCTCGGCCTGCTGCTGTTCGCGTCGCTCGGGCTCGTGGTCGGGATCTACGCCGAGACCTGGGACCACACGAGCTTCATCCAGAACATCGTGATCCTGCCGCTCACGTTCGTGGGAGGCGTCTTCTACTCGGTGGACGTGCTGCCCTCGCCGTGGCACGAGCTGTCGCACTTCAACCCCGTCTTCTACCTAGTGAACGCGGTCCGCTACGGCTTCCTCGGCCAGAGCGACGTGTCCGTCTGGCTCTCGCTGGGCGTGACCGCCGCGCTCGCGATCCCGGCCTACGCGTGGGCTCAGCACCTCTTCACCACCGGCAAGCGCTTGAAGAGCTAGAGCAGCGGGTCGTCCGCTGCCGGCGCTGCCCGCGACTCGTCGAGTGGCGGGAGCGCGTGGCTCGCGAGAAGCGCGCCGCCTTCGCCCACGAGGACTACTGGGGTCGGCCCGTGCCCGGGTTCGGCGACCCCGACGCCCGCGTGTTCGTGCTCGGCCTGGCGCCGGCGGCGCACGGCGGCAACCGCACGGGCCGCGTGTTCACGGGCGACCGCTCGGGAGACTGGCTGTTCGCGTCGATGTACCGCACCCGCTTCGCGAACCAGCCCGAGTCGCGGCACGCCGGCGACGGGCTTGAGCTGCGCGACGCCTGGATCGCCGCCGCGGTGCGCTGCGCGCCCCCGGCCAACAAGCCGCTGCCCGAGGAGCGCGACAACTGCCTGCCCTACGCGGTGGAGGAGCTGCGGCTGATCCAGCCCGTGGTGATCGTGTGTCTCGGCAAGTTCGCCTGGGATGCCGCTTGCGGGCTGCTCGGCATCCGGCCGCGCCCGGTCTTCGGCCACCTCGCCGAGCACAGCACCGAGGGAGGACCGGTGCTGCTCGGCTCCTACCACCCGAGCCAACAGAACACGTTCACCGGCAAGCTCACCGAGCCAATGCTGGACGCGGTCTTCGAGGAAGCGCGAAGAATCGCCGGGGAGAGTGTTATGGTGCCGCGCAGCAAGACCCCATAGCCGAATTCCCGTCCGCCTGGCGGCCGGGGAACGGGGGATCCATAGGCAGTACGGGGCGAATCGCGAGGCCGATCTCGCGTAGCGCCGCTCTTCTGGCGCGAGCCCGTCAGCTAACCCCGTAGGCGCGTAGAAGAGAGGAAGTCCATGCGTCGGACGCTGCTCGTGCTGGCGGTCTCAGTGCTCAGCCTCACCGCGACAACCACGGCCCTGGCGGCCGGTTATGCCACGCGCACGCTCCAGCAGGGCTCGAGCGGATCGGACGTCCGAGCGCTTCAGCGCTACCTGGACGCCGCGGGCTACGACACATCCGCCGACGGCCAGTTCGGCCCGGCCACGCGCCGCAGCGTGATGGCGTTCGAGTCGGCGGAGCAGCGGTCGGTGAACGGGAGGGCGTCGCGCGGAGAGCAGCGCGTGGTGCGAGCGCGCGCCAGCACTACCGCCACCGAGCCGGCCGGTGAGACGGCATATCTCGATTCTGACGGGCTTGCCGTTGCGCCCGAATCCGCTCCGGATGAGGTCAAGGAGATCATCGCGGCGGGCAACGAGATTGCGACCAAGCCCTACAAGTACGGCGGGGGGCACGCCCGCTGGAATGACTCTGGTTATGACTGCTCCGGATCTGTGAGCTTCGTGCTGCACGCTGCGGGCCTTCTCGACAAACCGCTGGACTCCGGTGGATTGGCGGGATGGGGACCGCAGGGACGCGGATCCTGGATCACCGTCCGGGCGAACGCCGGGCACGCCTACATGATCGTCGCCGGCCTTCGCTTCGACACGAGCGCCCGCAGGCATACCGGCAACCGCTGGAGCGAGCAGATGCGCTCCGCGCGCGGCTACCGCGGGCGTCACCCCGAAGGACTCTAGGAGGGACCATGGCCGTGGTCGTATTGCTTCTGCTCCTGCTCTCAGCGTTCGCGGGCCTCGCCGTCGGGCGGCGCCGGGCGGTGATCCCCGCAGCGGCGGCTGTCGGTCCGTGCGCACTGCTCGGTGGAGCCGCAACCGGGGGACTCGCGCTGCTCGCAACGGCGGGGCTTGCCGCCGGGGTGCACCTGCACCGAGTGGTCGCGGACGCGACCTAGGGGAATCTCCGCGGGCTAGCCGCCGCCGCTCCTGCGCTCGTCCAGCTCGCGGTTGATCTTGCGCTGCAGCTCGCGCGCCTCGCGCTTCGTATCGGCGCTGCCGTTCTTCGCGGCGTCCTCCGTGTCGCGCAGCGCCTCGCGGAGGTCCTCCTTCGAAAGGTCGTCGATGTTGCCCTTCAGCTCGTTCGCCTGATCGCGAATGTCCTTGCGCGCCTGGTCGACCTGATCGCGCGCGTCGTCCTCACCGCAGGCTGCGATCGGGGCGGTCAGTGCCGCGAGTGTCAGAACAACGGCGAATTTGCGGCGATCGAGCATCGGGAGAGCCTATCCACGCGGTACGCTCGTGGGTCGCATGCATTCCGATCCGCTCGCATCGTTCACCCCGCAGGTACGTGACTGGTTCACCCGCTCCTTCGAGCGCCCCACAGAGGCTCAGTCCCAGGCCTGGCCTGCGATCGCACGGGGTGAGAACGTGCTCGTCTCCGCCCCCACCGGCTCGGGCAAGACGCTCGCGGCGTTTCTCTGGGGACTCGACCGGCTCGCGGCGAATCCGCTGCCCGAGGGTGAGCGCAGGACGCGGCTGGTCTACGTCTCACCGCTGAAGGCACTCTCGTACGACGTCGAGAAGAACCTGCGCGCGCCGCTCAAGGGCATCGGCGGCGAGCTGTCCGTCGCGATCCGCACCGGCGACACGCCTCAGAAGGAGCGTCAGGCGATGCTGCGCAAGCCGCCGGACGTGCTGATCACCACCCCGGAGTCGCTCTACCTGATGCTCACCTCCAAGGCGCGCGAGTTCCTGGTGGACGCGGAGGCCGTGATCGTGGACGAGATCCACGCGGTGGCCCGCACGAAGCGCGGCGCCCACCTGGCTCTCAGCCTGGAGCGGCTGGAGCAGCTCGCGGACCGTCCGCTCCAGCGCATCGGGCTGTCCGCCACTCAGCGCCCGCTCGAGGAGGTCGGCCGCTTCCTCGTGGGCGCGGGGCGCGAGTGCACGGTGATCGACGCCGGCATCCGCAAGCCGCTCGACCTCAAGATCCACGTGCCGGTGGAGAGCATGCGCGAGCCGGACGCCCACGACGTGACCGATCCGGGCGTGGGCGGCATGGGCACGGCCGGCGGAGGCGGCGACCTCGTCGGGCAGGGGCTAGGCGACGGCACCCCGGCCGCCACCTCCCGCTCGATCTGGCCGGCGATCTATCCAGAGCTGCTGCGGCTCGTGCAGGAGCACCGCTCGACGATCATCTTCGTGAACAGCCGTCGCGGCGCGGAGCGGCTCGCGGTGCGGCTGAACGACCTGGCCGCCGAGGAGAGCGAGCGCGCGAACGGCGGCGGCGCCCCGGCCGCGGGCGAGGCCGCTCCGGAGGGCGGCGCCTCGACCTACGTCGCTCGCGCGCACCACGGCTCGCTTGCCCGTGAGGAGCGGCTGATCGTCGAGGACCTGCTCAAGTCGGGCGAGCTGCCGTGCCTGGTGGCCACCTCGTCGCTCGAGCTCGGAATCGACATGGGGGCCGTGGACCTGGTGATCCAGGTGGAGTCGCCCAAGTCGGTCACAGCCGGGCTGCAGCGCATCGGGCGAGCCGGCCACGGCGTCGGCGAGGTCTCGCGCGGGCGCATCTTCCCCAAGTTCCGCGCCGACCTGCTCGAGTGCGCCGTGGTGGCGAAGCGCATGCGCGACGGCGACATCGAGCCGACCGTCGTGCCGCGCAACCCGCTCGACGTGCTCGCCCAGCAGATCGTGGCCATGACCGCCACCGGCGACGAGCTGAAGGTGCCGCTGCTCCACGAGACCGTTCGGCGTGCCCACCCGTTCGCCGAGCTGTCGCGCGAGCTGCTCGACAGCGTGCTCGACATGCTCGACGGCCGCTACCCGTCCGAGGAGTTCGCCGAGCTGCGGCCGCGCATCGTCTGGGACCGTGTCGAGGACACCATCCGGGCTCGCCGCGGCGCCCTCCAGCTCGCGGTCACGAATGCGGGAACGATCCCCGACCGCGGCCTCTACGGCGTGCACCTGCCCGACGGCCGCAGGGTGGGCGAGCTGGACGAGGAGATGGTCTACGAGGCCCGGCCCGGGCAGACCTTCCTGCTCGGCGCCTCCACCTGGCGGATCGAGGAGATCACGCGCGACCGGGTGATCGTGACGCCCGCGCCCGGCGCGCCCGGCGCGGTGCCGTTCTGGAAGGGCGACGGCATCGGCCGCCCCAAGGAGCTCGGCCTGGCGATCGGCGCATTCGCGCGCGAGTCGGTGGACCGCGATCCAACCGAGCTCGCCGCCGAGTACGACCTCGACGAGCGCGCGGCCAACAACCTGTCCGCCTTCCTGCGCGAGCAGCGCGACGCCACGCGCGTGGTCCCGAGCGACCGCACGATCGTGGTGGAGCGCTTCCGCGACGAGATCGGCGACTGGCGCCTGTGCGTGTTGTCCCCGTTCGGCGGGCGCGTGCACTCCGCGTGGGCGCTCGCCCTGTCGGCGCGCATCCGCGACGAGTTCGGGCTCGAGTCCGACGCCATCTGGTCGGACGACGGCATCATCGTCCACCTCCCCGACTCCGACGAGCCGCCCTCCGCCGACCTGCTCATGGTCGAGCCTGACGCGGTCGAGGACATGGTGGTGCGCGAGCTGTCTGGCTCCGCCCTCTTCGGCGCGCGCTTCCGCGAGAACGCCGCCCGGGCACTGCTGCTCCCGCGCGCGTATCCGGGCAAGCGCACTCCGCTCTGGCAACAGCGCCTGAAGGCGCAGTCGCTGCTCGAGGTGGCGAAGCGCTACGGCCAGTTCCCGATCGTGCTCGAGACCTACCGCGAGTGCCTCCAGGACGTGCTCGACCTCCCTGGGCTCGAGCAGCTGCTGCGCGGCCTCCACACACGCGAGCTCTCGCTCGTGGAGGTCGAGACCCAGCGCGCCTCCCCGTTCGCGTCGTCACTCCTGTTCGACTACGTGGCCACGTACATGTACGAGGGCGACACGCCCAACGCCGAGCGGCGCGCCGCCGCGCTCTCGCTCGACCGCGACCTTCTGCGCGAGCTGCTCGGCCAGGAGGAGCTGCGCGAGCTGATCGATCCCGGCGCACTCGAGGAGGTCGAGGCAGACCTTCAGCGCACCAGCGAGCGTACGCGCGCGGCCAACTCGGACGGGCTGCACGACGTGCTTCGCGCGGTGGGCGATCTGACCGCCGACGAGGCCCAGGCGCGCTGCCTGCCGGCCGTGGGCGCGGCGCGAATCCTCGGCGAGCTCGAGAAGGAGCGGCGTGCCGTTCGGATGAGGATCGGCGGCGAGGAGCGCTGGATCGCGTCGGAGGACGCGGGCCTATATCGCGACGCCCTCGGCTCCGTGCCGCCCGGCGGCCTCCCGGCCGTGTTCCTCGAGGAGATCGAGGAGCCGCTGCCTCGGCTCGCGCGACGCTATGCCCGCACGCACGGGCCGTTCACCACACGCGAGATGTCCGACCGCTATGGGCTCGACCTCGGGCCTGTGCTGCGAGAGCTCGAACGAGCGGGGGACCTCGTGCGCGGCGAGCTGCGGCCCGGCGGCAGCGAGCGCGAGTGGTGCGACACCGACGTGCTGCGCCGCCTCCGCCGAGCCTCGCTCGCGACGCTGCGCAAGGAGGTCGAGCCCGCCGAGCAGCGCGCGCTGGCGCGCTTCCTGCCCTCGTGGCAGGGCGTGGACGGAGCGCCACCCGGTGGCGCCGGCGTGGATCGGCTGCGCGAGCTGCTGGTGCCGCTCCAGGGGCTTGCCCTTGCACCCGAGGTCTGGGAGCGCGACGTGCTTCCGCGCCGGGTGGGCGCGTACTCCCCGGGCTGGATGGACCAACTCTGCGCCAGCGGCGAGCTCGTGTGGGTGGGCGCCGGAGCGGTTGGCCGCAGCTCCGGCCGCGTGGCCCTGCTGTTCCGCGAGGACGCCCGCTGGCTGGGCCCGCCGCCGTTCAAGGGCGAGCGGCCCGAGGGGCCGCTCCACGACGCGATCCGCGAGCGGCTCGAGGGCGGGGCCGCGTTCTGGACCGACCTTGTCGCTGACATCGCCGATGCGGCGCCGGTGGAGCTCCAGGAGGCGCTCTGGGACCTGGCCTGGGCGGGGGAGGCCACCAACGATGCCTTCGCACCGCTGCGCGCCCCGCGGCTCTCGGTCGCGAAGGGCGACCGCCAGGCGGGCCGCCGCTTCGCCCGGCGCCGCCGCCCGGGCGCGCCGCAGGTGCAGGGCCGCTGGTCGCTCACCGCGCGACTGTTCGCCGGCGCTCCCGCGCACGGCCCGCGCATGCGCGCCATCTCCGAACTGCTGCTGGAGCGCCATGGGATCGTGACCCGCGAGGCGGTGCTGGCCGAGGGCGTGCCGGGCGGGTTCGCCGGGCTCTACTCCGAGCTGACCAACCTGGAGACGCTGGGAACGGCGCGACGCGGCTACTTCGTCGAGGGGCTCGGCGGCGCGCAGTTCGCGCTGCCGGCCGCGATCGAGCGGCTGCGCGGCCTGCGCTCGGACGAGCCAGCCGGGCCGCTGGTGCTCGCCGCCACCGATCCCGCCAATCCGTACGGCGCGACGCTGCCATGGCCGAAACGCGATGACGACGACTCCGGCCGCCGCCCCTCTCGGGTACCCGGCGCCTACGTGGTGACCCTGGACGCCGAGCCGGTGCTGTACGTCGAGCGCGGCGGCAAGGGACTGCTCGCGCTGAGGAAGCCGGACGAGAGCTGGCTGCGGCCGGCGCTCGAGGCGCTGGCCGAGGAGGTCCGCCGCGGACGCGTCCCGCGCCTCGGCGTGGAGCGCTTCGACGGCGAGCCCGTGGTGGGCTCAGAGGCGGGCGCGCTCCTGATCGAGCTCGGCTTCCGCCAGAGCCCGCGCCGCCTGACCCTGAGCGCCTGACGCCCGGCGCTCGGGTTGCCGGGGTTGCCGCAGGGCGGCCGCGGGCCGGGGTTGGTTGTCGGTGACCTTCGACGCACCGGAGCCCGGCACGCTCGCTGTCCGGTTGACCGCCAGGAGCGCCTCCGCCGGGCGCGCCTCGGCGAGCCGCGTGACCGTCCTTGCAAGTGGCCGCCGCGTCTTCAAGACGGCCGGTCGGGCGATTTTCAAGGTCAAGCTCACGCGCCGGGGGGCGACGCGGCTGCGCCGCGCACGCCGACTGCGGGCGTCGCTGTCGGTGAGCTTTACGACCCAGCGGGGCGCCAAGGTCAGCGTGAAGCGTTCTGTGGCGCTGAAGCGCTGAGCGCTTGGACTCGCTCCGGGCGGGGGTGGAGCTCACCCAGGCACGCCGCGGTCGCACCCACCGCCTCTCGCGCACCTTCAAGTTCCGCCGCTGCTAGTCCCTACAGTCGAAGCATGCCGGAGGGCGACACGATCTACGGGGCGGCCCAGCGCATTCGCGATGCGCTGGTCGGCAAGGAGATCGCGTCGATCGAGACCCACGGGCGCTTCGCGCGCGACCGCTGGCCCGAACGGCTCGGTGGGCGGGCGGTGCGGTCGGTGGAGTCGAAGGGCAAGCACCTGTTCATCCGCTTCGACGGTGACCTCACGCTGCACTCGCACCTGCGCATGAACGGCTGGTGGGGCGTCTACCCGCGCGGCCGCCGTTGGGGGAAGTCGCCGCGGCGCGCCTGGCTCGTGATCCGCACCGAGGACCACGACGTGGTGCAGTTCGGCGGACCGGTGCTCGAGCTGATGACCGATTCGCGCTCTCGCTTCGACCGCCGCATCGCCCAGCTCGGTCCCGACATCCTCGCCGACGACTTCGACGAGCTGCGCTTCATCCGGCGGCTGCGCGAGGACGATCCGACGCGCGGCATCGGAGACGCCCTGCTCGACCAGCGCAACCTCTGTGGCATCGGGAACCTCTGGAAGGCCGAGGCCTGCTTTCTCGCGGGGCTCGATCCCTGGAGGGCGGTGGGCGAGGTGAGCGACGAGGAGGCGCTTGCCGCGGTCCGCGCGGTGCGTCCGCTCATGCTGAGGTCGGGCCAGGGCGGCGGGCATGTGCGCGACCGCTTCGTGTTCGAGCGCAGCGGCCGGCCCTGCCGGCGCTGTGGAACGAGGATCCGCGCGCGCGGCCAGGGTGACGACAACCGCACGACGTATTGGTGCCCCACGTGCCAGGCCTGATCCGCGTGGGACACAAGGGCGCCGACCACGTGGCGCCCGGCAACACCATCGAGAGCTTCGAGGCCGCGCTGGAGCATGGCGTGGACATGATCGAGTTCGACGTGCTGCGCACGCGCGACGGGCGGCTCGTGCTCGCCCACGACTACGAGGACTCCGAGTCCCGCGACTGCGTCACGCTCGAGGACGGCTTGGCGCATTTCGCGGGCGAGGCGTATGCGGGCGTGCAGCTCGACGTGGACATGAAGCTGCCCGGCTACGAGCGCGAGGTCGCAGAGGGGCTCGCGCGGCACGGCCTGCTCGAGCGCTCGCTGGTCTCGACGATGTACCCCGAGAGCCTCGATCTGCTCGGCGAGCTCGAGCCCGGGCTGCGCCGCGGCTGGTCCGTGCCACGCGTGCGGCGCAACTACCTGCGCGCGCCGCTGTACGTGCGCCTGCCCGTGTACGCCATTGCCCTCTCCATGCGCGCCCGCATGCCCGGACAGGCGGCGGCGCGCATAAGGCGCGGCGGCTGCGAGGCGATCATGTGCCACCAGATCCTGGTGAGCGGCCGCCTCGTCCGTGCCGTGCACTCGGCCGGCGGCCAGGTGTACGTCTGGACGGTGGATGACGCGCGGAAGATCCGAGCCCTCGAGGCCCTCGGCGTGGACGGCGTGATCACGAACGACCCGCGGCTGTTCGACTAGCCGCCCCGGGCGCTAGCCGCCGACGACGCAGGCGCCGGTGGTCTGCGTCGAGCTGCGGCCCGAGCCGAGGTCCATCTCTGCGATCGCGCGCAGCTGGTAGCTGGCGCCGTCGGGCGGAACGCTGATGTTGAAGGTCCACCCGGCCTGGGCCCACGTGAACTTGGCCGAGCCGGCCTCCTGCCAGGGCGAGGTGGCCTGGCCGGCGAGCGGCACCCAGCCGTCGGCGCTCAGCCACTGGGCGGTGAAGCGGACGCGCATGACGTCCTCAGAACCGTCCCCCGCGAGCTGTGCCCGCGCTCCGAGCTGCCCGGCGTTGCAGATGTTCACGTTCGCCCACGACGAGGTGAGCTGCTCCGTCCCGGCGGCATGGGCCGAGGCGGCCATGACGGCCAGAAGCGCTGCGCACAGCGCCACGCACCTCGACTTTCGAGCCATTGAGACCAGCCTAGCGTGAAGACTGGCTCGCGGCGAGCCGCGCGGCTACCAGATCAGGCACATGGCCTTGGACGTCCCGGCGGGATCCCCGCCCTGAACGCCCTGCATCCCGGTCTCGGTGAGCAGCGTGCGCTGCCGCACCACCGCGACGCGCTGGGCCCGCTGAGCCCTGCGTGACCGCTTCGCACGGCGTGCCTTGCGCGCCGACTGAACCTCGTCGCGCCACTCGACCTCGACCACCCCGCGCATCACGTAGGTGCTGCCGGTGGGGGGCTGAACGAAGCGGAAGGTCCAGCCGGACTGGCGGGCCGACATGTCGGCCTGGCCGACGTAGACCCAGTCGCTCACGCCGCTGCCTCCGACCGTCTTCCACTCCTGAGCGGCGCCGCTCCACCACTGTGCGGTGTAGCGCGTCCAGATGCGCTCGCCGGAACCATTGCCGGGCACGCTCGTCCGGATGCCGAGGGCGTTGGGAGAGCCGTTGGTGTCGCAGATGTTGACCGTGGACCAGAAGGGACGGTCGCCGTCCTCGATCAGCGCGCGCTTGGTCGCGGCGCGTGCCGTGCTCAGCACCGATCCGCCGGAGCGCTGCCCCTGGGCTGACTCGAGCGGCGGAAGCTCGGCCACGACCACGCCCGCCGGGAGTTCCGGAGCCTTGTCCGCGCCTGCTGGGAGCCGCAATTCGGCATTGGCGGGACCCGCCGCAAGGAGGGATGCGGCGCAGGCGATCAGAACCGTGGGGGCGGCAAGGCTTCGCACTACGCCTCGTACATCGGGCCATGTGGGGGACCACTTGAGCCTGGGACACTGAAATTCGTGATGGATACGAGCGCCGCGCGTACTTATGGTGTGAACGAGGCGCTCGTGGAATCGGTGCCGCTGGTGGCCGCGGCCCACTCGGAGGGGTTCGCAGAGCTGTACGAGCGCACCTTTCCGCGCGTGTACGCCTACGTGGCGTCGCTGCTGCGTGACAGGGCCGCAGCCGAGGACGTGACCTCGCAGGCGTTCGAACGGGCCTACCGCAAGCGGCGCAGCTACCGGCCGGCGCGCGGCTCGACCGATGCCTGGCTGTTCGGCATCGCCCGGAACGCCGCGCTCGACGAGCTGCGCAAGCGGAAGCGGCGGGCGGTGCTCGAGGTCGACCCGGAGGACACGGCCTCGCCCACCCCCGAGGACCACGCCGAGCTCGCCCTCAGGCGCGAGACCGTTCGCGCCGCGCTGGCGTCGCTCGACGCCCAGGAGCGTGACCTGATCGCGCTCAAGTTCGCCGGTGGCCTGTCGAACGCCGAGATCGCCCGGGTGCTCGGCATGTCCGAGTCCAACGCCGGCACCCGCCTGCACCGAACCATCACCAAGCTGAGAGAGGCCTGCCATGAGTGACCAGCTCGCCGCAATCGACGACGCGCTCGAGGCGGGCGCCGCTGATCACCACGATCCGCTCACCCGCGAGCTCCAGGAGCTTGCCCTGGCGCTGCGGGCCGACGCGCCCGAGGCCGATCCGGACTTCCAGCGCCGGCTGCGGGGGCGAGTGGAGGCCGGCTTCCCGAAGCCCGCCTCCTCACGGCGCCCGCGCTGGCGTCGCTTCACGACCCCCGCCTTCGCGACGGGCCTGGTGGTCCTGCCGCTGGTGCTGATCGCTGTCGTGGCCAGTGGCGGAGGGCAGTCGGATCAGGGCGATACCGGTGGGGGCGGCGGTGGGTCCGCGACCCTGGAAAGCGGAGGCGGCGACGCCGGTCCGGCGCTTGAGACACCCGACCGCGCGCTCGGCAAGGCCGGCGGATTGGGTACGGCGGACAGGGCCGCCAGCAGCGCCCATGGCGACGTGCTTCCGCCCGACGGCGGCTTCGCCCCCGGCCAGCGCAACCGCAAGATCGAGCGCTCGATCGGCCTGGAGCTGGAGATGCCCGTCGATCAGATGGCGCGGGTGGCCGAGCAGGTGACCACCGTCACGAACCGGCACGGCGGCTTCGTGCTGAGCTCGTCGGTCTCGACCGGCGAGGAGTCCGCCGGCGGCGACTTCGAGCTGCGCATCCCGTCGGCCGGGCTGCGCCCCGCCCTGCGCGACCTGGCGGCCCTTGCGGATGTGCGGACGCAGACCCAGACCGGGCGCGACGTCACGCGCGAGCACGTGACCGCGAAGGACCGCCTCCAGGCCGCGCGCGCGGAGCGCCGCAGCCTGCTGCGCCGGCTCGAGCTGGCCACGACAGACGAGGAGGCCGAGGCGATTCGCCGCCGGCTCGACATCGTCGCCGGCGAGATCAACGGTCTGCGCTCGCAGCTGCGTGGCCTGCGGCTGCGCACCGACTACGCCGTCGTGACGGTGAGCCTGCTCCCCAAGGACGGCGACAGCGGCGGTGGCGCGGGCGGTTCGTTCGACGACGCGCTCGGTGACGCCGGTGATCTGCTCGTGGGCGTGGCCGGGGTGATCGTGCGGGCGCTCGCGGTCGGGCTGCCCCTGGGCCTGATCGCGCTCCTGGGCTGGCTCGTGGGCCGCGCCGTGCGGCGCCGACAGCGCGAGTCGGCGCTGGCCTAGGCGTATCCTCGCGGTTGTCGCCGCAATCACCGCAATTCACTTCACGGACCCCGCCTGCCCCTGGGCCTACTCAGCCAGACCCGCCCACGCGCGGCTGCGCTGGCGCTTCGGCGACCAGATCGAGTGGCGGCTCGTGCTGATCGGCCTGAGCGAGTCGGCCGAGGCTTACGAGGCGCGCGGCTACACGCCGGATCGCCTGCTCCGGACCCAGCACCTGTTCAGCGAGCGCTTCGACATGCCATACAGCTTCGAGCGCAAGCCGCGCATGGCGGGCACCTCGCGCGCGTGTCGCGCGATCGTCGCGGCGCGCGAGATCGATCCGGCGCTTGGCGAGGCCGCCCTGCGCGCCCTTCAGCTGATGCACTTCACCAGCGCAAACCTGCTCGACGACGACCAGGCCCTGCGCTCGGCCCTTGCCGCAGTTCCCGCCGTGGACGCGGATGCGCTCGTCGCCCGTATCGACGAGCCCGATGTGGTGGCCGCCTACGAGGCCGACCGGGCGTTCGCGCGCTCCGCCGAGGGCTCCCCCACCCACGCTCAGGACCGCTTTTCGACCAGCGACGGGCCGGTTCGCTACACAGCGCCGTCGGTGATCTTCGAGGACGAGCACGGCGCCCGCCTCGAGGTCGGCGGCTTCCAGCCCTTCGAGGCCTACGACACCATCCTGGCGAACCTCGACGTCGGGCTGGAGCGCCGGGCTGCACCCGGCCACATACTCGAGGCGCTGCTCGAGTTCCCCGACGGCCTGACCACCGCCGAGCTGGCGAGCGTGATGCGACCGAGCGACCTGGCCGACGCCGACCTCGAGGCCACCGTGACCGAGGCCGCCGAGCTGGCCGCAGCCGGCACGGTGATCCGCGATCCGACCGGCCGCGACGCGATCTGGCGCGCGGGGGACGCCGGGGCCACCAGCGTCGCCGCAGCCGGAGCGACGGGCGAACGACAGCATTGAGGACCGGCCCGACCGGGCCTGGCTGACGGCGGTGCCGCAGCTTTTCAACGATAGTCAGTGGTTTCCTGCGGCACCGGCCCAGCCACCCCTTCACCGCTGCTGTAAACGCCACGGCGCCACGGCCGCTACGGCCGGCCACCCGGCCGCGCCACCGCCTGCGCCGCCAGCTTCGCGCCCGCGGCCAGGGCCTCCGCGGGGGCTGCTCCGTCCAGACGCGCCGCCAGCAGGCCCGCGGCGAAGGCGTCCCCGGCGCCGGTGCTGTCCACGGCGACCTTCACGGGCAGCGCCTCCGCGCGGACGCTCTCGTGCCCGTCGGTCCAGAGCGCGCCCTCCGGGCCGAGCGTGACGACCACCTCTCCGAAGCGCCCGGCCAGGGCGCGGGCGGCGCGCTCCGCGTCGCGCTCCCCGGTGAGCATCTGCGCCTCGTCGGCATTCGGAAGCAGGAGGCCGGCGCCCTGCGCGTGGTCCAGGAACTCAGGAGACAGCAGAGCGGCCGACGACGGATCCACCGACACCGTGAGCCCCCGCTCGAGCGCCCGCGAGATGGCCGCGCGCGCCGCCGGACGCGATCCCGCCCGCAGCAGCGCGTAGCCCGCCACGTGCAGATGGCCCCCGGCCACCAGCAGCTCGTCGGAGAGGTCGGCATCCGAGAGGGCGTCATTCGCCCCGGCGTCCGGGGCCATCGTCCGCTCGCCGTCGGGAGCCACGATCACCACACAGGTGCCCGTCGGCAGCTCGGGATCCGCGGCCAGCACTGCGTGGACGCCCGCCACGTGCAGCTCGTCCCGCGCCGCGCGCCCGCGCTCGTCATCGCCGACGCGGCCCACCAGCAGCGGCTCCGCCCCGGCCTCGGCCAGCCACGCCGCCGTGTTCGCAGCCGACCCGCCGCCGTGAAAGCGGATCACGGCCGGCGCGTCGCTTCCAGAGGCCAGCGGCACGGATAGCCGCGTGACGACGTCGACCATCACGTCACCGAGGACGACGATGCGGCTCAACTCGACAGCTCGGCCGCGATCTGCCCCGCCAAGCGCGCGTTGCGGAGCACGAGCCGGACGTTCGCCTCGAGGCTCTCTCCACTGGTCTCGCGCGCGAGGTACTCGAGCAGGAACGGAGTCACGTCCCTGCCGGCCACCCCGGCACTCTCCGCGGCGGCGAGCCCGTCCGCCAGCACGCGGTCGTGCAGCGCGGGGTCGAGCTGCTGATCCGGCGGGAGCGGGTTGGCCACGAGCACGGCGCGATCGTCCGTGCCGAGCTCCGTGCGCGCCAGCACCATCGCCGCGACCTCCCCCGGCGAGTCCACGCGCCACGGCACCGGGTGGCCCGAGTCGGTGAGGTAGAAGCCCGCGAACCTGTCGCTGCCGTAGCCGAGCACGGTCACACCCAGCGTCTCGAGGCGCTCGAGCGTGGCGCCCACGTCGAGGATGGACTTGACGCCCGCGCAGACGACCACGATTCCGGTCTGGGCCAGCGTGGTGAGATCCGCAGACTCGTCCCAGGTGTCACGCGCGCCGCGATGCACGCCGCCGAGCCCACCGGTGGCGAAGAGCTGGATGCCGGCCCGCGCCGCCAGGTGTGCGGTGGCCGCGACGGTCGTGCCGCCCCAACCACCGCGCGCCGCGAGCGGCGCGAGGTCGCGCACCCCGCACTTGACCACGTCGTCGCGCTCCGCGACCGCCACGAGCGCGTCCTCGTCGAGCCCCACGCGGACCTCGCCCTCGACCATCGCGATTGTCGCCGGCAGGGCTCCGCCCTCCCGGACGGTCGCCTCGATCTCCCGCGCCACCTCGAGATTGCGCGGGCGCGGCAGCCCGTGACTGATGATCGTGCTCTCGAGCGCCACCACCGGCCGGCCGGCGGCGAGCGCCTCGGCGACATCCGGGGCGATCCTCATCGGCGCGGCAGCCTACCGCCAGGCGCCGCGGCCGGAGAGTGCTAGCGCACTTGCCGGTACCGGGCCTAGGCTGTACGCGTGGTACTCGCGCTGGCCCTCGCCCTGCTTCTGATGTGTGCCGCGCCGGCGTCCGCATCTGACCTGCTGCTCCGCGATCACGTGATCGCGGCCAAGGCCGTGAACTCGAGCTGCTCCGAACGCGTGCATGGCGGCGCCGGGACGGCGCGCACCAGCCTCAGGGCCCCGGCGAACGGGTACCTGACCGCGCGGCTCGGCGCGGCCTCCGGCGACTGGGATCTCGCGGTATTCCGGCGCTCCGGCGGGGAGGCCGTTGCCGCGTCTGCCTACCGCGGCACCACCGAGGTGGCGAGCGGGTTTGTCAGGAGGGGCGACCGGCTGCTCGTGCGCGCCTGCCGCCGCTCGGGCGCAGCGCGTCACGCCCGCGTGAGCGTCTCGCTCGAGCCCATCTCCGGCCGGCGTGCCCACCGGCGCGCCAGGGTGGTCCGCGTGGCCACTCCGACTGCTGCGCGCAAACGCCGGCTGGGGCGCCTCGACCTCGACGTAACGGAGCACGGCGGGCCCGGCTTCGTGTCGGTGGTGCTGCACGGCGCCCGCGATCGCGCTCGGTTGCGCGCCGCCGGCTTCACCTACACCGCCGCCGTCGCGGCGCCGCGCCCGAGGGCGCGGGCGGCCGCGCTGCCGAGTGGTAGGACGCTCACCTACCGTCGGCTCGCCGATTTCGGCAACGAGATGAAGGCGCTCGCTCTCGCCAACCCCGACATCGTGAAGCCGATCACGCTCGCGCACACGAGCAGGCAGGGAAGGCCGGTGGAGGGTCTCGAGATCACCACGGATCCGACCGCGCGGGACGGCAAGCCGGTCCTCCTCCAGCTCGGGATGCATCACGCTCGCGAGTGGCCCGCGGCCGAGCACCCGCTGGAGTGGGCGTATGAGCTGATCAAGGCGTACCGCCAGGGCGACGTGCGCACCCGCACCCTCGTCGACAGCGTGCGGACGATCATCGTGCCGGTCGTGAACCCCGACGGCTTCAACTTCTCGCGCGAGGATGGCCAGACGAAGGGACACGCGGGCGGCTTCGCCGGATTCGACGGCAGCGCCGCCGAGTTCCACCGCAAGAACTGCGGCGTGGCGAGCTGCGTCGTGAGTCAGGGCGTGGACCTCAACCGCAACTACGGCGACCTCTGGGGTGGCCCGGGCGCCAGCTCCAACCCGGCGGTGGAGACGTACCGAGGAACGGGGCCATTCTCCGAGCCGGAGTCCCAGAACATCCGTGAGCTGATCTCGAGCCGGCAGGTGGTGATGATGATCTCTAACCACACGTTCGCCAACGAGATCCTGCGCCAGCCGGGGGTGTTCTCCGAGGGCCCCACCCCCGACGAGCCGCTCCTCGAGGCGGTCGGCGCCGACATGGCCGCCGAGAACGGCTACGCCAACGTCTTCTCATACGTTCAGGGGGGCGACCACGTGGGCACGACCGACGGCTGGAGCTACTACACGACCGGCGGCCTGGCCTACGTGATCGAGATGGGGCCGAACTACTTCCATCCGCCCTACGCCGAGAACATCCAGCACTACGACGGCAGCGCCGTGCCCGGCGGCGGCAACCGCGAGGCGTACTACGTCGCGATGGAGAGCGCTGCGAACTCCGCCCACCACGCCGTGCTCACCGGGAGCGCGCCCGCCGGAGCGATCCTGCGGCTCACGAAGTCCTTCACGAACCGGACCTCGATCGGGCCGCCGACGAACGAGAGCTTCGACACGAGCATGGTGGTGCCGGCGCCCGGGAGCTTCGTGTGGCACGTGAACCAGTCGGCGCGGCCGCTGGTGCCCGGCGAGCGCTGGACGCTCACCTGCGAGCGGCCCGAGGGCTCGGTTCAGGTTTCGCAACCGCTGGCGATCGCGCGCGGCCAGACCCTGCAACCGGATTTGAGCGCCTGCGCCCCGCCGCCCACGCCTCCCGGTGGCGGTGGCGGACGCGTGGGCGCGGGATTCACGGCGACGATGACCGCGAGGTTCAACGGCCGCCTCTACCGCGTACGCGTGCGCGGCGCGCTCGAGGACGTGGACCCGGGGCCGTCCGCCCAGCAGTGCGCCGGGATGGTCAGCGTCGCGGTGCGAGCACGCGGCCGCACCGTCAAACGAGGGCGGACGTCCGTGGATGCCACCTGCCACTTCGCTCAGACGCTCAGATTCAAGCCGCGCGCGCTCCCGCGGTCGCTGCGCAGGCGTGGCGCGCGACTGCGTCTCCAGACGACAGCGCGCTGGAGCGGCAACAGCTTCGTGCTCCCCGCCGTCCAGGGGCGGGGCGTGCGCGTCAGGCGGGGCTAGGCCTCGGTCTCGACGCGGACGGAGAAGCCCTCGTCGCGCGCCGCGTCGAGGATCTCCTGGCTGTTCTCGCTGCCGCGCGTCTGGAGCACCAGCTTGATCGCCGTCTCGCGCACGTGGATCTCGATGCCGTCGCGCAGGTGCTCCACGTCGACCACGTTGCCGCCGTGATCGGCAACCACGCGCAGCAGCCCGGCGAGCGCGCCCGGCCGGTCTGGGACCACCGTCGAGAGCACCATCCGCCGCCCGGCCGCCGTCTCCCCCAGGCGGATGCACTCGGATAGGAGCGACGCGTCCACGTTGCCGCCCGAGAGCACGGCGCAGACCTCGCCTGACTCGGGCGCCTCGACCCGGCCGTGCATGAGCGCCGCCACCGCCACGGCGCCCGCACCCTCGACTACGAGCTTCGAGCGCTCCAGCAGCAGGACCATGGCCTGAGCCACCTCGTCGTCCGAGACGGTCACGACCTCGTCCACGTAGCGCCGCACCAGCGGCAGCGTGAAATCGCCCGGGCGCTTCACGGCGATGCCGTCGCAGATCGTGTTGGCGGAGCGCGCGCCGATCGGCCGCGCGGCGGCCAGCGAGTCGATGTAGGGAGCGCACGCCTCCGCCTGCACCCCCACCACCCGCACGCCCTCGAGCGCGCTCGAGAGCGCTAGCCCGATGCCGCTGGCCAGCCCTCCGCCGCCCAGCGGGATCACCACCAGCTTCAGCTCCGGGGCCTGGCGCGCGAGCTCGAGCCCGATCGTGCCCTGGCCCGCCACGACCTGGGCCTGGTCGAACGCATGGACCACCGTGAGGCCCTCCGCCTCGGCCAGCCGCTTGGCCTCGGCGCCGGCCTCGTCGTATCCGCCCTCGACGAAGCGGACCTCGCCGCCGTACTGGCGCACCGCCGCCACCTTTGCGAGCGGTGCCTGCTCGGGCATCACGAGCACGGCGTGCGCTCCCGCCTCACGCGCCGCGAAGGCCACCGCCTGGGCGTGGTTGCCCGCGCTGGCGGCCACCACGCCGGCGTCGAGCGCCGCGTGCGGGAGGCCGCGGATCATGTGCGTGGCCCCGCGCGCCTTGAAGGAGCCCGTGAGCTGGAGGTTCTCGGCTTTCAGCAGTGTGCGCGCGCCCACGCGCCGCGACAGCTCCCCGGATGAGAGCAGCGGGGTCTCGCGCACCCGGCCCGCAAGGGCGCGTGCCGCGTGCTCCACATCGGCGTACGTGACGGCTTCTTCAGGGGCGACGGCCACTCAAGGTGGGATTATGCGCCTCATGGCCAGTGAAAAGGACACGGCTCGGCTGCTCGCCCACACCGAGGTGTTCGGCGACCTCGAGGAGCGCGAGCTCCACGAGGTGGCCCAGGTGGCGGTCCCGCGGCACTGGGAGAAGGGCGAGGTGATCTTCCGCGAGGGCGACGTGGGCGACACCTGCTATCTGATCCGCTCCGGCGCCGTCGTGCTCACACGCGAGCACCAGGACGGGCGCATGGTGGCGCTGGCCGAGCTGCGCGCGGGGATGCTCTTCGGCGAACTCGCGATGTTCCGCGGCGACACTCGCTCAGCCACGGCGGAGGCGATCGAGGCCGCCAGTGCCGTCGCGCTGCTGGCCAGCGACGTCCAGCGCCTGATCCGCCGCAACCCGGACCTGGCGCTCAAGCTGCTCGCCAACCTGGCCGAGCGAGTGAGCCGCACGAACGAGCGGCTGCTCCAGCAGTCCTTCCAGACCGTGGCGGGCCGCGTGGCGAGCGCGCTGCTCGCGCAGACGATCTCGCGTCAGGCCGACGGCGCCCCACATGACGACGTGCTGATCCAGTCGACGCAGGCGGAGATCGCGCATCTCGCCGGCACCTCACGCGAGAGCGCGAGCCGCTTCCTGGCGACGCTCGAACGGGCCGGGATCGTCACCCTGGGCCGTGGGAAGGTCACGGTGCATGATCCCGGACGACTCCGGAACTACATCCACTGAGCGCGAGCGGATGGTCGCGCGCCAACTGCGGCGGCGCGGCATCCACGACGAACGCGTGCTGGCCGCAATGGCCGCCGTGCCGCGCGAGCTGTTCCTCCCTCCGGATCAGCGCCGCCGGGCCTACCGCGACGGTGCGGTCAGAATCGGCGAGGGCCAGACCATGTCGCAGCCATGGATCGTCGCGTGCATGGCACAGCTGCTCGAGCTCGACGGGTCCGAAACGGTGCTGGAGGTCGGCACGGGCTCGGGCTACGCCGCCGCGGTGCTGGCACTGCTCGCCCGCGAGTTGATCACCATCGAGCGCTACGAGAGTCTCGCCTCCGAGGCACGGGGGACGCTCGAACGGCTTGGCTATCGCAACGTCGAGGTGCGGGTCGGCGACGGCTCACTGGGCGCTCCCGAGCGCGGGCCATTCGGGGGGATCTCGGTGACCGCGACCGCGCGCGACCAGCCGCCGCCGGCGCTGTTCGAGCAGCTCGCACCCGGTGCGGTGCTGGTCTGCCCCGTCGAGCGCGGCGGGCGCGAGCACCTGATGCGCTTCCGCGACGGCCAGGAGGAGACGGTGACCGGCGTGCGCTTCGTGCCGCTCGTGACCGGGGAGCCATGATCCGCGAGTTCTCCGCCGGCGGCCTTGTGATCCGCAACCTGAAGGGCCGTCCGTTCCTGGCCGTGGTGCGCGTCCGCGACCAGGTCCTCGCACTGCCGAAGGGCCATCCGGAGAAGGGCGAGTCGTCGCAGGACGCCGCACTGCGCGAGGTGCGCGAGGAGACCGGGCTCGAGGCCACCCCAGTGGAGAAGCTCGGCGACATCCGCTACTGGTACGCGCGCGACGGCGACCGCGTGCTCAAGATCGTGAGCTTCTTCCTGTTCCGCTATCGCTCCGGACGCATCGCCGACCACGACCACGAGGTCGAGGAGGCGCTCTGGATCCCGCTCGAGGAGGCACCCGCCAGGCTGGCCTACCGGGGCGAGCAGGAGATGGCGAAGGCCACGCTTTCGCGACTCGCGAAAGGCAAGTAGGCTGCCCGGCGTGTTCGTGCTCAACTTCTACTCGCCCGTCTTCGTCGACCAGCTCAAGCGCGGCCGCAAGACGGCGACGATCCGGCTCGGCGACAAGGGCAAAAAGTACCGCAAGGGCGAGGTCGTGATGATCACGGTGGGTTTCCAGCACTCGCCGCGCCAGAAGATCTTCGACGCGGTGATCGACAGCGTCGAGGTGAAGCAGGTGAAGGACCTGTCGCCGCGGGACATCGAGCACGACCACCCCGAGTTCCGCCGCCTCGACGAGATGGTCCACTTCCTGGAGCAGATCTACGGCCGCAAGGTCGAGATGGACGACACCGTCACGGTCGTGCGCTTCTCCCAGATCTCCGACCGCCCCTCGGAGATTCAGGAGCGCATGCGCCGGGACGCGCCGGCCCAGAACTGAAGCCGAATTTACCTCTCCTTTTGGCACTCTCACTGCTAGAGTGCCAGGCTGAAACACTGCTACGGAGGTAATACGCATGAATCTCAAGCCTCTAGGTGATCGCCTCATCGTGAAGGCGATCGAAGAGGAGGAGACCACCGCGAGCGGCATCGTCCTTCCTGATACGGCCAAGGAGAAGCCGCAGCGCGGCAAGGTCCTCGCGGTCGGTGAGGGGAAGTGGGACGAGGATGGCGACAAGCGCATCCCGCTCGACGTCGCCGAGGGCGACGAGGTCCTGTACTCGAAGTACGGCGGCACCGAGGTCGAGGTCGAGGGAGAGGATCTCCTCGTGCTTCGGGAGTCGGACGTGCTCGCCAAGGTCGCGGGCTAGGAGGAACTGAACATGGCTCACAAGGAACTGAAGTACGACGTCGACGCGCGCAAGTCGCTCGAGGACGGCGTGAACGCCGTCGCGAACGCCGTGAAGGTCACGCTCGGCCCCAAGGGCCGCTATGTCGTGATCGACAAGAAGTTCGGCGCTCCGACGATCACCAACGACGGTGTTTCGATCGCTCGTGAGATCGAG
>Ga0126306_10000218_pt1 | contig 23368 bp, 20 predicted proteins | sample Plot27_FD_92592 | JGI IMG/M metagenome (GOLD analysis project Ga0126306, IMG submission 92592) | Serpentine soil microbial communities from UC McLaughlin Reserve, CA, USA - Plot27 | ecosystem: Environmental > Terrestrial > Soil > Grasslands | place: USA: UC McLaughlin Reserve, Lake County... | reverse complement strand
GGCGGCCGGGTCGACGTCGAGTCGGGTGCGGCGTCGGCGGCCGTCGTCCGGTCGGTGGGGGTCGGGGGTGCCCAGGACGGCGCGGGGCCCGACGGCATCACGAACGGCCCGCCGGTGTAGGCCCTGCCCACCCGGGGACGCCGGATGGCGAGAACCAGGAGCAGGGTGCCGACCAGGACGAGGAACAGGCCCATGCCCAGCACCCCCCAGGCCAGCCCGCCCAGCGCGGGAACCGTGGCGCCGACGCGGGCGTCCATGGCCACCCCGGCCGAGCCGTCGGCGTTCATGACGACGAACAGCCAGTCGCCCTGCGTCGGTTTCCAGTCCAGCCGCTGTATCCCGGGCCCGCTGGCCTGCGCCGCCCAGAAGTCCTGCTCCACGGGCGGGCCGGACGGCGCGCCACCGGGAACCAACACCTCGTCGACGGCGCCGGTGCCCAGGTCGTCGATGACGCTGCGCTGCACGCCGTCGAGGTAGGCGGCCCCCTCTGCCAGGGGCGCGACACCGACGAAGATCTCGGTCTCCGGATCGACGGCGGTCACCTCGGCGCGGGCGGTGCCCAGGGTCGCCGAGAGGGGGACCCAGTCCGCTCCCGTGGCGAGGTCGATCCGCTCGCTGGAGAGCGCATAGCCCTGCGTGGTGAAGTCGTCGGTCTCCGAGAACACGTACCCGTCCGTGCGGTTGCCGAGGTCGGCCCAGAGGAGGACACCACCGCCGACCACCAGCCCCAGTCCGGGCAGCAGCAGGAGAACGCCGAACACGACTCCCAGGACCCGTCCCACCCCCCACCGGGAGGGTGGCGTCCAGTACGTGGGCTGGTTGGTGGTCATGGCGAACCTCCGGCACCATCGGGGCCGCGGGTCCCGCGGCGCGTGCGGCGGACCGCACGAGCCTGGCACCGACGCGACCCGGCACCGGCCGAGCGTGCGCGTCGACCTGCGGGCGGGACGCCGCACCGGCGCGCCGGGACGCAGGGTGACCGCCCTTGCCCCGGGATTAGGGTCGGCGCATGCGTGCGGTGACGGTCTCAGAGCCCGGCGGACCCGAGGTCCTGGGGTGGGGCGAGGTGCCCGACCCGGTGTGCGGGCCGGGCGAGGTGATCGTCGACGTCGAGGCCACCGCGGTGAACCGCGCCGACCTGCTGCAGCGGCAGGGCTTCTACCCACCTCCACCCGGGGCCAGCGACGTCCTCGGGCTGGAGTGCAGCGGGGTCGTCAGCGAGGTCGGCGACGGCGTGACCGGCTGGTCGGTCGGCGACGAGGTCTGCGCGCTGCTGTCCGGCGGTGGCTACGCCGAGCGGGTCGCCGTCCCCGCAGGCCAATTGCTGCCCCGGCCGGCCGGCGTCGAGCTGGCCACCGCGGCCGCCCTCCCGGAGGTCACCTGCACGGTCTGGTCCAACGTCTTCTTGCTGGCCCGGCTGCACCGGGGGGAGAACTTCCTGGTGCACGGCGGCTCGAGCGGGATCGGGACAATGGCGATCCAGCTGGCCGCCCGCGCCGGCGCCCGCGTGTTCACCACGGCCGGGACGGCGGCCAAGCTCGCCGTCTGCCGCGAGCTCGGCGCCGACGTCGGCATCAACTACCGCGACGAGGACTTCGTCGAGCGGGTGAAGGACGAGACCGACGGCGCCGGGGTGCACGTGATCCTGGACAACATGGGGGCGAAGTACCTGGCCCGCAACGTCGACGCCCTCGCCACCGGCGGGCGGCTGGTGTCCATCGGCATGCAGGGCGGCACGAAGGCCGAGCTCGACCTCGGCGTGCTCATGCGCAAGCGCGCGGCGGTGCACGCGACCACCCTCCGTTCGCGCCCGGCGACCGGCCCCGGCGGCAAGGCGGAGATCGTGGCGGCGGTCCTGCACGACGTGTGGCCCGACGTCGAGCGCGGCGGCATCCGGCCCATCGTCGACCGGCGGCTGCCCATGTCGCGGGCCGCGGAGGCACACCGCGTCGTCGAGGCCAGCGAGCACATCGGCAAGGTCCTGCTGCTGCCCGAGGACTAGAGGGGAACGCGCACCAGCTCCCGCCCGCCGTCGCCGAGGACGACCAGGCCGACCAGCGCCGACCGATCGACGTCCGCCCAGCCGCGCCACCGGCCGTCTCCGTCCTCGGACGTCGGCCAGGTGCCGGCCTCGTGCCGTTCGCCGTCCCTGTCGACGGCGATCAGGTGGCAGGTCTCCCCCGGCCACAGCCCGTCGACGGCGACGTCCAGAGCGCTGCCCTCACCGGCCGTACTGGCGGTGACCGTCACCTGGACGGGCCCGGACTTCGCGATCACCGTCTGCTCGCCCGAGCCGGCCAGCCACACCGCGAGGCCCGCGGCGAGACCGAGGACGACGAGGGAGGCCGCCGCGACCAGCGCCCGCGGACGTGGCCGCCGGGAACGCCGGGTGCCGGCGGCCGCCGACATGCGCTCGAAGAGGTCCGGTGACGGCGTGACGGCGACCGGCCGGAGATCCTCGGGCCGGACACGGTCGAGCAACGCCGGCAGGGCCGCGAACTGCGCCAGCTCCGCCGTGCACGCGGGGCACCCGCGCACGTGCTCCTCCACCCGCCGCCGCTCCGCCGGCTCGAGCGCGCCGAGCACGTAGGCGCCGAGGTCGGTGGTCCTCTCCGGGCAGGTCACGTCGTCACCCCCCGCTCGGCGAGCGCGAGCTTGAGCGCGCGCAGGGCGTAGTAGCAGCGCGACTTCACGGTGCCCGGCGGGATCCCGAGGACGACGGCCGCCTCGGCGACGGTGCGGCCGCGGTAGTAGGTCTCGACGATCACGGCCCGGTGCTCCTGCGACAGCGAGTCGAGGGCGTCGGTGACCACGATCCGGTCGAGTGCCCCCTCGATCTGGTCCAGACCGGGCACGGATGCCAGGGCCGCGTCCCCCACCTCGGCCGGGCGGGCGCGGCGGGCGCGGTGCGCGTCGATGGCCAGCCGCTGAGCCACCGTGAACAGCCAGGGACGGACCGGCCGGGTGTCGGAGTCCAGCTGGTCGAGGTTGCGCCACGCCCGCAGCAGCGTCTCCTGGACGATGTCCTCCGCACGGACGCGGTCGCCGTCGGTAAGCCGCATGGCGTAGGCGAGGAGCACCGGCGCGTGGTCGTCGTAGAGGGCGCGCAGGCTCTCCTCGGCCGATCCCGCCCCGCGTGTACGCATCCGATCAGTAGCCGCCCGAGTAGCCCGGGTCGGCCGGAGGCTCCGACGCCGGCGCCTCGATGACCTTCGTGCCGGCGGGGGACACGACCCACCAGTTCCCGCCGACGCCCTGACCCGTCACGTCCCCAGGATCCGAGTCGGCGGCGTAGGTGTACAGGGGCAGACCCTCCAGGGTGACCTGCACCGTTCCGTCGTCCCGGGTGATGGTGCCGACCTCGCCGGACACCCCGTCGACCTCGGGACCGTCCGAGCCGGCCTCGACCGCGGGCCACTTCGCCAGGCAGTCGCCGGCGCAGGCGCTCTCCCCCGAGCCCGGGCTGTCCTGGTCGAAGACGTAGACGGTCATCCCCTCGCCGTCGACGACGATCTCGCCGAGGTCGCTGTCGGCCGTGGCGAGCACCGCGTCGCCGTTCCCGGAACCGCCGCCGGCCGACGCCGCGTCTCCGCCCGTCTCCTGCGAGTCGGCGCAGCCCGCCAGGGTCAGCATGCCGACCGCGATCCCGGCCGCCCACCTGGCCGTCGTCCGCACGCTGCACCTCCTCCGGTACCGGTTCCCCCGCACCCCCAGCACGGCCCCGGTGACCGATCGGTTCATCCGCCGAACCGATGCGGGCGTTCCCCGGACACCGCGTTCGGCCGCCGGGGAGGCGGGGCAGGATGGGGGCATGACTGCACCCGGAACCGGCCAGCGCCCGCAGCAGGTCGTCGTCGTCGGCCCCGACGGTCAGCCGGTCGGCGCCCTGCCGATGCCGCAGGGGTCCGACGACTCGGACGGCGGACTCTCCCTCGGCGAGATGGTCGAGCAGCCCGCGAAGGTCATGCGGATCGGCACGATGATCAAGCAGCTGCTCGAGGAGGTGCGGGCGGCCCCCCTGGACGAGGCCAGCCGCAACCGGCTCCGGGACATCCACGCCGCCTCGATCCGCGAGCTGGAGGAGGGCCTGGCTCCCGAGCTGCGCGAGGAGCTGGAACGGATCACCCTGCCGTTCACCGAGGGCGAGACCCCCTCCGACGCGGAGCTGCGCATCGCCCAGGCGCAGCTGGTCGGCTGGCTGGAGGGCGTGTTCCACGGCATCCAGACGGCGCTCTTCGCCCAGCAGATGGCCGCCCGCGCGCAGCTCGAGGAGATCCGCCGCAAGGCCCTGCCCGGCGGGCAGGGCCCCCAGCAGCCCGACCAGCGACCCGGCGGCGGCCAGTACCTGTGAGCCTCAGTTGATCATCGGCATGTGGCGGCGCTCGACGGCGTGTCGGCCCGCCACATGCCGATGATCAACACGGCTACACGGTGAACCTGGCGACCGCTTCCTGCAGCTCACCGCTCATCCGGGCCAGCTCGCCGGCCGCGCGCTGGGCGTCGGCCACCCGCTGGTTGGTCTCCTGCGTGCCTGCGGCCAGACCGGTGATCGCCGCCGCGATGCCCTGCGTGCCCGTGGCCGCCTCGGCGACGTTGCGGTTCATCTCGTTGGTCGTGGCGGTCTGCTCCTCGACCGCCGTGGCGATGGTCGCCTGGAAGTCGTTGATCTCGCCGATGACCGTGCTGATCTGACTGATCGCGTCCACCGCGCCCGCCGTGTCGGCCTGGATCGCCTGCACCCGCTGGGAGATGTCCTCGGTCGCCCGGGCGGTCTCCTGGGCCAGCTCCTTGACCTCGCTGGCCACGACGGCGAAGCCCTTGCCCGCCTCGCCCGCCCGCGCCGCCTCGATCGTGGCGTTCAGCGCCAGCAGGTTGGTCTGCTCGGCGATGCCGTTGATCAGCTTGATCACGGTGGCGATCTCCTCGGAGGAGTCACCGAGCTTGCCGACCGTCCTGGTCGTGGTCTCCGCGACGGTCACGGCCTGCCCGGCCACCCGCGCGGCCTCGGTCGCGTTGTGGGCGATCTCGCGGATCGCCGACTCCATCTGCGAGGAGCCGGTGGCGACCGTGTCGACGCTCGAGGCCACCGCACCGGCGGAGGCGACGACCTCGTCGGCCTGCGTGGCGGCGGTCCGGGCGTTGTCGGCCATCGCCTCGGCGGCGGTGTTGAGCTGGGTCGAGGCCTCGGCCAGACGAGCCGTCGAGTTGTTGACCAGGCCGAAGACGCCGCCCAGGGCGTCCAGGGTCGTGTCCAGCGAACGGGCCATCTCGCCCAGTTCGGCGCCGCCGCCGACCGTGCCGGCCCGGACGGTGAGGTCCCCGTCGGCGACCTGACCGAGGACGTCGCGCATGTGCTGCACCGGCCGGCGCACGCTGCGGGCGATCAGCAGGCCGATCGCCAGGGCGAGGACGACGGCCACGGCGATCGCGGCGAGCGTGAGCGTGCGGGCCGCCTCGTAGGCGTCGCGTGCCTCGCCGGCCGCCTCCTCGGCCGCCGCCGACGCCGCGGCGGTGGCGGCGGTGGCGGAGTCGACGATCGTTCCCTCGAGCTCGTTCATCTCGGCGATCAGCGGCTGCATCGTGGCCATGACCTGACCCTGCGCCCGGGCCTGCTGCTCGGCGGCGGCCCGCTGGGCCGCGGCGCTGAGCTTGGGTGCCGCGGCCAGCTGGGCCGCAGCGGCCGCGGCCTGCGCCTCGGCGTCGTCGACGATCTGCTGGATCCGGGTGACGAGCGCGAGGTATTGCTGGGTCGCGCCGGCGAACTCCTGGAACGCCGCCCGGGCGTCGGCCGACAGCAGCAGGTCGGCGGCGGCCTCGACGTCGGCGGTGAGCGTCTGCCCGGCGGTGGCCGCCTTCTCCTTCGACGACGCACGGCTCTCCGGCGGGAGTGCCTCGATGTTCGCGCGGGCGATGTGGGTCTGCAGCTCCCACCAGTCGACCTGCAGCTTCCGCAGCGCGTCGACGGGCACGGTGCCCTCGCTGTAGACGACGTCGGCCTTCGCGCTCAGCTCGGACATCCGGTCGACCCCGAAGACGCCGACGCCGACGGTCGTGACGCTGGCGACCAGGACGGCGCCGATCATCCGCACCCTCAGGCTGCGGTTGCCGCGGCGGACGCGCTCCGGACGCGGTTCGTCGTCGGCCGGGGCGTCCGGCTCATGACCGTCGTACATGGGTGTGCAGCTCCTGGGATTCGTTCCGGCCCGTCATCGTTCGTATCGGCAGGGCGGGACGGATCGGGCAGGTCGGGGGAACCCCCGGGCCGGCTCAGAGGGACTGCAGGAAGGCGGCGACCCCGTCGTCCTCGTTGGTTCCGGTGACGTCGGTGGCCACGGCCAGCAGGTCGGGGTGCGCATGCGCCATGGCGACCGCGCGGCCGCCGCCGTCCCGGACCCACTCGAAGGCGGCGATGTCGTTGGGCATGTCACCGAACACGACGACGTCCTCGGGCCCGATCCCGTGCCGGGCCGCCACCTTCGCCAGCCCGGAGGCCTTCGTCACACCTGCGGCCGAGATCTCGGCGAGGGCGTCGGAGGAGGAGTTGGTGACCGTGGCACGGCCGTCGACGACCTGCTCGACGAGCGCCACGAACTCGTCGCGAGGCAGCGTCTCGTGACGGGCCAGCAGCTTGGCGACCGGCGCCGCGACCATCTCCTCCAGCGTCGCCTCGGCCACACCGGGCGCATCGACGTCCCACCGCGGGCGGTAGATCGGCTCGTGCCGGAACTCCAGCCCGTACTCGACCGCGAACCAGGTGTCGGGCTGCCGCCGGCGCAGTTCCGTGGTCACCGGCTCGAGGACGTCGGGGAGGAGCAGTTCCTCGTCGACGATGTCGAAGGTCTCCAGGTCGAGCAGCACCGCCCCGTTGCAGCAGACGGCGGTGCCGTAGCCGATCGCCTCGCGGATCCGGCGCATCCAGCGGGGCGGGCGCCCGGTCGCCAGCACGATCGGCACGCCGTCGTCCCGCCAGCGCTCGAGCTCGAGGAGGGTGGCGTCGCTGACGGTGTCGTCCCAGCGCAGCAACGTGCCGTCCATGTCGCTGGCGATCAGCCGCGGCTGCCAGTCAGACATCGGCGAGAACCGCCTCCAGGTACCGGGCGACGCCGTCGGCGTCGTGCCCGCTGGTGATCTCCTGGGCGGCGGTGCGGACGTCGGGGTGCGCGTTGGCCACGGCGATGGCCCGTCCCCCCGCCTCTCGCACCGCGGCGATCATCGGCAGGTCGTTCGGCATGTCCCCGAACACGAGGACGTCGGCGAACCCGACCCCGTAGCGCTCCAGCGCGACCGCCAGCCCGGTGGCCTTGGTGATGCCCGGCGGCAGCACCTCGATGAAGCCGAGCCCGGCGTGGGTGACCTCGGCGTCGACCGGGTCGACGACGCTGCGCGCCCGCGCCAGCAGCTCGTCCTGCCCGAGCGCGGACGAGCGCAGGAAGACCTTGAGCACCGGACCGTTCGGCAGCACCTCGTCGCGCGGCAGCAGGTGGGCCGGCTCCGGATAGGGCCAGTCGAACCCGTGCTGCACGCGCAGGGGGCTCTGCGCCGGCTCCCGCGACTCGGCCTGCAGCGCGGCGTCCTCGACGGCGACGATCAGGTCGCCGGCCACGGTCTCGATCCGCTCGATGACCGAGATGGCCTGCGCCCGCGGCAGGCCGACGGTGCGCAGCACCTCGTCGCGCTCGAGGTCGACGACGAACCCGCCCTGGGCGAGGACAGCGATGCCCCGCCCGTCCAGGGCCACCCGCACGCTGTCGAGCAGCCGGGGGCCGCGGCCGGTGACGCCGACGACCGGGATGCCGGCGTCCCAGCACGCGTTCAGCGCCGCCCGGCTGCGCGGGCTGACCTCTCCGGCCGAGTCGAGCAGCGTGCCGTCGAGGTCGGACGCCACCAGCTTGGGGCGCCATGCGCCGAGGTCGCCGAGGTCCACCACCCGGTCGGCCCCGGGCAGCGCACCGTAGGCCGCGAGTGCCTTCGGCGGGTCAGCGGTCATGCGGCCGGCGGGGGGACCGCCGCGGCGAGGGTCATCCCGGGGGTGAGGGCCTCCACGCCGCCCAGCCAGGGCCGCAGGGCCTTGGGCACGTACACCGAGCCGTCGGCGCGCTGGTGCACCTCGAGCAGGCAGGCGATGGTGCGGGCGATGGCGCACAGGGTGCCGTTGAGCGTGGCCGCGGTCTGCGGCTTCCCGTCGGCGTCCCGGTACCGGATGTTGAGCCGGCGTGCCTGGAAGGTCGTGCAGTCCGACGTCGAGGTCAGCTCGCGGTAGGTGTCCTGGCTCGGGAACCAGGCCTCGATGTCGTACTTGCGCGCGGCGCTCGTGCCGAGGTCGCCGGCGGCGATGTCGACGACCCGGTAGGGCAGCTCCAGCTCCTGGAGGAACTCCTCCTCCCACTGGAGCAGCCGCAGGTGCTCCGCGGCGGCCTCCTCGGGGGCGCAGAAGCTGAACATCTCGACCTTGTCGAACCAGTGCACGCGGATGATGCCGCGGGTGTCCTTGCCGTAGGAGCCGGCCTCGCGCCGGAAGCACGACGACCAGCCGGCGTAGCGGAGCGGTCCGGCGGAGAGGTCGAGCACCTCGTTGCTGCGCATGCCGGCCAGGGCGACCTCCGACGTCCCGACGAGGTACAGGTCGTCGCGCTCGATCCGGTACACCTCCTCGTCGTGCTCGCCGAGGAACCCGGTGCCCTCCATGGCCTCGGAGCGGACGAGCGCCGGGGCGACGACCGGGACGAACCCCGCGCCCACCGCCCGGCTGATGGCCAGCTGCGCGAGGGCGAACTCGAGCAGCGCGCCGGGCCCGGTGAGGAAGTAGAACCGGGCGCCGGAGACCTTGGCCCCGCGCTCCATGTCGATCGCGCCGAGGGCCTCACCGATCTCGATGTGGTCGCGCACCGGGAAGTCGTAGGCCGGAACCTCGCCGACGGTGCGCAGCGTCACCGCGTCGTCCTCACCGCCGGGCGGCACCACGCCGGCGATGACGTTGGGGATCTTGAGGTGGGCGGCGCGTAGGGCGGCGTCCGCCGCGCGCTGGGCCTCCTCGGCCTCCTTGACCTCGGCGGCGAGGGCCTTGGCCCGCTCGAGGATGGCGGGCCGCTCCTCCGGGCTCGAGCCCCGCACCGCCTGGGACGCCGTCTTCTGCTCCGCCCGCAGGTCGTCGGCCCGCTTGACCGCCTCCCGGCGCTCCGCGTCGGCGGCGAGCAGTTGGTCGACCAGGGACTCGTCGGCACCGCGGGCCCTCTGGCTGGCACGGACGGTGTCGGGATTCTCGCGCACGAGTCGCAGGTCGATCACAGGACAAGAGTAGTGAGCCGCCCTGCGAGGGGCCGACGGCGGCGCAGGGCCCGGAGGGTCCTTGACGGCGTGGGCCGGACGCCCTCGTCGCAGCCGGGGGACGGCACCTGGCCGGGGTGTCGGCCCGGAGGGGCGACAATGGATGCATGCGCTTCCTCGGTGGCAGCCGGCCGGCTCACGACCTGACCTACGCCGACGTCTTCATGGTCCCGAACCGCTCGGACGTCGGATCCCGGCTCGAGGTCGACCTGACCACGCCCGACGGAGTGGGGACGACGATCCCCGTCGTCGTCGCCAACATGACCGCGATCTCCGGCCGCCGGATGGCCGAGACCGTCGCCCGGCGCGGCGGTTTGGCCGTCCTCCCGCAGGACATCCCGGTCGACGTCGTCCGCGAGGTCGTCTCGTGGATCAAGTCCCGCCACCCCGTCTACGACACCCCGATCACGCTCGGCCCCACGTCGACCGTCGGCGAGGCGCTGGCGCTGCTGAGCAAGCGGGCGCACGGCATCGTCGTCGTGGTCGAGAAGGGGGCACCGATCGGCGTCGTCACCGACGGGCAGTGCCAGGGCGTGGACCGGTTCACCCAGCTGTCCCAGGTGATGACGGCCGACCCGCTGACCATCCCGGCCGGTACCGACCTGCCGAAGATCTTCGACGTCCTCTCCGGTGAGCGGGTCAGCGCGGCCCCCGTGGTCGAGGGGGAGCGGCTCGTCGGCGTGATCACCCGCAAGGGCGCACTGCGCTCGGCGCTGTACACCCCGGCGGTCAACGCCGACGGGCACCTGCTCACCTCCGCCGCCGTCGGCATCAACGGGGACGTCGCCGGCAAGACCGCCGCCCTGCTGGCCGCCGGCGTCGACGTGCTCGTCGTCGACACCGCGCACGGCCACCAGGAGAAGGCCGTCGAGGCGGTCCGGGCGGCCCGGTCGGTGGCGGGAACCGCTCCGGTGGTCGCGGGCAACGTGGTGACGGCGGAGGGCACCCGCGACCTCATCGAGGCCGGTGCCGACGTCGTGAAGGTCGGCGTCGGGCCGGGCGCCATGTGCACCACGCGGATGATGACCGGCGTCGGCCGGCCGCAGTTCTCCGCCGTCGAGGAGTGCGCCGCCGAGGCCCGCCGGCTGGGCAAGCAGGTGTGGGCCGACGGCGGCGTGCGTCACCCGCGCGACATCGCCCTCGCCCTCGCCGCCGGCGCGGCCAACGTGATGGTGGGCTCCTGGTTCGCGGGCACCTACGAGAGCGCGGGCGACGTGCACGACGACGGGGGCCGGCTCTACAAGGAGTCGTTCGGCATGGCCTCGGCGCGCGCGGTGAAGGCCCGGACGGCGACGGCCTCGGGATTCGAGCGGGCGCGTGCCTCGCTGTTCGAGGAGGGCATCAGTTCCTCGCGGATGTACCTCGACCCGGCCCGGCCGGGTGTCGAGGACCTGATCGACCAGATCGTCGCCGGCGTCCGCTCCTCGTGCACCTACGCCGGCGCGCGGACCATCGAGGAGCTGCACGAGCGCGCGGTGCTGGGGGTGCAGAGCACGGCCGGGTACGAGGAGGGCCGCCCGCTGCCGACCAGCTGGTGAGGCCGCTCCCGCCGCAGGAGTTCGAGGAGCTGGTCGCCGACGCCCTCGACGAGGTGCCCGAGGAGCTCATGCGGCTGCTCGACAACGTCGTCGTCCTGGTCGAGGACCGCAATCCCGACGAGCCCGACCTGCTGGGCCTCTACGAGGGCTACGCGCTGACCGAACGCGGCTGGCACTACGGCGGCGACCTGCCGGACCGGATCATGATCTACCGCCTGGCGATCTGCGACATCTGCGAGACCCGCGAGGACGTGGTCGAGGAGGTCACGGTCACCGTCGTGCACGAGATCGCCCACCACTTCGGCATCGACGACGACCGGCTGCACGAACTCGGCTGGTCCTGATCATGGACTTTGGGCGCCCGAAGTCCGGGCCGCGGCCCGGGTAGCGTTTTCGACGTGCCCGACGACATCGCCTCAGCCGGCGGCAAGCTGCCGATCAAGATGCTGCACGACCGCATCCTGGTCGCGCTGCGCAAGGAGGACGGCGACCGCCGCTCCAGCGGCGGCATCCTGATCCCGGCGACCGCGCAGGTGGCCAAGCGGCTGGTCTGGGGCGAGGCGCGGGGCGTGGGCGACAGCGTCCGCCAGGTCAAGGTCGGCGACCAGGTGCTCTTCTCGCCCGAGGACCAGCACGAGGTCGAGGTGCACGGCGAGGACCTGATCATCCTGCGCGAGCGCGACGTGCACGCCGTCGCCGCCGAGCGCATCGAGGAATCGACCGGCCTCTACCTCTAGGGCAGTCCGTGCCGCGACGCGCGGTCGGGCGCGAATCCACGTCCATCCGCCGCGTGGAGGTGGATGTCCGCACACCGGCCGGGAGCCGCGCATCCGGGAGCCCGCATCCGGGGGCCGGCCGCCGGGCGAAGGAGCAGCGTGGCGTCGTCCTGACGCGCCGGATGCCGCCCGGGATCGGAGACTCAGCCCCATGTCGCGCCTCCGCTGGATCCTCCCCGCGCTGATCCTGCTGGTCTGGCTCGGCAGCGCCGCGCCGTTGAGTGCCCTCGGCTCGGGCCTGACCGACCTGCAGGAGAACGACATCGCGGCGTTCCTCCCGGACGGTGCCGAGTCGACCCGCGTCCAGGAACTGCAGGCGGACTTCCAGCCCATCGAGTCCATCCCCGCCGTCCTGCTCTGGGAGGACGGCGACGGCATCGACGACGCCACCCTCGCCACCATCCGCGAGCGCATCGACGAGGCCACCCGTGTCGCCCAGGACGCCGACGCGCTCGCGGCGCCCGCCACTCCCCCGATCCCGTCGGAGGACGGCGACGCGGTGCAGGCGTTCCTCTTCCTCGAACCGGACCTGAGCAACGACCTGCTCCCCCTGGTGGAGGACCTGCGCGCCGCGATCGGGATCGAGGGCACCGACTCGTTCGTCACCGGCCCCGCCGGGATCTTCGCCGACTTCTCCGCCGTCTTCGAGGGCATCGACGGGCTGCTGATCCTCGCGGCGTTCGGCGTCGTCCTGCTCATCCTGCTGGTCGTCTACCGCTCGCCGTTGCTGCCCCTGCTGGTGATCGCCACCGCCGGGCTGGCGCTCACCGCCGCCAACGCGGTCGCTTTCCTGCTCGCCGACGGCGGCGCCATCACGGTCAACGGCCAGAGCCAGGGGATCGCGGCGATCCTCGTCGTCGGCGCGGCCACCGACTACGGCCTCCTGCTGGTGGCCCGCTTCCGCGAGGAACTGCGCCGGCAGCCGTCGAAGTACGCCGCGATGCGCACCGCGCTGCACCGGTCGTGGGAGCCGATCCTGGCGTCGGGCGCCACCGTCGTCCTCGGGGTGCTGTGCCTGCTGCTCTCCGACCTCGGCTCCAACCGCGGGCTCGGGCCGATCTCGGCGGTCAGCGTGGCGTTCGCCGTCCTCGCCGCCCTCTCCTTCCTGCCGGCCGCGCTCACGCTGCTGGGCCGCGCCGCTTTCTGGCCCTTCCGGCCGGAGTACGGCAGCCAGCCGAAGCCGGGCCGCGGGTGGGAGCGCGTCGCGGCCCTCGTCGGACGACGACCCCGCCGGGTGCTCGCCGGCAGCGTCGCGGTGCTTCTCGCCGCCGCGGTCTTCGCGCCCACCTACGAGGCCGACGGCATCCCCATCTCCGACGCCATCCAGGGCGAGTCGAACGGCGTCGACGGACAGGCCGCCCTGGGCCGGCACTTCGACGCCGGCGTCGGCAGCCCCACCGTGATCGTCACTCCGGAGGAGACCTGGGAGCAGGTCGCCGAGGTGGCGGCGGGGATCGACGGTGTCGCCGACGTCGTCCCCTTCGCGCTCGGCCCGCCCGGCACACCACCGCTCGTCGTCGACGGGCTGGTGCGGCTGGACGCGACGCTGTCGGTCACCCCCGACAGCACGGCCGCGGTCGACACGGTCCAGGAATTACGGACGGCGCTGGACGCCGCCGACCCCGAGGCGATCGTCGGGGGTGAGACGGCGAGCAACCTCGACGCCCGCGACAGCGCCGCCCGCGACCTGCGGGTGATCGTCCCCAGCGTGCTCGCGGTCATCCTCGTCGTCCTGGCGCTGCTGCTGCGCTCGCTCGTGGCGCCGGTCCTGCTCGTGGCGACGGTCGTGCTCAGCGTGGGCGCCACGGTCGGGGTCGCGGCGCTGCTGTTCGAGAACGTGTTCGGGTTCCCCGGCAGCGACCCGGCGATCCTGCTGATCGCGTTCGTGTTCCTGGTCGCGCTGGGGATCGACTACAACATCTTCCTGATGACGCGGGCCCGCGAGGAGTCCGCGCGGTCGGGCACGAAGGCGGGCGTCCTGCGGGCGCTGGCCGTCACCGGCGGGGTGATCACCAGTGCCGGAATGGTCCTCGCCGCCACCTTCGGTGCCCTGGCGGTGCTGCCGCTGCTGTTCCTCGCGCAGATGGCGTTCCTGGTCGGCTTCGGCGTCCTGCTCGACACCTTCGTCGTCCGCTCGCTCGTGGTGCCGGCGGCGGTGGCGATCATCGGGGACCCGATCTGGTGGCCGAGCCGGCTGTCCCGGCGGACGGCGGAGGCCGAGCCGGACCGCGAGTTCGAGCGCGCGTGAGAGCGGCCCTTTTTACGCCCGACCCTCTCGGATGGCCTCCAGCCACGCCTCGGCCTCGGCGAACGCCTCGTCGTCGGCCGCAGCCGGGACCGGCTTGTTCTCCCGCCCGTCGGCGCGCGGGTAGGAGCCGAGGAACCGGACGTCGTCGCACACCCGGTGCAGGGCGGCGAACGCCTCACCGACCCGGGCGTCGGCGATGTGCCCCTCGCAGTCGAGCGAGAAGGAGTAGACGCCCAGCCGCTCGCGGGTGGGCCGCGACTCGATGCGGGTCAGCGAGATGCCGCGGACGGCGAACTCGCTGAGCAGCGCCAGTAGGGCGCCGGTCCGGTCGCCGACGACGGCGACCAGCGACGTCTTGTCGTTGCCGGTGGGCAGCGGCAGGACGCCCGGCCGCTGGACCAGGACGAACCGGGTGACCGCGCCGGGATGGTCGGCGATGTCCTCGACCAGCGTCGTCAGCCCGTACCGCTCGGCGGCGATCGGCGCGCAGACCGCGGCGTCGAACTCCCCCGCGGCGACGGCCGCGGCCGCGGCGGCGGTCGACGTCGTGGGCAGCGGGGTGACGTCGGGCAGGTTCGCCGCCAGCCAGCGGGCCGACTGCGCGAGCGCGTGCGGATGGCTGGCGAGGGAGCGCACGTCGGCGAGACCGGTGCCGTCGCGGGACGCGAGCGTCATCGTCACGGGACGGAACACCTCGCCGACGATGACCAGCGGGTCGCCGTCGGCCAGCCCGTCCATCGTCGCGGGCACCGAGCCCTCGACCGAGTTCTCCAGCGGGACCAGCGCCGCGTCCACGTCGCCCGATCGGGCGGCGGCCAGGGCGGCGGCCACGCTCGGGTAGGGCTTCCGGGCTCCCTCCGAGGAGGCAACTGCACTGATCAGCGCGGCTTCGGCGAAGGTACCCTCGGGGCCGAGATAGGCGAACCGCGTCGGAGGCGTACTGGGGAGCGTCCCGGGCATCCGACGAGGGTAGTGCGGGCGGGTCGGGATGCAGGTCCGGCCCGGGGGAAGCTGCCTCGCGACCGGCAGAACGCGGCCTCCCGGCCGACGACCCCGTGAGTGGAGGGATGCGTGAGACGGCGCCCGGTCGACGTCGCCCCCGGCGACCTCCCGGACGTGCTGTGGCGCCTGCTCGCGGCCAGCTCCCGCGAGGACACCTCCGCCTTCCTCGCCCTGCTCGACGACGCCGATCCGGCGCTGGGCGAGGCGTCCGACTCCCGCTGGACCGCCTGGCGGCACGCGTTCGCCGCGCGCCGGTCCCTGGTCGACGGGAACCCGGAGGCGGCGGACACCGAGGTGTCCGCCGCCCGCGAGGCCCTCGACAAGTGCACCCCCTCGGCGGACACCGCGCTGGCCCTCGCCTACCTCGCCCACGTGCAGGTGCTCGCCGACCACTACGACGCCGCCATGCTGCTGGCCGTCGACGCGAGCCTCGTCACCGAGGGACCGGCCGCCGGCGCACCGTCGCGCGCGCTCCAGGAGGCCCACCGGTGGCTGTCGCTCGCGCTCTCGGGGCTCGACCTCGAGGAGCTGGCCGTCGCGCACGCGCTGCGCGGTCAGCACGCCGCCGCCGCGCGCCGCGAGCCGGAGGGCCTGTGGCGGATGCGCCTGCTGTCGGCCCAGCAGCACGCCGAGCTGGCCCAGACCCTGCTCCGCCGGGGCGACGCCGCCCGCGCCCGCGAGCTCGCCGTCGAGGCGGTCGCCGCGGCCGTCTCCGCCCGTGACCTGGAGTGGGAACCGGAGCCGGGGGAGTCCGACCTGCTCGACGTCGTCCAGGCGTGGGCGCTGACCTGCGCCGACGACCTCGACGGTGCCCTCGGGCCGCTGCGGCGGGTCCGGCGGAGCGTGCAGCGCGACGGCGGCCTGTGGCTGCGCGGCTACACCGACCTGGCGCTCGGCCGGCTGCTGGTCCGGATCGGCCAGCGGGACGGCGACGAGGGAAGCGGCGAGGAGGCCATCGGGCTGCTGGTCGACGCGGCCGGGTCGTTCGTGGCCGCCGGCGACCGGCGTCGCTACCGGCAGTGCCTGCTCGAGCTCGGGCAGCACAGCGCGGACCTGGGGCGTCCGGCGGAGGCGCTGCACTGGCTGGAGGCCTACCGGGCCGACACCGGCAGGGCGCACGCGCGCGGCCGGGAGCTGTGGGCGGAGATGTTCGTCCGCCGCAGCCGGCTGCGCGAGGCCGAGCGGCAGGCCGCGATGCTGCGCCGCCACGCCCTCGAGGACCCGCTCACCGGGCTGGGCAACCGGCGCAGCGCCGAACGCCGCCTGGGCGCGATGCGCCTCGGTGAGCAGCCGCTCTCGCTGGCCGTCGTCGACGTCGACCGGTTCAAGGAGGTCAACGACGACACCTCCCACACCCACGGGGACGCCGTCCTGCGCCGGGTCGCCGACCTGCTGCGCGAGCACAGCCGCACCGGCGACGAGGTCTACCGGTGGGCCGGTGACGAGTTCCTCGTCGTCCTGCCGACGGCGACGGAGGCGCAGGCCGTCGTCGTCACGGAGCGGCTCCGCGCGGCCGTGGCGGACGCCGACTGGACCGACCTGCAGCTGCCGGCACCGGTAACGGTGAGCATCGGGGTGGCCACCGCGCCAGCGGTCGGCGACGACCAGGAGGCGGCGATCATCGGCTGGCGCACGCTGTTCGACACCGCCGACCTGCACCTGTTCTCCGCCAAGCGGGGCGGGCGCAACCGGGTGCGGGCGCCGGGCGCGACCGCATCCCCGGACGACGACGGCGTCGACGGTGACGAAAGTCCGGCGGACACGTGACCACCCCCGGCGCCTGGGACGCATGGGACGCGACTGACACGGGACGGCGCGTTCCCGGACGCATGCTCGACACCGGCGGGGACGACGTGCACAGTGCGCTCGTGCCACCCGGAGCCCTGCATCATCGGGTGACCGCGGCCCTGGCGAACTGGCAGCTGGACGATGCCGAGGAGCTGCTCGCCGGCGTCGAGCGGGACCCGTCTCCCTACGTCGCCGCCGCACCGGCCGCCGACGCGGCCGAGGACGCCCCGGCGTCGCTGGGCAAGGCGTGGGGCGACACCCTGCGGGCCGAGCTGCTGGTGCGCCGGCTCCGCGTCGCCGGCTTCACACTGGTCGGCGAGCCGGTGACCGCCAACGCCCCCGAGCCGGCCCTCGACCTGCACGCCGGGGTCGCCGAGCTGATCGACGGCACCCACGGTTCCGCCGCCGACGAGGAACCGGACCCCCGTTCCGAATCCGCCTCCCGGGCGGCCCTGGCGATCGCGCTGGTGCGCTCGGCCAAGGCGGCGTTCGACGCCGCCGACGACGACCTCCAGCGCGCGGCCGGCCTGGCCCGGCACGCCCGCATCGAGCTGCTCTCGCGGCGGATCGACGCCGCCATGGACGAGGCGGTCGAGGCCGCGAGCCTCCTCGACCCGCTGCTGGCGCCCAGCTCGCTCCTCGTCGACACCCTCGGCATGCTGGCCGCCGTCCTCGCCGACCTGGAGCTCATGCCGCTGGCCCTGGACTACCAGCGGCGAGCCTTCGAGGCGGCCGTGGCCGCCGCGGAGGACCCCGGATCCCTCGGGCCGGAGGACGGCGACCCCGACGTGATGGTCGCCGCGACGGCCACCTGCCTCGGCGAGCTCTGCGCCGAGCTGGGCGAGGGCCTGATCGACGACGGCGTCCCCGAGTCGGCCGAACCGCACTTCGCCGAGGCGCGGCGGCTGGCCGAGCGGGCCCTGGAGCTGCTGCCGCCCGAGGCCCCCGGCATCGTCGCGGCCCAGATCGTGCACGGCTGGGCGCTGGTGGGCCTCGGCGAACACACGGCCGCCACGGGCCAGCTGCGCGCCGCCGTCCGCATCACGTCGGCGTCGGCCGACCGGGCCCAGCTGGCGTCCGCGCAGCTGGCCCTGGGCCGGGCGCTGCGCCGCCAGGGCGACGGCACCGCGGCCGACGAGCACCTGGTCTCCGCGCTGACCCTGGCCACCGAGCACGGCCTGCCGCGGCTGCGCCGGGCCGCGCTGCGCGAGCTGTGCACCCTGCACGCCGAGCTCGACGACGCCGGGCGCGCGCTGCCCTACCTGCAGGCGTACCTCTCCGACGAGCTGGACCGGGTCGACGAGCGGCGCACCCGCTGGGTCGAGCTGTTCGGCCGGCGCAAGAGCCTCCTGGAGACCGAGCGGGCCGCCGGTCAGCTGCGCCGGCAGGCCTACGAGGACCCGCTCACCCACCTGCCGAACCGGCGCTACGCCGAGGCCCGCCTCGACGGGCTGCTCTCGGCCGGAGCAGCCCCGGCGCTCGCGGTCGTGGACGTCGACCGGTTCAAGTCGATCAACGACGCGATCGGGCACCCCGGCGGGGACGTCGTCCTGCGGACCGTCGGCGAGCTGCTCGTCGCCGGCGTCCGTGGCGACGACGAGGTGTGCCGGTGGGCCGGCGACGAGTTCGTCATCCTGCTGCCCGACACCACGGCCGAGCAGGCCGAGCGCGCGCTCGAGCGCATCCGCCGCTCGGTCGCCCAGCACGACTGGTCGGAGCTCTCGCTGGACTTCCCGGTCACCATCAGCGTCGGTATCGCCTCCGCGGCCCGGGGTGACGACCGCCGGACCCTGTTCGCCGCCGCGGACGGCGTCCTCTACGACGCCAAGCGCAGCGGGCGCGACCGGGTCGTGCGCCTGTCCGGTGTCACGCAGACGCGGGCCGCCGGCGCCAACCCGCTCGACCACCTGTTCGGCCCGTCCCCCGTCTCCGAGACCGATCCCGAGGCAGCCGAGACCGTGCCCGCCGACGACGAAGCGGACGCCGAGGTGGAGGTGGAGGCCGTGGCGGAGGCCGCGCCGCGCGTCGAGGACGGGTTCGCCCCGCTGCTGGCCCCGCCCGGCCCGGTCCACGCGCCGCTCGGACTGGGCACGCCGGACGCCCCCGTGCTCGGCCCGCTGCCCGGCACCCCGCACCCGGCCGAGACCTCGACGGAGCCCGTCCTCCCCGCCGCACCGGTCCCGCCGGTCGGCGCCGCCGTCGAGCCCGAGGTCGTCTGGGGTACCGGCCGCAGCACCGAGCAGATCCTGGCCCTCGTCCGCGAGGCCCGCCGCGAGCACCCGGACCGCCCGGCGCTCGTGCTCCGGGCCCCGGCCGAGACGCTCGTGGCCCTGGCCGGCGAGCACGACGCCTACACGACGATGGACGCCGCCGCGATGGCCGCCGCCGTCGGGCCGCTGCCCGAGCCGGTCGGGCGGGTGCGGGTCATCTGCGCCGGGGGTGCCGACACCGCGGTCGCCGCGGAGGCCGCCTTCGTCGCCCGCGTGACCGGCGCCGATGCGGTGCGGATCGACGACGTCGCGGGGAGCCGGGTGCGGGCGCTGCTCGCCGACGGGACCCTGCTCGACGACGCGGACTGCCTGGTGGTGGTCGCCGGCATGGACGCGGCACTGGCGACGACGGTCGGCGGGCTGACCGACGTCCCGGTCGTGGCGGTGCCGACGTCGACCGGCGCCCCGAACGCCTTCGGTGGCCTCGCCGCGCTCATGACCATGCTCAACGCGGCCGCTCCCGGTGTCGCGGTCAGCAACATCGACAACGGCTACTCCGCTGGCGTCTTCGCCGCGCGGGTGGCCCGCCGGAGCGCGCGAGCCTGACCTCTCCGCAGTTGATCATCGTCGTTTGGCTGCCCCCATCGGCGTGTCGGACCGCCACTTGCCGATGATCAACTGGGGCTGGCCACCTGCGAAGATGCCTGCGTGACCATCGGGTGGCTCGACCTCGCGGCGGGCGCGAGCGGCGACATGCTGCTGGGCGCGCTGGTCGACGCCGGCGTCCCCCTCGACGTCCCCGCCGCCGCGGTAGCCGCCCTGCCGGTGGAGCGGATCCGGCTGGTCTCCGAGCAGGTCACCCGGCACGGGCTGGGCGCCACCCGGGTGCAGGTGCACGCTCCGGAGACCTCCACGCACCGCACCTGGGCCGACGTCCGCGCGCTCCTGCTCGAGGCCGACCTCCCGACCCCGGTCCGCGAACGCGCGCTGGCCGTGTTCGAGCGGCTGGCCGTCGCCGAGGGGCGGGTGCACCGGGTCGCGCCCGAGGAGGTGCACTTCCACGAGGTCGGCGCCCTGGACGCGCTGGCCGACGTCGTCGGGGTCGTCGCCGGGTTCGCGCACCTCAGGCTGTCGCGGCTGACCGCCTCGCCGGTCGCGCTCGGCAGCGGTTCGGCCCGCGGTGCGCACGGCGTCGTCCCGATCCCGGGGCCGGCCGTTCTCGAGCTGCTGGCGGGGATACCCGTCGTGGCCGGGCCGGTTCCCGCGGAGATGTGCACGCCCACCGGTGCCGCGCTCGTCGCCGAACTGGTCGGCGAGTGGACTTCGCTGCCCCCGATGCGGGTCGAGCGGGTGGGCACGGGCGCGGGGGGACGCGACCCGGAACAGTTGCCCAACGTCGTCCGCCTGGTCCTGGGGTCCGCCGACGAGCCGCCTCCGGCGGACCCCGTCGTCCTGGAGACGAACGTCGACGACCTCGACCCGCGGCTGTGGCCCGGCGTCCTCGACACGCTGTTCGCGGCCGGGGCCTCCGACGCCTGGCTGACGCCGATCCTGATGAAGAAGGGCCGCCCGGCGCACACGCTCTCGGTGCTGTGCCGGCCCGAGGTGGTTCCTGCGGTGCAGGCGGCGGTGTTCGCGGCGACGTCGTCCATCGGGCTGCGCGTCGTGCCGGTCGGGAAGATCGCGCTCGAGCGGGCGCACGCGTCGGTGGACGTGCTCGGCGGCCGGGTGGGCGTGAAGATCGCCGTCGCGGACGGCCGGATGGTCAACGTCAGCGTCGAGTACGAGGACGTCGCCGCGCTGGCCCGCGAGCTCGGCCTGCCGGTCAAGGAGGTCCTGCGCGCCGCGATCGCCGCAGCAGAGGCCGCCTATCCGGTCGCCCCCTAGACCGGCTCGCGGGTGCGCAGCCCCGCCCGCACGACCGGGACGACGGCCAGGAACAGCACCGCGACGGCGATCGGCCCGCCCAGCGCCCAGGCGGCGAACACCAGCAGCGAGGCCAACTCGATGCCGAGCCCGGCGACCGACGTGATCGTCGCCCGGTGCGTGCTGGCGATCCGCTCCTGCAGCCGCGCCTCGGCCACCACCAGCACGGCGAGGTACAGCGCGTAGGAGACGGCGACGACGGCCAGCGCCGCCGGGCGACCCCAGAGGGCGGCTCCGGCGAGGCCAGCAGCCGCGGCCACCAGCAGCATCAGGAGCGCGCGCCCGCTCAGCTGGTCGGCCCGGCCGCCGAGCGCGGCACCCGCGGCGCCGGCGAGCGCGATGACGAGGACGGCGAGGGGGACGACCGTCGTCGCCACGCCCCACTGGCCGGCGAGGACGGGGAAGTACTCCTCGACGGCGTCCAGGCCGCCGATCAGCGCAACGGCGAGCACGAGCACCCGCAGGGCCGGGATCCGCACCGCCTCGCGGACGCCCTCCCGGAGGGTGCCGGCCAGCGACCCGTCGTCGGTCTGCCGGGGCGCCTCCGGGAACCGCAGGGCGAGCGCGGCGGCGGCCAGGCACGTCGCGACGCTCGCCCAGCCGACGAGCGGGTAGCCGCCGACGGCGAACAGCGCGCTCGCGGCGAAGGCGGTCGGCACCTGCACGAGAAGCTCGGCGGCGGTCATCCACCCGTTCACCCGCACGTAGCTCTCACCGGCACCGAGGTCGGCCAGGCCGTCGTAGACGAGGGCCTCGCTGGCGCCGGACACCAGGGCCCCGGCAACCCCCCAGATCACGAACCCGAGCGCGAAGGCGGCCACCTCCGGCACCGCCGTCCACACGACGAACGCGACGGCCTGCAGGAGGCTCGCCAAGACGACGACGCCCCGGCGGGACCAGCGGTCCGCCAGCGCGCCCGAGGGCACCTCGGCGACGAAGCCGGTGACCGACCAGATGGCGAACAGCGCAGAGATCTGCGCGCCGGACAGGCCGGTGTCGAGGAACAGCAGCGCGTAGAGCGGGTAGTAGGGCACCAGCTCCGACAGCGCGGCCCAGCCCACCGCCAGTCGGGCGAGCGGCCGGGCGGCGGGCGGCAGTGCGTTCGGGGACGGGCGTCAACGGAACGGCATGCCGGGACGGTAGCGGGGATCACGGTCTCCCGCACCGGGATTGCCGAGTCCTCTCGATTACCGTGGCAGGTCGAGGAGTGACTGCCCGCGCACCGCCCGGCAGCGCCGAGCGGAGGAGTTCATCTGGTGGTCCTGAGCGTCGTCGCGGCCGCGTTCATCCTGGTCCTGCCCGTGGAGCTGCCGGACAAGACGATGTTCGCCAGCCTCGTCCTGGCCACCCGCTTCCCTCCGCTGCCGGTCTTCGTCGGGGTCGGCACCGCGTTCGGCGTGCAGGTGGCGATCGCGGTCACCGCCGGATCGCTGCTCTCGCTGCTGCCCGACGCCCTGGTCAGCGGCGTGGTCGCCGTGCTGTTCCTCGTCGGCGCCGTCCTGCTGTGGCGCAGCGCGAACAGCGGCCCGGAGGACGAGGACGTCGACGACACGAAGCAGGGGACGTCGTTCCTCCGGGTGGCCGCGATCTCCTTCGGCGTGCTGTTCGCCGCCGAGTGGGGCGACCTCTCGCAGCTGGCGACGGCGGGGCTCGCGGCGCGCTACGAGGAGCCGCTGTCGGTGTTCGTCGGCGCGTGGGCCGCGCTGCTCGTCGTCTCGGGACTCGCCGTCTTCCTGGGCAAGAAGCTCGCCGACCGGCTGCCGATCGCGCTCATCCGACGCGTGGCCGCCGGTCTCTTTCTCATCTTCGCCGTGTTCGCGATCGTGGAGACCGTCCGCACGCTGACCTAGATTCCCGCCATGGACTTCCGGACGACGGTGGAGCTGGGCGGCAAGACGGCGACGGGGTTGCGCGTGCCCGACGACGTCGTCGAGGCCCTGGGGAGCGGCAAGCGGCCACCGGTGCGGGTGACCGTCGGCGGCTACAGTTACCGGACGACGGTCGCGCCGATGGGCGGCGCGTACTACGTGCCCCTGGCCGCGGAGCACCGCGAGGCCGCGGGGCTGCAGGCCGGCGAGGACGTCGCCGTCCGGATCGAGCTGGACGACGCCCCGCGGGAGGTGCCGGTCCCGGACGACCTGGCCTCCGCGATGGACGACGCGGCGCGGACGGCCTTCGAGGGCCTCGCGTACTCGCACCGCAAGGAGTGGGTGCGCTGGGTCGAGGAGGCCAAGAAGCCCGAGACGCGCACGGCGCGGATCGAGAAGACCGTCGTCTCGTTGCGCGAGGGCAAGAAGACCCGCTGAAACGGGCTTGACCCTGACGTTGCGTCAGGCGGAACCATGCCTCCCTGACAGGAGGGAGGAAGTCCCGATGAACGTGGGTGAGGTCGCGGCGCTGGCCAGCGTCACGGTGCGCACGCTGCACCACTACGACCGGATCGGGCTGCTGGCGCCGTCCGGACGGACGGCGGGCGGTTACCGGCGGTACGCAGCGGCCGACCGCGACCGGCTGCACCAGGTGCTGGTCTACCGCCAGCTCGGGTTCCCCCACGAG
>Ga0126306_10000216_pt1 | contig 23415 bp, 21 predicted proteins | sample Plot27_FD_92592 | JGI IMG/M metagenome (GOLD analysis project Ga0126306, IMG submission 92592) | Serpentine soil microbial communities from UC McLaughlin Reserve, CA, USA - Plot27 | ecosystem: Environmental > Terrestrial > Soil > Grasslands | place: USA: UC McLaughlin Reserve, Lake County... | reverse complement strand
GGCGTCCGTGATCAGGCGGTCGTAGCTGATCACCGGGATCTGCGACTGCTTCGCCCGGTTCACGATCGCTCCGGCCGACGCTGCGTCCACCGGGTCGAGCACGAGCACCTTCGCGCCCTTCGTGATTGCCGCCTCGGCCTGCTGCTGCTGCTTGGCCGCGTCCTGATCCGCGTGCGAGTAGATGATGTCGCAGTCCGCGCAGAGCTCCTTCGCCTTGCGCTCGAAGTTCGGCCGGTCCTGCGACTCGTAGCGTGCCGTCTTCGACTCCGGCAGGAGCAGAGCGATCGAGCCGCTTCCACCGCCGCTGTCACCACCACCACCGCCTCCGCCGCCGCCGCCGTCATCGTCGTCGTCACCGCACGCCGCGAGCGCGAGCGCCATGACGCCCACGAACGCAAAAATCACGGTGAGTGTTCTGAGCTTGAGCATGTGACCTCCTATCGAGTTGCCGTTGCCTTCTTGACCGCCGGGGCCGGCCCGCTCCACGCGGGACCGGCCTCATGGAGCACGAGCGCCACCGCGCCGAGTAGCTCGGCACGCGCACCGAGCTCGCCGAGGACGATCTCCACGTCCTCCGCCGCGCTCGGTATGGCTCGCAGTCCAACTGCTTCTCTGAGCGGGTCGAGCAGCACGTCTCCGGCGACGGCCATGCTGCCCCCGACGACGATCCGCTCGGGGTTGATGAGGTTGCAAAGGTCCGCCACGGCCGCACCGATGTGGCGCCCGGCGTCGGCGAGCGCGCGCCTGCACCCAGGGTCACCCTCGACGGCGCGCTGCATCACGTCGTCGGGGCCGAGCGGCTCGCCGAGGCTGCGGCTGAGGAGCCCGGCGATGGCCGCGGCGCTGGCGTACGTCTCGAGACAGCCGCGGCTCCCGCAGCGGCAGATGTCCCCGGTCTCGTCGAGCGAGGTGTGGCCGATCTCTCCGGCCGTGCCCCCGGCGCCTCCGAACAGGCGCCCGTCGATCACGATGCCGGCGCCGATTCCCGTGGCCAGCTTGAGGTAGACCACGGCCTTGGCGCCGCGTCCCGCCCCCCAGGTGGCCTCGGCCAGGGCCCCGAGGTTGGCGTCGTTTCGCAGCCAAACCTCCATGCCGAGCAGCGCGCTCATGCGCTCCGCCGCGTGCGTGCCGGCCCAGCCGGGCAGGATGGCCGACGAGCCGACCACGCCGCTCGAGTGCACCGGGCCGGGCAGGCCCATCCCCACTCCGAGGACGCGCTCGCGGTCCGCGCCGGCGGCGCCCAGGACGAGCTCCACCAGCTCCGCCGCGCGCTCGATCCCGGTCGTGGCGTCGTAGTCATCCGGCATCTCGCGCCACTCCTCGGCCAGCAGCTCGTGCGAGAGGTCGGCCAGCGCGACCGCCAGGTGACGCTTGCCGAAGTCCACTCCGATGGCGAGCCCGGCGGCGGGATAGAGCGCGATCGGCGCGGGCGGGCGGCCTCCGCCGGCGGCACTCCGGCCCTCGGGGTCACGGTCGACCACGATGCCCTCGGCCTGGAGCGCGGCGACGATCGTCGAGACGGTCGAGCGCGAGAGGCCGGTGTACCGGGCCACGTCGGCGCGGCTGGTTACTCCGAGGATCTGCAACGCCTGAATCACGCGCAGCCTGTTCCAATCGCGCAGGGACGGCGCCGTCCCCGGCTCCTCCTCCATGGCAAGCGATCCTCTCCCAGCCCAGAGGAGTTTGTCAAGGGCTCGGTCGAAATCGGCGCGAAAACAGCCTTGGTTTGTTCGATTTCCCCCCAATGGTTGTTGGACGGCCTCAGGTGGTATTGATCGGTGATGGCAACCGCCGCCCGGCAGGGGCGCACAGCACCGGCTGATGTGATCGCAGCGCTGGCGGAGCGCTTCGACGCCGCCGCCATGCAGATCCCGGGCGGCCGCGCGCGCATTCGCCTGGAGGTCACGCGCGGCGGGGCCTGCGAGGCGGTGATCGCCGGCAGGCGATTTTGGCTCCGCGACACGGATCATGCATCCGAGCCGGACTGCATCCTCAGCGCGGACGAGCCCACGTGGCGGCGGATCGCCTCCGACGTGCGCGGCGGGATGGAGGCCTTCCGGGCCGGGCGGCTCCGGATTCGCGGCAGCCTTCACCTGGGCGTGGGCTTCCTGGCCGCCACCAGCGGCTCCGACGACCCCGGCCGGCTCGAGTTCGACGCCGTCCGCACGCGCGGGTTCGGCTCGATATCGGTGCTCTCCGCCGGGACCGGGCCCGAGACGATCGTGTGCCTCCACGGCCTCGGCGGCACGAAGGCGTCGTTCCTCCCGACCGTGGCGGCTCTGGCGGACAGCTATCGGGTCGTGGCACTCGACCTTCCGGGCTTCGGCGAGTCCAACAAGCCGATCGCGGCGCCCTACGACGCGCCCTGGTTCGCACGCTCCGTGTTCGCCACCATGGACGTGCTGGGGATCGAGCGCGCGCACCTCGCCGGCAACAGCATGGGCGGACGGGTGGCGATCGAGGCCGGGCTCACCGACGACGACCGCATTGGCGGGCTGCTCCTGCTGAGCCCCGCGCTCGCCTGGCTGCGCCCGCGCCCGTGGGCACCCGTCCTGCGCGCCCTGAGGCCGGAGCTCGGGCTGATCCAGCCCGCGCCGCGGCCGCTGGTGGAGACCATCGTGCGCCGCCTGGTGCCGGCGTCGAACGGCGGCTGGACCGCGGCCGGAATCGACGAGTTCCTGCGCTCCTATCTCACGGGACGAGGGCGCGCCGCGTTCTACGCCGCCGCACGCAACATCTACCTCGACGAGCCCTACGGCGACAAGGGGTTCTGGACCCGCCTGAAGGCGCTGGAGAGCGACTCGCTGTTCGTGTGGGGCCGGAAGGACACGCTCGTGCCGATCGCGTTCATGAGGCACGTCGAGAGGGCGCTGCCGAACGCGCGCCACGTGGAGCTGAACTGCGGCCACGTGCCGCAGTTGGAGCGACCGCGCGAGACCCACGCGGCCATCAGGAAATTCCTGGCCGAGCTCTAGCGGCTACTGAACGTCGCCGGCCGGGTCGTCGCCCTCAGCCTGGCTCGGGTCGAACGCGGCCCCGCCGCCCTCGCCGCCTTCGCCGCCATTGCCGCCGTCGCCGCCGTTGCCCTCCTGCTGCTCCTCGGGCGTGACCTCTTCCGGTGTGCTCTCTGGAGTCTCCATGCGGGGCCAGTACCCGGAAACGGTGGCGCGTACCCAGGGGGTCAGAAGTTCGCGCCGGGGTCAGAAGTCCCCGCCACCGCCAAAACCGCCTCCGCCGCCGAAGTCGCCGAAGTCGCCCCCGCCGAAGTCGCCGAAGTCCCCGCCCCCGAAGTCCCCGCCATCCGCCGCGAACGCGTCGCCCGCGGCTGCTCCGCCGAACAGGCCCATGCCACCGCCGAGCATCGAGCCGATGAACAGCCCGGGCAGCAGACCGCCGCCGAAGAACCCGCCGGCCCATGGCATGTACGCCGGGCCCGCCTGCCAGTACGGAACCATCTGCCCGCCGACGGGCACCTGGCGCGCCTCGGGTTCGATCCCGTCACGGATGTACTGAAGGTCCGCCGCGCAGACCGGTACCGGTCGCGGCTGACCGCCCGGCGGCGCCCACTCGACTTCACCCACAGACGGCCCGTGTCGCGGGTCGAAGAAGCACGGGGGCCGGCGCTCCGGCGCTTCCCCTCCGGCGAGCTCGGCCTTGGCGGCGCTCATCGCCCAGCGGCCCTCTTCGAGCGCCGAGGTCACGGGCTCCACGTCCTCCGGCCGGCGGACGCCGTCGAGCGCCTGCTCCGCCTCCGTGTAGCGCTCCACGGCTTGGTTGTAGTGCTGCTTCCCCTCCGGGTCGGCGTCCAGCATCTGGACGTCGAGGTCGAGCGCACGGATGTCGTCGCCGAGCGCCACCAGATCCTCACGCGCGACCTGCTTCACCTCCTCCAGCTCGGCCCGCGCGTACTCCTCCGCGCGCTTTCGCTGCCGTCGGCGGCTAAGAGCGAACGCGCCGAGCGGCACCGCGAGCAGGAGAAGCAGCAGGACGGGGAAGCCTCCGCCACCGTCGCGACCTCCATCGCTCGCTCCGCCCCCGACCTTGGCCTCGCCCACGCGCCGGACGAAGTCGGCCAGCACCGCGTACGTGCCACCCGAGCTGCGGGCGTCGAGTGACTCGCGTGCGAGATCGCTGGCCGGGACGCCGCTGGCGAGCGAGCCGGCCCGGAAGGAGTCCCCGATCACGCCGGCGTAAACGCCGGGCTCGCGCAGCTCGCGGGCGATCTCGCGCAGGGCCGCGGCCGGGTCGCCGCCAGCCGCATCGCGGGCGGAGGCGGGGAGCACCGCCACGTACATCGGACCCGCGCCGGTCTCGGCGATCAGCTCTCGCAGCCGCCCCTGCTCGCGCTCGGACAGGGCTCGCTCCGCGTCCGGGTCCACGTACACCGGGCTGTCGCGAAGCGCCTGCGCCGCCTCGCTCAGCACGCCCTGCGCGCGGACGGGCGCGGCAACGATTAGACAGGCGAGGATCACTAGAACGAGAGCGCTCGGCCGCATGGGCTTCGCACTACCCGCTCTCAGCCGGTACAACCTCAGCGTGAGCTTTCCACCAGGGCCCCGGCTTCCAAGCCTCGTCCAGGCCGCGTTCGTGACCGCCTCGCCGTACGGCTGGATGGTCCGCCGCTGGCGCCGCTACGGCGACATCTTCTCCTCGCGCTTCCCGATCTTCGGGCGCGTGGTCTACGTGGCGGATCCCGCCGAGGTGAAGCGCGTCTTCACCGGCGACCCGACCATCTTCCACGCGGGCGAGGCCAACACGCTCGCCCTCGGCGACGCGCTCGGCGAGCACTCGCTGCTCACGCTCGACGAGGGACGCCACATGAGCCAGCGCAAGCTGCTGCTGCCTCCGTTCCACGGTGAGAGCGTGCGCCGCTACGTCGAGGTGATCGCCGAGGCCACGGAGCGCGAGGTGGCGACCTGGCCGCTCGGCAAGGAGATCCAGCTGCGACCGCGCATGCAGGCGATCACGCTCGAGGTGATCCTGCGCGCGGTCTTCGGGGTGCGCGACGGCGAGCGCATGGACCTGTTCCGCGAGCGCATCCCGCCGCTCGGCGAGCTGACCAGCGTCCTGAACTGGATGCCGTTCTTCGAGCGCGACCTCGGCGGGCTCACGCCCGCGGCGCGCTTTCGGCGCGCGCTCGCCGCGGTCGACGAGCTGATCTACGCCGAGATCGCCGACCGGCGCGCCGCCGACGACGCGGAGGAGCGCGACGACGTGCTCTCCCTGCTTCTGGGCGCGCGTCATGAGGACGGCTCGCCGATGAGCGACATCGAGCTGCGCGATGAGCTGATGACGCTGCTCACCGCCGGGCACGAGACGACCGCCACCGGCCTCTCGTGGGCATTCGAGCGCCTGCTGCGCACCCCGCAGGTGCTGGAGCGCCTGACCGCCTCGCTGGACGACGACGACTACGTCGACGCGGTCGTGAAGGAGACGCTGCGCGTGCGGCCGGTGATCGTGGACGTGGCCCGCAAGCTCACCCGAGACACCGACGTGGCGGGCTGGCGGCTGCCCGCCGGCACGCTCGTGCTCCCGGCGATCGCGGTGCTCCACGCCCGTCCGGACCTGTACGACTCGCCCGAGGAGTTCCGCCCCGAGCGCTTTCTCGACGGAGGCGCCGACTCCTACGCCTGGATCCCGTTCGGCGGCGGGGTGCGGCGCTGTATCGGCGCCTCGTTCGCGCAGGTGGAGATGAGGACGGTGCTGCGCGAGGTCCTGCGGCGGGTGCGGTTGCGCGCGCCGTCGCAAAAGCCGGAGCGCGGATCCATCCGGCACGTGACGGTCGTGCCGGCGCGCGGCTGCCGCGCAGTCGTGGACGAGCGGCTAGCCGTCGAGCCGGCGGCGGAACTCGCCGGCGCCCACAACGGCTCCCCCAGCCTCGCGGACGCGCCGAGCGAGGTCGCCGTCCGAGGTCACGACTGACAGGTCCGCCGGGTCGTCGTCCGCCTCGACCAGGGCGGCGATGTCGTCGTCAGCCGCATTCGGTCCGCGGCGCGAGGCGAACAGCACGGTCACCCCGTCGTCGCCCTCGAGCTCGAACGGCTTGCCGTCGAGCACCACGGTCACCGGCTCGCCCCCGCGCTCGGCGAACGCCTTCAGGTCGTCGACCAGCGCTCGCATGGCGCCGGGGCGGTCCCGCCACCAGCCCGTCGGACGCGAGCCGATCACGTTCATCCCGTCGACGATCCAGCGGGTCACGGCAGCGGCACCGCCGCGTCCGGCACCTCGAGCTTGGGAGTCAGCCGGTTCGTGGGCTGCTGGAAGCGCGCCTGGAGGCCCGGCGACTGCGGGCCCCTCGCGCAGCGGGCCTCCCCCTTCGCGCAAAAACCCCACAGCCCGGGCCAGGCATTCCAGCTCGCTGCATAGAGAAGTGGCTCGCCGCCGTGCTCGGTGCCCACCCGCGGCATCAACAGCACGCAGCCCGGCTCCTCCCGTGCGCACTCGTCCTCATCGTTGCGACCCCAGGGCCGCTCACCGTCATGGAAGCCCTCCGGCAGGCCGTTGCCCTGCTTGCAGAACACGCGGCGCTGCCTGCGCTGGCACGGCGAGGGGTACGACGCGTGCGTTCCCTGCGCCACGTAGACCTTGATGTGCCGCCGCTCCGGATCTGTGAACTCGAAGCGGCGCGCCTTGAAGTCACCCCGGGGCCCGGGGTCGAGCCGCAGCCTGCCGTCGTGCTGCGCGAAGATCGCGTACCGAACCCGCGTCGGCGGGACGTTCGTGACCACGGTGATTCCCTCCCAGTCGCCCTCGTGGTCGCCGCAGAGCTTGGGGAAGGCGCCCACCAGGATGGCGCACTGGCCCAGGTCGGCCGGGCGCAGGTCGTTGTAGCGCAGGAACCACCAGTAGTCGAGGAAGAGCTGGTCGCCCGCCGGGTGCAGGTTCGCGTAGATCACGGTTGCGGGCCCGCTGTCGCAGTCCCGCAGCTTGGCCACGAAGCACGCGGCGCGCGTGGGGCTCGCGAAGTCGCTGCCGTTCGACCGGCGCCCGTGGATGTTCAGCCGCAGCGCCTGCCTCGGGTCGAGGATCGCGAGCGTCGCGACGAGCTGGTCGATGCCCCTGATCTGGCGGCAGCTGCTCCGCTCCGAGGTCGGGCACACCTCCTGCCCGTTGCCATCGGGATAGACCTCGGACAGGAAGCGCCCGATCTCGAGTGGCCGCCAGGGCTCGCCGCTGTCGAAGAACAGATGTGGGCGAAACTCGCGCGCCAGCGCCCGCTTCTCTGCCGAGTCGAGCTGCGCGAGCTCCGTTGCGCCGGGCAGCACGACGAGCGGGCTCGGCGGCTTCTCGTCCTGGCCGAGCCACCCCAACACCACGAGCAGCCCAAGCACGGCGACCGCGACCAGAGCCGCGATCGCCACCCTCAACGCCGGCGCCTCACAAAGATGACGATGGCGCCAACGAGCACCAGCCCGGCCACGAGCTGAAGTCCCAGCGACAGACCTGTCCCCTCGTCGCTGGTCGCATTGCGAATCGCAGCGAACAGGATCGACGCCCCGAAGAAGACCACGAGGGTCCAGAGCACGGTGTCCCTATCCACCGGGCGCACGATACCCCCGGCTAGTCTCGGTCGCCGTGACTGACAGGCCCGTTCTCGCCGCCGTCCTGGGCGCGCTCGTGATCGCCTTCTCTGCGATCCTCGTGCGGCTGGCGGAGGTGTCGCCCTCAACGGCGGCGTTCTTCCGCTGCGCATACGCGCTGCCCGTGCTCGCGCTGCTCGCCTGGCTCGAGGACCGTCGCTACGGGCGGCGGCCGCTGCGCGAGCGGCTGCCGCTCTGGGGCGCCGGCGTGATGTTCGCCGCCGACCTCACCTTCTGGCACCACTCGATCGAGGCAGTGGGCGCGGGGCTCGCAACCGTGCTCGGCAACACCCAGGTCGTCCTCGTCGGGGTACTCGCCTGGTTGGTGCTCGGCGAGCGGCCCGAGAACCGCACGCTGGCCGCGATCCCCGTCGTATTCGCCGGCGTGGTCCTGATCTCCGGCGTGATCGGAAGCGGCGCCTACGGCGACGACCCGCTGCTCGGCGTGGTGTTCGGCGTCCTCACCGCGATCACCTACGCCCTCTTCATCCTGATCCTCCGCCAGGGCAACACCGACGACCGGCGGCCGGCGGGACCGCTGTTCGACGCGACGCTGAGCGCGGCGGTGTTCTCCGCGATCGGCGGTATCGCGGTGGGCGACATCGAGTGGGTGCCCGACCTCGAGGCGCAGGCGTGGCTCGTCCTGCTGGCGCTTTCCTCGCAGGTGCTCGGCTGGCTCCTGATCTCGGTGTCGCTGCCGCGCCTGCCGGCGGTGCTCACCTCGATCGTGCTGATGCTCCAGCCGGTGTGCACGGTCTTCCTCGGGGCCGTGCTGCTGTCCGAGGCGCCCTCGGCGGTGCAGCTCGTGGGCGTGGCGATCGTGATCGCGGGCGTGGCGGTCGCGACCGTGAAGCCGCATGCGCGGGCGCCCGCGCCGGTCTGATCGGCCCGGGCTCCCTGACCGCTTGTGGTGCGCGCGCCCATGTGACACATTGCACTTACCTCAGGCCCCGGGGGTGGCGGATGGACTCGCCTCGCGTACAGCTGATCCGCAGACTCTTCGAGCTCATGGAGACGAACAGCCTGGCCCGCGCGTCGGAGGAACTGCTCGCGCACTGCGCGGACGACGTGGTGTTCGAGCCACATGCGGCACAGGGCCGCCTGATCCGCGGTCCGGACGAGCTGCGCAGGTTCTGGGAGGACTTCGAGGAGGAGGGCGTGCAGCTGCGGGCGGGTGCCTACTCCGTGACCGAGGAGGGCGGCGCGGTGGTGGTCACCGGCTGGGTGCGGACGATCAAGGACGGCCGGCTCGCGGACACCCAGTCACGCTGGGTCTACCGCTTCAACGACCACGATCAGGTCGTGAGCGCGCGCGTGGAGCGCGCCTAGGCGGCGGCCGGCCGCGACTCTGGCGCAGGCGGCGGCGCCAGGAGGGCGCCGCCGAAGCAGAACTCGCGCCCCAGCGCGAGGTCGGCGTCGAGGATCTTGCGGTAGTCGCGCGCCGAGACCATCGCGGCCTCGTCGCGTTCCCAGCGATCGGCCGAGATGCGCGCCACCCAGCCCCGCCCGTACGGCTGCGCGAGCAGCGCGTGGGGCGCGCGGCGCAGCAGGGGGTTCAGCTCCACGAGCGTGCCGCGCACCGGCGAGCCGATCGCCACCGTCCGGCTCGAGCGCCCCTGGACCGTGGCCAGCGTCTCCCCCACGTCCACGCGATCAACCGCCCAGTACTCGATCTCCGGCGTGTACCAGAGGACCTCGCCGAGGGGAGCGGTGACCCCGATGGTCGCGATGCCGTCCTCGATCCTCGCCCAGACGTGGCGACCGGGCAGGTACTGGCGGTCAGAGGGGAGGGCGAAGCGGGCGGACGGGGCTGTGGAGACAACCGAGATCTCGGACACGAACCGCGAGCCTGATGCGTCCCCCGGACGGAAACTGCGTCGCTGCGGCTCAAGCGATCTCGACGATCCGCCAGGGGGCGTCGGCCGGCCCGTCCAGCGCCAGCGTCCAGCGCTCCGTGAAGGTGGCGGCGCCGTCCTTCGATCCACTCACCACGGCGGCGGTGTCGCGGTCCTCCACGTAGCGGCGGCCGCCGAGCTCCACATCGACGGTCGTCGTCGCGGGCAGCTGATCCACCTGCACTCCCGCGATCCGGATCCGCTTCACGCGCGGCCCGCGCACCACGAGGCGCGTCTTCCGGGTTGCGTCACCGCCGTACAGCAGCCCGCCGACGGCCTCGGGCGACGCGACCCGCTCGAGCGCGGCATCCTCCCCGTCCACCGCCTCGGCCCACGCGCCGACCGCTCCCCGGGCAGCCGCCTCGAGGACGTCAGGCGCGAAGCGGGCGTCGGCGAGCGAGAGGTCCAGCGCGTGCGCCCGCGCGTCGCCCTCGAAGTCGAGCTGGGCCAGGTCCGCCGTGGTGAAGCCCTCGGGAAGGCCGTCCGCCACCGCGAGCTCGGTGAGCGACTCGTCATCCAGACGCTGCTCGTCCGACCACGGGGAGGCCACGACCTGGTCGTCCAGGTGGTGGTCGCCCTCCGCGCGCTGCTCGATCGACTGCACCATCCAGGTGCCGTCACGGCGTGCGAGCGTCCAGTATTCGACCAGCGTCACGAGCTCGTCCTTTTCGCCATCCCGCATGATCCGCTTGCCGGCGCGGTCCATGACATACGCCTTCAGCTTCGCGTCGATGCGGACCACGGCCCGGTCCTCCTCATCCTCCTCCCGGTTCGTGATGCCCACGTAGAGCACGGCCGGGTCCCCGATCACCTCGACGCGATTGTGCCAGCCCTTCTGCTCGAAGTCCTCCAGGCGGCGCTTCCACTCGACCAGCAGGTCCGGGCCCACCAGCCGGGCGAGGCCCTCCCTGTCGCGCGCGTCCCACGCCATCTGGGCCGCGCGGAACAGCGCCACGGCGTGTCGCTCGAGCTCGTCGGAAGCGAAGTAGGCGTCGTCCTCAGCCGCCTCGGCCGAGGCGGTGCGAACCATCTTGTCGCGCTCGCGGAGCTTGCGCCGGTAGCGCATGCTGTGGATCAGCAGGTAGAGGAGGAAGAGCCCGAAGAGGCCGAAGACCACCACCGCGACGAGCGGGTCGCCCTCGCCGCTGCCCGACGATCCGCCTCCGAAGCTCGAGCCGCCGCCTCCGCCGCCGCCACCGAAGCCGGAGCTGCCGGAGCCGGCCTGAGCGAGAATCAGCGGTAGCGAGCCCATGCTGTGGCCAGGATAGGAAGGGCGGGCGCGGGGCGCAAACCGGTGGTAGCGTGCCTGATGCCCAAGAGACTCGCTGCCTGTATCTCGCTCAGCATCGCCTCGCTGGCCGCGCCCGGCGCCGCCCTCGCCGGCGAGGTCGTGAAGCCAAGCTCCGTCACGGCCGACGTGGAGGTCCCCGCCGGCGGGACGAGCACGGTGAAGCTCGAGTGCCCAGCAACGGCTATCGCTGTGAGCGGCGCGGTGAGGCAGGCCGGCCCGGCGATCACCGTGCGGCGATCGACTCCGGGCATCAACGCGAACGACTGGCGGTTCCGGCTCGCCGCGGACGGCACCGGCGACCGCCGGGTGAGCACGGTCCTGCGCTGCGTCCGGCTCGCAGTGCCACCCGGCGTGTCGGGGGCGCTCCTCAACGTGAAGACCCGGAGCCGCCTCTCGGTGTCGATTCCCGCGGGCGGCACGACCCCGGTGCAGCTTCGCTGCGGGGCCCCGTGGCTGGCCACCGGGTACGGGCTCGAGGCCGGCACGAGCGGCGACGTGCGGGTGGCATCGGCGGTGCCTGTTACGCACGGCTGGGACTTCGTCCTCGAGAACGTAGGTGCCGCGCCCGTGAGCGCGGGCGTGAGCGCGCGCTGCCTGAAGCAGACCGTCCGCGCGGGCTCCGCGGAGCTCCGCTTCCGCGCGTCGCGACCCTCACAGGCGAACACACTCGGCCCGGGCCGCTCCGCCTCGTTCGCGCACCGGTGCGGCCCAGGCCTGTTCAGCCTGGCCACCGGAGTCGTCCTGGACCCGCTGGCGACGATCGAGCTCGCTGCCAGCGGGCCGGTCAGGAAGGGCTGGGGCCGGTGGGCGTTCAGGGAGGTGAGCGGCGGCGACCGGGTGCGGAGCTTTCTGGTCTGCCTGAGGACGGACAGCGGGTTCCGCTAAGCGGCCTCGCGCGGCGCGGGCACTAGCATCCCGCGCCGCATGCAGTTCGACCTGACCGAGGAGCAGCAGCAGATCCGCCGGCTCGTGCGCGACTTCGCCGACGGCGAGGTCCGGCCGGTCGCGGAGGAGCTCGACCGCGAGAAGCGCTTCCCCTACGAGATCGTCGCCAAGCTCGGCGAGCTGGGCCTGATGGGCATCCCGTATCCCGAGGAGTTCGGCGGCGGTGGGGCGGACAACCTCAGCTACGCGATCGCGATCGAGGAGCTCGCGCGGGTGGACTCGAGCGTGGCGATCACGGTGGCGGCCCACACGTCGCTCGGCACGTGGCCGCTGTACGCGTTCGGGTCCGACGAGCTGAAGGCCGACTGGATGCCGCGACTCTGCTCCGGCGAGCGGCTGGGAGCGTTCGGGCTCACCGAGCCTGAGGCCGGGTCCGACGCCGGCAACACACGCACGCGCGCCGAACTCGACGGCGATGAGTGGGTGATCAACGGCGCGAAGCAGTTCATCACCAACAGCGGCACGGACATCTCGGGCTTCGTGACGATCACGGCGCGCACCGGCGAGGACGAGGTCTCGAACCTGCTGGTGCCGAACGGGACGCCCGGCTACGAGCTGGGCGAGCCGTACCGGAAGATGGGCTGGAACGCGTCGGACACGCGGCCGCTCAGCTTCGAGGACTGCCGCGTGCCGGCGGACAACCTCGTCGGGCCGCGCGGGCAGGGCTTCAAGCAGTTCCTCCAGACGCTCGACGGTGGGCGGATCGGCGTCTCCGCGATGGGCGTGGGGCTCGCGCAGGGCGCGCTCGACGAGGCGCTTGCCTACGCGAAGGAGCGGGTGGCGTTCGGGCAGCCGATCTCGAAGTACCAGGCGATTCAGGCGAAGCTCGCCGACATCTCCACCGAGATCGAGGCCGCGCGTCTGCTCACGTACAAGGCTGCCATCGAGAAGGACCTGGGCCGCAACTTCTCGCTGACAGCCGCGCAGGCCAAGCTGAAGACCGGCCGGCTCGCTGTCCGAGCCACCGAGGAGGCCGTGCAGATCCACGGCGGCTATGGCTACATCGAGGAGTACCCGGTGTGCCGCTTCTACCGCGACGCGAAGATCCTCACCATCGGCGAGGGGACCGACGAGGTCCAGCAGATGGTGATCGCTCGCGCGCTCGGTTGCTGAGGGTTAGGCTCGCGCCCACACCCCCGATCCCAAGGAGGAACCCATGGCTGATGCTGGCCTCTTCGTCGGCTGGGGCCAGGTCGTACGCGGGCGCGAGGATCGCGCCCTCGACGTCTTCAACGAGACGATCGAGCTGTACGGCCAGATGCAGTCCGACGATCGCATCGAGAGCTTCGAGGTGTGCCTGCTCCAACCGCACGGCGGCGAGCTGGGCGGGTTCGAGCTGATTCGCGGCAGCGAGGAGCAGATCGATGCCCTGCGCCGCTCCGAAGACTTCGAGCGGATCAACACGAAGGCGTCGCTCGTCGTGGACGACCTCGGCATAGTGGACATGCTTATCGGCGAGGGCCTCGGGCGCGCGATGGCGATCTACCAGGAGGAGATCGCGATAGTCGCATAGGCGTGCGCGGCTAGGGTGCGGCGCTCGATGCGCCGCACCTTCGCCCTCTGGCTGCTGCTGTTCGCCGCCTACGCGGCGACCCTGGGGCTGAACGCGTTCGGCGCCTCGGAGTACGGCGGCGACGAGCCGCACTACCTGCTGGCCGCGGAGTCGATCGTCGAGGACGGCGACGTGGACGTGCTAGATGAGTACGCCGAGCGCGCGTATTCCGACTTCTATCCCTACGAACTGCACCGCCACGGACGCACGACCGAGGGGCGGCTGAACGAGCCGCACGGCGTGGGCTTCCCGCTGCTGATCGCCCCGGCGTATGCCATCGGCGGCGCGACGGGCGTGGAGCTGTTCCTCACCGCGATCGCAGCGCTCGCCGTGGCGCTCGCGTACAGGCTCGCCCTGCGGGTGGCGCCCGATCCATGGGCACCCGGTGCGGCACTCGCCGTGGGGCTCAGCCCGCCGTTTGTGGCCTACGGCAGCGCGGTCTATCCGGAGCTTGCCGCGGGCGCGGCGCTCGCGGGTGCAGCGCTGCTCGCCCTGCGTCTCGGTGAGCGCGTCGTTCGCGCGGAGGCGTTCGTGTGCTTCGCGCTGCTGGGCGCCCTGCCATGGCTCGGCACCAAGTTCGTGCCGGCGGGCCTCGTGATAGGCGTCCTGGCGGTGCGCGAGCTCTGGCGGGCCCAGCGGCGCACGCTCGGCGTGGGAGCGGTCGAGCTGTCGCTCTTCTCCGTCGCGCTCTACGTGGCCTTCAACGAGGCGCTCTACGGCGGGCCCACGCCGTACGCCGCGGACGTCGCCGGGGAGGCCGCGACCGACACGAGCACGCCGGGCGGCTACGCCGCGCGCAGTTACCGCCTCGTCGCGCTGTTCCTCGACCGCGACTACGGGCTGCTGCGCTGGGCGCCGGTGTTCGCGCTCGTCTTCGCGGGCCTGTGGTGGCTATGGCACTCGCACCGCGAGCGGCTGGCACAGGCGCTGCCCGGAGTGCGCGAGATCGAGCTTGCCGGGGCGCTCTGCGCCGCGGCGCTCGGCGCTCAGCTGGTCGTGGCCGCCTTCGTGGCGCCGACGATGTTCGGCTTCTGGTTCCCACCGCGGCACCTGCTGGCCGGCCTGCCGCTGGCGCTCCCACTGGTGGCGCTGGGCCTGCGCCACCTGCCGCGCGTCGGGAGCATTCTCGCCGTGCTCACGGTGGCATGCTCGGCCTGGCTCTACGCGGACGTGCGCTGGGGGGACGGCTCGCTCGTCGCCGCCCGGCCCGACGCGCCGTTCGGGCCGCTCACGGAGCTGTTTCCGTTGTTCGAGCCCGGGGGCGGCTGGCCGTTCTGGCTGGCCGGCACGATCGGTGCGGCGCTGGTGCTGCTGGTTCTGCGCGAGGCGCGCGCGGCGCGCCACTCACGCCAGACCGCCGGCGCCACACGCGCGAAATACTCGGGGTAGCGCACGAAGGAGCGTCCGCTCTGTCGGCGCCGGTAGCCGATCGGGACCTCGACCGCCTCGATCCCGGCGCCCCACAGGGAGAGCGTGAGCACCTGCGCGTAGTTGTAGTCGTGCCGGATGCTGGCCGCCGCGAGCGCGCGCGCCGAGAGCGCGCGATAGCCCGTCTGGCCGTCGCTCGTGACCGTGCCGAGCAGGAAGCCGAGCAGCGCGCTGGTGGAGCGGTTCGCCAGCGTGCGGTGCCACGACATGCCCTCGCGCCGGCCCAGGAAGCGCGAGCCGAGCACATAGTCGGCACGGCCGCGCGCCACCGGAGCGAGCACGCCCTCGAAGTCAGCCGGGTCGTACTCTCCGTCGCCGTCGAGGTAGACGGCGGCGGCGTAGCCGTCGTCGCGGGCCAGCTCCAGACCCGAGCGGAGGGCGGCGCCGAGGCCGCGTGAGGACTCGTGGGAGTGCACGCGTGCCCCGCGCTCGCGAGCGATCGCGGCGGTGGCGTCCCGGGAGCCGTCGTCCACCACCAGCACGTCCACCGGCAGCCCGCAGGCCTCGGCCCGGAGTCCCGCGAGCACTCCGCCGATCGCCAGCTGCTCGTCGCGTGCGACGACGATCGCGAGGCAGCGCTGCTGTCTTGCCTCCGCGAAGGCGGGCGCTCGCGCCGGCCCAACCGACGGATCCTCCACCGGCACGAGCGGCCTGCCGCGCGCGGCCTCAGGCTGCGGCACGCCCAGCAGCCGGGCGATGGTGGGCGCCAGCTCGAGCACCGAGCGCGGCTCGTGTGAGATGGCGCCCGGCACGGCACCCTCGCCCCACACGACGAACGGGACCGGTCGCTCGCCCCAGTCCAGGTGCCCGTGGCCGCCGATCCCTCGACCCTGCCCGTGGTCGGCCATCAGGATCACGGTGGCGCCCTCGAGCCTCCCGCGCTCCTCCAGGAAGGCCAGGAAGTCGCCGACGTGGCGATCGGTCTGGGCGAGCTGGTCGAGGTACTCGCGGCTGCGCACGCCACGCACGTGGCCGAGCTGGTCGGCCGCGAGCAGCTGGAGCACGAGCAGGTCCGGATCCTCCTCGTCCACGACGCGGCGACCCTCAGCCGCGAGCGAGCGGTCGATCTCCGACGTGGGCTGGACCGAGGTCACGGAGCGGACGACCTCGTCGCCGAACGGGTCGAGCAGGTGCGCGATGCCCACGAGCCGGCCGCGGCGGCCGACCCGCTCGAGGACGTCGAAGACGGACTCGCGGCGGACGCCCAGCCGCGGCGCGAAGTTCGAGCGCATGCCGTGCTCGGCGGGCGTCGCCCCCGTGAGCATCGACGAGAAGCAGACGACCGTGCGGGCCGGATATGCGGGGTCCACCGCGAGGTACTCGCTGCCCTCGCGGGCGAGCCGGTCCATGACCGGAGCGTCCGCCTGCCAGAGGCGCTCTCGGTTGCAGCCGTCCACGACGATCACGTAGACCCGCCGGGCAAGCGCGGCGGGCGGCGCGGCGGCGGGCTCGCGCGGCGCCCTCTCGGGATAGCGCGGCAGGCGCCGTGCGAACGAGCGCGCCGCGACCGCACCCAACGCGGCGGCGATCGCCAGCGCCGCCAGGATCCGGACCAGCGAGCCGGTGCCCGCCTCCTCGGCCAGGAGCGTGCCGGCGCTCAGCGCGATCAGGAGCTTCGGCAGTTGCTCGACTGCGTTGCCGCTCGTGGGATCCGAATTCGTGAGCACCAGGCGCCAGAAGCGGAGTCCGTTGCTCCAGGGTGCCCCGGTGCGCAGGTGGTAGTAGACCGACCCCCAGACGACGACCGTGAAGAACGCGTAGCCGGCGAGCGCACCGGCGAGCAGCGCCGGCGCTCGCCACGGCTCGAGCAGCGGCACCGCGACGAGGGCGGCGAGCCAGAGCAGCGCGCGGCCGCGCAGCGCGAACGAGAGGCGCGACAGCACCAGCGCCGATGCCGCGGAGCCCAGCAGAGCGAGTCCGAGCGGCCCGGCCGGCGCCAGGCCAAGGGGCGCCGCAGCGAGCAGCACCAGCAGCGGGTACACGATCGAGAACGGCCGTCCCTCGTTGAGCACGTTCCACGCCCGCGCCGCCCAGACCTCGAGCGGCCCGGCCGCCCGGCCGCCGCCCATACGCTGTTCGCTCCGGCTCACGCCGTGGACTGTATTAGGGCGCCCTAACAGATATCGGCGCGGCCTTCCAGAGGCGGCGCAGGCGGCGCACGTACGCGCTTGGCTTATCGGCGTAGAGCCGCGCTCCCAGCGTCATCGCGTCGGCCTGCAGCTCGGCGCGGCGCCGGTCCACCGCCTCGAAGAACTCCGACCCCGCGTCGGTGTGCTCGCGGGCCCATTCCGCCAGCATCGCCAGGTCGTGGTCATCGCCCAGGCGGTCGGCCAGCTCGTGCGCCTGGTCGCCCACTGCCTGCATCACCGGCGGCCAGATCGGGCGCAGCAGCGTGTGGTGGTACCAGAGCTCCTTCACCCGCTTGCGCCACTCGTGGAGGGCCTCGACGCTCGGGTCCACGCGTGCCGCCCTGAAGTCACGCCGCCCGCGGCGATAGGTGCGCTCGAGGCCGTCCCGCAGCGCCCCGAACGAGTCACGGGTGAGCGGCCAGTCGTCCACGCGGTCACGGGCCTCGCGCAGCATCGCCACGACCCTTCTCGCCGCGGCGTGGCGGCCGTCGTCGCCGTTTCGGGCGCTGTGCACCTGGATGGTCTTGCGCAGATCCCACCCGATGCCGGACGAGAGCTCGAGCGCTTTCAGCGTGTCGAGCATCACGTCGCTGTCACGTGCCCCCGCCAGCTCGCGCGCCGCGTCACGGAAGCAGGCGTTCTCGCGGAGGAAGGTCTCCTCCCCCAGCTCCGCCCGTGCCATCCGCAGGAGGGCGCGCAGCTTCTTCAGGTCCTTGCGCGCGTCGTGGACGGCCTCCTCGGGCGTGCTGCCCGTCCTGCCGCGCAGCTCGTCGCTCGCGTGGTCGATGCGGCCACGCGCGATCCGTGCGATCTCCTCGGGAAGGGGCTCCTTCAGCTCGAGCCCATACGCGCGCGATGCGCTCACAGGGTGAGGCTACCCCGGGTCTCGCTCCAGCAGCCGCGCAGCCGCGCTCGCGGGGTCGAGCCGCCGTGCCACCACCTCGTCGAGCAGCTCCTGCACCTCGGCGTCGCCCTTCACCCGCGCCTCGAGCGAGCGGCGCAGGCGTCCGGCCGCCAGCGCCACCACCTCGTTCATGAGATTGCGCCGCCGGCGCTCGGCGAGCGTGCCCTGCTCCTCGATGAAGTCGCGATGCTCGGCGATCTTCGAGGCCAGCTCCTCGACGCCCTCTCCGCGGCTCGCCTCCGTCTTCACGATCGGCACCCGCCAGCCCTCCTGCGGTCCGAGCGACAGCACGCCGCGGACCTCGCGGACCATCGTGTCGGTGAGCGGGTGATCAGCCTTGTTCACTGCGATCACGTCCGGGATCTCCATCACCCCGGCCTTGAGGGCCTGGATCGAGTCGCCGCTGCCGGGCATCAGTACGAGCACGACCGTGTCCGCGTGGTCGATGATGTCCACCTCCGCCTGTCCCACTCCCACCGTCTCGAGGAAGACGTCGTCCTTGCCGCTCGCGTCCATCAGCAGCGCGGCCTGGAGGGTGGCCTCGGACAGCCCGCCCAGCGAGCCGCGGCTGGCCATCGAGCGGATGTAGACGCCGGCGTCGAGGAAGTGGTCGGTCAGGCGGATCCGGTCCCCGAGCAGGGCCCCCTGGGTGAAGGGCGAGCTGGGATCGATCGACAGCACGGCCACCTCACGCTCGAGCGCGCGAGCGTGCTCGATCAGGCGGCCGATCAGCGTCGACTTGCCCACTCCCGGCGGCCCCGTGAACCCAGTGACCGCGGCGCGCCCGGTGCGCGGGTAGACCTCGCGAACCAGCGCCCATCCTTCGGGATCGTCGTTCTCGACGAGCGAGATCGCGCGCGCGAGCGCGCGCTTGTCACCCGCGAGCAGGCGCTCGGCGAGATCGGCGGCTGTGCGTCCGGGGCCCGACACGGGTGGGACTCTATGCGCCGGGCCAGCGAGCGAACTGCGGCATTGAGGGGGTTGCCCAACGGGGGGTGCAGCCATCTACTCCCCGTATGCGGTACCAGATGGCTGCACCCCCTCCGGCGACTCACCCCTCGATGCCGCAGGTCAGCGAACTGCGAAGACCCACACGGTCCTGACCGGGTGGAGGCGGCGGCCCGGCGAGTGGGCCCAGGACAGGTGCAGGTGCGGCGCGCAGCCGCGCGACGGCCTGCATATGGACGGGTGGCCGTGGTTGAAGTCGTTGTTCCAGCCGACCCAGCGGAACGGGCGGCGCGGGTGGTTCTGGCGCGGCTCGGCCCAGTGCGCGAGCCTCGACACGTCGGCCCACGTGCCGCCCGGACCCGGCGCGATGTCCACGGCCAGGCCCAGCGGGTGCTCGCCGAAGGGCTCGTGGCCCACGGTCCCGAAGCCCTCGGTGATCCGCACCCGGTAGCGGCGAACCAGGTAGAGCACGTCGGCGAGGATGCGGCGGTCGACGCGCGCCCAGGTCTGGCCGGGGATCGGCACCCAGCGCCCGCCTCCCGTGATCGCCATGAGCCGGCCGACGCGACCCGGCGGACCGTAGTCCACGTTCTCGCAGCCGATGTCGAGGGCATCGAGCGTCTCGGCAAGCACGCCGTCGTGCCCGGCACCGCACCACACGCTGTCCGCGACGCCGTCGCGCATGTCGATCGTGTCGTGGCCGTCGCCGCCGTCGGCGAAGTCCGAGCCTTCGTCTCCGAGCAGTTCGTCGCTGCCGTCGCCGCCCTGGAGGCGATCGTCACCCTCGCCACCGAGTATCCGGGCGGGCAGCACCCCCGCGACGGCCACCCAGTCGTCGAGGTCGCCGGCGTCGATGTCGATCAGCGACACGGGGACCGAACAGCTTCCAGTGCCGTCCTGTGCGACGGCGCAGCCGGGCCCGGCCGTAAGCGGTGCGCCCAGGTCGGTGATCGTGAACGACGGATTGGGCACGCCCTCCGCCACCGTGAGCTGGTTTGCCTCCCCCGGCGCGGCGGTCACGCGCAGGACAGTCCCCTCCACGGAAACGGTGGCGGCGTGGGCGGCGGGAGCGAGCGCCAGCAGGGCGCCGACGGTCGCTAGCGCAGGTGCTCGGCCACGTCCCAGGTCCACAGCTCCACAACGTTGCCATCCGGATCGGTCACGTAGACCGCTCGGCCGCTGCCGTCGAAGACCATCTCCTCGACAGCCTGGCCACGCTCGCGCAGCAGCGCGACCGCGTTCTCGTAGTCGGCCTCGGCTATGTGCATCGCGAAGTGCACGTGCACTCCGCCGCGCCCCCCTGCGCGTCCCACCTGCGGACGCCAGAGACCGATCCGCGTGCCCTCGCCCGCCATCACCCAGATCGCCTCGCGCTCCGGCCAGCGCTCCACCACCGGTAGGCCGAGCACGCCGGCGTAGAAACTCTCCGCCGCCTCGAGGTCCACGACCTCGAGCACCAGCTCGGACACGCCTGTGACGGGAATCCCGTCACTCATACGCCAACGCCCTCAGCACGTCGAGGCGCGAGGCGCGCCGCGCCGGGCCGATCGCGGCCACCACTCCGGCGGCGGCCGCGAGCACGAGCAGAATGACCAGCGTGCCGACCGGGTACGAAAGCTCGAAGCCCTCGTCGGCCAGCGGGCGCGACACCAGCGCGGCGAAGATCACTCCGAGCACGGTGCCGAGGATCGCCCCGATCAGCGCCGTGATCACCGCCTCGTAGCGAACCATCGTGCGCACCTGGCGTCGGGACATCCCGACCGCGCGCAGCATTCCGAGCTCGCGCGTGCGCTCGTGGATCGAGAGCGCGAGCGTGTTCACGATCCCGAACAGCGACACGATGACGGCGAGGGACAGCAGCGCGTAGACCAGCCCGAGCAGCGAGTTCACCTGCTCCTCCTGCTGGTCCTTCAACTGGCTCTGGTTCTGAACCTCGACGGTCGGGTAGCGCTGCTTCAGGGCGGCGTCCAGCTCGTCCTGCACCCGCTCGGGAGATGCGTCGGGCGCGAGCCGCGCCAGCGCGAAGCTGGGCTGGAGCCGGCCGAACTGCCGGGTGGCGCTCTCGTCCACCACCGCCTTGCCGAGCAGGTCCAGCTCGCCCTCCACGGTGCCGCGCACCTTGAAGGTCGCCGTTCGCTCGAGCGGGGTGCGCAGGCGCAGCATGTCACCCACCTCGAGCCCCTTGCTGCGCGCGAAGGCGTCGTCGACGATCGCGTCGTGCGGCCCGAGTCCCGCCAGGACCGATGGGTCGCCGCTCTTGAACGTGAGCGCCAGCACCGTGCCGAGCGTGGCCGGATCGACCGCCGCCACGCGCACGTTCTCGCCGCCGCCCGGAAGCGCACCGGTGGCGTAGGTGATCGAGGACACCGTGTCGACGCCGTCAACCTGGCGCGCCCTTTCGACGGCCTCGCGCGGGATCGGTGAGAAGCCGTCGCTGTTCTGGAGCACGATCTCGCCGCGGAAGCTCTCGTCGATCGTGTTCGCCACCGAAGTCTTCAGGCCCGCGGCGAAGATGGTCACGAACACCACCAGCGCCAGGCCGATCATGAGCGCCGCGGCCGTGGTGGCGGTACGGCCGGGCTTGCGCATCGCGTTCTCGCGCGCGAGCCGGCCGGTGAGGCCGCGCAGCCGCTCGAGCGGGCGCCCGGTGAGCGACGCGAGCGGACGCACCAGCCGCGGCGAGAACAGCGAGACGCCGAACAGCATCAGCGCGGCGCCCCCGCCGAGCAGCCCGGCGGCGGTGCCGGAATCGTCGATCCCGCCGAACAGGCCGCCTAGCATCATCGCCAGCCCGGCCAGCCCGACCACCAGCGCCACCACGGTGACCACGCGGCCGCGCGCCTTGGAGTCCTGGAGCTCTGCATCGCGCAGCGCCGCCATCGGCGTCACGCGCGTGGCCCGCAGCGCGGGCACGAGCGCCGCGACGAGCGTGACCACAACGCCCACGATCAGCGAGACGATCACGGTCCGCAGGGTCACGACCGTTCCAGTGTTCGGCAGGTCGATTCCCACCGCCTTGAACAGCTCGTTGATCCCGAACGCGAAGGCCACGCCGCCCGCGAGCCCCACCGCCGCGCCGAGCAGGCCGAGCACGAGGGCCTCGAGGCCCACGGTCGCGAGCAGCTGAGGTCGCGAGGCGCCGAGCGTGCGCAGCATGCCGAACTCGCGCGTGCGCTGGGCCACCGTGATCGAGAACGTGTTGAAGATCTGGAAGGCGCCGACGAACAGCGACACGCCGGCGAACACGAGCAGCGCTATCCGCAGGAAGCTGAGTCCCTCCGCGATGTCATCCGACTGCCGCTGGGCCGCCTGCTCGCCGGTTTCGACCTGCACCTGCCGCGGCATCAGTCGCGCGATCCGGTCCCGCAGCTCCTCCGGGCTCACGCCGTCTTCGGCCGCCACGGAGATCTGGTCGAACTGGCCCTCGCGGTCGGTAACGCGCTGTGCCTCGGGCAGCAGCACCTGGGCGATCCCCGCGCCGCCGAAGCTCGTGTCGCCGAGCTTGGTGAGGCCGACGATGTCGTAGGTCTTCGCGTCGTGCGCTCCGGCCAAGCGCAGCTTGCCCCCCACCCGAAGGTCGCCGGTGTCCGCGGTCTGCGTGTCGATCGAGACCTCCGTGTTAGAGCCCGGCTTGCGACCCTTTACGTAGTCGAGCGTCTCGAAGCGCGGCGGCAGCAGCGAGGAGATGAAGTTGGGGGCGAAGCTGTTGCCGATCGGGTCGCCCTTCGTGTCCACGAAGCGCCCGACCGCGAACACCGACCCAGCCGCCGCCTCGACTCCGTCGACCCTTCGCACCCGCGAGATCAACCGCGCCGGGAAGGCCGGCGGTCCGACCTCGTCGGACTGGATCTCCTGCCGCGCCGTGATCGCTACGTCGGTGCCCTTCAGCGACTCGCTGAAGATGTCGCTGAAGGACTCGTTGATCGTGTCCGTGAGGACGTACGTCCCGGCCACGAGGGCGACCCCGAGGAAGATCGCGAGCCAGGTGGTGAAGGCGCGCAGCTTGCGCGCGCCGAGCCCGCGCAGCGCGACCTTCGTCACGCCACGTCCTTCATCAGCTCGATTACCTCCTCGGCGCTGCCCGCCACTCCGTCGTGGACCACGAGGCCGTCGCGCAGCACGACGAGGCGGTCGGCGTACGAAGCCGCCTCGGGATCGTGGGTCACCATCACCACCGTCTGCCCGAACTCGTCGACCGCAGTGCGCAGGAGCCTCAGCACCTCCTCGCTCGACCTGGAGTCGAGGTTGCCGGTGGGCTCGTCGGCGAACACCACGGCCGGCCGCGAGACGAGCGCGCGGGCCACGGCCACCCGCTGCTGCTGGCCTCCGGACAGCTCCGCCGGCCGGTGCGTCAGGCGGTCGCCCAGGTCGACGGTGTCGATCAGCCGATCGAACCACTCCGCGTCCGGCTTGCGGCCCGCGATCGACAGGGGCAGCAGCACGTTCTCCTCGGCCGTCAGGACCGGGATCAGGTTGAAGAACTGGAAGACGAAGCCGAGCTTGTCCCGGCGCAGCCGAGTCAGCTCACCGTCGTCCAGGCCGGTGATCTCGTCGCCGTCGAGCGTGACCGTGCCGGTGGTCGCCCAGTCGAGCCCGGCGAGGATGTGCATGAGCGTCGACTTGCCCGATCCGGACGGGCCCATGATGGCGTTGAAGCGCCCGCGCTCGAAACCCACGGTCACGCCGGCCAGCGCGTTCACGGCGGCGTCGCCCTCTCCGTAGCGGCGACGGACGTCCACCGCG
>Ga0126306_10000215_pt1 | contig 23425 bp, 18 predicted proteins | sample Plot27_FD_92592 | JGI IMG/M metagenome (GOLD analysis project Ga0126306, IMG submission 92592) | Serpentine soil microbial communities from UC McLaughlin Reserve, CA, USA - Plot27 | ecosystem: Environmental > Terrestrial > Soil > Grasslands | place: USA: UC McLaughlin Reserve, Lake County... | reverse complement strand
GGCCCCGCCTGGGCGGCTTTCGCTTCCGTAATCGCGGCCATGTTCTCGCTACCCGAGGACTCGTCTCCCGTAGCGCTGGCGGCCTGTGGTGATGGTGGGGGTTTCGTCTCCACGGGATTCATCCGGTTCAGGGTGCCGGCCACGCTGCCATCCTGCGGAAGGTCTACGAGCCCCGAGGCCAGTGCCGCTCCGCCGCCAAGGAGTAGGAGCAGGACGGCCACCGAGGCCAACGCGAGCACTCCACCGCGGGCCTTGCGGCGCGCAGGCTTGGGCGACTCCTTCGTCCCCGCCGAGCGGGGCGGAGCGTCTATCTCCATGTCGTCGAGCATCGCGCTGGCCGAGAGATACCGGTCCCTCGGGTTCTTGGAGAGGGCCTTCATGATCACCGCCTCCATGCCCGGCGTGATCCTCTTGTTCAGCCTGCGCGGCGGCGGCGGGTCTTTGTGTATGTGCTGCCTGGCGAGGCTCTTTACATCGCCCGAGAATGGCGGCCTTCCCGTCAGGCAGTGGTAGAGGAGGACCCCCACAGAGTAGACGTCGCTCCTCGGCGTCGCGTCCTCGCCCCTGAGCTGCTCGGGGGACATGTAGCGGGCGCTGCCGATGATCTCACCGGGCTCGCCGATCGCGGCATCGTCCTCCTCGAGGATGCGGGCGATACCGAAGTCCGCGACCTTGACGGTCCCCTCCGAGGTGAGCAGGATGTTGGAAGGCTTGATATCCCTGTGTATGATGCCCCGCCTGTGGGCGTAGGAGAGCGCTTGCAGAAGCTGCGTCGCCATCTTCCTCACGAACTGCTCGTTTAGGCGCCCGCCGCGGCGTCCGTTGAGGAGATCCCCTATATCCCTGCCCGAGACGCACTCTACGACGATAAAAGGAACCTCGCCGTTCTGGGAGATGTCGTAGACCTTCACGATGTTCTCGTGATCCAGGGAGGCCATCGCGCGGGCCTCCTGCCTGAAGCGCCGTCGGAAAGAGGGTATCTCGGCGTATTCGTGGTGGAGGGTCTTCAGCGCGACGGCACGACCCAGGATGTCATCTTCGGCCCTGTAGACGACCGCCATCCCGCCCGAACCGAGCGTGCTCTCTACCCTGTAGCGTCCCGCGAGGACCTTTCCAACCGACGTTTCCAGCTTCTTACCACCTTCGACCGTAAAGACCTTGGAATGCAATAAGTATATATGCCCGAAGACACTCCAGGTACACTACCAGAGGGCGACTATGACGTTACCCAACATGCTGGCGCATGTCAAACGTGCGTGCCACATTTAGTGGCTCATTAAGCACTTCAGCATGTCAGCAAGCCACCTAGAACAGGCGGCTTGTCAGCATTTCAGCCGGTCAGCACTTCAGCTTGCAAGGTGGTCGAACCCTGCTTCGCATGAGCTTTCGGTGGCCGAATTCCGCCCAGAGTCAACTTTGCTGACAAGCGGAGTCGTCAGCCGAAGCGTGCTGAAATGCTGAAAGACTTCAGCAGATCACTTCCTCGACCCAGGCGGCGACCCAGCCGTCTTCGGATCTTACGTAGTCGCCCCTCCACGAGATGCCCTTGAGCCTGTCGAAGATCCTGGCCGCTTCGGCCGGATCTTCGAGCCCGATCTCGACGCCCATAGCCTCGATCTCGCTTCTCGCAACCTGGACCGGGATGCGCTCGAACCTGTCCTTTATGACCTCGCGCATCATGATCTGCTGCTGCCTGTCGGGGGTCCGGTACCTGCCCTCTCTGATGGCCGACCTCCTCTTCGGATACACGACAGTCTGCCCCTCTCCCTGGAATAGGACTGTCGTACAAAACACTATCTATGTTCGGCCGATCATTCGCAAAGCACTAGTTCCACCCTTCTAAGCCTTCCTCTTCCGGCCGCTCCCCAGCAGCGAGTAGCCGACCGGCACGACGAGTAGCGTCAGGAAAGTCGAGGTAGCGAGTCCCCCGACGACCGTGATGGCGAGACTCGAGGAGATCAGGCCGTTGCCACCGCCGGAGAGCCCGAGGGCGAGCGGCAGCAAGGCGAAGATGGTGGCGAAGGCCGTCATCAAGATGGGCCTGAGGCGCGCCTGGCCGGCCGCAAGGATAGACTCCTCTGAGGTCTCGTAACGGTTCTGCGCCCTGATGGCGAAGTCGACGAGCAGAATTGCGTTCGAGACCACGATCCCGATAAGCAGCAGGATGCCGAGCAGCGAGGGCACGCTGATGGCGGTGTTCGTGAGGTAGAGCGCACCGAAGACCCCGACCGTCGTGAGGGGCACGGCGAGCAGTATCACCAGCGGGACGCGAAGCGAGCCGAAAAACACGACGAGCAAGAGGAAGACGAGCACGAGCGCCACGATTATCGAGAGGAAGAGGTTCCTGAAGCTCTCGTCTATGTCCTCGTTCTCGCCGCCGACCTGCGCCGTGACGCCCGCCGGCAGGTCCAGATCTGCGATGGCCTGCTGGGCCTCCGTCGAGACAGTCTGGGTGTCCGTTGAGGTGATCGCACCTGTCACCGTGACGGCACGCTCCCCATCGGTGCGGCTGACGGCCGCCGGGGACTCTACTTCCCTGACCTCGGCGATGTCCCCCACGGTGGTGTCACCCCCGACCGGCAAACTTCGCACCTCATCGAGCGAATCCACGGAACTCCCTGGCACGCCGACCACGACCGGCGTCTCCCCGAGCGTCGTCACGGCGCTGTCGCCGAGCAGGGAGCCGAGCGAGCCCGAGACCAGTGTAGGAGATAGCCCTGCCTTCGCGGCCTTCTCCGGGTCTACTTTGACCTCCACCTCGGGGTTGCCGCCCGAGATGTCGCTCTCCACGTTGTTCACGTCGTCGAGTTTGCGAAACTCCTCGGAGACGAGATCCGCCGCCTTTGCTAGCTGCTGTTTGGAGCCGCCGGTGATGATGGCTTCGAGCCCTCCCTGCGGCGGGCCGTTCGAGAGGATCTGAACCTGGAAATTGTCCCCGTAGAGATCGTCGCCCTCTTTGTCTACCCGATCCAGGGTCTTCCTGACATCGGCGCTCTCTCTTACGTTGATGAAGGCCTGGGCTTTGTTGCTCGGCCTGACGGGGGACTCGGGATCCTGAGTGTCCTCACCGCCGATGGAGACCTGGTAATTCTTTATGCCAGCATCCTCCTGCAGGAAGTCCTCGAACGGCCGCAACTTCTCGCTCGTCTGCCCGAGGGCCGTGCCGGCCGGTAACTCCACGTCGGCGATGAGGAGGCGCTCTTCGCTCGGCGGGAAGAAGGTGACGGGCAAGAACAGCACGAGCCCAAGCCCCCCGGCGAAAGCCAGGAGCGCGAGCAGCAACACGGCAAGCCTGTGGCGCAGACTCCAGCGCAGCATCGGGGTGTAGAGCCGCAGGAGCAGCCCAGTCCGCTGTTCGTCCCCGGAATCCTCGTCCTCTGTGTTCGACGCGCTATCTCCGGTACGGCGCCTGAGGAAGATGCTGACGAGCACGGGGATTATGGTCACGGCAACGACCAGGGAGGCGACCAGCGCGAGGGCGACGGTCAGCGAGAGCGGGACGAAGAACTTGGAGACTATGCCGCCGACGAGGGCGAGCGGGGCGAAGACGGCTATCGTCGTTAGGGTCGATGAGGTGATGGCGCTGGCCACCTCCGTGGTCCCCTTGAGGGCTGCCTCCTCCGGCTCGTAGCCTCCCTGAACGTAACGGTAGGAGTTCTCGAGCACCACGATAGCGTCGTCGACCACCCTGCCAACGGCGATCGTCAAGCCCGCAAGGGTGATGATGTTCAGCGTCAGGTTGTCTACCCAGGAGAAAAGGAGGGCGGCGAGCACGGAGGTAGGCAGAGAGACCGCGGTGACCAGCGTGGCGCGCACGGAGCGCAGGAAAGCGAAGATTACCAGTATCGCGAGGAATGCCCCGACGAGCGCCTCTTCGACGAGCCCGTTTACCGACTCCTCGACGTCATTGGCGGAGTTGGCAACAATCACGACCTGATCCCGCCCGATCTTCTCGCGCACGTCATCGAGTACCTTCTCGACCTCGGCGGCGACCTCGACGGTGTTGGCGTCGGTCTCCTTGATCACGTTCAGGCCAACGCTCGGTTCTCCGTTGGTGCGCGAGATCCCCGACAAATCCGAGCCCACCTCGCGAACCTCTGCCACGTCCCCGAGCAATACCGGTTCCCCCGCCGTGGCTGGCGCACTCGTTGTACCCGCACCGCTGCCAGCAGGAGGAGCGGAAGCACCGGTCGGAGGGGCGGACGCGCCACCCGGTGCACCACCAGGAGGAGCGCCAGTACCGGAGACGACGGCGTCCGAAGAGATTCCGGACGCCGCCGATGGTATCCCACCGGTATCGCCGGCGTCCACCCCGACGGGAAGGTCTTCGAGCGCACTCGTCCCTCCGAGCTCGCTGGTGATGTTCACGGGGGTCTCGCGTCTGTCCACGGAGACACTCCCCACGGGGGCGTCCACCTTCGCCCCGCTTATCGCGCCGACTACGGCGTCGGTCGAGAGACCTTTATCCTTCAGCTTGTCGGGGTCGAGGTCCACCTGGATACGTTTCTCTGCGCCCCCGATCACATCGACGCTCGCCACACCGTCGACCTCCTCGATGGAGGAGACGACCTCGTCCTCGGCGTACTCGGTGAGGTCGGCGAGATCCCCGTCTCTGGCGGCCAGCGAGAGCGACAGGATGGGGAACTCCGAAGCCGACTGGCTCTTGATCTCGGGGTCGCCGGCCTGCGAAGGTAGCTGTATGCCGTCGAGCGCCGCCTGGAGGTCGGACTCGGCCTCCTCGGTGTCGGCGTCGAGGTCGAACTCGACGACCACGACGGAGAACCCCTGCGAGGAGGTAGATCGGACCGACTCTATATCCGCCACCCCGTTTATGGCGTCCTCGACAGGCTGCGTCACCTGCTTGTCCACAAGCTCGGGTCCCGCGCCGGCCACGGGGGTCGAGATGGTTATGATCGGAAAGGAGATATTAGGCAAGAGCTCCTGGTTGAGGCGCGTCGTCGCGTAAGCCCCGCTCCCGATCAGCAGGATCGTCGCCAGGATCACGACGGATTTGTTCTCGAGACACCAACGGACGACCCTCTGCATCAGATCTCCTCCACCGGCACAGCGCCGAAGCTCTTTGCCAACAGCCTCAACCCCTTGACGAAAGCCAGGGCCTCCGCGTCCGTCATCTTGCTCATGGCCTCACGTAGAGGGCGACGACGGTCGGCCACGATACGCCTGGCCACCTCGTGCATGCCTTCGACGTAGTCGACGAGGACGACCCGCCGGTCCTCCGGATCGTTGTGGCGGTCTACCATCCCATGCTCGGTCAGCTTATCCACGAGCTGCGTCGCAGCCGGCGGTGAGACACCGAGCTCCTCGGCGAGCTGCCCGACGGACCGCGGCCCACGCGTCAGCGCGATCAAGACCTGAATGTGCCCCGGCGAGACCTGGATGTCCGTCGCCACCCCGCGGCGTGAGATCTCACCCATCTCCACCGGACTGGGCCGCTCGACCAGCCGCATCAACGTCGGTAGCAACATCAAGGTCTCGTCGACGAGACGTTCCCTGTCCACGTGGATTCTCCCGTAAATTTAAGCTGCTTATATAAACCACTTAAATGTTATCCTGGGCGTGCTGTTTGTCAACATAGAATCTGGCGGACGCTTCCGGGTACGATCGTGGCGTCTGGAAGTTTCCGAGGAGGCGGGATGAAACTCAGGACTGCGGCAGCGATCGGGGCGGGAATCGGGAGCCTCGCGCTCTACAACCGGCGGTTGGAGAGGGGCGGCGGGCAGATTCGGAACCGGCGCGGTGGCGAGACGCGCTACTTCCGGTGGCGGGGTGGGGATCTCGCGTACACGGTGGCCGGGGAGGGTGAGCCGCTGCTGCTCTTGCACGGCGTCTACGCCGGGGCTTCATCCCTGGAGTTCCGCAAGAATTTCGGGCAGTTGTCGAAGAGCTTCAGGGTATATGCCCTGGATCTCCTCGGGTGCGGTATGTCTCAGAGGCCTTCGCGGCGCTACGGGCCCGAGGACGTCGCGTCGCAGGTCGAGGACTTCGTGCGCGACGAGATCGGGGGTTCCGCCCACCTCGTGGCCAGCTCGCTCTCAGCGGCGCTCCTCGTGCCCGCCGCCGTGCGGAGTCCCCGCCTCTTCAGGAAGCTCGTCTTGATCTGTCCGACGGGCTATGGGACACTCGACCGCCGCTCCGGACGGCTGGGGGATGTGATCTACGGCCTCTTCCTCGCGCCCATCCTCGGGAACACGCTCTACCATGCCATCGTCTCCCGGCGGGGCATCCGCTACTACCTCAGGGGCGTGACGTACCATGATGCGGATCTCGTGACAGAAGAGCTGATCGACGGTTACTATCGCACCAGTCACCAGCCAGGGGCCAGATACTTCCCTGCGGCCTTCGTCTCGGGCAAGCTCAACCTCGGGGTCGCCGACCTCTGGCCGCGGGTGCCACAGAGGACCCTGATCTGCTGGGGCCTCGAAGCGCGTACCGCCCTCATTCGCGAAGCGCAGCGTTTCGTGCAACACAACCCCCGTTCCGAGCCACGCATCTTCAAGGATTCAGGCCTCCTGCCACACGACGAGCGGTCGGAGAAGTTCAACGAAGAGGTGAAGACGTTCTTACTGAAAGGCAGGAATTAGATCGAAAGTGAGTCACTGTTTTACGGCGATGCCGCCGCGGGTGGTGCGTCTCGTTCGCAGGAACGAGGAGAAGCCCCTGACAACGAACGAGAGACCCAACCACGCCCATCCGACACCGAACAAGATCCACAACACGGCGCCGAAGGTGCCGAAGTCCCGCGAAAAAGAGATCAGGCCGCACAACGACCCGACGACGAAGGGCAAGAGGCCCCAGGTAGGCAGTGCGCCGTCGCGGGGGGAGGTGACGGCGAAGAGGATGGATCCCACGGCCACGACGAGCAGCCCGATCCGGAAGGTATTGTAGGCGGGCGCGGTTACGATAAAGACGTCGTCGACCCCGAGCCAGTACAGTCCGATGTCACCCGCGATGACCATGACGAGCCCCAGGATGGTCACGAAGAAACCAAGCTTCTCCAACAAACCGGAACGCCCCCACTGCCGCAACTGCAGGCCGACAAGGCCGAGGAGGATGAGAAGCGGGGCCGGCCAGAACATCTTCCAGAAGACGTTGGGGGTGTGGAACGCGAAGTTGGAGATGTAGACCCCCGTAGGGGAGAGCGCCCACAGCACGCCACCCGGTACGCACAGTATGCCGCTCCATTTGAGTAGGAATGACAACAGCCTACGCAAGAGTTCACTTACCTCTCCGGTACGATAGCATCGAGGCGCCCCCGATCAATAGTGGGGCAAGGGGCCGCCGGCGTCCTTGATCACGTACTCGTCGAACATCTTCTTCACCACGTCGGGGTTAGACGATGCGATATCCTTGTCCATCTTCGGGTCGCTTTCCAGGTCGAAGAGGTGAGGGTCCGAGCCGTTGTAGAGGCTGAACATGGCGTACTTCTCGTCGCGGGCCCAGACGTGGTCGTGGTAGCCGGCCGTAAAGTGGGGCCTGGGGCTCGGCTCCTCTCCGTCCAGCACGATGGAGAGATCCTGGCCCCCCATCTGCGGATGAATCCCAAGGCCCATCGCGCCGAGTATCGTTGGGGCCACGTCGTGGGTCGAGGCGTAGTAGTCGCTACTCTGGCCCGCGCCCTTGCCTCCAGGGTGCCTGATAAAGAAGATGGTGTCGGTGAGCTCGGGGTAGAGCGCGCCGGCGACCTTGCCGGCGTAGCCGTGCTCCCCGAAAGCGTGGCCGTGATCCGAGAGCAGTATCAGCATGGTGTTGTCCAGGAGCCCAAGCCCATCCGCCGTGTCGAGGAAGTGGCCTAGCCAGTGATCGGCCATCGTCACCTCGGCCGAGTAGCGCGCGTGCATACGCTTTAGCTGCTTCTCGGTGAGCCAGTCCGAGGGCCCGCTGCTCGAGGTTACGGGCTCGGGGCCGTCGAAACCGTCGCTGTAGAGGTCGATGTATTTCTGTGGTGGGTCCCACGGCTCGTGCGGGTCGTAGTTGTCGACGAGCATGAAGAAAGGCTGGCTCTCCTTCGCCATCTCGAGGTAATCTGCGGCCTTGGTGAACACCTGCGGAGAGAACCAGTCCTCCTCGCCCTCACGGCCCAACGTGTTAGCCCAGTACTGGCGCATGATCTCTTCGGAGTGTGCGGCGCTCGGGCCGCCGATCAGGGTGTTCTCCATCTTCTTCTCTGAGGCCGGCGACTGTGGCCTGAAGTAATCTCTCTCCTGGCCCCTAATGAAGTCGAAGGCGTGGAAGCCTCTGTGCATGTCGTAGAAGGGCCTGAACTGGTGCAGCGTGTCCGTGACGATCAGGTTGTAGAAGCCTTCTGCGAGCAGGATCTCGGCTAGGGTCACCTGTCCCCTCGGGATGGGCTGCCAACCCCAGAGGTTGACATCCTCGTCGTACCACTTCTGCCAGTCCCTGAACGGGAAAGTCCTTATCCCGGTGTGGATCGCACGCCGCGCCAGGATGGTCGGCAGAGACTCCGGATACGAGCGGTCGAAGCGCAGGCTCTCTTTGGCGAGGGCGTCGAGGTTCGGAGTCTTTATCCAGTCGTTGCCGTAGACGCCTAAGTGATCTCTTCTCAGGCTGTCTATGATCACCAGTATTACGTTCATCCTAGATCCCCCGCTCGGAAGGTACTCGTCGGGCACTTGCGTAACGCTGCTGGCCAGGGGGCCACACCCGGCCGCACCGAGCATGGTGGCCCCGGCACCGGCCACCTTGAGGAAGTCCCTGCGCGTGAGGGTGCGCTCCGTCACCCCTCACCTCCGGGCACGCCTGGGAAAGCCAGGGCATGGGGCTTCTCCCCAGTGCCGCGCCCGGCGCACCTCCGTTTGGCAAAGAGCGTCTTCGTGTCCATCTACAAGGGCCTTCCCTATGAAATCGAACCAGCCGCAAGATTGTAGCGAATAGCGCCCCCGTCCGCAGGAAGCTCGTAAGAGAGCATGGCCCTCGCACCTCCTATCGTGCCTGGACTCGCGCCGGAGGGAAGGTTGGTCTAATGTATGCCCGGCAAACGACACGTTAAGGATGGGTATGCACTCGAGTACGAGAGACATCGAAGGTCCACGTTCGGCCGGGCAGTTTTCGTGAACTGGCTGGTTACGGGCGGTTGCGGATTTATCGGGACGGCCCTGATCCGATCCCTCATGAAGGAAGGCGGCCATTCGGTAAGGGTCGTCGACAACTTCGCTGTGGGGACGAGAGAGGATCTGGCCGCCGCAAGCGATTTCGTCGAGATATCATCCGAAGAGCCCGGCCCTATCTCCTCGGGTGGGCGGGTCGAGCTTCTCGTCGGCGACATAGCAGACGAAGGCCTCGCGCTGCGCGCCGCCGAAGGCGCTGAGGTGATCGTCCACTTCGCGGCCAACACGGGGGTCATGCCCTCCGTCGAGGACCCCCGGGCTGACTGCATGAGCAACGTCGTCGGCACGCTCAACTACCTGGAGGCCGCCCGTCAGGGCGGGGTGGGACGTTTCATCTTCGCCTCCAGCGGGGGGACGGTTATAGGGGAGGCCGAGCCCCCGATTCACGAGGAGATGGTCGCGCACCCCGTGGCACCCTACGGGGCGAGCAAACTCGCCGGCGAAGGCTACTGTTCGGCGTACTTCCAGACCTTCGGCATCGAGACCGTGGTTTTGCGCTTCGGCAACGTCTACGGTCCACTCTCCGGCCACAAGAACAGCGTCGTCGCACGGTTCATAAAGAGGGCGGTCGAAGGGGAGGTTCTGGAAATATACGGCGACGGCACCCAGACCAGGGACTTCATCTACGTGGACGATTTGATCCGGGCCGTGCGGCTCTCGGCCGCCGCAGGGGGTGTCGGCGGCGAGGTCTTCCAGATCGCCACGAGCGCCGAGACCACGGTGCAGGAGCTGACGGACAGACTCCTGCCCGCCCTCACCGCCGCGGGCGTAGATGACGTCGAGGTCCGCAAAACGCCCGCCCGCCGTGGGGAGGTGCGCCGCAACTACGCCGATACCTCCAAGGCGCATCGGATGCTCGGCTGGAAGGCCGAAGTCGGCCTTGATGAGGGCCTCAGGCGCACCGTGGACTGGTTCGTGGGCGAGTAGGCTCCGGCGGCTAGACGCCCGCGGCTCCCCGCCGCGTCAGCAGATAGAAAGCTCCCTGCGCCACTGCGGCGGCGGAGGTGCCGAGGGCCAGGGAGTAGGCGACCCTCTCGACGACACCAACCCCGAGCGTCGCCAGACAGACAGTGGAGGCGAGCAGGCCGACGAACCACCCTAGCGCGGCTAGACGCCCGCGCCCGAGGGCGAAGAGACTCTGGCTCACCGTTTCGGAGAGTAGGTAGAACGCGGCCATCGTCGCCAGGGCAACGAGCACGGCCCGGCTCGCGTCGAATTCCGCGCCGGCGAAGATTTCAAGCCCCCACTCGCCAAGCAACCACGTGCCCCCAACCATAAACACCCCAACGAGTCCGACGACCCCGAGTGCCCTGACCACAAAGCGATCGAAGCCCCCCCTGCCTTCGGTGGAGAGCACGCGGCTCGCGCGGGGAAGGAGCGCACCGATCGCCGGGCTCAAGACGTACTGGGGGATGCGCGTGAAGATCAGTGCTGCACTGAACACGCTCACCTGCGCGTCGGTGCCATCCAGCAGGCGTGCGAGGATCGGTCCGCCGTTCATCAGTACCTGGGCGAAGGCCATACACGCCAGTACCGGTGTGGCGAACAGGAAGGCATGCCAGGCGGAGAAGGGCTCTCCTTGCCGTTCCGGCGACGAAACCGGAGCAGGCCTGACAGCCAGCACCCCGATCAGCGGGGCGAGCACGATGGCGAGGACCGGCCCGAAAACGCCCCATCCCACGACGAGCAGCACGGTCGCAATGAGCAACCTGCCAGAGGACTCGGCCACGATCTGGGCACCGAGCCGAAAAGACTGCCTGTGTCCGTTGAAGATGCCGCGTCGGAAGTACTCGGGCGCATACAGAACAACGGCGGCAACGAACGCGACTGTAAGCCACGGATCTTCGAAAATCTCCCCGGTGAGCAGCGGGCTGGCGACCACAGCAGCAACCACGAACGCCGCCACCAGACCGACCTGCCAGTGCTTCACCGAGGAGATCACGCGCCCCCAGTCCCTTCCCTGCGCCTCCCTCTCGGCGATGTAGCGGCCAAGGGTCTGGGTGGCACCGACCCAGAGCACCTGTACGGTCAGGAAGGTGGCCGACCACAAGAGGGCGAGCGGCGCAAAACCCTCTTTGCCGAGGACGTGCGTAGAGAGGCTCTGGAACGCGAAAGTCAGCACACCCGAGACGGCGAAGGATGCCGCGATGTACGCGCTTCCCGTCCCGGCTCCTTGTTGCCCCCTGAACCCGGAGAGGAGCTTCATGATCGTCTAGCCATCAGCTATCAGCGGTCAGCTATCAGCTCTTCGTCGGAGGTTGGATCCCAGTCCACGTATGGTACCGCGTGTCGAACGGTGAGGGACCTCCTCCCCGCTCGCCTGCCACTTTCACGATCTTTGCTGAAGGCTGACCGTTTATCGTAGCCAGGTTGAGATAATCACCCTGAAGACCCCGAGTGGGTAGGCCAGCTTCGGGGGCTTCTTGGTCTCGCCGGCGGCGCGGCTCATCATCGAGACGGGGACCTGTTCGAAACGCAACTTGTGCTTGAGGGCTTCGAGGATGATCTCGTTGGCGTTGAAGCGGTCCTCGCGCAAATTCAGCTTGTGTAGCTCCGAGACCCTGATGGCGCGGTAGCCGTTGGTGCAGTCGGAGACGTTCTCGCCGGTGAGCAGCGAGATCATGCGCGAGAAGAAGACCACCCCCACGTGGCGGGCGGTCCCTGCCTCCTGGTAGAAGCCCATAAAACGGGAGCCGAGCACGAAGTCAGCCTTGCCCTCCACAATGGGCTTTACGAGGCGGTCGAGTTCTTCGGGCTTGTACTGCCCATCGGCGTCGAGGTTGACGACGACTTCGGACTTTTCGGCCCGGGCTATCGCGAAGCCCGTCCTCAAGGCGTCGCCCTGGCCCCGGTTGACCACGTGGGTCACCACGGGCACGCCCTCCTCCCTGGCGATGGCCGCCGTCTCGTCGGCCGAGCCGTCGTCCACGACCACCGTCTTCACCTTGTGGCCGAGTACCTCGGCGGGAATACGGCGCAGCACCTCCCGAATGCCGCCTTCCTCGTCATATGCGGGCACGACTATCAGCACCTCGCCGGGATGACCCTCGGCCCTCTCCTCGGGCGAGAGGTACTTCTCTGAGTACTCCCTCACGGTGAGGCCGGTGATGATCTCACCGCTGCGACGCCCGGCCTCCCGCACGCGCCCGAGGATGTTCAAGAACAGCGCGAAGAGCAGGAGGTTGGCGAGTCCGAGCAGGGCGAAGGCGCGGTTCTCGAGGCCGAGCAGGCTGCTCACCGGCTCGAAGATCTGCGGGACGACCGAGACCAGGAGGACGCCCAGGGCAATGAGTAAAGAGAGGAGCAGGTCGAGCCTGCTCCCCCCTCCGCGGTACCGGTAGATGCCGTAGGCCGCGAACAGCGCGCCGATTACGACGCCCGCGATGCTCACGTGCTCGATCGCCATTCCGCCCCCTTCCCTAGAGCGCCGAGGGCTGGACCGGAGCCTTGTGCACGCGCTGCCTGGCCTTTCCCTTGCGCCAGTCGACGGTCGGCATGACAACATCGGGGTCTATGCGGTCGCGGTACTCGAGCGCGATGGTCTGAGAGCTCACCTCACGCCACGCCCCGACCCGGTCCTTTATGTCCGAGATCGGGGTCAGGCTCGCGGCGCTGAGCTCGTGGTCGATGGTCCGCCTGACGCAGTTGTCCACGATGACGACCTCGTGACCAACGTCCGAGAGATGCAGAGAGGTCGGCCAGCCACAATAGCCGTCGCCACCGAGAACCAGTACCTTCATTACTCTCGCTCCCTTCTTGCTCTACGCTAGGTCTATCTTCTTCTTCGGGGTCCGGCCCAACTCGAACCGAACGTGCCAGCCGACGATTGTAGCGGATAAATCGACAAACGAGTACCACACCGGCGCAAACGCTCTGTTCACCTTCTCCCGCGGTTTGGCACGCCAGATCCGCGGGTCCGCTCCGGGTAAAGTCCTGGCAACGTACCGGTCAGCATACCCGGCGGACACTATATTAACGCAAATTAACATAAGTAGCCTCGTCTGGGTAAAATAGCCCTCGCCCGGGAGATCGGCAAAGGACGTTTTCAAAAGGTGGCACTGGAACAGGAAAAGACGGCTTCTGCGTCTGCGGATGCGTCTTCCAGGGCTGATGGCCTGCCGGGCAATAAGGCGGGTATCTTGCTCGTCGCCCTCTGCGTCTTCGCGCTCGTCTTGTTCCTGTATCTGAGGACCCTGGCGCCCACGGTTCTGTACCTGCAGGACCCGAAGCTCCTCGACGCTGTAATGCTGCAGATGCAGGTCTCGGTGCTTGGCATCGCGCATCCTACCGGCTACCCCACCTACATGATGGTGACACACCTCTTCACCTACCGGCCGTTCGGGGACCCCGCCTACCGGGTGAACCTCGCCTCCGCCGTCTACGCGGCGCTGGCCGTGGTGGGGGTCTACTGGGCCGGTCTCTTGCTCAGCAAGAGGGTGGTGGCCGCGGCGTCCGGCGCCCTGGTCTTCGGGCTCGGGACTGCCCTCTGGTCCCAGGCCGTTATCGCAGAGGTCTACACCCTGAACGCCCTGCTCGTGTCCGTCACCGTCGTAGCCCTGCTACTCTGGCGCGAGTACCGCAAAGACCGCTACCTGCTGCTCGCGGTCTTCCTGGCGGGGCTCTGCCTGACCAACCACCTCACGAGCGGGCTGCTCTTTCCGGCCGGCCTCCTCCTCGTTGCGCTAGTAGACTGGCGCAGGCTGGTCGATGTCAGGCTGGTTCTGGGGGGTGCGGGGCTCTTCCTGCTCGGACTCACGCCCTACCTGTACCTGCCCATCAGGGCCGCGATGGACCCACCCATGGACGCGAACAATCCTACCAACCTCGAGCGCTTCTGGTATGTGGTCAGCGGGGGAAACCTGACCGGCTCCTTCTTCTCTTTCGGGCCTCAGGAGTTGCCGGGAAGGATGTTCTTCTACTGGGCGCACCTGCTCGACAACACGCACTTTCTCGTGGTGATGGTCGCGCTGACGGGCGCCGCCGTCATGCTCTTCAAGGACCGCGCGGTCGGTATCTTCCTCGGGATTCTCTTCTTCGGCTGGCTCTTTCACGCCATCGAGAACAACATTCCCGACGTCGAGCTCTACTTCATCCCGACCTACCTAGTACTCTCGCTGTGGGCCGCGGCCGGGTTCGGGACGCTACTCGCCGAGATCGAAACCCTCATCTCCGGCTTCCCGAGGGTGATGAAAGGGGCCATCCTCGGCGTGCTCTCCGCGATGCTGCTCTTCTTGCCGCTGCTAGGCGCAGGCGGGACATACACGAAGGTCGACATGAGCGGCGTCTACCGGGGGAACAAAGAGATCGAGGCCGTAGCCGGAAACGCGGCGCCGAACGCGACGATCCTGCACCACAGGAGCGGCATGTGGTACATGGTGCTCGTCGAGAGACGCCGCAGGGACCTGACCATAGTCGACCCGTTCTTCCACAACACGGACGTCTCTTACGCCGACCTGGTCTGGCCCGACGATATAGACCTTGCGACCACGGACCGCCGCTACGGGACCGACGATCTCTCCGGGGTGAGTACAGCAAGAAAGGCTGCGAAAGAGGGTCGTGTCTACCTCCTCGACCAGGAATCTACGGACCCGGAGCGCTTCCAGGACGCCGGCTTCGAGGTGGTTACCGTAAAGGAGGGCCTCCTCTACGAGCTGGTGCCGCCGGGCAGGGAGCCCTACTCTCCGCCCTCTGCCTCGCGACATTCCTCCGCGGAGCAGTGCCTGAGCGGGTCCAGTTGCGCAGCGAGTCGCTGCTCGAGCTTCTCCGAGGCGGTCGCGTACTCGTTGTGCAGCTCGTGAGGATCCTTCCTCAGGTCGTACAGTTCGTGTTCGCCGGTCTTGTACGCGACGTAGAGGTAATTGTTCGTTCTCAGGGCCTTGAGCCAGGGCCTGCCCCACTCCTCGCCCGATTGGGCGCTCGCAGCCGAGGTCCGCCGCCAGTTGTTCGGCAGAGGGTCCCCCGTAAGCAGCGGCGCCACCGTGCTCTCGTTGATAAAGGGCGGCTGTGGCATCCCGCTCCGCTCCGCGACGGACTCGATGACGAAGCGCTGGCGCCAGTCCCTGAGGCGCGGGGGGTTGTCCGTCAGCAGTGGCGCGAGCGAGCGCCCATCAACGAACTCCGGCGTCTCGGCCCCAGCAAGGTCGGCGAAGGTCGGCGCGAGGTCGTTGTTGAGAACGATGTGTTGCAGGGTCCTGCCTTCAGGCACGCCGGGACCGCGTATTACGAGCGGTACGCGGATGTCCTCCTCGTATGGCGTCCATTTTCCAGCACCCAGCCTGTGCTGGCCCAGGTGGAAGCCGTTGTCCGAGGTAAAGACGATGTAGGTGTTATCCAACTCGCCGCTCTCGTGTAGCGCCTTGACGAGGTCCCCCACCATGTCGTCGACGGCCAGCATGGATTGCAGGCGTTTGCGGTGGAGCTCCTCCATGTATTTCTTCTGCTCCATGCTCAACGGTGGGTTGTCGCTTATCCAGTCTGGCTTGTCCGAGACATCCTTCTCGTCGAAGGAGGGCGGGCGTGGCAGCGAGTCGTCGGGGTAGGTGCTCTCGTCACGGGGGGCCGGGTTGGCCGGCTGGTGGGGGGCCTTCGTGCCGATCCACATCAGGAAGGGCCGGTCCGCCGTGAAGAACGGGGGATCGGCCCCGGCCGTGCGCTTGATGTAGTCGGTGGCCTTGTCCGAGATCACATCGGTCTCGTAGTAGGACTCGGGGTCGTAGTCTACGATGTGGCCGTTCTCGTTGAACGTGTGGCTGAGGTAGTTGCCCGTCACCGCGTACCATTCGTCCCACCCGGGAGGGATGTAGGTCTCATCGTAGCCGTTGAGATACTTCCCGAAGAAGGCCGTCCTGTAGCCCTGCTCCTTGACCCAGGTGGCCATCGTCGAGTTCTCGTGGCCCAGGAAGCGGAACTTCTGGAAGCCGCCTTGCGGCGGCTCGTTGCTCAGAATCTGGTGGTTATGTGTGTACTGGCCGCGCAGGATGGTGGCCCGGCTGGGACAGCACAGGGAGTTGGTCACGAACGCGTTGTCGAAGCTCGTGCCCTTGTCTATGAGCAACGACTTTATGTTGGGCATGTGCTGCAGCGTGGTCGGGTTCAAATCGTCCACGGTCAGGTCGTCGGTGAGGATCAAGATCACGTTCGGGGGTTTCGGTTCTTTCTCCTCGGGCGGCTTCCCCTGGGCCGAGGGGAAGCAGGCGCCGAGGAGGCAGACCATGGCCAGCCCGAAGAGCGTGTAGATAGCTACCAGCAGTATTCTCTTGTTCTGATCCACTGCCATCACGTCCGAGTTGCCAGACGAGGCTCCGGGGCGCGCGGTCTGGCTATACTTTATCTATACCCCAGAGAGGGTCCATCCAAGCCCCTTGGAGTCGCTCGACCTTCCCGGTCTGTGTTTCCTGTAGGTTAAGTGTTATACATTCCCGCGATGATCGAGTCCACTTCCAGAACACCGGCGCGGCTCGCGAGGTCGGGGCGAAAGCAGACCCCCGGCGGTCCCGAAGACCGGACGAATTCTGGCCCGACGCACCTGTTCGACCCCCACGCGAGCGGGGCGCCACGTACCGGTTTCCGCGGAGCGGCCCTTGGTCTCTGATCTGCTCCAGGCTCTCCCGGCGGCGCTTCTGATCGGGGTTCTGCCAGGTTGGTTCTGGACAAGGTGCCTCCTGGCATCCGGGGACCGCGCCGAGCAGCTCGCCTACACCATAGCGCTCTCCATCACGCTCGTGCCCGCGGTCGCGCTCGCGCAGACCTACCTCTTTGCGACCGGCGTCACTTTCACCGTGACCGTCGTCTCGGTGGCACTGGTGTGCCTGTCGGGCCTAGCCGCCTACCTGCTGTTCGGGCCGGCGAAAGGACCCGGGGAGCCCGTATCGCGGGCGCCTTCCCCCCCTGGCCTCCCCACGCTCGCACCCCTCGCTCTGGCCCTCGCGCTGGCACTTTGCATGTTCCTCGGTCTGGCGCCCGGTGAGTGGTTGATGATCCCGATAGCGGTACTGGTACTCGCCGCGGGGATCGCCTACTTATCGACGCCACCCACAGCGGGGCTTCCGGCAGGCGTCCCCGCGGCGGCGCGCTACGCGCTGCTCACCGTGGTGCTCGCGCTCGTGCTCGCGCGCGGATACCTCGGCCCGATCGTAAACGGCTGGTCCTACCCGAGAGGCGTGGACCGTTACGAGCACGCGGTGATGGCAAGCATGATGATGAGGGAAGGATCCACCGAGTCGTTCATGCTCTACCCGCCGGGCTTCCACCTCCTTACCGCCATGATCTCGCGCCTTAGCGGCATCGAGCCGCTTGGGGTCTTCCCGATCTTCGCCCCCACGCTACCGTTAGTGTGCGCGCTGGCCCTTTACGCGCTGGCGAAGCGCCTCTGGGGCTGGGAGTATGGGGTGGCCGCGGCCCTCACCTCCGGCCTGCTCCTCGGCGGCACGTACCTGCACTTCGAGGAGGCCCGCTACCCGAACATCATAGGGGAGTATATCCTGGTCGTGCTGACCGTCGCAGCTTTGATCGGGATGTACGCCTCGCCGTCGGCGCGTAACGGGCTGCTGATGGCGCTCCTCGGCTCCTCTACGGTTCTCTACCACCAGATTGCGGGCTACAGCCTCGCCGTGCTGCTCGGATTCGTCTGTCTCCTTTTCCTACCTTACCTGCTCCTGAGGGACCGCAGAAAAGGAGTATACCTCACGCTCTCGCTCGCGCTTTTGGGCTTTCTATCCGTGCTCTACGCCTGGGACACCTACGATTTGCCCAGCCTGGTGGCGGGGATGCTTGGCGGGTCGGAGACGGGGAGGGGAGGGGAAGCCGTGGCGATGGCGATAGGAACCAAGCCGGCGAACGGCCCTGGACACTTCCTCGAGACGATCTCGCACCCTGTCCTCTGGCTCGGCCTGTTCGGCCTCCCGCTCATGCTCGCAGGCATCAGGAGGAACGCAAAGGGTACGCCCGACGTCCTGGCGCGCCTCACCCTGTTGGTGTGGACCCTGCTGCTGTTCTTCGGCAGCCTGACATCCTACAGTGGCTTCCCCGACCGCTTCGAGCGCGACCTCGGCGTTCCCCTGTCGCTGCTCGCGGCTCTGGCCCTCGTGACTGTGCTAATACCGTCGCCTCTCCGAGGCGACGGTATTAGCTTCGTGGCGGCCCTGCTCTCCATCGTGCTCTCGGTGACCCTCGTTTGCGTGCAATCAATCCAGAGCCTGGAGACGGCCGCTGGACCTAGCACGCGCCACAGAGACAGGCCGGCTCCCGCCGATGTGGTCGCAGCCGGCGAGTGGCTGGAGAGGCACAAAGGTGGAGGAAGCATAGTCGCGACCCCCTACTTCGATTACGTCCCGAGCCGGGCCCTGCTCGCGATGGGCGGATACACGCGGATGCAGTCCTACGATGCGGACAGGATAAGGCGTGCGAGGGACCTCCCGCCCTTCGGACCCGGGCCGCTCTGGGATGCGCTGTGGATGCTCCGGCATCCGGCCGACGGACGTACTGCACGGCTTCTGGAGAAAAACGATGTTCGCTACGTCGTGTTCTACAAGCAATATCCCTGGGTAGACCGGAGTCCCTACGCATCCCACAAGGGCCTCTACAAGACCGTCTTCGAAAACGAAAGCGTCATCATCTTCGAGCCCCGACACGACTAGCACGCTGCGGCTTCGCAACGGAACCTGGACCGGTTATGGAGTACGAGAAAGAGAACAAGAAGAGCACCGGTGTGGCCTTCGTCCTCGCGGTCTACGCCGCGAGCCGCCTTCTGTACCTGATCTCCGGGTCCCTGCTCGCCAACATCGTGCCGACTTCCGGCTTCCAGAGGATAACCCTGGATGTGCCTTCCGGGAGCATGAACATCTGGTCGCACTGGGACGGTGAGCATTACGTGACACTGGCCATGGGCGGGTACCTCAACCCCCCGGACGACGTCTCCCCGGCTTTCTTCCCGCTGTATCCGCTGCTGATGAGGTCCTTCGCCGAACTCTTCGGAGGTCCCATCTCCCAACAAGCCCTCTCCGTATGGGGTCCGCTCCTCTCCCTGATCTTCTTGCCCTTCGCCCTCTATTTCATCTACCAAGTAGCCCTGGATGTATTCGATGAGGGGGTGGCGAAAGGTGCCGTGCTTGCCCTCGCTTTCTTCCCGACGACATTCTTCTTGAACGCCGCCTACACGGAGAGCCTGTTCCTCGCCCTCTCGGCCGGCTCTTTGTGGGCTGTAAGGGTGAAGAGGGACCTGCTGCTGGCGTGTGTTTTGGCAGGACTCGCCTCGGCCACGCGCAACGTGGGGGTGTTCCTGATCGTGCCACTTATGTACGAGTGGTTGAAGAAGATAGAGACCTACCGTTGGCGTGGGGTCTACCTGGCTTTGGCCCCGGGTGGGCTACTGGCATACATGGGATATCTGTGGGTAAAGATCGGAGATCCGCTGCTGTTCTATTCCGCGCAGGAGAGCTGGGGAAGGCAGGCTACGGGGCCGCTCGACACCGCGGGTAGGGCCTGGGAATCGGCGGTCGAAGGAGCCGGCAGGCTCCTCGACCCTGGTCTATGGGCCAGTCCCACCCTGGGGAATGTGGCTGACCACCTCGCCGGGGCGGGCGACTTCTTCAACCTTGTCTTCTTCGTCTTCGCCGTGGTCGTGTTGCTCGCGGGGTTACGGCGTTTGCCCTTATCCCTGACCACCTACGGTTTGCTGCTCGTCGCCCCCGCCACGCTCTTCGGTACGCCAGAGAGCCCGCTGATGGGTGCCCCGCGGTACGTGCTCGTCGCGTTTCCGGTCTTTATCGTGCTGGGCCTCCTGTCCAGGAACAAACCACTCTTCGGCGGATGGCTGGCCCTGAGCGCCATTCTATCGCTGGCACTGTGCGCGCTCTTCGTGAGCTGGCGGTTCGTCGCCTGAGAGCATCTCAGCACGCCTGCTTCGCAGGCTTGTCAGCATTTCAGCACGGTGCTTCGCGCTTTTCAGCACTTCAGCTGGGCTGTGGGCGTAGCCCAGACGACAAAACGAGGCTCTCTAGCGGAGGAGGCTGATAAGCTGAAGTGCTGACAAGCGGAGGCCTGAAAGGCCGCAGCGTGCTGACTAGCGAACAAGCCGCAAAGCGGCTTGTTCTATAATGGTCCGAGCGCGTGTTGTTGTAAGCATTTCTGGGGGGAGGAGGTGTCGAATGGCGGAGAGGGAGTTCAGGCTTCCTGGCTCTCCCTACGAGGATCTGGTCAACATCATCGTGGCGTACGGGACCCGCGACGATGCTGCGAGGGCCGGGGACTTGGGCAAGCTAGACTCGGTGCACCAGTCGAGCGTCAGCCGCAACAAAGCCTTTCTCACGGAGATCGGGGTTCTACAGGGAGAGAGCAAGAAGCTGATCACACGCCGCGGACGCTCTCTGGCCGTGGCTCTGGCGCGCAAGGATAGGGCCGAGATCAGGAGCAACTGGCGCGCGATAGTCGCGGCCAGCGAGTTCTTGCAGAACGTGGTCTCCGCCGTGAAGCTGCGCGAAGGGATGCTCTACCCCACCGTCCAGGCCTACATAGCTCACGCTGCGGGCCAACCGCGCAACAAGCCCGTGATGAACGGCGCCGGGGCGATCATCGAGATACTCAAAGCCTCGGGTATGCTCAAAGAGGAGGCCGGAGAGCTTGTGGCCATCTTCGACGAGCCACAGGAAGATCTCGCCACCGAAAACGGTCCGCCCGCGCAGACTACCGAGTCGGGGGAATCCGTGGTCACCGCGACCATAGGGGAGGTCGCGGAAGCGCCCGCAGAGGCGACAGCGGGTGCCCCTGCCGGCACCTCCCCTACCGTCAGCATCCACGTCCAGGTCAGGTGCACGGCGGATGAGATCGAGGACCTCGCCCCGCGGCTTAAGGTCCTGCTAAGGGAACTCTCTACAGAACCCTAGCGCACGCCGAGAGAAGGTCGGAGAGCTGGACATCTTCCATCGTCCTGCGTTCTCCCGCGATGCAGATCGTGGAGAAGGGCTTGCACTCAGGGTAGAGTTCGATCCAGTTCGCGGCCCTCTCCCTGACCACCGCGGTTACGCGGCTGCAAATCACGAGCTCGGGGCCGAGGCGCGCCACCTCCCAGTCCAGGGTCTCGGGGTCGGCTTCGAATACCTCGACGCCAGGATGAAGCTCCCTGAATACGATGGCGATCGTCTGGCGATAGGAGGTAAGTTCGTTTGCCACGAGAATGCGTGCCTGGTCCATAGTGCAATGGTGAACCCTGGGAGGGCTTCCGGCATCACGAAAACGGATGATGTTTTTCTAGCCTCATTGGGCTAGTTCGTATCTGCCAGCTCCTCGGCCTTATCCACGATAGAGAGCAAATCGGGGAGCTGGATCTCGGTGTACTCCATGCGCCTGCCGCCTATGCTCGCCACCGACCAGGCGGCGTTCTCGGGGTAGAGCTCTACCCAGACCCTGACCCTGCCTTTGAGCGTCTCCGTAGCCTTGCTACAGATGACCATGTCTGGCGAGAAGCGCTCTATGGAAGTATCCAGGGCGTTCGGCTCTACGGTCTCTATCTCGACCTCGGGGCGAAGCTGGCTGATAACCGCCGCTATGCCCTCGCGGTAGGCGCGCGGCTCGTTGGCCATCAGGACCCGCGGCCTACCTCCCCGGCGGCGCGCGGAGTCCGCTGCAGGGTCTCGGTAACGATTATGGGGTGTCTTCGGCAAGCGGCGCCTACCTGATCTCGACCAGGCCGTGGCGGGCTGCGAACACCAGGGCCTGTAGCCTGGAATGGACATCGAGCTTGTTGAGTATGTTGACCATGTGGGTGCGTTCGGTCTCCACGGTGATGTGCAGCTTCTCCGCGATGTCCTTACTGTCGAGACCCTCGCCCAAGGCCTGAAGCACCTGTTTTTCGCGTGGGGTGAGTTTCTCTATGGCCCTCTGGGCTTCGTACTCCTCCTGGCGCTTGCGGCTGACCATGCGCAGCATCTCTATGACCTCTGCAGGCGAGAGCAGCGCCTCCCCGGACTTGAGGCGCCTGACGGCTTCGACGACCTCGCCTATCGCGGCGGACTTGTGCAGCACGCCCGAGGCGCCGGCCTCGACCGCCCTGGCGAAGCGGGCCGGCTCCAGGCTGGCGCTGAGGACCAGCGTCATCACGTCGGGACGCGAGGCCAGCTCTTCGATCAGCTCGAACCCATCCCCGTCGGGCAGCGCGAGGTCCACGACCGCGACGTCCACCTCTTCAGGCGCCTTGCTCATGAACGCACGCGCCTCTGCCAGCGAGCCGGCCTGGCCCGTCACGACGAATTCCTGCTCCCGCTCGAACATGAAGGCCAGCGCCTGACGGAACGACGCGTGGTCCTCGACGAGCAAGATCCGGGTCGAATACTCCGCAGTAGTGTGATTCTCTATGACAGCCACCCTTCTAACGCCACGATGCCCATACACCATCTTACCTCAGCCCGAATGGACCGGGACGGCGCCGCTACTCCTCGATCAGGCGGGAGACAGGTATCGAGAAGCGCACCCGAGTACCCTCGCCGGGCGCGCTCTCCACGCTGAACTCCCCACCGAGCTCGAGCGCCCGGTGCCTCATGGACTGCCGGCCTATCCCGATCCTGGCACTCTCCGAGTCGAATCCGCGGCCGTCGTCCGAGACCTCGACGTAGGCGAGCACGCCGTCGAGCCCCAACTCCACCCTGACGCGTCTGGCCTCTGCGTGGCGGCGGACGTTCGTGAGCGCCTCCTGGACGATGCGCGTGAGCTCCTGGCCCGCCTTGTCCGGGAGCCTGGCAGGGAAATCGTCGCTTACTACCAGTTCGAGTTCGTACCTTCCACGGGCCATCCGCCGGTTCAGGTCCACGAGGTTCTCGAGCGAGGAGATCAGCGAGCGGTCCAGCGTCTCGTTGAGACGCAGCTCGAAGATCGCGCCGCGCAGTCCCTCAACCGAGCGCTTGAGGGCCTCGGCCGTGTCCTCGAGGGCCGTATCCTGGCCATCCCCCGAGACGACCTGCATGACCTGTATCTCCTGCAGCGCGTAGACGATGTCCTGGAGGGTGCTGTCGTGGAGTTCCCTGGCCAGCCTGTTGCGCTCGGCTTCCCTTATCTCCTCCAGCATGCGCTCCGCCCGCTTGCGTTCCGTCACATCGTGGGCGACGATGCACATGGCCTCGTCGCCGTTGTATGGCACGGCGCTCACGTTGACCTCGACGTCGGCCAGCGAGCCGTCCTTGCGCCGGTACTGCCTCTCACCCAGGGAACGGTGTCCCTCCTCCATGACACGTCCGATGTTGAGATCCACACTCTCCTGATCGTGGGCGACGATGTCGTAGAGCGTCATCTCT
>Ga0126306_10000214_pt1 | contig 23493 bp, 25 predicted proteins | sample Plot27_FD_92592 | JGI IMG/M metagenome (GOLD analysis project Ga0126306, IMG submission 92592) | Serpentine soil microbial communities from UC McLaughlin Reserve, CA, USA - Plot27 | ecosystem: Environmental > Terrestrial > Soil > Grasslands | place: USA: UC McLaughlin Reserve, Lake County... | reverse complement strand
GGGGCCAAGATCATCGCCCGCGAGACCGTCAAGGCCTACCGCAAGGACGTCACCGCCAAGTGCTACGGCGGCGACATCTCGCGCAAGCGCAAGCTGCTCGAGCGCCAGAAGGAGGGCAAGAAGCGCATGAAGCAGGTCGGCCGCATCGAGGTTCCGCAGGACGCCTTCCTGGCCGTCCTCGAGCTCGGCGACGAAGGCTGATCAGCGCAGCGGGAGCGCTAGCGGCGGCAGGTCGACAGGGGGCAGGTCGACCGGCGGCACGTCGAGCGCCGGCAGCGGCGACAGCTCGACCGGCGGAAGGTCGACTGGCGGCAGGTCGACAGGCGGGACGTCGACGGACGGCGCCTCGACCGGCGGCGGCTTGACGGGCGGCAGCTCGACCGGCAGCGGGGTTGCGGAGCCGGACTGCCTCGCCGGCGGTGGGGAGCGGCGCGGCGCCGCGGGGGTGGGTCGCGGAGGCGCCGATCGCGGCCCGGGCTCGGGCGCGGTGCGCCCGCCGGGCGTCGTGGTGCCTGCAGGCGCGAGCACGCGTGGTGGCGCCGAGCTGCGGGCCGGCTCCGCTCGCGCGGGCCGCCGGTCGCGCGCCGTGCGAGCCGCGATCGCCGGTACCGGCAGCACCTTGACGGCGCGTTCCGCGCGCGGCGGCGCCGCGAGCTGCGCCGTTCCGTCCTCGCCGCCCGGCAGCAGCCCGTCGGGCCAGCCGGCGAACCCGACGATCGGGCCGAGGACAGCGGCCGCCAGCAGCGGTACGCCGACCACCCAGGCGGCGGCGTCGAGCGCGGCAAGCCGTCCGAGCCGGAAGCTCATGCGCGAACACTCTGCTGCCCGGAGCGCGCCGCGCAAGCCCGGAGTCAGCAATCGAACGATTTCCGGTCCTTCGCCCAACTTCAACCTCATCCCACCCAGCCCTTCGGCCACGCGGCTCGAATGCTGAAGCGCGGTGTCCGGGAATAGACTGCGACGCCGTGACGACCGCCACGGACGCCATCGGCCGGATCTTCGCGCCGGTCACGTACGCCGTCGGGCGCGAGAAGATTCGCGAGTACGCGCACGCGGTTGGAGAGACGAACCCGCTCCACACGGACCTCGACGCCGCACGCGAAGCCGGCCACGCCGACCTCGTCGCGCCGCCGATGTTCGCCGTCGTCTACACGTCGCCCGCGATCGGCCCAGCGTTCCTCGATCCCGCCGTCGGCATGGACTTCGCCCGCATGGTCCACGGGGCGCAGGAGCTCACGTGGGGGCCGCTCGTCGTCGCCGGCGACGAGATCGCGACCGAGGTCGAGGTCGCCGACATCTCCGAGCGCGGCGGCATGGGCTTCTACGTGTTCGAGTCGCGCTCCGACAACCAGCGCGGCGAGCGCGTCTGCACCGGCACCTGGACCTGCATCGTGAGGGCGGACCAGTGAAAGCGGGCGACGAGCTCCCCGACCTCAAAGTCACCCCGGATCGCCACGTGACGGTCCGCTACGCCGGCGCGTCCGGCGACTTCAACCCGATCCACATCGACGAGGAGTTCGCGCGCTCCGTCGGACTGCCCGGCCGCATCCTGCACGGGCTCTGGACGATGGCCCAGGTCGCTCGCGCCCAGACGGAAGCGGCCGGCGGGCCGGACAAGCTCAAGCGGCTGGCGGTGCAGTTTCGCGGCATGGGCGTCCCCGAGCAGGAGGTCGTCGTGAGCTCGAAGGTCCGCGAGGTATCCGAAGGCGTCGCGGTGATCGACGCGGAGGCGCGCCAGGGCGACACGCGCATCGTACGCCGCGGCCAAGCCGAGATCGACCTCTCCTAGACTTCGTGGCGTGCTCACGCCGCGTCAAGAGCTGCTGCTGGCGAAGGTGATCGACGGCTTCTCGGCGACCGGGCTGCCGGTCGGATCGAAGGCGCTCGCCGCCGATCCCGAGGTCAGCGCCGGTCCTTCGACGATCCGCAACGAGCTCTCCGTCCTGGAGGAGCTCGGGCTGCTGGCGCACCCGCACACGTCGGCCGGGCGCGCGCCCACCGACGCCGGGTACCGCTACTACGTCGACCGCCTGCTGCCCGAGCCCGCGCGGGCGCGCATGTCGCTGACGCTCTCGCGTCGCGAGGTCGACGAGGCGATGCGGCTCACGTCCGAGACGCTGTCGCAGGTCACCGACCTGCTCGCGATCGTCTCGGCGCCGCCGATCCGCACGACCACGATCCGCCACATCGAGGTGCTGCTGCTCCAGCCGCAGGTGCTGATGGTCGTGATCATCACCTCCACCGGCGGCGTCTCCAAGCGCCTGTTCACCTACGAGCGGCCGATCGACGCGGGCCTGGCCGACTGGGCCGCGTCGTACCTCAACGAGGCGCTGGTCGGCAGGGGGCTGGGAGCGCGAACGCTGCGCTCGCGGCTGACCGACCCGACGCTCCCGCCGACCGAGCGCAGCTTCCTCGAGGGCCTCGCGCCGGCGTTCACCGAGCTCGCGGAGACCGCCGAGGAGTCGCTCTACGTCGAGGGCACCGCGCGGCTGCTGTCCGAGCACCGCTTCCAGGACGTCTCGCAGCTCAACGCGCTGCTCGACATGCTCGAGCGCCGCGTCTCGCTGCTCGGCCTGCTCTCTGCGGCGCTCGACCAGCGCGAGCTCTACGTTCGGATCGGCGACGAGAACGAGGCGCCCGCGCTGCGCGGGCTGTCGCTGGTCGCGGCGAACTACGGGCTGCCGCAGCGCAACCTCGGCACGGTGTCGGTGATCGGCCCGACGCGGATGGACTATGCGACCGCGATCGGCGCGGTCCGCGCGGCAGCGTTGCAGCTGTCGCGTTTCGTCGAAGACGTCTACGACGACTGATCCGATGCCACGCGACTACTACGAGGTGCTCGGCGTCGGCCGGGCCGCGGACGACACCGAGATCAAGAAGGCGTTTCGGCGCCTGGCGCGCGAGCTGCACCCCGACACGAACACCGAGGACCCGCAGGCCGAGGAGAAGTTCAAGGAGGCGGCCGAGGCGTACGAGGTGCTCTCGGACGCGGACCGCCGGCGCCAGTACGACGCATACGGGCACGAGGGCCTGCGCACCGGCGGCTATGCGCCGAACTTCGAGGGCTTCGGCTCCGTGTCGGACCTGTTCTCGGCGTTCTTCGGCTCGGGCGGGTTCGACAGCGCGTTCGGCACGGGGCGCGGCGCGCGCGGCGGCCAGGTGCAGGGCGCCGACGTCGTCATCGCCGTCGCGATCGACCTCGGGCAGGCGGCGCGCGGGGAGACCGTCGAGGTCACCTACGAGTCCGACGTGCGCTGCGGCCGCTGCCACGGCAACGGCGCCGAGCCCGGCACGCCGATCGTCACGTGCTCGCGCTGCCACGGCTCCGGCCAGCTGCAGGCGGTCTCGCGGACCCCGTTCGGCCAGCTCGTGCGCACCACGGCCTGCGACGTCTGCGGCGGCGACGGCCGCGTGCCGGAGCAGCCGTGCTCCGTCTGCCGCGGCGAGGGCACGGTGCGCGAGTCGCGCACGCTGCACGTCGACGTGCCCGCGGGCATCGCCGACGGGCAGCGGATCCGGCTCAGCGGCCGCGGTCATGCCGGCGACCGCGGCGGGCCGAACGGCGACCTCTACGTCCTCGTGCGGGTGCGCGCAGACGAGCGCTTCGTGCGCGACCAGGAGGACCTCCACACCGTGATCGACGTCGCGGCGCCGCTGGCGGCGCTCGGGACGACCGTGCAGGTGCCGAGCCTCGACGGCGACATCCCGGTCGATATCCCGTCCGGCACGCAGCCGGGCGACACGATCACGCTCCGCTCGCGCGGTCTCCCGCCGCTGGGGCGCGGTCGCACCGGCGACCTCCACGTGCACGTGAACGTCGTCATCCCGCGCAAGCTGACGCGCGAGCAGCGCGACCTGCTCGAGCGGCTCGCCGACTCGCTCACGGACGGCAACCTGAACACCGGCGAGGGCATGCTCGCCAAGCTCAAGCGCGCGCTGGCGGGATGACCGCCACCGAGCTCGTGCGGCTCGGCATCCGGGTGCGGCGCGAGCGGGCCGAGATCGCGCTCGCGGCGCTGCTCCCGATCCTGCAGGGCGGCGCCGAGGAGACGGAGCCCGGCGCGGGCACGGTCGAGTATGCGCTCTACGTGCCGCGCGGGGAGCTGCCGGAGCTCGACGACGTGCGTGCGCTGGCGGGCGATGCGCTGGTCGAGCTGACGCTGACCGACGTCGCGCCCGGCTGGGAGCGGCGCTGGCACGAGTATCTGCAGCCGGTCGAGGTCGCGGCCGCAGGGCGGCGGCTGCGGATCCGCCCGCCGTGGCAGCCGGCCGGCGGCGGCGACGCGCTCGAGGTCGTGATCGACCCCGCCGAGCTGTTTGGGGCCGGCACCCATCCGACCACGCAGCTGTGCCTCGAGCTGCTGCTCGAGCTCGACGCCGCGGGCGGACTGTGCGACTGGGGCGCGGGCAGCGGCATCCTCGCGATCACCGCGGCGCGGCTCGGGTTCGCGCCCGTCGACGCGGTCGAGGCGACGGCCGGCGCGCCGGCGACGATCGAGCGCAACGCCGCCGCGAACGGGGTGCGCGTGCGCGCGCACGCGCTCGACCTCGCCGCGACGCCGGCGCCGTGGGCGCCGACGGTCACGGCGAACCTGACGCTCGACGTGCTCGCCGCGATCGCCGCCGCCCCGGTGCGCCGGCCGGAGCGGATGATCGCCTCGGGCGTGCTCGCCGAGCGGGCGGACGAGGTCGGCGCGGCGTTCGATCGTCATGGTCTGCGCGAGGCCGGGCGGCGCGTGCGGGCCGGCTGGGCGGCGGTGCTGCTGGAGCCCGCTTGATCCGGCTCGCCGTCCGTGTCGCGCGCGCCGACGCCGAGGCCGTGCTCGCCGAGCTGCTCGAGCTCGCGCCGGGCGGCCTCGAGGAGCGCGAGCTCGGCGACGCCGTCGAGTACGCGATCTACGGCGCGCCGGGGGAGCTGCCGGCGCTGCCCGACCTCCGAGCCGCGGCCGGCGACGCGCTGGTCGACGTCTCCAGCACCGAGGTCCCCGACGACTGGCCCGAGCGCTGGAAGTCGTTCCACGGGCCGGTCGACGTGAGCGGCCGCCGCGGCCGTCTGCGCGTGCGGCCGCCGTGGGAGCCGCCGCCGGGCGGCGACGCGATCGACATCGTGATCGAGCCCGGCCAGGCGTTCGGGACCGGCGCCCACGAATCCACCCGGCTGTGCCTGGAGCTGCTGCTCGAGCTGGAACCGGCGGGCGCGCTGGCCGACTGGGGCTGCGGCAGCGGCGTGCTCGCGATCGCGGCGGCGCGGCTCGGCTGGGCGCCGGTGCTCGCGTGCGACTTCGACGCCGCGGCGATCGACGCGACCCGGTCGAACGCCGCCGCCAACGGCGTAGGGGGCATCGCGGTCGACCGCGTCGACCTGCGCCGCGGCGAGGGACCGTGGGCGCCGACCGTCGTCGCGAACCTCGTGCGGCCGCTGCTGCTCGAGGTCGCCGGGCCGATGACGCGCCCGCCGCAGCTGCTGATCGTCTCCGGCCTGGTGCGCGACGAGGCGCCCGAGGTCGCCGCCGCCCTGGCCCGCCACGGGCTCCGGGAGGCGGCCCGCCGGGACGGCGGCGAGTGGACCGCGCTCCTGCTGGCGACGGCGTAGCCTCGGAGCATGGCCCACGACATCCTGATCCTCGGCGGCGGCTTCGGCGGGCTGACCGCCGCCCGCAGGCTCGAGCGCAAGCTCCCCCCGCAGGCCGCGAAGGTCACGCTCGTCAACGACGTCAACTTCATGCTCTATACGCCGCTGCTGCCGGGCGCCGCCGCGGGCACGCTGGAGCCGCGCCACGTGGTCGTGCCGCTGCGCGAGCAGCTGCGCCGGACCGAGCTCCACATCGGGACGGTGCTCGGGGCGGATCCGGACTGGCGCACGGTCCGCGTGCGGTCGATCGGCGGCCGCGCCAGCGAGCTCCGCTACGACCAGTTGATCGTCGCGCTCGGGTCGACGTCGCGCACGCTGCCGATCCCCGGGCTTGCCGAGCACGCGCTCGGCTTCAAGACGCTCGCAGAGGCGATCGCACTGCGCAACCGCCTGCTGCAGACGCTCGAGCAGGCGGAGATCGAGACCGACGACGCGGTGCGGCGGGCGCTGCTGACGTACGTCTTCGTCGGGGCCGGCTACGCGGGCCTCGAGGGGATCGCCGAGATGCAGGACTTCGCCGCCGATCTCGTCCGCCACTACCCGCGCTCGCAGCTGCACGGGTTGCGCTTCGTGCTCGTCGAGGCGAAGGACCGCGTGCTTACGGAGATCCAGCCGGATCTCGCGGCGTTCGCGAGCGCCGAGCTGCGGCGGCGCGGGATCGAGATCCACATCAGCACGACGATCGAGCGCGTGGGGCCGGAGTCGGTCGAGCTGTCGACCGGCGAGATCGTGCCGTCGCGGACCGTCGCCTGGACGGCCGGCGTCAAGCCGCATCCGGTCGTCGCCGAGCTCGGGCTGCCGCTCGACGGCGGCGGCCGGATCGCCGCCGACCGCTTCTGCGCCGTCGAGGGCCGGCCCGGCGTGTGGGCGATCGGGGACGCTGCGGCGGTTCCCGATCCGGCGCGCAAGGGCAGCAGCTCGTCGCCGCCGACGGCGCAGCACGTCCTGCGCCAGGCCAAGGTCGCCGCCGACAACGCCGCCCACGCGCTGGCGGGCGAGCCGCAGCGGCGGCGCCCGTTCCGCTACCGCACGCTCGGCATTTTCGTCGACATGGGCCGCCACCAGGCCGTCGCGAGCACGTTCGGGATCAAGTGGCGCGGCTTCCCCGCGTGGTTCCTCGCGCGCACCTACCACCTGGCGCTGATGCCGGGGACGGCGCGCAGGGCGCGGCTCGTCACCGACTGGACGACCGGCCTGCTGTTTGACCGGGACTCCGCCGAGCTGGGACAGCTAGGCCATCCGCGCGAGCTGGAGGGCAAGAGCGCGGGCGGGATCGAGGCGTCACAGGCCGGCCGCGACGAAGTCGCCAGCGGCGCCGGCGTTCGCCTCGACGACTGAGCGCGCGCGCAGGCAGAGCTTGATCCGGCGCGGGGGGACGGCGCGGTCGATGCGAACCGGCCGGCCGTCTTTGCCGAGCCAGATCAGGTCGAGCGGGAACCGCATCGTGAACGTGTGCACGGAGCGGCAGCGCGGGATCTGCAGCGCGTAGGCGGCAGGCATCGAGTCGAGCCGCGCCAGCCCCTTCATGCGGTCGGCGCGCCGCTCGGCGCGGGCGACACGCAGCCCGCCGGCGAGCGCGCGCGCCTCCAGCGCATCGAGCCGCGGGCAGGCTGCCGGCTCCGACGACCCGGAGCTCACCGGAGCCGCCCCGGGCAGCCGGCCGGCTCAGCCGATGCAGAACTCACAGGAGCGGCCGCCGCCACCGCCGCCGGAGCCGCCTCCGCCGCTGCTCGGAGGTGGCGGGCTGGCCGCGGGCGGCGTGGCCGGCGCGACCGCAGCGGGCGGGGTCGAGGGAGCGGCCGGCGCCGCGGGCGCGGCGTTCCGGCGCGCCTCGGCGCGCGCCTTCGCCGCACGTCTGCGCGCCGCCGCGCGCCGGTGCCGCTCGCGCGCGATCCGGCGGCGCTCGGCCGCGCGGGCCACGTGCTCGGCGCGCTCGGCGGCGGCGATCGCGGCCCTGCGAGCGGATGCCGCGGCGGCCTCGCGCCGGTTCAGCTCGGCGGCGCTGACCGTGGGCTCGGGCGTGGGCGTCGCCGTCGCCTGAACCGTCGCGACGGGCTCGGACTGGGCCGCCGGCTGGGGGGCGCCGCCGCCGCTGCTCAAGCTGCCGCTGAGCAGATTGACGGCCAGCACGATGAGCGCGATCCCCGCGCACGAATACAGCGCCAGCAGGAACGCCGGGCTGCCGAACGGGCCGCGACGCCGCCGCACCGGCGAGCTCGTGTACGCCCGCCCCGGTCCGGCCGCGCTCGCCGCGGCGGCGGCGCCGCTCGCTCGGCCCGGCGGCGGCGCGAAATGCCAGTCGTCGTCCTCGATCTCGAGCGGCGCGTCGGCGTCGGCCGCCGGCGCGCCGTTGCCGCGCGCGGCGGTCGCGGGCTCCGCGACCGATGGGACGCTCGCCGCGCCGTTGGAGCGCGCGCTCGCCGGCGCCGGTGAGGCGGCGACCGCGGGTTCAGGCGAGACGGGGTCGGTCGAGCAGTCGGCGACCGCGCCGCGCGCCCCGGCTCCAGGCGGCTCGACCCAGCCGAGGTCGTCGTCCCACTCGTCGTCGAGCCCGTCGACCGGCGTGGCGGCAGACGAGCGGCTCCAGTGGGTGCTCGCCGGCGCAGCGGCGACCGGCCGCCGACGGGCCGGGCGGCGCGCCGCGGCGCGGCGCGAGCGCTGGATCCGCGGCACGACGATCAGGGCGAGCGCGAGCAGGGCGATTGCGACGAACGCGATCGTCATCGCGTCAATGGTGCCAGCGATGGGCACGGACGACCAGGGGCAGATCCGCGGACGCGCACTAAGGTGGCGTGATGCCCGACGCGGCCGCAGTGCATGCCGGAACGGAGACCGGACACCCCGTCGTGCTGGTGTTCGGCCTGCGCCCGGAGCGGCTGCTCGACGCCGAGGGGCGCATCGACGCCTTCGTCGAGCCGCCCGGCCAGGAGCAGGTCGCCATGCTCGTCGAGGCGGTGCGCTCGGCGCTCCAGGCCGGCGGCAGCGTGATCGCGATAACGCCCGAGTGGATCGGGCGCGAGGCGATCGCACGCGTCGCGATGGTCCGCTCGATGCTCGACACGCACCGGCTCGCCCTGTACGAGACCGCGCTGCCGCCGCTGGCGGCCACCGTGCTCGCGTCGCTCGCGTCCGCCGCCGCGCCGCACGCGCCGTCGACCGGCGTGCTCGCGTCGCTGCTGCCCGAGCTGGAGGCCGAACTGCACGTCTTCACCTGGCTTGCGAGCGTCACCGGCCTCGCGACGCCCGCGCCGAGCTTCGGCCAGCACGTAGCCTCGATGGTGCCCGGCAGCGCGTTCGGCGTCTCGTCCTGGCCGGAGCCGGCGGTGCACCGGCTCCACGGCGACGGCGCGGGCGTGCCGGTGCCCGAGCTCACGCGGCGCTCGCGCCTCGTCGTCGCCCCCCGCACCGAGCGCGCGGACTGGGTGACGGGAGCGGTCAACCAGGCGCTCGGCGGCCTCGAGGTCCGCCACGTCGAGCCGACGCCGGGCGGGCCGGCGTGGTGGGGGACCGCCAAGCTGGTCGAGGCGGTCGCCTACCCGCTCGACGTGCGGACGCTCGTCGCCGAGCTGGTCGCGCGGCTCGATCCGTGGACGTGCCGCTGGTGCCGCGAGCTCGTCGCCCGCTCGCCGTGCCCGCTGTGCGGGCACCGCGGCCGCCCTGCCCGCCGCGCGGCGGCCTCCGCCTCGCGCTAGCACGGCGCCGCCAGCCACGACGTGGGCTGCGCGTCGGGGTCGTCGGAAGCGACCTCGATCCGCGCGCGGTCGAAGAAGCGGCCATCCGGGCAGGCGACCGGGCGCGAGAGCGTGATCGTCGCCGGGACGGTGATCGTGGTGCCCTGCGCACACGTCGGGTCGCACACGATCCCGATCATCCGGCCGGCGCCCTCGGCGGCCCGGTCCGTCCAGCGCGACCACGCGACCGCCTCCATCCGCCCGCCCTTGGCGAACTCGATGTCGCGCGGGCGGATGCCGACCCGGCCGGTCAGGTCGACGAGCGCCGTCTCGCCCGCGGCGAGGCGCGCCGCCAATCGCCGCCCAGGACGGGCGTCCTTCGCCGCCTCGGTGGGCTGGGGCTCGCTCATCGCACCGCCGGCCTCCGGCGTGGCGCCGCCGAGATTCAACGGCGCCGGCGCCTCCTCGTCGGGCGAGCCGCAACCGGCGAGGACGAGCGCGAGCAGAGCACAGATCGCCGCCCGTCGCATCAGCAGTACTCCCTGATCAGCGCCAGCGCCTGTCCCTCGACCTGCGCGTAGCGCCCGCGGTAGGCGTGCCACGGCCGCTGGACGTTCGCCGCGAGCTCGCCGGCACTCAGGCCGGGCCGATCCATCTGCCGCGCTGTGCTGAGGAATCGGTGCGTCGCGTGCACGGGGTCCATCGTCTGCTCGAGCGTGCCCCAGCCCTGGGTCCACTGCTGCTGGAACACCCCGTGCGAGTCGTCAGGACCGTAGTTGAGGTTGTGGACGCCCGACTCGACGATCGCCGTCTCGAACGCCGCCAGGCGGATCTTGTCGCTGTAAGACTCGGACAGCTCGCAGATCACCCTGGCGATCTCCGGATCGGGCGGCCCTGCCATCGAGCTCGCCGTGCCGTACCCCACGAGCAGCGCGGGCGCCGCGATCTCCTTGTCCCAGTCGACCAGCCGCACGCTCAGCAGGACGTCGTCGAGCGGGCCGGTGAAGCCGCCGCTGCCGCCCGCCGCCGACGTCGACGGGTCGATGTGCATGTGGTCGTAGTGGCCCGTCGCACGCCAGATCACGTTGTAGCCCAGCTTCTCGATCGGACCGCGGATCGCGTCCAGCGCGGCGCCCTCGTTGCCGGTGTCCAAGTTCACGTCGATCGCGCCCATGCCGCCGCACTTCAGGTGCCAGCTGTAATCCTTGCCCTCGTGGCCGGCGTCGCCGCCCAGCTGCGGGTGGTTGTTCTGCCAGACGAAGAAGCCCTCCGACTTGAGGAACAAGCCGAGCGTGATGACGTCCTCGGGGCAGGACAGCGGCGGCTTGCCGATCCGCTTGCCGATCTGCTCCCACTCCTCGTCGCTGATGTGCGGCACCGCCCCGCCGGCGGCGGGCGGGAAGAAGCCGCCGGTCGCGCCGACCAGCGACGCGCCGAGCGACAGCGTCGCCCGGGCGCGGGCGCCGCCGCGGTCGTGCTCGGAGTCGACGCGGCGCGCGTCCTCGCCGAGCTCCTGCTCGCTCTGGACCCAGACGCGCACGTCGGCGCCGTCGATCTCCGGCGGCCGGTCCGGGTCGAGCCGGCCGCCGTTCGCGGCCGCGTACTCGGCCATCCGCGCACGCACGAGCGACTTGTCGATCGCCCAGACGTCCGTCGTGCCGTAGGTCACCCACTGGGCCTCGAGCTGACGCTTGATCTCGCGCGCGCCCGCGAGGGCGGCGGCGTCGGCCGCGGTCTGCGCCTGGGAGCGGAGGATCGCCGCCTTGCCGATCTGGAACCCGACGACGCCGAGCGCGAGGATCGCCAGCAGCAGCATCACGAGCCCCGGCAGGATCTGCCCGTCCTCCCGTCCGGCACCGCCGATCCAGCTCATCGTGGCCGAGCGTAGCTCCGCAGCGGCTCCCGACCCATGGGCCGGAGGGCTCAACTTTGCGCCTGGGACCTCGTCGGGCGCTCGTGCAAATCGTATCCTCGCTGCCGATGAAGTCATCCGCATGGGGACGCCGGGCGTGAACCCACGACAGCGCCGCGGGCTGCTGCTGATCGCGATCGCGGCGCTCGGGCTCGTCGTCGTGTTCGTGCTGATCGCCGGGTACGTGAGCGACGTGCGCAAGGAGGTGGACCCGAAGACCCGCCTGCTCGCGCTCGCCAAGCCCGTCGAGGCCCACCAGGCGATCACGGACGACACGCTCAAGCCGGTCGAGATGCCCGAGCGCTGGGCGCCGCCGACCGCCCTGCGCGACCCGGGGCAGCTCATCGGCCTCGTCGCGGGCACCGATCTCCAGCCGGACACGCTGCTCCAGAAGGACATGCTCGTCGCCCCGCCGCAGCTCGCGCCCGGCCAGCGCGAGCTCGCGATCCTGGTCGACGCCGAGACCGGCGTGGCGGGGAAGATCGGCCCCGACTCGGTCGTCGACGTGATCGCCACCTACCCGGGCGACGAGAACAAGGCGCCGGAGTCGCGCGTCGTGGTGCCGAACGCGCGCATCATCGAGGTCGGCCAGCCGCGCCTGGAAGGCGGGCGCGGCGTGCAGGAGCAGGCCGCCGACCCCGCGCAGGTCGTGCCGGTCACGTTCGCGTTGTCACCGGAGCAGGCGCTCGTGATCTCCTACGCGGAGTCGAACGCGGCCGAGGTTCGGCTCGCCCTGCTGCGCCCCGGCTCGAACGAGGAGCTGTCGAAGAAGCAGCAGTCCTACAGCCGCGACCCGAACCCGGAGCCCGTGCAGTGAGCCAGCGGCTCCTGCTCGCGATCGCCGACCGCGACGTCGCCTCCAGCGCCGCCGCGCTCGCGCAGGAGGGCGAGGAGCTCGAGGTCGTCGCGGTCGTCGACGAGCCCGAGGAGGTGACGCGGGCGCTGCGCCGCCACGACGTCGACGTCGTCGTGCTGCACGACGCGCTCGGCGCGACGCCCGTGCTCGACCTCGCGCGCGAGCTCGCCCAAGCGTTCCCGGAGACCGGCCTCGTGCTGATCGCGAGCGACGACTCGACCGAGCTGCTGCGCGCTGCGATGCAGGCGGGCCTGCGCGACGTCGTCTCGCTGCCGCTCTCGCTCGAGCAGCTCGAGGCCAGCGTGCGGGCCGCCGCGCAGTGGTCGCGGACGCTGCGCGAGCGCGTCGCGGGGGAGGAGTCGGCCGCCGGTGCGCTCGGCGGCCGCCTGATCGCCGTCGCCGGGGCCAAGGGCGGCACCGGCGCCACGACGATGACGCTGCAGCTCGCGCTCGCGGCGATCCGCGCGCTGCCGGGCCGGCCCGTCTGCGTCGTCGACTTCGACCTGCAGAAGGGCGACCTGCGCGCGTTCCTGGACCTCCCGCACCGGCGCAGCGTCGTCGACCTCGTCGAGGTGGCCGCCGAGATCTCGGTCCGGCACCTGCAAGAGACGCTTTACACGCACAACGAGGGCTTCCGCGTCCTGCTGGCGCCCGAGCAGGGCGAGCGCGGGGAGGAGATCGACTCGGGCGTCGCGCGCGCGGTGCTGAACGCGGTCAAGGCGCGCCACGCGCTGACGGTCGTCGACCTCGGCGCGCAGGTCTCCGAGGCCGGCGCGATCGGCGCCGAGATCGCCAACGGCGTGGTCGTCGTGACGACGCCCGACGTCGTCGCGCTGCGCGGCGTGCGGCGGCTGCGCGACCTCTGGCGCCGGCTCGAGGTGCGCGAGGACGAGGACGTCCACGTCGTCCTCAACCGCGCCTCGCGCAAGCTCGAGATCCAGCCCGAGCTGGCGCGCAAGGTGGTCGGACCGACGCTGGCGCAGACGACGATCCCCGACGACTTCGGCGCATTCGAGACCGCCGTCAACACCGGCTCCCCGGTGCGCGTGGAGGACGGCAAGGTCCGCGGCGCGTTCGACGCGCTCGCGGTCGAGCTGGGCGTGCTGCCCGGCGCCGAGGAGGCCGAGCCCGAGGGCGGCGAGGGCCGCGGCCTGCTCGCCCGCCTCGGCGGGGAGCGCGGCCAGGCGATCGCCGACGCCATGGGCATGCTGCCGGTGCTGCTGCTGTTCGTGCTCGCGCTGTGGCAGCTCGGCCTGGTCGGCTACACCTACGTGCTCGCCGGCCACGCGGCGCGGGAGGGCGCGCGGATGCTGGCCGTCAACCCGACCGACGGCGAGCCCGACGACGCCGCGTTCAAGAAGATCCGTACGCGCGCGATGGGCGAGGTGCCGCAGGCGTGGCGGCGCGGCGCCGAGGTCGACCTCCCCGCCAACCGCTCGACGGTCGCCGTGCGCTTGAAGGTGCCGGTCGTCGTACCGGGCCTGAAGTCGCCGTTCGCGATCGGCTCGCGCGCTGCGACCGCGATCGAGGATGAGAGCCTGCCGCCGTCGCAGGCGATGACGCCGGAGCCGGTGTCGTGAGCCGGCTGTGGAGCGAGCAGCGCGGCCAGGCCTCGGTCGAGTTCATGGGGATGGTCTTCTGGCTACTGCTCGCCGCCGTCGTCGCCTGGCAGCTGATGCTCGCGGCCTGGACCGTCAACCAGGCGACGAACGCGGCGCGCACCGCCAGCCGCGTCGCGGCCCGCCCCGGCGGCGACGCCGAGAAGGCGGCTCGCAACGCCGTCTCCGGGCCGCTGCGCGGCGGCTTCCACGACTTCCGCGAGAACGGGGAGCAGGCGACCGTTCGTCTGAAGATCCCGATCATCATGCCCGGGCTGACCGCCAAGGGCTTCTCCGTCACCCGCAGCGCGACGCTGCCGAGCTGACCATGGGCCTGCGCGACCGCATCGCATCCGATCGCAACGGCGTCGCCGCGGGCGGCGACGGCGTCTCGTACTACCGCAGGCGGCTGCTCGAGGAGGTCGACCTGTCCGAGTTCGCGACGCTGTCGGAGCCGCAGCGGCGCGCGCGGCTGGAGCGCGTCGTCGGCCGGATGGTCAGCCGCGAGGGCCCCGTCCTCACGACCGCGGAGCGCACGCGCCTGATCCGCCAGGTGATCGACGAGGCGATCGGGCTCGGCGTGCTCGAGCCGCTGCTGGCGGACCCGACCGTGACCGAGATCATGGTCAACGGGACCGACGAGATCTTCGTCGAGCGCGACGGCCGGCTGCAGCGCGCGGACATCTCCTTCGGCGACGAGGCGCAGCTCTACCAGACGATCGACCGGATCGTGTCGCAGGTCAACCGGCGCGTGGACGAGTCGAGCCCGATGGTCGACGCGCGGCTGCCGAGCGGCGAGCGCGTGAACGTGATCATCCCGCCGCTCGCGCTGCACGGGCCGACGATCACGATCCGGCGGTTCCCGCGCCTGTTCACGCTCGAGCAGCTCGTCGGGCTCGGATCGATCGACCGCCCGACCGAGCGGCTGCTGCGCGCGTGCGTGCGGGCGCGGCTGAACGTCGTCATCTCCGGCGGCACCGGCGCCGGCAAGACCACGCTGCTCAACGCGCTCTCGGCCGCCGTGCCGGCGAGCGAGCGGATCATCACGGTCGAGGACAACGCGGAGCTGCGGCTGCAGCAGCCGCACGTCGTGTCGCTCGAGGCGCGGCCGCCGAACGTCGAGGGCCGCGGCGAGGTCAGCATCCGCGACCTCGTGCGCAACTCGCTGCGGATGCGGCCGGACCGGATCATCGTCGGCGAGGTGCGCGGCGCCGAGACGCTCGACATGCTGCAGGCGCTCAACACCGGCCACGAGGGATCGCTCGTGACGGTGCACGCGAACTCCGCCGACGACGCGATCCACAGGCTCGAGACGCTGGCGACGATGAGCGACCTGCAGATCCCGTTCGAGGCGCTGCGCGACCAGATCAACAACGCGATCGACGTGATCGTCCAGATCGACCGCTACGCGGACGGCCGCCGCCGCCTGGCCGAGGTCTCGGTGGTCGCGTCGAGCCGGCGCGAGAGCTTCCGGCTGGCGCCGGTGCTGACGTTCGCCGCCGAGCCGATCGGCCCGGACCGGCGCGTGACGGGCCGCTTCGCCCACGCGCGGCTGCCCGAGCCGATCGCGCGCCGGCTGGTGCTGGCCGGGGAGGCGGTGCCGCCGGAGTTCGCAGCGGCCGGCAGCGCCGGCGAGCGGGACGCCGGCTGATGGAGCGCGACGGCCAGGCGCTGCTGCTGCTCGTCGCGGTGCTGGTGATCGCGCTGGCCGGCATCGCGATCTACGTCAGCGGGGCCGCCCGGCGCGCCGAGCTCGCGTCGCGCGGCGGGCCCGACGACGAGGAGGGCGGGCTGCGGCGGCTGATGCACCGACTCGACGTGCGGCTGCGGCGGACCGCGCGCGGGCGGCGGCTCGCGACCTGGCTCTCGAGCGCGGCGGTGCCGGTCAGGCCGGCCGAGTTCCTGCTCGGCTGCGCCGGCGGCTCGCTCCTGCTCTACCTCGCCGGCACGTTGTTCATGCCGCGCCTGATGGCGCTGATCGTCGGCGTCGCGTGCGCCGTCGGCGCGGCCCGCGGCTGGGTCGAGAAGCGCCGCGCGCGGCGCCGCGACCTGTTCGTCGCCCAGCTGCCGGACGTCGCCCGGCTGCTGGCCAACGGGGCGTCGGCCGGGCTCTCGCTGCCTGCCGCGATCCAGCTCGCCGCGCGCGAGCTGGACGACCCGGCGGCGACGGAGATGCGGAGCGTGATCGAGGAGCTGCGCGTCGGCCAGCCGGTCGACGAGGCGCTCGACGCGATGCGGCGGCGGCTGCCGTCGCGCGAGCTGGGCGTGCTGATGACCACGCTGGTGATCCAGCAGCGCGCCGGCGGCGACACGGTGCGCGCGCTGACCGAGCTCGGGCACGCGCTGGAGGCGCGCAAGGACTTGATGCGCGAGATCAAGACGCTGCTCTCCGGCGCCGTCTTCACGTCGTACCTGGTCGTGGGGATCGGCGTGGCGACGATCGTCCTGATGAACCTGATGACGCCCGGCGTCATGCGCGAGATGGCGACGTCGCTCGCCGGCGTCGCGACGCTGATCTTCACGGGCGCGCTGTGGGCGATCGCGTTCGTGCTGATCCGGCGGACGACGAGGGTCGAGCTGTGACGCCGCCGCTCGCGGGCGCGCTCGCCGCGCTGTTCGTCGCCGTCGGGCTGCTCGGCGTGCCGATGCTGCTCGACCGCGGCCCGCTGGAGCGGCTGGCCGGCCGCGCGGGCGGGGCGCCCGAGCGCCGGTCGTCGCTGCCCGCGCGCGTCGTCGGCGGGCTGGCGGCGCAGCTCGGGCCGCGCGTCGCGCCATCGATCCGCGGCGGCCAGCGTGAGCGGATCGCGCACCGGCTCGACCTGGCCGGGCGGCCGGCCGGGATCACGGTGCAGCGCTTCATCGGCCTCAAGGCCGCGCTGGCGACGCTGCTGGGCGGCCTGCTGCTGATCCTCGCGCTCGCCGGCAGCTCGCCGCTGCTCGTCGTGCTCGCGGTCGTGATCGGGTGGTTCGGCCCCGACCTGTGGCTCGCACGCGAGGGGCGGCTGCGTCAGGAACGGATCGAGCGCGACCTGCCCGACTTCCTCGACATCCTCGCCGTCACCGTCCGGGCGGGGCTCGGCTACCGCGCCGCGCTCGGCCGCGTCGCGGAGGCGCTGGGCGGCCCGATCGCGGACGAGATGCTGACGGCGCTGCGCCAGATGGAGCTGGGCGCGAGCCGGCGGCAGGCGTTCCTGGCGCTGCGCGAGCGCTCGAGCTCCGAGTCGCTCGGCGCGTTCATCGCCGCGCAGCTGCAGGCAGAGGAGCTCGGCGTCCCGCTCTCCCAGGCGCTCAACGACATAGCGGAGGACATGCGCCGCACCGCGCACCAGAACGCGCGCCGGCGGGCGTCGCGGGCGGCGCCGCGCGTCAGCCTGATCGTGACCACGATGATCGTCCCGGGTGCGATGATCCTGATCCTCGTGTCGATCCTGCTCGGCTCCGACCTGTCCGAGAGCGGCCTCTTCGGAGGCTGAAGGGGCGCCTGTGGCCGAGCGGATCCGGTCTCGCGGTCCCGGCGGCGCCGGCGGCTGGCTCGAGAACGCGTGCAAGCTGATCCTCGCAGCGCGCGCCGGCGTGCTCCTGCTCACGCTGATCTCGCTCACCGGCGAAGACGACCGCGACCTCGTAGCGATCCTGCTCGTCGTCGCGGCCGCGGCGTCGTTCGTCCCGCTGCACTGGTGGGACCGCGTCGGGCCGGCGCTGGTGCGGCACCCGCCGTACCTCGCGGCCGAGCTCATGCTCGCCGCGCTGATCCTGCTGCTCACGCCGGTGCAGAGCCCGTTCTTCTACTTCACGCTCGGCACCGCGCTGCTCGGCGGGCTGCTGTACGGCTACGCCGGCGCGGCGGTGTTCTCGCTGCTGCTCGTCGCCGTGTACGTGTGGTCGCTGGATGTGCGCGCGGACGTCGATCAGATCCCCGACACGTTCCAGACGTACGTCGGCCTGCCGGCGCTGTACCCGCTCGTGGCCGCGGCGGGCGCGGCTGCGCGGCGGTTGCTCGATCGCCAGGCCGAGGCGGAGTCGCGGCTGGCCGAGGAGCAGGGGCGCGCGGCGGCCGAGGCCGAGCGCGCACGGCTCGCGCGCGACATGCACGACTCGCTGGCCAAGACGGTGTCGGGGATCGGGTTCGCAGCGCTGGCGTTGTCGCGCCGGATCGAGCGCGACCCCGACGGCGCCGCTGACGAGGCGCGGAGGCTGGCCGAGGACGCGCGCCAGGCGACGCGCCAGGCGCGCGAGATCATCGTCGGGCTGCGGACCGACGCGGGCGAGGCGCTGCCGCTCTCGTCGGCGCTCGCGATGCGCGCCCAGCGCTGGGCCGAGGAGAGCGGCGCCGAGCTGGACCTGGCGATCGAGGAGGTCGGCGACCTGCACCCGCAGACCGCGCGCGAGCTCGAGTCGATCCTCGGCGAGGCGCTGGCGAACTGCAAGCGCCACGCGCGCGCGACGCGGGTCGCCGTGCGGCTGCGGCGGCTCGGGGCGCGCGCGGTGCTGACGATCGCCGACGACGGCGTCGGCTTCGACGTGCCCGACGACCTCGAGGAGCTCGCCGGCGGCCGCCACTTCGGCGTCGGCGGGATGCGCGAGCGGGCGCTGCTGGCGGGCGGCGACCTCAGCATGGAGTCGTCGCCGGGCGACGGCTGCGTGCTGTCGGTGTGGGTGCCCACCGAGGTCGTGCCGCGCGACGCGGCGGTGCCCGGGTCGGAGCCAGCCTCGGGTAACGTCGCCGAAACCGATCTCGAGGGCGAGGAACGAGCCGATGTCCCTGCCCGCTCCGTGGCCGGTTACACCTGGCAATGATCCGCGTCCTGCTCGTCGACGACAATGCCATCGTGCGGCGCGGCATCGCGAGCCTGCTCGCGGAGGCCGACGGCATCGACGTCGTCGGCGAGGCCGCGGACGGCCGCGAGGCGATCGCCGTCGCCGCCGGCGTGGCGCCCGACGTCGTCTGCCTCGACGTGCGGATGCCGGTGATGGACGGAGTCGAGGCCGCGTGCCCGCTGTCGGAGCGCGCGCGCGTCCTGATGCTCTCGTACTCGGAGGACGAGCACATGGTCACCGGCGCCATCCGCAACGGCGCCGTCGGCTACCTCGTCCACGGCCGCTTCGACCCCGACGAGCTGGAGGCGCGGATCCGAGCGGTCGCGCGCGGCGAGATGGTCCTCTCGCCGTCGGTCACGCCGGCGGTGTTCGACGCGCTCCGGCGCGCGCCCGGCCCGGCGAACGACGAGGCCGAGGAGGGCCTCGGCGCGCTCACCGCGCGCGAGCGCGAGGTCCTCAACCTGCTGGCGCGCGGCCTCTCGAACCGCGACATCGCCGAGGAGCTCGTGATCACGAACAAGACGGTCAAGAACCACCTCAGCCGGATCTACGAGAAGATCGGCGCGCACTCGCGCTCCGAGGCGATCGCGATGTGGCTCGGCGTGCGCGAGTCCTGACCGGTCCCAGACCGATTGGGACCCCCGTCCCAGGCCCAAGTTGAGCCCCGCGCCTCTCGCGGCCGCAGCGGGCCGGACCTAGCCTCCCGGGCAGTCGTCAACCGTACTGCCAGGAGGCCCAGCACCATGCAGAACATCAGCGACCGCACCGAGGAGCTCGCCCGGGCGCTGGCGGTCCGGACCCGGATCGCGATCGGCGGGCTCGCCGAGCGGGCGCGCGAGCAGCGCGGCCAGACCGCGGCCGAGTACATGGGCATCCTGCTCATCGTCGCCCTGATCATCGGGGCGCTCGTCAGCCTCAACCTGCACACGACGATCAGCGAGGCCGTGGAGGGGTTCATCAACGACATCAAGGGCGGCGACTCGCCCGAGGTGTGAGGCGGGATCGGCTACGCTGCCGGCCATCCGCCTTCCGTCGCGACAGCGACTGAGCCTCCGCCCCGGAGCGCGCACCGCGCGCTCCGGGGCGTTCGTGTGTCTGGCGGCGTTTGCGGCGCTCGGCGGCGCCGCGAGCGCAGGCGCGCAGCCGGCCGCGGACGCGCAGGAGCGCCCCGCGGCGCTGCTCGTGCTCGACGCCTCGCGCTCGATGAACGCGCCGTCCGGCGACGGCAGCGGCGACTCGCGGCTCGATGCCGCGAAGGCCGCCGTCGAAGAGGTGCTCGACGCCGTGCCGGAGGAGGCGCCGCTCGGGTTGCGCGTGTACGGCGCGCGCGTGGCGGGCCAGGGCCGCGCGAAGGCGTGCGCCGACACGGAGCTCGTCGCGCCGGTTGCGGCCGGCGACCGGGCGGACGTGCGCTCGGCGGTGCAGGCGCTCACCGGCAAGGGCCGCACGCCGATCGGCCGCTCGCTGCTTGCCACGCCCGGCGACTTCCCCGACGACGGGCGGCGCCATCAGGTCATCCTCGTCTCGGACGGGCTCGACAACTGCTCGCCGCCCTCGCCGTGCGTGGCCGCGCGGCGCGTGGCCAGACGCGGCGTCGAGCTGACGATCTCCGTCGTCGGCTTCGCGCTCGACGAGCGCGCCCGGCGCCAGATGCGCTGCATCGCGCGCGTCGGCGGCGGGACGTACGTCGACGCGAACGACACCGACCGGCTGCGCGAGGAGCTGCTGGCGGCGTTCGCGCGCGCCTTCCGCGACTACGAGGCGAGCGGGACGCGGGTCGAGGGCGGGCCCGACCTCGCCTCGGCGCCGCGGCTCGGCGACGGTCTCTACCAGGGCGAGCTGGCGGCGGGCGAGCGGCAGACGTTCGCCGTCGAGCTCGCGCCCGGCGAGCGCCTGTTCGCGGCGGGCACGCTGATCGTCCCGGCCGACCTCGGCGGCGGCGGCACGTTCCGCGTGGCGCCGCTCGACCGCGACGGGGAGGAGCTCGACTTCGACCAGACCGGCTTCGGCACGCGCGACACCGGCTTCGGCCTCACCCAGACGCTCGCGAGCCGGACCGAGCCTGCGGGCCTGGACCCGGATCTCCCGGCGGGTACCTACGGCGTGCAGCTGACGCTGGAGTCGGACGCGATCGGCGCCAAGACGGTCCCGTTCGAGCTGGCGGTCGAGGCGCTCGAGCCCGACGCGCGCCCGGGGCTGGTGCGCGAGCCGGGACCCGCGCCCGAGCCGGCGGGCGCGGCGACGCCCACGCCGACCGCGACGCCGGCCGTGACGCCCCCGCCCGACGACGAGGCCGGCGGCAGCGACACGCCCGTGCTCGCGGGCGTCGCCGTCGGCGGGCTGCTCGCCGGCCTCGCCGGCGGCATCGCGCTGCGGCGCCGGAGGCCGGCATGAGGGTCGCGGTCGTCGTCGCCGGGCTGCTCGCCGCGCTGACGGTCGCCGCCCCGGCACGCGGCCAGGCCGGCGCCGACGCGGAGCCGGTGGTCGGCGGGGGCTCGTTCAACGCCGCCCCGCTGCTCGAGCCGGGCATCACGTACCGCGACTCGCTGCTGCTCGGCGAGTACCTGTACTACGCGCTGCGGGTGGAGTCCGGGCAGCGGCTGCACGTCCGCGCGCGCGTCCCCGACATCGATGCCGATACGTGGGAGCGCGGCCAGGACGCGTTCGCGATCAACCTTCACACCCCGCAGCGCGAGCGCGTCTCCACGCCGGTCGACGAGGACGTGGAAGGCAACGGCAACACCGACGTGCCCGGCGTGACCGACGCCAGCATCGACGAGAAGCTGCGCTGGGAGTTCTTCGGTCCGCGGAGCGAGCCTTTCCTCGCCGCGGCCGAGGACCTCACCGCCTACGAGGGCCCCGGCACCTGGTACGTGTCGCTGCACTCCGTGCGCGCGAACGACCGCACGACGGTCGCCGAGCTGCCCGTCGAGCTCACGCTCGACGTCGAGGGCACCGCGGTCCCCGAACCGGCGGATCCGACGCCGACGCCGTCGCCGACGCCGGAGGCGACGCCGCGGTCCGGCGACGGCGGCGACGACGGCGGCGGGGCGAGCCCGCTCGCGCTGCTCGCGCTCGGCGCGCTCGGCCTGGGTGTCGGCTTGTTCGCCGGCCGCGCGCTCGGGCGGCGCTGACCGCTCGATCCTGGGACCCGGCCCGGGACCCAAGTTGAGTCCCGCGCCTCTCGCGCGCGCCCGGCGCCTGCGCGATCGTGGCCGGCGATGCGCGAGACCCGCCGCAACTGGCGCGACGAGCGCGGCCAGACGGCCGCCGACTCCATGGGCATGCTGCTGCTCGTGGCGCTCGTCATCGCGGCGCTCGTGGCCACCGGCCTGGACCAGCGCATCGCCGCCGGCATGCGCGAAGCGATCTGCCGGATCGCGGGCGGTGACAACTGCGCGGGGACCGAGCGGGCCGACGGCGACCTCGAGCAGTGCCTCGTCAGCTCCTCGGAGGATTCCTCCAACTTCAAGCTGTTCGTCGGCTTCGTCGAGGTGGGCAAGGACTCGATCCTGATCCGCGAGGACTTCTCCGACGGCACGACGCGCTTCACGCTGATCGACTCGACCGAGCTCAAGGGCGAGCTGTTCGCGGGCGTGCGGGCGAAGGCGGGCAAGTTCGGGCTCAGCGCCGCGGCCCAGGCCGCGGCGGGCGGTCAGCTGCAGGGAGCGCAGGTCTTCGAGGTCCCGACCGACGAGGCCGAGCGGTTCGCGGAGTCCGTCGCGGCGGCCGGCGGCTTCGACGGGCTGCTGCGCGACGTCTCCGAGCTCAACGACGAGATCCCGATCCTCGGTTGGGACAACCCGTTCGACGTCGACAACTGGGTGCTCGACCGGCTCGGCGTCGACCAGGACGATCCGCAGGTTGATCCGACGGAGGAGTACGTCGACATGTCAGCGATCGTCGAGGGCGACGCCGGCGCCGGCGCCGGCAGCGGGGTCTTCGACGCGGAGGTCAGCGCGGCGCTGGAGGGCGCGGCCGGCGCCAAGGTCATCCACGCCGGCGAGCGCGCCGGGGAGGTCGAGCTGTACTACTCGATCGAAGGCGAGATCGGCGGCACGCTGACCGCGGGCCTGCTCGGGCCGAACGTCGAGGGCGACGCGTCGGTGGTCGCCACGCTGGTGCTCGACGACAACGGACAGCCGAAGACGCTCAAGCTGACCGGTACGGCCGGGTACACGGGCGCGCTCGGCCTCGACCAGGAGATCGAGGGCAAGGACGCCGCCCAGGTCCACGAGCTGCTCGAGGAGGCGTCGCTGAGCGCGACCGCCGGCGAGGGCTCGGCGATCGACGTGGCCGCGGAGCTGGACCTCACCGATCCCGCCAACAGGGCGGTCGCGCTGCGGCTGCTCACCCCGGGCGCTCAGGCGGCGGCCGTTCCCGACCTGCTCGACCGGCTCGCACGCGACGGACGGCTCACGCTCGACCTGTTCAACGTCAGCAGGGACGAGGCCGAGGGCGAGATCAAGGTCGGGCTCGGGGTTGGCGGCGGCGGAGGAGGGGGACAGACGTCCGAGGACAAGACGGCGACCGGCTCGTACGTGCTCGAGCCCGGAGAGACGTTCGAGGAGCGAGAATGCGCGCGTTGAGAACCGGCATCGCCCTCACGATCCTCGTCCTGCTCGCGGGCTGCGGCGGCGGCGACGAGCTGTCCGGAGCGGCCGAGGTGCCCGCCGGATACTCGCTCTACCGCGGCGAGGGCGTCTCGTTCGCCCATCCGGACGCCTTCGAAGCCGAGGCGAAGACGAACGCCAACGGGATCGAGGAGGTCACGCTGCGCGACCCGGCGGGCGGCGACGACGGCGCGTACATCCACCTGACCGTCGCGCCCGAGCGCGGCGACGACATCGAGCCGCTCGCGCGCTCGGTGCGCGTGGCCGCCGAGTCGGTCTTCAAGGGCGAGGTGTGCGACGTGCGCGAGGTCGACGTCGCCGGCGCCACCGCCGCGCGCCGCGTCGACATCCGCCAGCCGTCCCGCGGTGGGCCCGTCTTGGAGCGCGAGAGCC
>Ga0126306_10000213_pt1 | contig 23507 bp, 25 predicted proteins | sample Plot27_FD_92592 | JGI IMG/M metagenome (GOLD analysis project Ga0126306, IMG submission 92592) | Serpentine soil microbial communities from UC McLaughlin Reserve, CA, USA - Plot27 | ecosystem: Environmental > Terrestrial > Soil > Grasslands | place: USA: UC McLaughlin Reserve, Lake County... | reverse complement strand
GACGAACTGCACGCCATGGCCCGGGACGCGGTCGTCGCGGGCCAGTCCGACATGCGCAAGGATGAGCTGGTCGCCGCACTCGTCGGCTCGTCCTCGGGCGGATCGTCGTCCTCCGGGTCGAGCGGCTCCGAGGGAGCGGGCCCCGACGACGGCCACGTGCGTACCGGCCCGGACACGTCCCGGTCCCTGAAGTACTCGCAGGAGGTGACCTCGACCGACGACGAGCCCGAGCGCCAGGGCCGCAGCCTCGTGACCACGCACCACGACGTGATCCGCCAGTGGGCGGAGAGCCGCGGCGGCGTCCCGGCGACCGTCGAGGGCACCGAGCACGGCGACCACCTCGGCGTGCTCCGCTTCGACTTCGGCGACAAGGACGAGAAGCTGCGCGAGGTCAGCTGGGACGAGTGGTTCGACACCTTCGACAAGCGCCGCCTCAACTTCATCTACCAGGAGGAGCGGAGCGACGGCGTCCCCAGCAACTTCTTCCGCCTCGAGTCCCCCGACCGCGAGGACGGCTGAGCGCTGCCCGCCCGGCGGCGCTGGTGGCGCCGCCGGGTCAGTCCTCGAGGAGCGGGGCCAGGAAGCGGTCGGGCGCGTCCAGGAACGAACGGGTGAGCTGGTAGGCGTCCGTGTCCTCGTAGGCGGTGGGGTGGATGCCGTCGTCGTCCAGCTGGTAGATCGTGGCGCCGGGGAACGCCAGCAGGATCGGTGAGTGGGTGGCCGCCACCAGCTGGCTGCCACCGGCCACGAGCTGGTGGGCCTGGCGCAGCAGCTTCAGCTGGCCGAGGAACGACAACCCGGCCTCGGGCTCGTCCATGAGGTAGAGCCCGCCCGCGGTGAAGAGATCGCTCGTGACGCTGTCGATCACCGCCTCGCCATGGGAGCGGGCGCCGAGGTCGCCCCGGCCGAGCAGCCCCGCGTAGACACCGGCGACGTGGAAGAACGTCTCGCTGCGCAGGAAGAACGCCGATCGGGGACGCGTCCCGAAGATCAGCCGCAGGTGGTCGGCCAGCGGCGACTCGGTGCCGCGGGTGGCGACCCGGATGTCCCGGTTGCCCCCCTCGGGGCTCAGCCCGGCCACGGCGGCGAGGGCCTCGACGACGGTCGACTTGCCGCTGCCGTTCTCGCCCACGAGGAAGGTCACCGGCGTCGGGAACCCGAGCCCGTCCAGCCCCCGGACGGCCGGCAGCGCGAACGGGAAGGCGTCCGGGTCGCCGACGGTGTCCCACAGCACCTCGGCACGCCGGAGGATGTCCACGGCGGCACCGTAGGCCGATGAGTCCGCCGGCTCCGGCACGCGAACGTCGACGGCCACGATCGAGGACGACGGGTCGCTGACGGTCGGTTCCCAAGGGTGCCCGTGCCCGCCTCCGCCCGGCGGGCGACAGATGTCCGCCCCTCGCACCGCGACGACGGCAGGGCGCCGCCCTCGAGCGTTCCGGTCACTCGTGGTCGGGCGCCTCGAGGAGGGCCTTCAGCTTGCGCAGGTCCTTCCGGTTGGCCCGTCCGACCGCCGCCGCCATGAACGGCGCGACGAGGGCCGGGAAGCCGGTCGGCCGGCCCCGGTTGCGCAGCGTCATCATGGTTGTTCGCGGGCTCGCCGCCCTCCACGAGTACGTGGTCTCCATCGGGAACGGCCCCTCGGCGGTGCGCATCAGCATCCGCTCGCCGGCGACGAGCTCGGTGACCTCGTAGGTGTAGGTCAACGTCCGCCCGACGAATCGGGCGACGAACTCCAGGCGGGTCCCGACGGCCAGGGGCGGTGGCGTCACCCACCGGACGGACCGGATGTTGGCGTACCACCGGGGTGCGTTGTCCGGGTCGACGGCGTAGGCCGCGACTGCGTCGACCGGTCGATCGATGCCGATCTCGTTCGACACGTCCACGGTCGCCACCAGCACCCCCCTGCCCCCCATCGTCGGGCCGCCGGCCCATCGTCCCACGCGTCGCGACGCCGGGCAGCGACGGGTCACGTCCTCACCGTCAGCCGAGGAACTTGGCCAGGAGTTGGTCGACGGCGGACTGGCCGCGGCGGGTCGCCTCGGCGGGGTCGGGGGACTGGGCCACGACCAGGGCGATCTCGTTGAGTGCCGCCAGGATCATGTGGGCGAACAGGTCGACGAGGTCGGCGTCGAGGCGGCCGGCCGCCGCGATCGCCACGAGCCCCGCCTTCAGTGCACCGAAGCCGTACTCCTCGTCGAGCTCGCGCCAGCGCGCCCAGCCGACGACCCCGGGGGCGTCGATGAGCACGATGCGGCGGACCTCCGGCTCGCCGGCGATGCGGACCCACGCCTGGCAGCCGGCCCGCAGCGCCTCGGCCGGGTCGGCCAGCCCGGCGGCGGCCTCCATCGTGCGCCGGGCGGCGTCGGCCTCCACCGCTTCCAGCACCGCCTCGAACAGAGCCTTCTTGTCGGCGAAGTGGTGATAGAGCGCCCCGCGGCTCAGCCCGGACTCCCGCAGGACCGCCTCGATCGACGCCCCCTCGTAGCCCCGTTCGCCGAACAGGCGTGTGGCGATGGCGACCAGCTGCCCGCGGGTGGACCGTCCGCGCTCGACGCGCTTGTTCACCGTTTCCTCCTTTACCGACCGACTGTCGGTCTGCTACCAATGACATCAGACCGACAGTCGGTCTGCTCCGGGGACGCCGTGACGGTATCCCGGGAGGCCCGGCCCAGGGGAGGACCCATGGAACTCGCCGACTTCGACGCGCACCGGCACACGATCGAGACGCGCCTCGGCCGCGTCAGCTACGTCGACGTGGGGGAGGGGCCGCCGGCCCTCTTCGTCCACGGGGTGGGCACCAACGCCTACCTGTGGCGTGGTGTGATCGACGGCGTGCGGGACGTGCGCCGGTGCATCGCCCCCGACCTCCCGCTCCACGGGCGGACGCCGGCGGGCCCCGACCAGGACTTCTCCCTCCGCGGACTCGCCGAGGTCGTCGAGGCCCTGTACGAGGCGCTCGACGGGGCGGGAGGCGGCGGCCTCGGCCCGGTCGACCTCGTGGCCAACGACACGGGCGGCGCGGTCGCCCAGGTCGTCGCCGCCCGGCACCCCGAGCGCCTGCGCACGTTCACGCTGACGAACTGCGACACCCACGACAACATCCCCCCGGAGGCATTCGCCCCGGTCATCGAGATGGCCCGGCAGGGCGCCCTGGCGGCCACGGCCGAGGCGGTCCTCGCCGACCCCGCACTGATGCGGGCCGGCGGGCTGGGCGCCGGCTACGAACACCCCGACCAGCTGTCCGACGAGATGCTACGGGCGTACCTGACGCCCGTGCTCGGCACGCCCCAGGCGGCCCTCCGGTTCGAGCACGTGCTCCTGGCGCTCGACCCCCGCGACCTGCTGGACGTCGAGCCGGCCCTGAAGGAGCTCACCGTGCCCACGCTCGTCGTGTGGGGCACCGGCGACGAGTTCTTCGACGTGTCCTGGGCCTACTGGCTGCGGGACACGATCCCCGGCGTGACGGAGGTCGTCGAGGTGCCGGGGGCCAAGCTCTTCTTCCCCGACGAGCGCCCCGGTGACCTGATCCCGCACCTCCGCCGGCACTGGGCCGCCCACCCGCCGGCCTGACCGACGGACGCCGTCCGCAAGGCGTACATCCCGCCGGCTGGGGCATCCTGGGGATCGGCGCACCGGCGCGGGACGAGCTGACGGGGGACCGACGAATGGCCTGGAACTTCGCCGAGGTGTGGGAGACGGTCGCCGAGACGCTCCCCGACGCGCCCGCCGCCCGCCACGGCGACGTGGTGCGCAGTTGGGCCGAGCTCGACCGGCGCGCCGACGGCGTGGCCGCCTGGCTGCTGTCGCTGGGCGCCGCCCGCGGCGACACCGCCGCCCAGTACCTGTACTCGTGCAACGAGTACGTCGAAGCCACGTTCGCCTGCTTCAAGCTCGGCGTGGCGCCCGTCAACACCAACTACCGCTACGCCGCCGACGAGCTGGCCTACCTGTGGGGCACGGCCGGCTGCGTCGCGGTGATGTTCCACGGCACGTTCGCCCCGGTCGTCGAGGAGCTGCGGTCGTCCGGCCGGGTCGACCAGGTCCGGGGCTGGCTGTGGGTGGACGACGGCTCGGGCCCCTGCCCGGGCTGGGCGGACCCGTACGACGAGGTGGCCGCCTCGGCCGCCCCGGGCGCGCGGACGGTGGCGCCCTGGGGCCGCAGCCCGGACGACCTGTGGCTGATCTACACCGGCGGCACCACCGGCATGCCCAAGGGCGTGATGTGGCGGCAGGACGACATGTTCGCCGTCACCAACGCCATCGCCGCCGTCCGGTACCCGGAGGACGGCGGGCTCGACGACGTCCGCCGGATGCTGGTGAAGCCCGGCCCGGTGCACATCCCGGCGGCGCCGCTCATGCACGGGACCGGCATGGTCTCGTCGTTCGGCGCCCTCTCGTCCGGTGGGTGCATCGCCACGCTGGTCGGGCGCTCGTTCGACCCGACCGAACTGCTCGACCTCGTGCAGTCCGCCCGCGCCAAGTCGATCGCCATCGTCGGCGACGCCTTCTGCCGCCCGCTGCTGGCCGCCCTCGACGCCGAGCCCGAGCGGTGGGACCTGTCCTCGCTCCGCCTGATCACCTCGTCCGGCGTGATGTGGTCGCAGGAGGTCAAGGAGGGGATGCTGCGGCACGGGCCGCGGCTGATCCTGGTGGACAGCCTGGGCTCGTCCGAGGCGATCAGCATGGCCAACTCGGTGTCCACCGGCGACTCGGGCTCGGCCACGACCGGGACGTTCCGCGTCGGGGCGTCCACGGTGGTCCTGGCCGAGGACCGCAGCCGCCCGGTCGCGCCGGGGACCGGCGAGGTCGGCGTCGTCGCCATGGCCGGCCGGGTCCCGGTGGGCTACTACGGCGACCCGGTGAAGTCCGCCGAGACGTTCCCGGTCATCGGCGGCGTGCGCTACTCGGTCCCCGGCGACTACGCCACGGTCGACGCCGACGGCACGATCCGCCTGCTGGGGCGGGGCAGCCAGTGCATCAACACGGGCGGCGAGAAGGTGTACCCGGAGGAGGTCGAGGAGGCGCTGAAGACGCACCCCGCGGTCCGGGACGCCGCCGTCGTCGGCCTGCCGCACCCCCGCTTCGGCGAGGCGGTCCACGCCGTCGTCGAGCTGGAGGACGGGGCCGCCTTCGACGAGGCCGAGCTGATCGCCCACGTCAAGGGCATGCGGGCGCACTACAAGGTGCCGAGGCGCATCGTGGCCGTCCCGTCCACCAGCCGCGCCGCCAACGGCAAGCTCGACTACAGGGCGATCCGGGCCACCCTGGAGTCCTCGCTCGCCGCGACGTAGCCGGCCCACCCGGGGCTCGGCTCGTCGATGCCCCGCGTGACCGGGACCGAGCCGTGGGTCAGCGTCACCGATCCCGTCTTCCCGGAGCTACCGGCCGTCCTGGGCCGCCACGAGGCGGCGGATGCCCTCCCGGAGCTGCTCGGGGCGCTGCGTCCCGTAGCCGAGGAGGAGCGTGCGGGACTTCCAGGCCGGGTCCATCGCCGGGTCGTCGACCTGGTACACGCCGATGCCGCGCTGGCGGGCCCGGCGAACCACCTCGCCGCTGTCCCACCCCGGCGGCAGCGTCACGAACGCCTGCAGGCCGGCGGACACCCCGCTCACCACGCACCCCGGCAGGACCTCGTCGAGCGTGGCGACGAGGACGTCCCGCCGCTCCTTGTAGAGGAGCCGGCACCGGCGCAGGTGGCGGTCGAGGTCGCCCCGCTCGAGGAACTCGGCGAACGTCGCCTGGATCAGCGACGCCGTCATGTGGTCGGTCACCCGCCGGGCCCGGATCACCTCGTCCACGAGCTCGTCGGGCGCGACCAGCCAGCCGAGCCGCATGCCGGGCGCCAGCGACTTGGACAGCGTCCCGTGGTACACGACCCGGTCCGGCGCCACTCCCTGGAGGGCGCCGACGGGCTGGCGGTCGTAGCGGTACTCGGCGTCGTAGTCGTCCTCGACGACGAACCCGCTCGTGGCGCGGGCCCACTCGACCAGCTGCCGGCGCCGCGGCGGGGACATCACGACGCCCGTCGGGGACTGGTGGGCGGGCGTCACGACGGCGACGTCCGCCGGGGTGCGCGCCAGCTCGTCGACCCGGATGCCCTCGCCGTCCACGGGCACCCGGTGGACGCTGGCGCCGGCGAACGTCACCTGCTCGCGGGGGTCGGCGTAGCCGGGGACCTCCAGGGCGACGTCGCGGTGGCCGCCGTCGACCAGCGCCCGCAGGACCAGGCTGAACCCGTGGGCGAACCCGTTGGTCACCACCACGTGGTCGGGGGAGCACGCGACGCCCCGCACGCGGCCCAGGTAGGCGGCGACGGCGTGGCGCAGCCGCGGGAGCCCGCCCGTGGCGACGTAGCCCAGCTCGGCGTCCGGCATCGTGGCCATGGCGGCCTTCGTCGCCCGGACCCAGGCGTTGCGGGGGAACAGCCCCAGGTCCGGCAGGCCGGACCGGAAGTCGTGGGTGAGCGCCGGCGCCGGCGCCGCTGCGGCGGCGCCGTCGGGGCCGGGCCGGCCCGGCGCCGCCCGTCCCTCGAGGGCGGCGATGTCGTTGACCACGGTCCCGGACCCCTGGACGGTGGTCACGTACCCCTCGGCGGCCAGCTGGTCGTAGGCGTCGACGACCACGCCGCGGGTCACGCCGAGGTCGGCGGCGAGCGCCCGGCTGGACGGCAGCCGCACGCCCGGCACGAGCCGCCCGTCGCGGATGGCGGACCGCAGGCCCTCCTCGACCTGAGCCCGCAGCCCGCGAGGCCGCGACCGGTCGAGGGCGACGAACAGCTCAGGCGAAGTGGACCCCATAGCCCCTCACCAACTGGACCCTACACCCGGTCCAGGCCGGTCGTACGTTGTCCCCATGCAGGACATCACCACCAACACCGCCCTGGCCTCGATCCGCCGCCAGGATCTCCACCGCCACACCGCCCCGCTGCGCCGCATCCGGCGCCGGCCCGCTCGCCAGGAGGCCTGACCGATGCTCGCCGTCCACTGCCCCCGCCACGGCGCCGAGGTCCTCCTCTCCGCCCGCCAGGTCCGCGGCATCGAGGGCCGCGGCCCCACCCTCGCCCTCCACTACACCTGCCACTGCGGCCACCGGGGCACCCACCATCCCCATGCCCCCACGCCCCCGCCCGCCGCCTGACCCCAGGGTCGGGCGGCGGCCGCCGCCGGCTCCGGGCCCGTACAACGCTGGGCGACGGCCTCGCTACGCTCGGGGTCGCCGGTGAGGTTGGGGAAGTCGGATGAGGCATGACGGACTGCTCGGCCGCTCTGCGGCGCAGGGGTTGACGGCGCGGCGACGCGCGCCGGCCCCCGCCCCGGCCCGTCCCGGGTGGTGACGCGGTCGTGAAGCCGGTCGACCCGACGAGCGGTGTGCGGCCCCGCGTGGCCGCCGGGGCGCTCTTCCAGGACGTCGACGAGCGGGTCCTCATGGTCGTGCCGTGGACCAGGGGCTACGTCGACCTGCCCGGCGGCATGGTCGAGCCGGGGGAGTCCCCCCGGGCGGCGGCCGGGCGCGAGGTCCGGCAGGAGCTGGGCTTCGAGCCGTCGATCGGCCGGCTGCTGGTCGCCGACTGGTGGTTGGACAGCCCCGACGGGGTCGGGGGGCCGAAGTTGCTGTTCGTGTTCGACGGCGGGCCACAGACGCCGGAGCTCAGCTCGCGCATCACCGTCGACGGCGCCGAGGTCACCGGCTACACGCTGTGCGCCCCGAACGACCTCGCGGCGGTGACCGTCCCGCGCCTGGCCAACCGCATCTTCCACGCCATCGCCGCCCGCCGGACCAGCTCCATCCGGTACCTGGAGGACGGCTGCCTCGTGGAGGCCCCGGTCGTTTGACGTGACCGGGCACGGGCGATGCGGTAACCCGTGGCCATGGTCGCTCCTGGTCACGCCCGCCCGCCTCGCCGGAGCCGCGCCCGCGCCCGCGTGCGGCCCGGCCGGCGAGGCCGCCTGGCCGTGGGCGTGGCGCTCGCCCTCGGCTTGACGGGCGCGGCCGCCTGCGGCGGAGACGACGACGAGGACACCACCACCGGCACGACCACGACCTCGACGTCCCCGGCCGACGCGACGACGGGCGGCGACGGCACCGGGGCCACGCCCGAACCGGGGACGGCGGCGCCGGCGGGGGGTGACCTTCCCGGCGAGCCCATCGAGGGCTACCCGGGCGCCGGCATCCCGCTCGGCGTGGTCGGCGTGGCGGCGGACGACACGCTCAACGTCCGCTCGGGCCCGGGAACCGACTTCGACGTCGTGGTCGAGCTCGACCCCCTCGCCGACGACCTGGTGGCCACCGGGACGAACCGGCAACTCGAGGACCGGAGCGTCTGGGCGGAGCTGACGGTGGGCGGGGAGACGGGCTGGGCCAACACCGCCTTCCTCGCCACGCCCGGCGCCGTCAACGACGTCACGAGCGAACTCGACGAGCTGCCGGCGGCCGAGACGCTGGTGGAAATCGCCGATCAGGTCGTCGCGCTGCGGGCACCGTTCGAGCCGGTGCCGGAGGTCACGGTCGTGGCCGGCCCGACCGTCGGGGACCTCGGCGAGATCACGGTCGACGCTCTCGGCTACGGCGACGACGCCCTCGCCGGTGAGCGCCTCCACGTCTTCGCCACGCCGGACCCCGACGGGGAGTCCTTCACCACCCGCACCGTCGAGGCCACCTACCTCTGCGCCCGGGGTGTCACCGACGGCGTCTGCGTCTGACCGGCCACGGCGCCTGCGGCCCGACGCGAACGATCGCCGGGCGGCGGCCCGGCGATCGGTGGGGTGGGTGGGACGGGTGGGAGGGCCGCCGGCTCGGCGGCTCCGGTGTCATGCAGGGTGGCGGCGCAGGTGGACCATGCCGGCGATGACCAGGATCGCCATGACGGCGGCACCGGCGAAGGCCACGACGGCGGCGATGGCGGCGATCGTGCCGATGGTGGCCCAGGCGTAGCTCGACAGGAGCAGGCCTCGCAGTGTCTCGCCCCGGAAGAGCGAGTCACGCTGTCCCCGCAGCTCGTCGGCGGTGGCCTGCAGCTCGGCGATCTCCGCCTCACTGGCGCCCGACTCCTCCGCGTCGACGACGGCCTGGGCGGCGCCCCGGTCGTCGATCTCGGCGTAGGTCAGGCCGCCGGCGATCTCGGCCAGGTGGCCGTCGATGTAGCTGGCATAGGCCTCGGCCTCTGCACCGGTGGTGACCTGCTCGTCGGCGTACTTGACGAGGTCGTCGCGGCCCTCCTCCTGGAGGCTGGCCTCGTCGGGGAAGAAGACGTTCTGCGAGGCGAGCTCGTCGTGCACGTAGTCATTGGCGAACGAGGCGCCCCAGGTGAGGAGGCCGCCGGCCGCGGCGAACACGATGGCGGCGATCACGCCGACGCCGATCAGCAACTGGTCGATGCGGCGGCGGGGCAGCCTCACGGCGTCCGGCTCGGCTGCGGTGGGCGTGGGTTCCGGCATCGGCGCCGTGGGGCGCTCGTAAGTGGCGGAGCTCATGGTCATTCCTCTCCTCGGGGCCCGGATCGTCGGATCCGTACAAGACGACCGTACGAACGCACCCACTCACCTCGTAGGGCCCAAGGTCCCCGACCCCCCGGCCGTCCGGCCCGACGTCGGACGCGCCGCCGCCGGCCCCCGCCGGACCGGCCTACGGGCGGCGGCCGGTGGTGATCCAGGCGGCGTCCAGGCCGGTGGAGTGGACGTCGGTGAGGCCCGCCTCGGTGAAGAGGGCCTCGGCGTCGGGCCGCGGCCACAGGCGGAGGTGGTGGCGGCGGAGCCACGTGTCCTGCAGGTGCCCGTCGGCGTCGTAGGCCTCCACCCGGTTGTACACCACCTGGAGGTGCGTCCCGGCGTCGTGGTGGACCGCCTCGTGGGCCACGATCGTGCGCCCGTCGGCCGTGGTACCCGTGCGGCGGAGGCGCCAGGTGAGCGGCCGGCCGCCCATCTCCGGGCCGTAGAGGCTCACGGCCAGCGTCCCGCCCGGCCGGAGGTGGCGGATGTAGCTGGCGACGGCCTCGGCGGCCCGGTCGGCATCGTCGATCAGCGTGAACGTGCCGGCGGGGCAGACGATGGCGGCGTACGTGCGCCCGAGCGCCAGGGGGGCGAAGTCCCCGTGGTGGACGACCGGCGCCAGCCCACGCTCGTCGGCGTGGCGGTGCAGGATCGCCAGCATGTCGGCCGAGGCGTCGACCCCCTCGACGTCGTGACCGGCCGCCAGCCAGCGCAACAGGGGTCGCCCGGTGCCGCAGCCGAGCTCGAGGACCGGCCCGTCCGCCCGTTCGACGAGCCGCTCGTACCAGGGGTCCTCCGACCACACGTCGTCGACCGGGATCCAGGAGTCGTACCCGTCGGCCACGAGCCCGACGTACGGCGGGTTGATGGCCAGCCGATCCCGCAACCGCCCGAACACGGCATCGCTCACGCCGCTGGTCTACTCGCGCCTCAGCGCATGCGGTAGGAGAGCGGGAGGTGTTTGACCCCGCTGACGAAGTGGCTGCGGGACCACTCCGGCGTGCCGGCCAGCTCGACGTGCGTCAGCTCGCGGGACAGGCGGGTGAGCATGGTGCGCAGCTCGCGCCGGGCGAACTGGGCGCCCAGGCAGAAGTGGGCGCCGCCGCCGAACGCCAATTGCTGGGTGGCGTCGGCCCGGGTGGGGGAGAAGACGTGCGGGTCGCGGAAGACCTGCTCGTCCCGGTTGGCCGAGGGATACGAGAGCAGGACCCGGCCGCCCTCCGGGATCTCGACGCCGCCCACCGAGGCGGGCACGGTGGCGTAGCGCATGAAGTGCCGGACGGGCGACGTCCACCGGATGCACTCCTCGGCCGCGTTCACGATCGCGGCCTCGTCGTCGGCCAGCGGGAACAGCAGCGCGGCGGGGTCGCGGGCCAGCTGTTCCATGCCGCCGGACAGGGCGTACGACGTGGTGTCGTGCCCGGCCGTGGCGACGATGATGTAGTACCAGAGCTGCTCGATGTCGCCCATCGGGGCGCCGTCCACCTGGCCGGTGGCGATGACCGTGGCCAGGTCGTCGGCCGGGCAGGCCCGCCGGTCGGCGGTCAGCTCCTTGAAGTACTGCACGAACCGCATGACCGCGGCCGTCATCCGCTGGCCGGGGTCCTCGGCCGTGCCGAGGTACTCGGGGTCGGCCGCGCCGAAGATGCCCTGGGTGAGGTCCATCATCAGAGGCTCGTCCTCCTCGGGGACCCCGTAGATGTCCATGATCACCCGCAGCGTGTACGGCTTGGCGATGTCCTCGGCGAAGTCGCACCGGCCGCCGAGCGCGCGCATGCGCTCGACGTAGAGGTCGGCCAGTTCCTCGATGCGGGGCTGGCGGTGGCGGACGGCCGCCGGCTTGAACCAGTCGTTCGTGACCGCCCGGTGGGTGCGGTGCTTCGTCCCGTCGAGGTGGACCAGCGTCGCCGGCAGGGGCATGCCGCTGGCCAGCATCCGGTCCCAGTCCTCGTCCGGTCCGAGGACGGCGCGGGGCGTGTTGTGCCAGATCGTGTTGTCCCGGCTCACGGCCAGCACGTCGGCGTGGCGGGTCAGGGCCCAGAACGGCGCGTAGCCGGGGTCGTCGACCCGGAGGATGGGCGCGGTCCGGCGGATCTCCGCGACCCGCCGGTGCCAGGCGTCCATGTCGGCCCAGGCGCTCGCCGTGCGGAAGAGCGCGCCCCGGTCGTCGGCCGCCACGGTGTCCACGGCGGCGCTCACGCGGGCCCGTCCGGCGTGGTGCCGGCCACGGGTGCGAGGCGTGCGAGCGTCGTGTCGACGTGGCGACGGATGGAACCGGCCATGGAGAAACCCTTGTGGTCCTGGGCTGAGCGGCGGCGGCCGAGCCCTACGAGGTGAGCGGGCGGACGAGGGGCCGCCGGGTCGGATCGGTGCCGGTCCGGCCCTGGAGGTCGGTCCGCACGGCGCGGAGGACCAGCTGGGGGATCAACTCGCGCCGGGCGAGCGGCTCGAGGGCGGCGAGGGCGTCCTCGATGGCCACCTGGATCTCGGCCACGGGGACCGACGACCCGAACTCGCCCACGAGCTGCCGCTCGACCATCGCCATGTGCCACGCCTCGGGCGCGGTGATCCTCGTGGGCTGGGCGACGTCGTGATGCTGACTCATCGTTCTCCTCCGAGTCCGTCTCCTGACCCCATCATGACCCCCCACGCCGGCCCCCGCGTCGGCCGTGCGTGCCGGAGGTGTGGTATCGGACCGATACCATGGCGGCATGGCCATGACCTTGCGGTTGACCGACGACGAGCAGGCGGCGCTTCGTGAGCGCGCACAGGTCGAGGGCATTTCGATGCAGGAGGCGGCCCGCAGGGCCGTCCGGGACTACGTCGCTCGTGGACAGCATCGGGAGCGCGTGTCCGCGGCGGCCCGGCGTGTGATGGCCGCTCACGCAGACGCACTCGAGCGGCTCGGGCGGTGAGCCGCCAGGTCGATTACCTCGACCTCGACGACCTGCTGGCTCTGGCCGCGGCGTTGCTGGGCGACCCCCCGCCCGTCCGGGACGTCGGCTTGTTGGGGTCGGCGGCCGCCCGCCCGCAGACCACGCTGTTCGGCGAGGACGCCTACCCGGACCTCTGGCGGAAGGCGGCCGCACTCCTGCAGTCGATCGTGAAGAACCACGCCCTCGTCGACGGCAACAAGCGGCTCGGCTGGCTCGCCACCGCGACCTTCCTCGAAATCAACGGCGTGACCGTCACCGGTATCCCCAACGACGACGTCTACGCGTTCGTCATGGACGTGACGGCCGGACACCAGGAGGTCGCCGAGATCGGTGAGGGGTTGCGGAAGCTCGCCGATGCGCGGACCGAAGCCTGAGGGCTGCGGCCTTTCCTTCCGGGGCGGGCGCGAGTAGGCCGGGTGGGGTGATCGGGGTCGATCTGTCGGAGCCGGGGAACGAGTTCGCCTTCCTCGAGGAGGTGGCCGAGGACGCCGGGTTGCCCTGGCGTGGCCCGCCCACCATGGAGCGGCGGGTGCTGGAGCTCGCCGGGGGCGGGTCGCTGGCGGCGATCGCCTGGGGCGAGGCCGGCGCGGGCGGGGGCGGGCGCGAGGGCCGAGGCGACCGAGGGCGCGCCGGGCACGACCTGGTGTTCCTCCACGGTGGGGCGCAGAACTCGCACACCTGGGACACCACGTTGCTGGCCCTGGCCAGGCCGGCGGTCGCCATCGACCTGCCCGGGCACGGGCTGTCGTCGTGGCGGGAGGACGGGCGGTACGCGCCCGAGGTGATCGCCGACGACGTCCGGCGCGGCGTCGAGACGTGGGCGCCGGCGCCCCGGGCGATCGTCGGGTTCTCGCTCGGCGGCCTCACGGCGCTCGCCCTGGCGGCGGAGGCACCGTCGCTCGTCCCCGCGCTCGTGCTCGTCGACGTGTCGCCCGGCCCGGGAGCACCCGGCGCGCCGAGCCCGGTGCCGTCCCTGGCGCGCACGCCGGACGGCTGGGCGAGCCGGGAGGAGCTCTGGGAGCTCGCGACCGCCGCCTGGCCGGCGCGGTCGACCGGAAGCCTGCGGCGGGGGATCGTCCACAACACCACCGTGCGGGACGACGGGCGGGTCGTCTGGCGGCACCACTTCGGCAACATGACCGGCGGCCCCGGCTCGTTCGACATCGATCGGCCCCGGCTGTGGGCCGCGCTCGAACGCGTCCCGGGGCCGGTGATGCTCGTCCGGGGCGGGGCGTCGACGGTCGTGTCCGACGACGACGAGGCCGAGCTGCGGACGCGGCGGCCCGACGCGGCGGTCCACGTGCTGGACGGGCTCGGCCACGACATCCCCGGCGAGGCGCCGCTGGTCCTCGCCGGGCTGATCGAGGAGTTCCTCGGCGACCGGGAAGGCGGGACGGACTGATGGACCTGGAGAACCATGCGGTCGTCCCCGTGCCGGACGGTGCGGCGCACACGTTCCGGACCGAGCCGGTGCCGCGGCGGGTCCGGGCGACGGTCGGCTGGGCCACGGTCGTCGACACCGACGACGCCGTCTACATGTTCGAGACCGGGTACCTGCCCGTCTACTACGTCCCCCGGAGCGACGTCCGGGAGGACCTGCTCCGCCCGAGCGACACGACGACGCACAGTGACGTCAAGGGCGACGCCCGCTACTGGGACGTCGTGGTCGGCGACCGGACCGTCGCCGACGCCGCCTGGTCCTACCCCGACAACCCCGAGCTGAAGGACTACGTCGCCTTCTACTGGAACCGGCTCGACGCCTGGTTCGAGGAGGACGACGAGGTCTTCGTCCATCCCCGCGACCCGTACCACCGGGTCGACGTGCTCCGGTCGTCCCGCCACGTCGTCGTGTCGGTCGGGGGCCAGGTGCTGGCGGACAGCCGCCGGCCGTCGATCCTCGTCGAGACGTACCTTCCGAAGCGGTACTACCTGCCCCGGGCCGACGTGCGCCTCGACCTGCTCGAACCGTCCGCCACCACCAGCCGCTGCCCCTACAAGGGCGTCGCCAGCTACTGGTCGTACACGGGCGACGGCTCCGGGCCGGGCGTCGCCGACGTCGCGTGGTCCTACCGGGCACCGATCCCGGAGCTGCCCAAGGTCGAGGCGCTCGTCTGCTTCTTCGACGAGCGGGTGGACGTCACGGTCGACGGCGTCCGACAGGACCGGCCGGCGACCCAGTGGAGCTGACGACCGAGCCCGTACGGGTGCCGGGACCGCGGGGCGTACGCGCCTCGGCCCGGGCGATGCGGGCCCTGCTGTCCGAGCCGTGCGGGGCGCTGGACGCACTCGTCGCCACCCACGGGCGGGTGGTCGGCCTGGCGGTCGGGCCCGCCCGGCTCGTCGTCGTCGGCGACGCCGACCTGGTGGGCGAGGTGCTGGCGGCGCCGGCCGAACGGTTCCGCTGGCGGACCGCCTTCCGCACCCTCACCATCGTCACCGGGCCGACGGCGATGATGGTCAGCGATGGCGACGACTACCGGCGCCGCCGCCGGCTGGCCCAGCCGGCGTTCGCCCGGCGCCGGCTGGCGGCGTGGGCGCCGCTCGTCGTGCGGGAGGTCGACCGGGCCATCGACGACCTGTCGGTCGGCGAGCCGGCCGACCTCCACGAGGCCATGCGGGCGGTCGTGCGGCGCGTGGTGGTCCGCGTGCTGTTCGGTGAGTCGCTGGCCGGGCGGGCCGACGCGATCGGCGCCGCCCTGGCGCCGGCGATCGCCTACGCGGGGAGCCCCGCCCTGCGCCAGCTCCCGCACCCGCTCCCGGTCGGCGCCCGCGCCGCCGCCCGCCGCGCCCGGCGCCGGGTCGACCGCCTCCTCGACGACGAGATCGCCCGCCGCCGGGCCGCGTCGCCCACACCCGGCGCCCGGGCCGACGGCGGGCCGGGGCGGGACGGGCCCGACGGGGACGGGGCGGAGCGGGGCAGGCGCGGCGACGTGCTGGACGCACTCCTGGCGGCGGCGGCGGACGGTGGGGCGGACGACGCCGAGGTCCGGGACCAGGTCGTCACGCTGATCGCCGCCGGCCACGACACGACGTCGGCCGCCATCTCGTGGCTGCTGACCGAGGTGCTCCTCCGCCCGGACGTCCTGGCCCGGCTGCGGGCCGAGGCGGATGCCGCCCGGTCGGCGGGCGACGGGTCGCCGGACGACGACGGTCCCGGGCAGCTCGACCCGGAGCGGTTGCCGTATGCCGATGCGGTCGTGCAGGAGTCGCTGCGGCTCCACCCGGCGGGACCGATCGCCCCGCGCTGGGTCGTCCAGCCGCTGCAGCTCGGCCCGTACGCCGTCCCGCCCCGCACCGCGCTCGTGTGGAGCCCGTACCTGCTCGGACGCGACCCCGACCACTGGGACGGCCCCATGTCGTTCCGCCCCGACCGCTTCCTCGGCACCGACGGCGACGGCGGGCCCGGGGCGTCGGACGCCTACCTGCCCTTCGGTGCCGGCCCTCGCAAGTGCATCGGCTTCGCCCTCGCCCACCTGGAGATGCAGCTGATCGCCGCCCGGGTGGCCCAGCGGCTCGACGCCACCCCGTCGTTCACCGCCGTCCCGCCGGCGGTCGGCATGGTGACGTCCCGCCCGAGCGGCGGCGTCCCGGTCGTGGTCACGGAGCGGCGGCCCGGAGGTCGTGGCCCCGCATAGGCCTGGACCGGCCCGTACCGCTCGTCCGTGACGGGCGCGTTGCGACGCATCCCGGGCCATGGGCGGCCACCTACGCTCCGCATCATGAGGATCGACTTCAGCTCGTCCGAGCGATCCAGCCTGGGGGTCGAGTGGGAGCTCGAGCTCGTCGACCTGGACACCGGCCAGCTCCGCTCCGGTTCCAACGAGATCCTCGCCGAGATGGCGCCGCCGGACGGCGGCGAGCACCCGAAGGCGAAGCACGAGCTGCTGCAGTCGTGCGTCGAGGTCATCACCGACGTGTGCCTCACCGTCGAGGAGGCCCGCAACGACCTGGCGGCCACGGTCGCCGAGGTCCACGAGCAGGCGGCCAAGCTCGGCCTCGGCGTCATGTGCTCGGGCACGCACCCGACGACCGACTGGGTGACGCAGGAGATCTCCGAGAACCCGCGGTACCACGAGCTGGTCGAGCGGAACCAGTGGGTGGCGCGCCAGCTGCAGATCTTCGGCGTGCACGTCCACGTGGGCGTCCGCTCGCCGGAGAAGGTCATGCCGATCCTGAACGCCCTGCTCAGCTACGTGCCGCACTTCCTGGCGCTGTCCGCCTCGAGCCCCTACTGGATCGGCAGCGACACCGGCCTGGCCTCGTACCGCAGCAAGCTGTTCGAGGCGCTGCCCACCGCCGGCCTGCCCTACCAGCTGTCCGGGTGGGACCAGTTCGAGCGGTACATGGAGCTCCTCATCTCCACGAAGGCGATCCAGACCGTGCGCGAGGTGTGGTGGGACGTCCGTCCCCACCCCAACTTCGGCACGGTGGAGCTGCGCATCTGCGACGGCCTGCCCACGCTGGAGGAGGTCGCGGCCGTGGCGGCCATGTCCCAGTGCCTGGTCGAGCAGATGGACAGCCAGATCGACCGCGGGTACCAGCTGCCCGAACCGCGGGCCTGGGTGGTGCGTGAGAACAAGTGGCGTGCCGCCAGGTATGGTCTCGACGCCGAGATCGTGGTCGACGCCCGCGGCACCGTTCGTCCGGTCCGTGTCGCCCTCCGCGAACTCGTCGACGAGCTCATGCCGACCGCACGGCGTCTCGGCTGCGAAGAGGAACTGGTGATCGTGCACCGCATCCTGGAGCACGGCGCCAGCTACGAACGCCAGCGCCGGGTGGCGGCCGAGCACGACGGCGACCTGCGCCCCGTGGTCGACGCCCTGCTATCCGAGATGCGAGACGGACTCCCTCTGTGACCGACGAAGTTCCCAGTGGACACCCGCACGATCCCGAGCACGCCTGGCTCGACGACTGGCTCGCCGACAACATCGACGACCTCGTCGCGCTTCGGCGGCAGATCCACAGCCATCCCGAGCTCGGCTACGCCGAGCACGAGACCACGGCCCTGATCGAGCGCGAGCTCCAGCTCGCGGGCCTCCGTCCCCGGACGCTCCCGGTCGGCACCGGCACCCTGGCCGACCTCGGCTCGGGCACCCGGACGATCGCCCTGCGGGCGGACATCGACGCCCTCCCGCTCACCGACGCCAAGGACGTGCCGTACCGGTCCACGCAGCCCGGCGCCTGCCACGCCTGCGGCCACGACGCCCACACCACGATGCTGGTGGGGGCGGCGAGAGCGCTGGCGTCCCTGCCGTCGCTGCCGGCGGTGGGACGGGTCCGGTTCGTGTTCCAGCCGGCGGAGGAATCGGTGCCCGGCGGGGCCCTCGACGCCATCGACGGCGGGGCCCTCAAGGACGTCGAACGCATCTTCGCCCTCCATTGCGACCCCAAGCTGGCCACCGGGAAGGTCGGCCTGCGGCCGGGATCGATCACGGCGGCGTGCGACAAGGTCGAGGTCCGCCTCAGCGGGCCCGGCGGCCACACCTCGCGTCCGCAGAACACGGTCGACCTGGTCTACGCCCTGGGCAAGGTGATCACCGACGTGCCCGGGCTGCTGTCGCGCCGGGCCGACCCCCGCCACGGCATGTCGCTCGTCTGGGGAGCGGTCGACGCGGGCGTGGCCGCCAACGCGATCCCCCAGGACGGGGCGCTGCGCGGCACGGTCCGCATGCTGAGCCGCGAGGCCTGGCACGGGGCGGAGGACCTGGTCCAGCGCCTGATCACCGACGTCGTCGCCCCGACGGGGGCCGAGGTCCAGGTGACCTACACGCAGGGCGTGCCGCCCGTCGTCAACGACCTCGGGTCGGTCGAGGTGTTCCGGTCGGCGGCCAGGGGGTCGCTGGGCGCCGCCGCGGTGACCGAGGCCGAGCAGAGCCTCGGCGGCGAGGACTTCGCCTGGTACCTCGACCGGGTGCCCGGTGCGCTGGCCCGGCTCGGCGTGCGCCGCCCCGACGAGGACGGGCCCGACCTCGACCTCCACCAGCCGACGTTCGACATCGACGAGGACGCCCTGGCCGTCGGCGTCCGGCTGCTGGTCCACACGGCGCTCGCCGCCCTCCGGGGCTAGCTCGCCGCCCTCGGGGCCCGGCCCGGCGTCCCGGTCGCGGCCGGGCTCACGCCGCCGCGGCGGCGGGTTCCTCAGGAGACGCCGGGGTGGACGCCGGCCGCGCCGCCCGATGGCGCTCCATGACGAGCCCGAGCACCGCCGCGACCCCGCAGAGGACACCCGCGACGGCGAGCGCGGCGCGCGGCCCCCAGTGGTCGGCGATGGCACCGGCCACCGGGCCGCCCACGGGCCGGCTCCCGAGGAAGATCATCGAGACGATGGCGACGGTCAGGCCCCGGCGCTGCGGGTCGGCGTGGACCTGGACGACCGTCGCCGCCCCCGACAGCACCGTGATCGACCCGAGCCCGGCCGGGACCGCCACCAGGACGGCGACGAGCAGGTGGGGCGCCCCCGCCAGGGCGAGGAGCGCGGCGGCGAACAGCCAGGCGCCGGCCACCACCATCCGGAGGCTGCTGGCGTTGCGCCGGGCCAGGACCAGCCCGCCGGCCGCCGCCCCGGCGCTCATGGCGGCGTACAGGAGCGTGAAGCCGGAGGCGCCGGCGCCGAACGTGTCCTCCGCCAGCAGTGGCAGCGTGACCTCCATCTGGTAGCCGAAGACGGCCACGATCGTCATGACCGCCAGGGGCGCCCGCAGCCCGGGCGACGCCGCCAGGTAGCGCAGTCCCGTCCGCAGCTGCCGGGGCTCGCGCGCGGCCCGGGGCGCCGGCCACAGCTCGCCCGTCCGCATGAGCAGCAGGCCGGCCAGGACCGCCGGGTAGCTGAGGGCGTTGACCAGGAAGCACCAGCCGACGCCGCCCACGGCGATGAGGCCGCCGGCCAGCGCCGGGCCGAACACCCGGGACGCCGTCATCAGCGTGGTGTTGAGCCCGATCGCGTTGACCACGTCGCCGGGCGGGACCAGTTCGCTGACGATCACCCGGCGCAGCGGGCTGTCGAGCGCGTTGACGATGCCGAACGCCAACGCGAGGGCGTAGAGCGCCGGCATCCCGAGGACGCCGGAGAAGCTGGCCGCGGTCAGCGCCACGGCCACGGCCACGAAGGCGAGCTGGCTGCCGATCATCAGGCGGCGGGTGTCGAACCGGTCGATGAGCAGGCCGCCGTAGGGGCTGAGCAGGAGGCCCGGCCCGAACTGGAGGGCCGTGACCGCCCCCAGCGTCAGGCCCCCGCCGCCCAGGTCGAGCGCGGCCCACGTGAGGGCGACGGCCTGCATCCAGGTGCCCGCCTGGGAGACGAGCTGGCCGACGAAGAACAGGCGGAAGTTGCGGGTGGCCAGCGAGCGGAGTGTGGGGGAGGCGGCGAAGCGGTCGGCCCGGCTCACGGGCGTTTCTCCTCGTGCGCCCCGCCGTGCGACCCACCCGGGGTCGCGGTCGGGATCGCCCCCTGGTCGCAGTCCGCCAGGCGCTCGAGCAGGGCGACCAGCCGGGGGACGGCCGCCTGGTCATCGGGCGAGAGCTGGGCGAGGCGGCGGGCGATCCAGGCGTCGCGGCCGCTGCGGACCTCCCCGATCATTGCCACGCCGGCCGGGGCGAGCGAGATGCGGGCCACCCGCCGGTCGGCCGGGTCGGCGGCCCGGGCGACCCACCCGGCCGCCTCCATGCCCTGCACCAGCCGGGTCATCGTCGGCGGCGTGACCTGCTCGAAGGCCGCCAGTTCCCCGAGGGTCACCGGCCCCAGCCGGTCGATCGCGCCGAGGGCGGAGAGCTGCGACTGCGTGGCCTGGGCGCGAGTCTCGCGCCGCAGCCGCCGGGCCAGCCGGGCCGTGGCCGCGCGCAGCCGGACGGCGACGTCGGTGTCGGTGGCGCTCTCGTGCATCAGCGGGCTCGGCACGCGGGTCAACGTATTAGTTGCACTAACTAAACACAAGGGGACCCGCCCGCGTCCCGGTCGGGGCCGTCACGGCGACGGCTGCGGCCCGGCGTCGAGCGCTGCGTCCAGCGTCCGGTGGAAGTAAGCGATGGCGCCCTCGAACAGGGCGCACTCCAGGTACTCGTTCGCGCCACCGGAAAGCCCCCGCTGGATCGAGCGGTCGACGGCGAAGTCCGCGCGACGATGAGCGCGATGTCCGAGATGCCCGACGCCCCCGAGGGGCCGCGGCCGCTGTCCGCCCGGTCGGTGATCGCCACGTCGCTGCTGGGCGCCGAGGTGGCCGAGGTGCGGGCGTCGCACCTGGTCCGGGCCGGGGCGCTGTTCGGCATCGCCGAGGGCGCCATGCGGACCGCCCTCTGGCGCATGGCCGCCGACGGCGAGGTCGCAGCGCAGGACGGCTGGTACCGGCTCGCCGGGCGCCTCCTCGAGCGGAGGGACCGGGTCGACGACAGCCAGGCCGCGGTCCGCCAGGCCTGGGACGGCACCTGGGAGCTGGCCGTCGTGGCCGCCGAGCGCCGTCCCGCCGCCGAGCGCCTCGCCCTGCGCGCCGCCGCCGTCGCCCTCCACCTGGGTGAGGTGCGCGAGGGCACGTGGGCGCGGCCGGCGAACCTGGCCCCCGACCGCCTTCCCGCCCACCGGGACGTCCTCGACGCCCAGTGCCTGCACTTCACCGGCGCCACGGCCCCCGAGGGCCTGGCCGCCCGCGTCTTCGACCTGGTCGGCTGGTCCAGGCGGGCGAGGGACCTGGTCGCGGCGATGGACGACGGGCCGCCGGCCGAGCAGGTCGACCCGGCCACGCTGGCGGCGGGCTTCACGCTGTCGGTCGCCGTGGTCCGCCACCTGCAGGCCGACCCGCTGCTGCCCGACGAACTGCTCCCACCCCACTGGCCGGGCGACCTCCTCCGCCGCTGCTACGCGGCCCACGACCGCGCCTACAAGCAGCGCTTCACCGCCTGGCTGCTCGCCGAGGAATGAGCGGCCCGTGGTGAAGGTCGAGGAGCGGGGCGGCGAGCGGCTGGGGGAGCTGTTCGTCGGCCTGGCGGACGGGGTCGTGCCCGAGGCCGACGGGTGCGTCGAGGTCGTGCCGCCGGACCCGGCCTACCCCGGCCTGGAGGCGGTGCTGGAGTTCACGGCCCACGCCGTCGTCGTCACGGCGCGGTCCGCCGCCACGGTGGCCGGGCGGGCGATCGACGCCTACGGCGGCGCCGTCGCCCCGGACGTCCTGCGGTGGCTGGCCGGGCCCGGCGGGTGGATCGACGCCCACGACGTCCTCCTGCTGGGCCACGGCACGGGTGCGGGCACGGGCGGCGACGGGGACGGCAGCGCGCCCCGGTTGCCGGAGCTCGGCGACGACGTTCGCCACCCCCGCCTCGACGTGGCCCGGGACCTCCGGCTGGACGTCCGCGCCCACGGCGACGAGCGCGGGGTCGTGGCCCTCGGCACCGGCCTCGGCGGCCGGCGGGAGGTGTCCATCCAGCTGCACGCCGGCGTCGCCCCGGGCCGCGGCGCCGGCCTCTCGCTCCTGCGCGACGCCCTGGACCTCGTGCCGGCGGGGGCGCCGGTGTTCGCCTGTGTGTCGCCCGGCAACGCCCGCTCGCTGCGCTGCTTCCTGCGGGCGGGCTTCGTCCCCCTCGGGGCCGAGGTCCTCCTCCGCCCCGCCGGGCCCTGACGGTCAGGGCTCCGGGCGGTCGACGAGGGCCACGAGCTTCTGCGGGGCCATGACGCAGTAGCTCTCGGTGACCAGGTCGCCGAGGTCGTCCCAGTCGGTTCCGTCGTCGATGACCATGCCGACGACGTCGCGGCCCCAGCGGGCGACGAAGAAGGGGTGGCCGACGTGGCGGAGGGCCTCCAGCTCGGGGCCTTGGACGCGGAACGTGACGACGAGGACCGGCCCGGCCGACCCCGCCGCCCGGGCGTACGCCCTCGGGTTCCCGTCCTCCACGCCGAGCACGTGGGCGAACGTGCGCTTGCGGACCATCCACCGCACGCCGGCCCACGCCTTCTCCTCGTAGGCGTCGGGCAGGCGCAGGCACAGCGCCCGCACGCGGGCGACCACGTCCTCGGGGACGTCCGCGTAGTCGCCGGCCATGCCGGGAACCTACCGGTCCGGGCCGACCCAGGGCCCGACGCCCGTCACCCTCTCCGGCGTCGTCCGGATGACGTAACCGGGCCCCTCGACGCCCGGCGGCGGGAACGTCACGTCCGGGCCGATGTAGACGTGGGCCAGCCGCTGCAGCAGGGCGGCGGCCCCGCCCTCCTCGACCCGGGCGGTGCCGCGGACGACCATGTACTCCTGCAGGCCGTAGGCGTTGACCACGTCGGTTTGCAGCGACAGCGCCACCCGGGAGTCGCGGGCGACGTTGCGGACCTTCTTCGTCCGCCGCATGTGACCGCTCACGATGTCGTCGCCGTCGAGGCCGACCCACACGGCGCTGACCTGCGGGGCGCCGTCGGGGTCGAGCGTGGTGAGGTGGACGATGGTCGGCGACTCGAGCAGGGCGCGGGCGGCGTCGTTGAGGACGGTCATCGGCCGGGAATGTAGCGACGTCCCTGCGGCGGTGCGGCCGCCACGGCCGTGGGCCCACCCGAGGCTGCTAAAACCCCGTTCCTCGTGGAGGTGCGGCGGCGCAGGCGCCAGGTGCTCGAGGCGGCCGGGATCCACCGGGCGAGCAGCCTCGTGGCCGCCCTCGCCACCGACAGCGACAACCTGGCGCTGGCGCTGACGGCCCGGTCCCTCCGCCCCGACTTGGTCATCGTCTGCCGGGTCGCCGACCAGCGCAACGAGCGCAAGTTCCGCCTCGCCGGAGCCGACCACGTGGTCAACCCCTACGAGATCGGCGGCGCCCGCATGGCGGCGATCGCCTTCCGCCCGCACGTGGCCGAGTTCCTCGACGAGGTGATCCACGCCGAGGAGCACGACGTGGACATCCAGGAGGTCCTGGTGGCGGCGGGCTCGGGGGCGGACGGCGCGTCGCTCCGGACCGTCACCGGTGCCGACGGCGGCGGGGCGACGGCCGCCGTCATCGCCATGAAGCGGGCCGACGGCACCTACGACGTCAACCCGCCGGCGGCGACGATCCTCGCGCCGGGGGACGTGCTCATCGCCCTCGGGTCGTCGGCGCAGCTGGACCGCCTGCGTTCGGCGGCCGG
>Ga0126306_10000212_pt1 | contig 23521 bp, 23 predicted proteins | sample Plot27_FD_92592 | JGI IMG/M metagenome (GOLD analysis project Ga0126306, IMG submission 92592) | Serpentine soil microbial communities from UC McLaughlin Reserve, CA, USA - Plot27 | ecosystem: Environmental > Terrestrial > Soil > Grasslands | place: USA: UC McLaughlin Reserve, Lake County... | reverse complement strand
TCGATCGGCGTGCCGAGGAAGATGATGCGTTCGTTCAGTAGGCGCGAGTAGATGTCGAAGGCGCGCTCGCCGCGCGACGTCTGCTCGATCACCATGGGGACTAGCGGGCTCATGCAGGCTCCTTGCTACCGGGGGTCCACAACTTCGTAGCTGTCTCAGGTTTTTCCTTCTCGGGGGTCCAGAGCTTGTCTCGGGCTTGGGCGAGCTCGACCGGAATTCGTTTGACTTCGGACGCGATCCGGTCGAGCGTCTTGCGCAGCCGGAAATCGGCGCGCAGAGCGTCGTATCGGCCGGCTTCCCTGACCTGCGCGGCCAGCTCCTCGGCGTCCTCGGAATCCTCTGCCTCCATGCGGATCAGCTCGTCGATCTCGTCGTCGGAGACCTCGATACCGAGCTTGTCCGCCGCAGCCTCGAGCACGATCTCGCGCGATAGCGAGCGGCGGGCCTCCTCCTCGACATCTGCCTGGATCTCCTCAGGGGACCGGTTGCTCAGCTGGAGGTAAGCCTCCGCGCTGATCCCGCGGCGCTCGAGCGAGCGCACGAGCGCATTCCAGAGGTCGACTGCCCGCGCTTGGACAAGCCCTTCGGCGACGTCTGCCTGCGTCGCGTCGACGAGCGCGTCCACCACCGCCGCCCGGAACTGCGCGTCCAGCTCGGCCTCGAGCTGCCCGCGCAGGCGCGACTCGATCTCCTCGCGAAGCTCAGCGAGCGTCGAGAACTCCGAGGCTGACTTCGCGAGCTCGTCGTCCAGGGGCGGAAGCACCTTCTCCTGGATCTGTTTGAGCTCGATCGTCAGCCGGGACTGGGACTCGTCGGGCAGGGCGTATTCGATTTCCTGCTCCGCTCCTGCCTCCATGCCCACAAGCGCCTGCTCGATCTCGGGCAGAAGACGACCCGCTCCCAGCTCGACGACGTAGTCGCGCTGCGCGTCGCCGTCCTTCGAGGCCAGATCGACGACGAGGACGTCGCCCTCGCGTGCCGGGCGCCCGTCGACAGGAGCGAGGTCGGCGACGGTCGAGCGAAGGACTTCGAGCTCGGCGTCGATCAGCTCCCCGGGCACCTCTGCGTCCGCCGCAGGAACCTCGAGCTGGGTCCAGTCGGCGACCTGAGGCTTGGCCTGGACCGCCACGGTCGCCGTGAACTCAAATGGATCGGAGGGCGATGACGGGAGCTCGTACCCGTATTCGGGGGTCTCGACCGGCCGGACGGTGGTGTCTCGGAGCGCGGCGCGGAACCAGCCGCCGATGTGGCTCTCGACGGCTTCGGCGTAGAGGCGGTCTTTGCCAACCCGCGCCAGCAGCACGGGCATCGGCACCTTGCCTTTCCGGAACCCGGGGATCTTCAGGCTGCCAGCGAGATCGGAGGCAGCGTGATCGATCGCGTGCTTGATCTCGCCGCTCGGGACCTCGATTGTCATGCGAACACGGCTCTCCGGGAGCTCTTCGACCGTCGCCTTCACAGGACGGCCATTGTGCCAGCACTCCCCCGGGCTGCCGCAGACCCGAGGTCAGCTCGCTACAAGAGCCAGATCAGGAGCAGGATGATGACGATCAGGGCGAGGACGCCACCGCCGATGTACATCGTCTTGCCCTCCTCTCAGTCGCGGACGCCGGAAAGCGACCGGGATGTACCCGCTGTACCTGCGATTCACACCTCAGCGATGCGGGCGAGAGGACTCGAACCTCCAAGGGCCTTGCGACCCAACGGGACCTAAACCCGCCGCGTCTACCAATTCCGCCACGCCCGCGCGATTGGAAGGATAGAGCCCGATGTGGCGCTGACCCTCGACCGCATCGTCACGGCTCTGCTCGCGCTCACCGTGATCGCCGGTCCGGCGCTGTCTGGCTGGCCTGGGATCCCGAGCGATGCCGGCTGATTGGGAGAGGAGACGCCGGGGCTACTTCGTCCTCAACTGGTGCATCGGCGTCTTGCCGGCGGAGATCTTCAGTAGTCCCAGGACGCGTACTCGGGGCTACGTCGCTTCGATGACGCGCCCGAGCGGGCCGTACTGCTTCTCCCGGGCACAGCCGTGGGCTGTCGCTTCATCTCTCTCACTCCTGTCTCGCTGATTCCTCAGCGATCGTTGATATTGCTGGAGACGTAGTTGACCCGGTCACCGCTGCGAGGGCACTTCGACCGGCCCTCCGGCCGCGATCCGGAGCAGCGCTCCAAGGTTGCGTGGGGTGAGTGCGACTGCCGCCGCCGCTGGTGAAACACCACGTGCGTGCCGCGGCACACGGACGCGCAGGGCGCCCGGCAAGGAGACGAAGCGCAACGGCGGGGCCAGCATGAGCGCCTCGCCGTCGAGACCGACCGCAACCGGCGCCGCTGCCCGTACTTCGAACTCCAGACATGACCATTGGAGCACGCCACTCAAACGCCGGTGCTGGCTCCCGGAACCGAGCGATCGACCGATGGTCTCGAAGGTCACGAGCCTGGCGACTCCGCCCGCACCGCGGAGGCGTGCCGCGAAGATGCCCAGTCGACCGGTGTCAAGACGAGGTCGCGTACCAGTACCTCGAAACCGGCGCATCTGATACGGGTTGTTCGAGACGACAACGAGCGCTGCGTTACCCCAGTTTTTTGAGTGCGGCGCGTCGAAGTGGAGTTCGCGGACCACTGCGCCCCGTCCGAGCATCTCCGGCAGCATCCGCTTCCAGGTCCCGAGCTTGGCATTCCGGTAGGCATCTGACTGCACGATCCCTGCGTAGACGCCGAGTGAGGCGTTGTTGACGAAGATGCGCTCATTCAGAGACGCAAGGTCGATGCGCCGTTCCACGCCGTCGGTGAACGCGTCGAGCGCTCCGACGACGTCGTCCCGGTTCAGCCCGAGGTCGAGTGCGAAGTGGTTACGCGTCCCCGCCGGAACGCAGACGTGGGGGACGTCATGCTTCATTGCGACCGACGCGATCAGCGCCTGCGACCCGTCTCCTCCGGCCATCCCTATGACATCCGCACCGCGCGTGACAGCCCGCAGGGCCAGCTCGCACAGGTCGTCATCCCGCCCAAGCAACAAGGGCTCGATATTCCGCCGCTTTGCCTCCTCGGGCAGGTTGAAGCGCTCGGCTTTCCCGCCACCGGAGTTGGGGTTGATGATCAGCACGCCCTTTTGCGCTGGCTCTGCGGGCCGCGCGTGCCGTCGCGCTATCTGCACCGGCATGCGGGCGTGTCGCACCGCATATCGGGCCACAAGGCCGAACAGCAAAAGCATCCCGATCAGCACGGGCAGCGCCACCTTGTGGTCGTACGCAACCGTGAAGACGGCGACCAGCGCGAGGAGCACGGGAGGCGCGCCAAGCAGACGTCGGTAGCCGCGCGTCGTCAAGAAAAACCAGCTGAAGAACGCGATGGTGAACACCGCCAAGAACGCCAGGATGAGTCCGATGGGATCGCGGGCGATCAGCGAGAGAATGCCGACGATGAAAACGACCGACACGACCAATGCGCCGACCGCCGCAAATTGCGCACGACGCTCCGTGCGGCCGTCAAGCGACTGGCCCGCTCGGTCGAACTGCCAAGAGTGCTCCGGCGAAGGCATGCGCGGCTCCTGAGTTCACGCCCAACCGACCGAGTTCTGGAGCCGGAAAAATCGCCCGCCAAGCTCTGAAGCGAGACCAATCCCACCCTACCACTCACCAGTCGTGGGGACAGGGCGCGCACCATGTGAGGTGGTCAGGCAACTCACGTTGCGCTCGCTCTGATCGCCGTCACTCGCTCAACCATGCGCTGCGTAAGAGTGGCCCCGGCTGGAGTCGAACCAGCGCGCGCAGATTCGAAGTCTGCCGCTCTATCCACTGAGCTACGGGGCCGGTTCAGTCAGAGTAGCGAGGTGGAAACCGAGGCTGCCGCCCGCGCGTGGATCGCCGGGTGGTCGGCCGCCTGGCCCGCAGCGGACGCGGACGCCGTCGCGGCCCTCTATGCCGACGGCGCGGCGTTTCGCTCGCAGCCCTTCCGGGATCTGCAGGATCCCCGCGCGTACGCGGAATGGGCATTCTCCGAGCAGGACGAGGCGGAATGCTGGTTCGGCGAGCCGGTCGTCACCGGGGACCGGGCGGTTGTCGAGTACTGGGCGGTCGTCCGCTACCAGGGCAAGGACGAGACGATCGCCGGGATCGCAGTGATCCGGTTCCAGCCGGATGGACTCGTCGCCGAGCAGCACGACTACTGGAACGCCCAGGACGGCCGGATCGAGCCGCCGGAGGGCTGGGGGCGCTAGACCGCGTTCGGCGGCTCCCGGCCCGCCTCGACTGCCAGCAGATTGTCGACCAGTACGCGCGTCATCGCCTCTCGAGTGGCCTGTGTTGCGGTCCCGAGGTGCGGTGTCATGACCACGTTCGATAGCTCGAAGAGCTCGCGCGGGACACTCGGCTCGTCGGCGAAGACGTCGAGCCCGGCCTGGAGCCGCCCCGACACGAGCTCGGCGACCAGTGCAGGCTCGTCGACGATCTGGCCCCGGGCGGTGTTGATCAGCGCAGCCCCGTCGCGCATCAACGCCAAGAGCTGCGCGTCGATCAGGCCGCGGGTCTCCTCCGTCAGCGGCAGGTGGAGCGAGACGACATCGGACTCGGCGAGCAAGTCTTCGAGCGACCGGTAGTCGGGATCGTCGCTCGGGCGGCGCCGGGTGTGGAGGACCCGGAGCTCGAAGCCCCGTGCTCGCTGTGCGACGGCCCCTCCGATCCGTCCCAGCCCGACGATGCCGAGCGTCGAGCCCGACACCTCGTCGCCGGTGAGCGGTTCGTCCGCCCAGCCGCTCGCCCAGCCGCCCGAGCGGACGAAGGCGTCGCCGGCCGCGATCCGCCTGCGCACGGCCAGGATCAGACCGAGCGTTAGATCGGCGGTCGCGGCGGACGTGACTCCCGGCGTGTTCGTGACGACGACGCCGCGCCGTCGGCAGGCCTCGACGTCGACGAGGTCGTAGCCGGCGCCGTAGTTGGCGACGACGCGAAGGTTCGGGAGCAGCTCGGTGGTTCGCTCGTCAACCGGCTCGGCGACCACGACCAGCGCGTCCACGTCCGGCCGCCCATCCTCGAGCGGCCTGTCGAGATAGTCGACGTCCCGAAGCTCGTCCCAGGCGGCGCCGGGAAACCGACGGGAGGCGAGAACCTTCAGCGTAAGGGGTGGCGGAGGGGACTCGAACCCCCGACCACCGGGACCACAACCCGGGGCTCTACCAACTGAGCTACCGCCACCGCGCTAGGTGAAGGATAGCGGCGGCTCGCCGAGATTCTGGCGCAATTCCTCGATGCTCTCGTAGACCGCCGCGGCACCTGCGTCCAGTAACTCCTGCTTCGACCAGCCGCCCGTGAGGACGCAAACCGTCTCGAGCCCGGCCCGACGAGCGGCGTCGATGTCCCAACCGGTGTCGCCGACCATGACCGCTTCCGCGGTCGCTGCCTTCTCGAGCGCCGCTTGCACGAGATCGGGCTCGGGCTTGGTCGCCTCGACGTCGTCTTTGGTCGTCCACGCATCAAGGAGCTTCTGCGCGTCGAGGAGCTCGAGATAGTGGTCGAGCTCGTTCTGGGGTGAGGAGCTCGCCAGTACGACTGTCGCTCCCAGCTCGTTGAGGTCCTCGATCAGCTCGTGCGCCTGAGCGAACGCCTGCACCTCGTCGATCAGCTCGGCGTACCGCTCTGACCTCGTCTCCTCGATCGCCTCGTGTAGATCGTCATCGATCCCGGGGACGAGGGCTGGGACCAGCTGGTCCCCGCCCATGCCGATGTGGCGGTGGATCTGCCAGACGGGCAGTCGCACTCCATGCGCTCGGAACGCGCGGTACCACGCGATCGCGTGGTGGTAGTTCGCGTCGATCAGCGTTCCGTCGACATCGAGCAGCGCCGCCCGGGGCACTAGGTGTGCACCGGCGTCCTGGCGAACTCCTCGACGAGCGTCCTGCAAAACGCCGGGAGATCATTCGGGTTTCGGCTCGTGATGACGCCGTCGTCGACGACGACGTCCTCGTCGACCCAGTTACCGCCGGCGTTTCGGATGTCGGTCTTCAGGCTCGGGAACGAGGTCAGTGTGCGGTTTCGAACCACGTCGGCCTCGACGAGCATCCACGGCCCATGACAGATGACCGCGACCGGCTTACCGTTCTCGACGAAGTCCCGGAAGAACCGGACGGCGTCCTCGTCCATCCGCAGCGTGTCCGGATTGCCGACGCCCCCCGGCTGCACAAGCGCGTCGTACTCCTCGGCACGCGCCTCCCCGACCGTGCGGTTGACGGTGAACTTGTCCGCCTTGTCGTAGTGGTTGAACCCCTGGATCTCGCCCTCTTCGAGCGAGACCAGCTCCGGCGTGCCGCCGGCCTGCTCAACGGCCTTCCACGGCTCGGTCAGCTCGACCTGCTCGACCATGTCGGTGGCCAGGAACGCGATGCGCTTCCCACTTAGATCCGCCATTGCTCCGCCTCCTTTTTGCTAGGGGATACCGCCTGCCGACGGGGGCTAAACGGTCGATCTGGTTTGGGCCACACCGCAATGGATATATCGAACGTTCCGTTACTGCGATGAACGAGGGGAGGGTTCATGCGCAAGCTGTTGGTGCTCGTCGCCGCGCTCGTCGGCACTCTGGCCATCGCCGTAGTGCCCGGAAGCGCGGTCACGGGCAACTTCGTCGAGGACTTCGAGCACCCGTACGTCGGTCTCGTCGCCTTCTACGACGAGGACGGCGAGTTCATGTGGAGGTGCTCGGGATCACTTCTTACAGATCGCGTCTTCCTAACTGCTGGGCACTGCACCGACCAGGACGCCGAGGAGTCGCCCGTGATGGCGCGGATCTGGTTCCACCAGAACGTCGGTGGTGCCTTCGACCCGGTCACCGGGGCCGAGGACCCGAACACGGGCTACCCGAATCGGTGCCTGCCAGGGGATCCGCTGTGCGCGGAGTCGACGCTGCTCTTCGATTTCGGCTTCGACAACTTCGCGGGCTTCCCGAACATCCACGACGTCGGGCTGATCATCCTGCCAGAAGACCAGGCGGTCGATCTTCCTGAGTACGGGCAGTTGGCCGAGGCCGGCTTCCTCGAAGACACGCTCACCAGCCCGCGCGGGCGTGAGGACATCACCTTCACGCTCAGCGGGTACGGCGTCACCTTCTCGAACCCCGCGAAATCGGTCTCGTTTCGTGAGCGGCTGATGGCCCTGACGCAGCTCGTCGATCTGAACCAGAGCGCCAACACGGCGGGCTTCAACCTGGCGCTGGGCGGGGCACCCGGCGGCGGCCGTGGTGGCAGCTGCTTCGGCGACTCCGGAGGCCCCGTGTTCTATGGCGGGTTCAGCTCGAACGTGATCGTCGGCGTCACCTCGTGGGGCTTCGGCTTCAACCGCCAGACCTGCGGCGGGCCCGGTTTCGCGTTCCGCACCGATACCGACGCCGTTATCGAGTGGATCCTCGACATCGTCGAGCAGTACGCACCCGGCGAGCTGGCTGAGATCCAGTTCGTCGAGGCGACCTAACGCTTCACGCTTCGTCATCACGACACAGCGCCACGCCCGGATGACCGGGCGTGGCGCCCCGTGTTCGAAGTTCGTGCAAAAAGGGTGGCTCTCCTACGCTGACCCGACGCTTCCCTCTGTTCAAGCCATTGAGGAAACGGTTCTCGGTTCCTGACGAGCTGTCGTCGCAGAGCGGCTTCGAAGATTCCTAAGGCCCCCGTTACAAAAGACTTACGGAAAGCGTGACCGACCTTGCCCAGAGTGGGTACCGAGGTCTAGAAGCGGCCGCGTGCCGCTTGGCGGCTTATCCCGGGGGTCTAGCCGGGGGGAGACGGCACGCGGCCCCTTCATTCATTCCCTACTGGGCTATCCGGGTAACACTTCACCAGCTACGAGCGCTCCCGTGCCTGGTTCCGGGACAACGACCGCTTCCGGCGCGACATCCTGAAGCTGCTCAAGAGCTCCGGGCCGGTGACATCACGCGAGATCCCGGACACCTGCGTAGTGCCTTGGGCCTCGTCCGGCTGGACGAACAACCGCAACGTCACCCAGATGCTCGAGTTCCTGATGATGCGAGGCGAGGTCGCGATCGCCGGACGAGTCGGGCGGGAGCGACTCTGGGATCTCCCCGAGCGCGTTTATCCGGCCGATGTCGTCGTCCCCTCGGTCGAGGAGGCGGAGCGGTCGAAGAACGAGCGGCGGCTCGCCTCGCTCGGCATCGCCCGGCAGAAGACGCGTGCCATGCCGATGGAGCCGACCCACGTCGGCGACGCCGGCGAGCCCGCCGTGGTCGAGGGCACGAAGGGCGAGTGGCGCGTCGACCCGACGGCGCTCGACGGTGATTTCGAAGGGCGGACGGCGTTGCTCTCGCCGTTCGACCGGCTTGTCCACGACCGCGTCCGCCACCGAGGAGCTCTTCGACTTCGAGTACACCCTCGAGATGTACAAGCCCGCGGCGAAGCGCCGCTGGGGCTACTTCGCTCTACCGGTGCTCCACCCGCACGATGACGAATGCCGTGCAGGTCGAACTGGAGGACCTGGCCGCGTGGCTGGGGCTCGGCTCGGTCGAGCCGGCCAAGGCTTGAGCCTCGGCTCTGTATGACAGGATGTGTGTCGGCGGCACGGGTTGCCGTAGCGTCGACGAAAGGAGCGAAGTGGACCTGGGCGCGAGGTTCTGGTTGGGTGTCCTCGGGATCGCGATCGCCGGCGCGTTCGGGTTCCTGCTCATCATCGGAGTGATCTCCTGGGCCTGGTGGCACTTCGGCCTCCTCGGCGGGCTGCTCTTCATCTGCGTGATCCTGCTGCTGATCGGATGGATCAGTGATCGCCGTACCCGGAAGCGCTACCCCGCCCCCGAACTGGAGGGGTAGGAACATGGAGGGGTAGGAACAGCGGAGCCACGGAACCCGTTGCTGCTCGAGAGCAAAGACGGGAGCGCGTCTCCGTGACCGTGAGCTCGCGGCCGGGGGCGCGCCGGTAGCGGGCTTCTACCTCGGTCCCGATCTCCTGCGGGCGTGCGAGCGACCCGCGGTCGAGCTCGGATGGCAGCGTGGCCCCCTCGCGCCAGGCGGCGTGAAGAAGCGCTTACCTCGGCAGCCATCGGGCATTCCGAGGCGAGGAAGCACGCTCCAACACTCCAGCCAGTGAAGTCGTGAGCTCCGTCGAGTTAAGTTCGCACAATGGAGTGGCGTCCAGAGTCGTACGGGAACCGGTTCGCCGACCGCTACGACGAGCTGTTTGCCGAGCTCGATCCCGCTGATGCCGTCGAGAAGCTTGCCGTGCTTGCGGGCGAGCGCGGCGCCGTGCTCGAGCTCGGCGTCGGAACGGGCCGGATCGCCGTTCCGCTGGCGGCGCGTGGCGTCGAGGTACACGGCATCGACGCGTCCGAGGCGATGGTTGCGCGCTTGCTCGAGAAGCCTGGCGGTAGTCGCATCACCGTAACGATCGGCGATTTCGCCGACGTGCCCGTCGAGGGTCGCTACGCCGTCGTCTTCGTCGCCTTCAACACATTCTTCGCGCTGACGACCCAGGAGGACCAGGTCCGCTGTTTCGAGAACGTCGCGGCGCACCTGGCCGATGACGGCGTCTTCGCGCTCGAGGCGTTCGTTCCGGATGTGTCGCGCTTCGACCGGCGCCAGCGCGTCGGCGCGATCACGGTCGAGCTCGATGAAGTGCAGCTCGAGGCGACATCGTACGACCCGATTGCTCAGCGTTCGACGAGCCAACGCATCTTCGTGAGCTCAGCCGGGGTCGAGCTCGCCCCGGTCGTGATCCGGTTCGCGTGGCCGGCCGAGCTCGACTTGATGGCGCGCCTGGCCGGCCTTCGTCTCCGCGAACGCTGGGGCGGATGGGACAGCCGGCCGTTCACACCCGACAGCGAGCAGCACGTCTCGCTCTACGGTCGTTAGGGCTGACGCTCGCTCACACAGGGGAATCCCCTCGGGAACAGCTAGGTGTCGTCTCGTAACGACAGCCCTTGATCGGCAAGCGCTTGGCGAAGGATGGCGATCGCCCTGGTGCCCATGCCGTGGAGTTTGAGCAACTCCTCGGCACGGTGTTCCGTGAGCTGCGACAGGCGAGTGACGCCGATGCCCGCGAGGGCTCGGGTGGCAGGGGCTCCGATGCGGGGCAGTTCGTCCGGCACGGGCATGGCTTGCGCTCCTTCCGTTTCGTCGGCTCACACAGTTGGACTGGAGATGGGGACGAAACTGAGCGGTGAGTCCGGAGTAGCTAATGAGGAGGCGGTCTCGCCGCGGTTGGGCATGAATGGGGCACGAGGAGTCAGCGCCGAGCGAGGCCTCAAGCTCGACGGCCCGAACCGGACAGGTCCCGAACAGCGTATGGCGGTCGGCCCGGACGTCGTAGCGTCGTCCTGAGGCCGGGAGCGTTGCAGCGCCTGGGCGTTCGGCTCGCCACCCGGCCCTCTCTGGCGAGACGGGCGGGCGTGCGTTTACGGCGCCCCGCGACCTTGCCGCGACCTTGCGGGGACCTTGGACGCACGGTCCCCGCAGTCTCGAACGGTCTCCAACGGTACCGAGCGGTTGCTAGTCGAACGCCCCAAAATACGCCGATTTGCGGGAATTTCCGCCGAGATCGGCTCTGCTACAGGAGACGCGCCCGGGAGGATTCGAACCTCCGACCCGCGGATTAGAAGTCCGCTGCTCTTCCACTGAGCTACGGGCGCCCGTAGGAAGCGTAGCGCTGGTAATGGCTAGGAACGGGCGCCGAAGTCGGCCGTGAGGATGGTCACGGAGCGGCCGCCGTACTCGCCAGGGGCCGACGCGACAGTAACTGCGCCGATCCCGATCTCGCGCCAGTCACGCGAGAGGATGTTCTCGCGGTGCGGCGGGCTGTGCATCCACTCGCGCACCGCGAACGAAGGCCCGTAGCTGTCGGTAGCCCAGAGCAGGTTCTCCCCGACCGTCCAGGAGCGGAAGCCCCGCGAGGGGTAAAAACGCTCGATCCGACGCCAGAACGCGGTGCCGTTGGCGCTGTCGTGTTCGAAATAACCGCGGCGCGCCATGTCCCTGGAATGGAAGTCGGCCGCGACGGCCAGGCCCCCGTTATGGCGAAGAGGTCGGAGGCCACGACTGCGGCGGATGTCGTTGATACGAGCGATCACACCCTCCTCGAGAACGGCGAGCGCGGACTTGATGCGTTTCCTCTGCTGGGGGACGTTCGTGCGAGTCGGTGCGCTTTGTCGGGTCAAAGTCTTGAGCCGAAGCTCGACCTGGCCCTCGAGACTGCCGCTGGTCGCCGCGTCGCTCGCTGCCACGGCAGCAGATGGCGCCAGCGCGAAGACGGCAACCAGGACTGCAAGGCCCGCTCGCATCGTTCAGAGATCGGCGGCCATCCCTGGGTCGATGTCCCCCAAAAGGGGGATTTCAGGAGATCACTAAGGGCCTGCGCGGGCTTTTGCAGCGGCTCGGTCGCCCGTCCGCCGCGGGAGCCAGGCGAGGAGGAGCACCTGGATCGCCCCGGCGATCGGGATCGCCGCGAGGGCACCGAGGATGCCGGCGAGCTTCGCCCCGATCAGTACGGCGATCAGGATCGCGAGCGGGGAAAGCTGCACCGTACGGCTGTAGACGAGGGGCTGCAAGATGTGGTTCTCGACCTGTTGGTAGATGACGAAGAAGATCAGCACGACGATCCCGGCCGGGACCCAATCGATGAAGGCGACGGTCGTGACGATGATCGCCGCAATCGTCGCCCCGGCGAGTGGGATGAGATCGAGAATCGCGACGAGCAACCCGAGCGCAACCGCGTAGGGAACGCCCAGGATCAAGAGCACGATCGTCGAGGAGATCCCCGCGATGACGCTGATCAGGAGGTTGCCCGTGACGTAGCCGCCGACTGTTCGGTAGATGTCGCTTCCGATCCCCCGCCACTTGTCGCGCGAGCGCTCCGGAATGAGCCCGTACACGCGCTCGATCCACGTCGGGCCTTCGAGGAGCATGAAGAAGGTCATGAAGGCGATCGTCACGATCGCCACGACGAAGGTGAGCACACCCTTCGTAACTGCGATCGCGGTGCCCGAGAGACCGAGTACGCGCGCCGCGCCTCCGTCCGCGACCGCATCCCGGACCCGTTGCTCGAGCTCGTAGCGCTCCGCGAGTCGGCCGAGAGGGCCACGACCCTCGGAGACGTCGTTGACGTAGCCCGGTAGCGCGTCGGCGAACCCGCGGGCCTCTTCGACCAGCGTCGGTACGAAGAGGGAGCCCAGAGCGACGATGCCTCCGAGGGCGAGGAGGAACGTCAGCGCCGCGGACCAGCCACGGCGCAAGCCGCGGCGCTGGAAGAACTCGACCGCCGGGTTGAGGGCGAGCGCAAGAAAGATCGCCACGACAATCCAGGTGAGGACCTGCCGCGAGATCCAGACCACGGCAAGCAGGATCGCGACCGCGAGGACGATCCCGATGACCGCGAGGATCGAGCGCGGCCGGAATGTGACCACCCGTTCTTCGGGCACTCCTGTGCAGGATCGCGACAGGATCGGACGGCCGTGACCGCGCGATGATGAAATGCAGCTGTGAGCCTCAAAGGCAGCCCAATCGAACGCGAAACCAAGCTGCCCGATGGGCGCAGCCTCGTCGTCCGGATCGCGGTGGCGGCCGACTTGTACATCCCGCGGCGAGAACGCCACACGGTCTCGCTCGAGCTCATCGGAGACGGCGGGGTCGAAGCGACTGTGAATACGGTTCTCACGCCGACTCAGGTAAGCGAAGCCCGTAAGCTGGCCGACGAGGTGGCGACCAAGCTTCAGTCAGGCGAGTTGAAGCCGACGACATCGGCGATCGAGCCGCTCGCCGACAGCATCGGGTGACCAAGGCCACGCTCCATACGAGCGAAGGCGCGATCGAGGTCGAGGTCTACCCTGACGCCGCGCCGAAGACGGTCGAGAACTTCGAGAAGCTCTCGCGCGACGGCTTCTACGAGGGTGTGATCTTCCACCGGGTGATCCCCGACTTCATGATCCAAGGAGGCGACCCGACGGGCACGGGGATGGGCGGCCCCGGCTACGAGTTCGAGGATGAGTTCAACGAGCATCGGGTGGAACGCGGTGCCCTCGCGATGGCCAACGCCGGGCCGAACACGAACGGCAGCCAGTTCTTCATCGTCACCGCCGAAGCCACTCCCTGGCTCGATGGTAAGCACACGGTCTTCGGACGGGTGACCTCCGGCATGGATGTCGTCGACCGGATCTCGCAGACGGAGCGCGACGCCAACGATCGGCCGCTCAAGCCGGTGACGATCGAGCGCGTCGAGCTGGCAGAGCAGTAGCGAGAGCGGGCGGCGGGGATCGAACCCGCGCACATGGCTTGGAAGGCCAATGCTCTACCACTGAGCTACGCCCGCGCCTTGCAGCTCTAGGGTAGCGCCATCCTGCGCCCGGACCCCTACTCGTGGACCCTCCATCCGGAGGCGTCGCTCGCCGTAGTCGGGCTCGCCTTCGCGTACTTCGTGGCCGTCCGGAACCGCGAAACGCAGCGCTGGCGCACGGCCGCTTTCGCCGCGGGCTGCCTGTTCTTGCTCGCGACCGCGGTCACCCCACTCGACGCATTGACCTACCACCTCCTATCGGCGCATCTGCTCCAAAACGTCGTTCTCGCCGAGTGGTCGCCGGCGCTACTCGTCCTCGGCGTACCGCCGGCGCTCGCCGCCCCGCTCGGCGCACGCAGACCCATACGAGTGATCACCCGGCCGCCGGTCGCCCTCGCGCTCTGGCTGACGACCTATTTCCTCTGGCATCTGCCCGCCCTCTACGATACGGCGCTCGAGCACTACGAGCTCCTACACCTCGAGCACGTCTGTTATGTGGCCGCCGGAACGCTCCTCTGGTGGCCCGTGTTCCAGGACGAACCGCATCGACTCTCCAGCGCGGCCCGGGCGCTGTACCTCTTCGTCGCGTTCATCCTTGCGAGCCCGATCGGCCTACTGCTGGCACTCCTCCCCGAGCCCGTGTACGACTGGTACGCCAACGGCAGTGGACTCTGGGGACTGTCACCCCACGCCGACCAGCAGATCGCCGGAGTGACGATGTCCGTCGAGCAGGCGATCGTCTTCTTCGGCGTCTTCGCGTTCTTCTTCTTCCGTTTTCTCGCCGAGGAGGAAGAGGAGGGACGGCCGGCAGAGAAGATGGGCCGTTCGGCCTATTGAACTCGGGGTCGCGGACTGCGAGGGTTAGTGAGCCGGTCATGCATTCCGTCGAACTTCTTCCGGGTGAAGTCGACGCGCTTCAGGAGACTCTCCTCGGTGAAGCGCTCGAGCATGCTCCCATTGGAGCGATCGTGCTCGACGAGACCGGCCACTACCTGGCCGCTAACCGCACGGCCTGCCGGCTTACGGGCTACACCCGCGAGGAGCTTCTAGAGCGCGGGCCACACGGCCTCACCACCGAGCCCGAAAAGGTAGCCACCAAGCTCGAGGCGATGGCAATGGGCGACCTCGAAACCGGCACAACTTGCATGCGCTGCCACGACGGCACCTCTGTCTCCGTCGAGTATCGCGTCGGCGCGACACGAAGCGGTGGGCTGCCGCACTTCGTGCTCGTCTTCTGGGAACACCGCCCGGACGAGTAAAAAGTCGGGGCGGCCGGATTCGAACCGGCGGTGCAGTCAAATTCGGCGAGCTGGGCTGCCTCCAAGTAAGCGAGGCTCGATCGAGCCGCGTCCGGGCCAGCCCGTACGCTGTATACAATATTGACAACGATGACGAGTACAAATTTGTGGGGCGTGCACGGTCGCGAAGCCACTCCACGAGCTCCATCGGCGAGGTCGTGGGGGCCAGACATGGTGTAAGTACCGTAAGGCAGTGGGTCCATCTGCCTGGTGCGCGGAAGGTCGCGGAAGTCGCGCAGCTCGTTGCGCGACACAATCGCTCCGCCGTTCTAGAGGAGATTGCCAAGTGCGAACTTGTGTGCGCGAACTGCCACGCGCTACGCTCATTTCAGCGCCGGGGTGTAGCTCAGCCTGGTTAGAGTGCTGCGTTTGGGACGCAGAAGTCGCCGGTTCGAATCCGGCCACCCCGACTGAAGGATCCGGGCACTCCTAGCGCCTGAATGGGCTCGGCGGCATGGCCGAATCAGAGCGGCACCCAAGGCTCGGCTACGCCATGGCGTTCACGGCGGCCACGCTCTGGGCGGTCAACGGCGTCATCTCGAAAGTGATCATCGAGTCGGGCGGAATCGCCGCCCAGCGGCTCACCGAGGTCCGGACGACCGGTGCGTTCCTCCTGCTCGCGGCGGCGCTGGGTGTCGCACGGCCTGCGAGCCTGCGCCTTCGTCGCGGCGAGCTCGCGATGCTGCTCATCTTCGGTGTGCTCGGGCTGGCCTTCGTCCAGTGGTTCTACTTCGAGGCGATCAGCCGGCTGGACATCGGCGTCGCCCTGCTGATCCAGTACATCGCACCGGTGCTGGTGGCGCTCTGGGCACGGCTCGCGTACCACGAGGCGGTGCGGCGGCGAATCTGGGCGGCGCTCGCCCTGTCGATCCTCGGCATCGCGTTGCTCGTCGAGCTCTGGAAAGGACTGACCTTGGACGGACTGGGAGTGGCCGCGGCGCTTGGGTCGGCCCTCACCTTCGCGGTCTACATTCTCTCCGCCGAGCGTGCGGTTGCGCGACGCGATCCTGTATCACTCGTTTGCTACGGCTTCCTGCTCGCTTCGATCTTCTGGGCAGTCCTCCAGCCGTGGACGTCCTTTCCGGTCGAGTTGGTCGACGAAAGCGTTTCGCTGCTCGGTCGGCTCGACGACCTCTCGCTCCCGGTCTGGCTGTTGCTGGGGTGGATGGTTGTGCTCGGAACGATCGTTCCGTTCGCGCTGCTGGCCGCTTCCCTGCGACACATCCCGGCTTCGCGCGCGGCGATCACAGCGATGTTCGAGCCGGTGGCGGCCACCGTTTTCGCCTACGCCTGGCTGGGTGAGTCGCTGACGGCTTTCCAGTTGGTCGGTGCGCTCGTGGTGCTCGCAGCCATCCTTCTCGCCCAAACGGCTAGGTAAGAACCACTCATATCCCCCTTTTGGGGGAGCAATCGTCCGCGAAGTCTGGTACTAATGCCGCCTTCGTGGTTCGGGGGGGCCGCACACTCTTCGTTCTGACGATCTCGAGCGTCGCGCTGTTCGGGCTCTCGCCTAGCGCCTCGCCCGGAGGTCTCGGTGGACTTCAGCGCCTGAGCGCGCAGGAGCAGAGCCTGCTGCAGGCGATCAACCAGGCGCGTGCGGCGCGCGGTGTTCCGCCCTTGCGGGTCGGCGTCAGGCTCCGCGGCGCCGCACGCGCGCACTCGCGGGCAATGGCGCAAAGCGGCGCGCTCGTCCACGGAAACTGGTATCAGCGGCTTCGCCGTCACGGCGTCCGCGCGGGGACAGTGGGCGAGACGATTGGCTGGGGCGTCGGCGGCGACGGAACGGCGTCGGCAATCGTGAAGATGTGGCTGGGAAGTCCGCCCCACCGCGCGACGATGCTGAACCCCCGGTTCCGGCGGGTCGGCATCGGTGTCGCGGTGGGGACGATCGACGGCCTGCCCGGCGCAAACGTCGCCACCGCCGATTTCGCGGGCTAGCGCTCGCTCGCTATTCGCTGAGAAGATCGCGGAGCTCCGCGATCTTCTCGCGGCGAAGCTCGTCTCGCTCACCGCGACGCACGCGCTCGAGCAGCCCTTCGACGATGGAGGCGAGCTCGACGGGGTTGAACGGCTTCGTGATGTAGTCGACACCACCGAGTTCGAGACCTCGCGCGCGGTCGCGTAGCTCGGCGCGGGCAGTCAGGAAGACCAGCGGAATCTGGCTCGTGGCTTCATCCTCGAACAGGCGCTCGGCCACCTGCCAGCCGTCGATCCCGGGCATCATCACGTCGAGAAGCACGACATCGGGCTTCTCCGTGCGAGCGATCTCGAGGCCCGTCTCGCCGTCCGCCGCCTCGAGCACCTCCATCTTCTCGGCCTCGAGATTCACTCGGCAAAGCAGCCTGATCGGTGCTTCGTCGTCGACGACCAGGACCTTGGTCATCGTTATTGCTCCCTCGCGGCGCCGGTGGGCAGCTCGAAGACGAAGCTGGCGCCCTCTCCGGTCCCCGAATCCATCCAGAGACGCCCGCCCATCGCCGAAGCGAGGCCGCGGGCAATAAAGAGCCCGAGCCCCGTGCCGCCGCCGGCCGTGGGACCGGGAGCGTCAGCGCGATAGAACTTCCGGAAGATGCGCTCCTGCTCTCCGGGCGGTACACCCGATCCTTCATCGACCACGCGCACCTGGACGGCGTCACCCGTCCTGCGCGCGGCAACGGTCACGGTCCCGCCCTGCGGAGAGAACTTGACTGCATTGTCGACCAGATTCGCGAGGATCTGGCGCACCTTCTCGCGGTCGGCCGCGGCATCGAGCGGCTCCTCGGGCACGTCGATCACGAAGCGGCTGCCGTTCACGGCTTCTCGCTCTGCGCTCGAGACGACCTCGCTGACGACGTCCCGGAGGTCGGTCGGGACTAGGTGAACCTGGAGGTCGCCTGCCTCGAGCCGCGCCACGTTCAGGAGCGCGTCGACGATCCCGGTCAGCCGCTGAGCCTCGCTCGCGATGTAGCTCAGGAACGTGCGGCGCTCGTCCTCGCCGAACGACACGTCCTCCCGGAGAAGCGTCTCGGCGAAGCCGTAGATCGATGTCAGCGGAGCGCGGAGCTCGTGTGAGATGGTCGAGACGAAACCGGACTTGAGCTGTTCGACGAGACGGTCGGAGGACACGTCCCGGAAGGCATAGATGCGGCCGGCCACGGCGCCGGCCGGGTCGCGCATGACTGCCTCAGTCACGGAGAGCCAGATCTCCTCGCTTCCGCGCGGGATCTGAATCAACCCGCGACCTTCGTCAGAGGTCTCGTCGGGATCGAGGCTTCGCTGGAGGACGTCCGAGGGTGCCTGGCCGAGCGCCTCTGCTGCGGGAACGCCGGTTATCTCCTCAGCGGCCGCGTTCCAGAGAACGGCGTTGCCGTCGCGATCGACCGCGACGATGCCGTCTGCGACGTTTCCGAGGATCGCAACATTCTGCTCGCGCTCCAGGACCACGCGTTGGTAGAGCTCCGCGTTCGACAGGAACGCAGAGGCATTCCCCGCCAGCGCGGCCACCGCTTCGATCTCTTCTTCGCGCCAGGCCCGCGGTTCCCGCGCGTAGACGGCGAGCACACCGTGGACAGCGCCGTCGGAACCGACGAGCGGCGCGCCGAGAAATGCACGATGGCCGGCCTCGAGGATCGGATCGGTGGCAGCGACGTGGCGCTCGACGTCGCCGAGGACGACGGGGCCGCGCGACTGGACAACCTCGCCGGCAAGCTCTCCGACCGCCGACGCCCGAGAGCCGAGCGCGGACTGCGCGTCGTCGCCATGCGCCGCACTAACGACGAGCTCGTCGCCCTCGATCAGGCTGACGGTCGCCGAGTCGGCGCCGACGAGACCTGGGGCTTGCGCCACGATCTCGTCCAGGATCGCGTCAGGATCGAGCTCGCTCGCCAGTAGCGTCCCGGTTCGGGCGAGCTGCTGCGCAATCGCGCGCGACTTACGCTCCGCTTCGTACAGCTCCGCCCGTTCGAGCGCGCCGCGGGCCGCTCCCGCGAGGTTCTGGGCGAGCTCGATCTCGTCGTCGGTGAAGGCCTGTTCCTCCGCGAAGAAAACGAGGCCGAGGCCCGGTTCGTCGCGGCGCGGCGCCTCAACGGGAATCGCGAGGAGAGAAACGAAACCGGCGTCGTCCGCGAGCGACGCCCAGTCCGCCCCGAAGCGATCGTCGTTGCCGACCCTCGGGGCGGCCAGGATGCGACGGCGGCGCGCAGCATCGAGCAACGGCGTGGAGTCGCCTAGGCGCTCGTGCAGAAAGTCCGCGAGGCCGTCGGGAAGCTCATGCGAGGCGGCGAGGTGCAGCTCGCGCGGCTCGGGCATTAGCACTGCGGCGAAAGAGCCGCCCAATGCCTCGCTCGCCGCCTGTGCGACGGCGTCCAAAGTCTCGGTCAGCGACAGCGGTTGAGCCAGGACCGAGGCAATGCGGAAGAAGCCGCGTTGGATCCGAACCTGCCTCGCGCTCTGCTCGATGCTCGCGACGTTGCGCAGCGCGACCGACCCGAGGCTGGCGAAGGCTTCGAGAACTTCGACGTCCTCGGAACTGAACACCCGGCTCGAATCGCGGGTGCCAACGCCGATCACCCCGCGCACTTCGCCCCACCACGTCATCGGCGCAACCATGGCGCCTGCGAAACCCTCGTAGGCCGGATGGGGCGCTTCGACCTCGTCGTACTCGGTCGAGACCGTGCCGCGTCCTCGCCGCATCGCCTCACCCGCGAGCGCCTTGTCAGCGGGGAACTCGAACTCGATCAGCTCCGCCGGGAGCCCATAGACCGCCGCACACCGCAACACTCCGCGCCGCGCGTCGTAGAGGTAGCAGTCGGCAGCGGACACATCGAGCAACCTCGTCACCTCGACTACCAGGCGCTCGAGGACGGTCTCGACGCGCAGCTCGCTCGTCATCACTTGCGCCGCCTGCACGAGCGCCGCCTGCCGGTCGAGCCGCTTCTGGTTTTGGTCCAGCAGCTGCGCGGTGTGAATTGCGAGGCCGACCTCGCGTCCGACCGCCTCCGCGAGCGAGATCTCGGCCGGCGACCACGGTCGTGCCTGGCTGCGATGGAGCCCGAAAGCGCCAATCGTGTGGTCGAAGACCAGGATCGGCGCGGCCAGGACGGCGCGGGCACCGAGGTCGAGCATGGTCTGGACACTGCCAAGTGCAGGGTCGGCGAGCTCCGGCGCGTCCGCAACGTCAGCCACCGCGAAGGTCTTCCGCTCGCGGAGCGCGAGGTTCGTCACCGGCAGGTTCGAGGCCGCATCGCCGATTGGCTCGATACCCGGAGCATCCCACTCGGCACGAATCGGGGTTTCCTGGCCGAACTCACCGAGCCGGATGAAGCAACGCGTCACGCCCAACGCCTTGCCGGTCTCGTCGACCGCGACGCGCAAGACCGCTTCGATGTCGTGCTCCGAGCGGACCTTCCGGCCGATCGCGGCGATCAATTCCTCGCGTTCGAGCGCCTCCTGGAGCTGGACGGCCGAGCGGGTGCGCTCCAACGCGAGTGCGGACTCGGCCGCGAGCGCCTCGAGCAGGGCGATCTCGTCGGCCGGGAACGGTCGCCGCTGGGTGGTGGCCGCCACGAGCACAGCAATCACTCGCTCTCCGTAGACCAGCGGGACGAAGACCGCGCTTTTGGCGCGGACACGTTCGGCGAGACGACGATTGACCCGCGGTGATGACTGGACGTCGTAGATCGCCAGCGGAGCGGCTTCGAATACGCAGCTGGCAATGGCCGAAGGCTCGTTCTCGAGATCGATCCTCACGGATGTCCACCAGTCGACGTCGGCGTCCTCCCCACGTGCGTGCAACCCCCGCGCCTCCTTGGCGTCGTCACTGATCAGCGCGACGGCCGCGAACTGCACCCCGAGGCGAGCTACCACCTCGCGAAGCAGCACCCGGGCGATCGACGCCGGGTCCTCCGCATGCGAGAGGCCCGCCGACAGCGAGGTCACGGAATCGAGTCGGTCGGAGCTGGGAACCGAGGTCGGGCTCGTAGTCGCCTCGGGTTCAGGTTCCGCCGCCGGCTCAGGCTTCGGTTCGGCGGCCGGGGAAGTCGAGGCGCGCTGCCGGTAGACAAGGATCAGGGCGGAAGCGAGGAAAAAGATCGCGGCGGCCAGTCCGAGCAGCAGGTAGCCGACGGCGGCCGCGGCGAGCGGGAGCGCGATGAGCAACACGCTCCTTCGATGATACGGCGAGTTGCGGGGCAAAACGAGGGAGGCCCGCCGCTCGGGGGGGTCGTTGCGGCAGGCACTCCCCAGTGCTCACCGCGGATCGTCGCCAGGTACGCGCACCGCGGTTCGCGTCGCCCAGTGCCAAAGACGCTACCCCTGTACGGCGGAAAAGCCAATAGGCCGACCGGCCCATCTTTCAAAGCGAGAAAACCCGTCCCGAAGGCGGACTACGATGGGTAGTAATGGTGAAGCGAGTCCTACTGGCGTCGCCGCGCGGTTACTGCGCGGGCGTCGAGCGCGCGGTCGAGACCGTCGAGCGGCTGCTCGACCTCCACGGTCCGCCAATCTACGTCCGTAAGCAAATCGTCCACAACGCGCACGTCGTCCGGGAGCTCGAGGAGCGCGGGGCGATCTTCGTCGAGAGCGAGACGGAAGTCCCTCGAGGCGCGACGATCGTCCTCTCCGCGCACGGAGTCGCTCCATCCGTCTACGAAAACGCGAGCGCGCGGAAGCTGAACACGATCGACGCGACCTGTCCGCTGGTGACGAAAGTGCATGTGGAGGCGCGCCGGTATGCCGCCGACGGGTACACGATCGCGCTGATCGGCCACGAGGGACACGAAGAGGTGGTGGGGACAACCGGCGAGGCGCCCGCCGCGATCGTCCTGATCCAAACGGTCGAGGACGCGGAACGCGTGCAGTTCGCCGATCCGGAGCGAGTCGCGTACATCACCCAGACCACTCTCTCGGTCGACGAGACCGCCGCGATCATCGCCGCGCTGCGTCGACGCTTCCCGTCGATCCGGGCACCAAAGCGCGACGACATCTGCTACGCGACGTCCAACCGGCAGTGGGCCGTGAAGGATCTCCTCGAGGTCGTGGACCTTCTGCTCGTGATCGGATCGCGGAATTCCTCGAACTCGAACCGACTCGTCGAGGTAGCGCGCGCCGGAGGTGTGAGCTCCTATCTGATCGACGACGAGACGGACATCGACGAGAGCTGGCTGGAGGGTGTGGACTCGGTCGGGATCACCTCCGGCGCGTCGGCCCCGGAGAAACTCGTCGAGCGGGTCTGCGATTGGTTCCGGGCTCGCGGTGTCGCCTCGATCGAGCCGTTCCGCTCAGTGCACGAGGACGTCGTCTTCAAGTTGCCGGTCGAGCTGCGCCGCGAGCTGGCGCTCGCTGACGCACAGGGCTAGGCCGTCCGAGGCCGTTTCGTCCGCGCCGCACAGGCTCAGGACTGGGGTTTCCTGGCCGGGTCCAGCTAACTCTTCGGCTTCCGCCGATCCGTGCCAGACCTTCGGTCGCTGCCCGAGCGGCGTTCCCCCTCTTTCAACCGCTCGACCCCTTTGCGGCGGTCCTCCCCGCTGCGGCGATCCTGGCCAGAGCGCCGATCTCGATCGCGGTCACTGCCCACGCCCCCATTCTCTCCTAGACGCGGGCGATTTGGGGCTCGGCGCTTCCTCCGTCGAGACGGATCTCGGTCGCCAGCACCTCGCTCTTGATCCAATCGGCATGCCGCTCGAGCAGATCCGACTCGCTTGCCGGCAGCGTCACGACGATCCGGTCGGTCAGCTCGAGACCCGCCTCGCGCCGCATCGTGTTCAGCTGATGGATGAGATCGAGGACACGGCCCTCGAGCAGGAGCTCGTCGTCGAGCCGCGTGTCGAGCGCAACCGTCACGGGCCCATCCGACGCCAGCGCCCAGCCCTCCTTCCCGCGACGCTCGACGAGGACGTCCCCGGGCCCCAGGTCATGTCCTGCAACACGAAAGCCGCCATCGACCTCCTCGTACTCGCCCGCCGCGAGCGCCGAGCGAACAGCTCCGAGCTCCTTTCCCAGCCTCGGCCCCAGGACAGGGAGGTTCGGCTTGATGACGAGCTCCTCAGCCTCGACGTCTGCGTGCTCGATCTCTTTGACGCGCAGCTCCTCGCGAAGCTCGGCGGCATGCTCGTCCGAGAGGTTGACGCCGTGGACGACCAGCCGCCGCAAGGGCTGCCGCAACTTCAGGCCCGAGGTCGACCGCGCCTGCCGACCTAGCTCGACGACGCGGCGGACCTCGGCGATCTCCGCGAGAACCGCCTCGTCGTACTCCCCCGCCTCCGGCCAGCCGGCCAGGAAGACGGAGTCCGGTGCGTCCTCGCACGGCCCGCTCACCAGCGCCTGCCACAAGTGATCGGCCAGGAAGGGCATCACCGGCGCGACCGCCCGGATCGCCTGCACGAGTGCGTACCAGAGGGTCTGGAATGCCGCCTCGTCGAACGAGTAGAACCGCCGTCGTGACCGGCGGATGTACCAATTCGAGACGTCGTCGACGAAGAATTCGAACTCCTCCATGATCGACGGCGTCCAGTACCGGTCGTATGCGGCTTCCATCGAGGCGACGAAGGCGTTCGTCCGTTCGCGCAGCCAGCGGTCGAGCGGACGCCCGTCCGTCGGGGCCTCGAGGTACCGCGGCCGGAACCCTTCGATGTTCGCGTAGGTGACGAGAAACCCGACCGAGTTCCAGAAGGTCAGGAGCCGGCGCCGGACCTCGTGTCCAGGGCCATAGCCGAACTTGATGTTCTGGTGCGGCGGCGCCTCGCAGAACTGCCAGCGCATGACGTCCGCGCCCATTCGATCCAGTGCTTCGTCGACCTCGATCGAGTTTCCCCACGACCGGTGCATCTCGCGTCCGGTCTCGTCGAGCAGCTTCTCGTGCGTCAGCACCCGCTGGTATGCAGCCCGTCCGATCAGCGTCACCGACATGAAGCTCAGCGAGTAGAACCAGAGCCGGATCTGCTCCCGCATCTCCGAGACCCAGTCGGCGGGAAACCACTCCTCCCAGTACGAATG